>Ga0307990_1000221_pt1 | contig 55203 bp, 47 predicted proteins | sample EllFjometagen129_FD_203168 | JGI IMG/M metagenome (GOLD analysis project Ga0307990, IMG submission 203168) | Marine microbial communities from Ellis Fjord, Antarctic Ocean - #129 | ecosystem: Environmental > Aquatic > Marine > Unclassified | place: Southern Ocean | collected 2014-10-08
TCGATAAAAATACCGGTTCGCAGATTCCTATGAGTATGCGCAGCTGGAAAGGTGTTTATAAACCGGCCGATCTCGGGATGACCAACTGGGAGTGGACCTACGCTTTCGGACGGCATATGCCCGGTGGCGACCTGGCTGAACCTGCTGATATATATGCCGAGGGTGGGCCTAAAGCCCGCTGGGAGGTCAGCGGTAAGCTGGAGATCAACTGCTTTGCCTGTCACTCCCGCGATAAGCTCTATGATCACAGCGAGTATGTGCGTCTGATCTTACGTGAGAACTTTGCCTGGGCCTCTTCCGGTGCTCTGGATCTCGGTGATGTCGGCGGCATGGGTTCACGTGTTCCTGATTATTGGGATGCGTTGCGTGGTATAGGGGCTGATGACAAGGTCTACCGCGTTCCGCCTCACATTAAATATGATATGCGCAAGTTTGATCCTAAGAGTCGTACGGTCCTGGATGTCGGTGTTCCCCGCAATGAGAACTGCCTGAACTGTCACAGTGTCTCAGAGACCGGTATGCACCATAAGGATATTGACGGCGATGTGCATCTTCGTGCAGGTATGTCCTGTACCGATTGCCATAGCAACGGCTTGAAACATGATATTGCCCGTGCTTATGAGGGTGATACATCCGGCTGTATGGATAGAGGCCGTGCCACAGCAAGCTGCGTTGGCTGTCATAACGGAACCGATGAAACCAAGGCCGGTCGTTTCGGTGCCCCGGCTCCTAAACATGTCGGCATGCCTCTGGTACATTTTCAGAAGCTGAATTGCACAGTCTGTCACTCCGGTGTCACAGAGGATGGCAAAATTGCCCAGGTCAGCACCTCCAAAGCCAACCGTATGGGTGTCTACGGACGCGCCCGCTGGGTGACACCCGCGCCATTTATTCTGGAGCCGGTCTTTGTTAAAAACGATGATGGCCAAATTGAGCCCCGCCGTATGGCATGGCCCGCTTTCTGGGGAACACGCGCAGAGAATGGTAAAGTTGCCCCTTTAAATCCTGATGTTGTTAAAGCCGCCTGTGGCGACGCTCTTGATGTCCGCGAAAAGGTAGGGGCTATCCTTGAAACAATGGCAACCGATGCTAACTGTCCCGGTGCTCCGGCTCTGGTAATCGACGGCCTGTGCTATGCCGGCAATGCAGATGCAGTTGCTATGCCTGTTGAAGAGGATGATACCATAAAGAATGTCTCATTCGTCTACCTGGTGGACGGCACAAACAACGCCCCAGTTGTCCCTGTTTATGATCCGAATGCCAATACCGATGAGATGACCGATGCTCAGTATGATACTCATGAGGAAAACAAGACTAAAATTGACAATCTCCTCCAGACTCTTGATGCCAGCCCACTGGCTGAAAATCGATATGGCGCTGTTATAATTGGTACAAATGTTTATTATCGCGGAGGGGCGGATGAGGCTGTTATCAGTGCCAATGCTCCTGCCGGAGTTGCTCTGAAAACCATCGGATACTTCTTTAACAATAAGTTCGAGCCGTTGCTGAACGATTACCTGCTAGCCAACGTTAAGGAGCTGGGTGACTCTGAGTGCACCCTGACTGAGAGCATGCTTGCTGCCGGGCTGAAGCAGCTTGCGGCGGCAGGTCAGGCTAAACCGGTTTATGTTGCCCATGGCAAAGTCTGGTCACTGGATGCCGATGGCGCTCTGGTTGCTAAAGAGGATGTTGTTGCAGCTCCTGTCAGCTGGGCGGTTGGACACGATGTGCGTCCTGCACGCATGGCCCGTGGTGCCAATCCGATCAGATGCGACGACTGTCATACCGTCGGTTCTGAGTTCTTCTTTGCAGATGTCTCTTCAACCGGTCCGTTGATGACTGCCAATAAAATGGTGCAGAGCCAGATTAAATATATGGGGCTGAGTGCTAGCTATAACAAGCTCTTTGGTCTGACATTCACTGTGCGCCCGGTTTTCAAGATCTTCCTCTGGATTGTCTTTGGCCTGGTTTCTCTTGTGGCTGTCGCCTTCGCCGCAGTTGGCATTCCGGCTCTGCTTGCTATGGGTGGTATTACGCAGGGATCTCCTAAAGAACAGCTGATGACCAAGATTGATAAACTCTCCTTCCTGGGAATAGCCGTAGCAAGCACTTACCTTTGTATCTCGGGTATTGCCGGGTGGTTCTTCCATCTGATGTCCGGTTACATGCTGGTAATGCACATGCTGGCCGGCGGCCTCTTTGCGGCCTGTTTGCTGGCATTGATCTGGACCCGCGGTGGTGAACGGATAGCCAATTCAAATAAAAACTGGCTCTGGATGATTATCATGGTGCTGGGTGTGCTGGTTATCTTTACGGCAGTGGCTCCCATGATGACCCTATTCGGTTCCGAATGGCAGCAGATCCTGCTTCAGGTACATCGCTACACTACCATATGTTTCCTGATTGCAGGAATCTGGGCTCTGATCTTCGCTAAGCAATAGAGAGATCCTGAGAAGAGCATAAGCGTATGCAAATTCGCAAATACGAACATGAGGCAATGACAACCTACTTTGAGGTTATGGTTGCTTGTGACGACGAGAGAATGGCCCAGAGCGGTGCCTATGCGGTCTTTCAGAAGATTGATAGGCTTGAGGATGTGTTCAGCCGTTTTCTTGAAGTCAGTGATGTTGCCATGATTAGAGGTTTGAAACCTGGCCAGGTTTGCACGGTGACACCTGAGACCATGGATGTGCTCCTGATTGCAACTGAGGTCTGCGCGGCAACCAGAGGTGCTTTTGATATAACAGTTGGCTCGGTCATGGACGCCTTGCGTGATGTTAAAAATCGCTGGGTGGCCCTGACCGAAGAGGAACGTTCAACGGCATTGAGTGCCTGCGGCATGAACCGGCTGATTATCGATAAAGATAACTTCATGGTTTCTGTGACACCTGATCGTAACGACGGCGAACTTCCGCTTGAACTGGACTTCGGAGCAATCGGCAAGGGCTATGTGCTCGATGTTGCCAGGAAGATTTTGATTGATGATTGGGAGTTTGATAACTTCCTGATCCATGCTGGAACCAGCACTGTCATAGCGCATGGTTCCATGAACCAAGATGAAAATGGTTGGCCGGTAGCCGTGGGAGGCGACTGGCAGAAACGCGCCGGACTTGATGCGGTGCGCTTGAGCGAGGGGGCTGTCAGCGGCTCAGGGTTTGATGTTAAGGGGGCACATATTGTGGATGTACGACACGGTGTCGCCGCCGCGCAGTATGCGGCCACATGGTCGTACGCCCCTACAGCTGCGCTCTCTGATGCACTTTCAACCGCAGCTCTGGGATTGAGCTGGAAGGAGATTCAGGCGGCTTGCGCCGCAATCCCGGGTAGCGGTGTAATGGCTATCAGAGAACAGGCTGAATGGTTGGATAAGTTTAGAAAACCTGCCAGATTTTGCGGGGAGTTCCCGCTGAATAATTAGAAAATAAACTTGTAACATTAATCGATAGCCTTAACATGAGGCTCAGAAAAGGAAAAATTATGAAAATTAATACACTAATGACGATCACGGCTGTAGTATGCGTCGCTGCCTTTGTAAATGCAGCTGATACAGCTAAAGAAACACTTAAAATTAAACTGCCGAAACCTCAGTTCACAGGGACACCTAAGGACATCCGTTCTCCTAACCTGGAGCGCAAACGCGGCGGTAAACCACGTGCGCCTATCAGTGTTCCTAAAGGAACAAAGGTCATTTCAGAAAAGTGTAAGGTCACATCCAGCGATATGGAACCTATTATCGGTGAGCTTGATTATATCACTGACGGTGATAAAGAGCATGATGCAGCTACATACGTTGAGCTTGGCCCCGGTGTGCAGTGGGTCCAGATTGACCTGGGCGCGGAGAAAGAGGTTTATGCCGCATGTGTATGGCACTACCATGGTGAAGCCCGCGTCTATCGCGATGTAATCTGCCAGATCTCCTCTGACCCTGATTTCATCGATGGCGTTGTCACTGTTTTCAATAACGACCACGAGGACTCATCCAAGCTCGGTAAGGGCAAAGAAAAAGAGTACATTGAAACAAACGAAGGCCGCCCTTTTGCAGTAAAAGGTGTTAAAGGACGCTATGTGCGCTTCTATAGCAATGGCAATACCTCTAATGAAATGAACCACTACACAGAAGTAGAAATATACGGCAAATAAAAGAGCTGCGCTCTTTTATGAAAACGCGTTTCACGCGTTAAAAATTGTAGTGGGTTTTCGGCCCATAAAAAAGGTTGCCCGCTTCGCTGGCAGCCTTTTTTTGTAAAGGTCGTTTTTTCTGGGAGCGCTGAGCCCCAGCTCGGCATTTTCGGGGTTATTCCGATTTTTGTATTGGTAAGCCGTCAGTAAAGGCTTTGATGACTGTAAAACTGTAGGGCGGGGGCCGTGACCCCGCCACGCATATTGTGAGTTGTTTTTTCCGTACTCGTACTCGTACACGTACACTCAAATCTCTTTTCCCGCTATTCCCACGCTAGGTTTTGGAGATTGCCTCTACGCCTTACGGCTCCGTTGCCGCCCGCTTCAGGGCAGCTCTACTGCACTACGTTCCGTTTCGCGTGTACGAGTACGTGTAAAAGTATGTGTTCCTTCGACTATTTTCGCCTACTGTATTATGGCCCGGCAACTACATTCCACATTCCACAACTAACAGAGCACAGTTACTCCACTTGCGCGTAGAGCAGGGGCGCGAGCTGCTCCGCCGGAAAGTAATTTTACCGCACGTCTTTTTCGAGATTTGATCTTGGTTTTTTTCAAAACAAGCATTAATATTATAGCAAGTACAGATTTGTGTATATCATGATTTATCAAGAGGGTGCTGAGGAAAGGAGTGGGGAATGAGTCGGAAACTGCGGATTTACGTTGACACGTCGGTGGTCGGCGGCTGTCTGGACGATGAGTTCATGGAGTCCAGCCGGAAGCTGATGGAGTTGTTCCGCTCGGGACAAGCGACGGTCTTGGCATCGGATCTGCTTCTGCGGGAGTTGGAGGACGCGCCTTCAGAAGTGAAAGCCATCCTGCCGTTGCTGCCGCTGGCGTGTATTGAGCGTGTTGAACTCGGTGAGGCGGCAGAACGGCTTCAGGCAATGTATATGGCGGCGGATGTCGTAGGATCGGCTTGCGGAAACGACGCACTACATGTCGCCCTGGCGGTGGTGGCGTGTGCGGATATGATCGTGAGCTGGAATTTCAAACATATTGTGCATTTTGACAAGATGCGCGGATTCAATGCGGTGAATCTCAGGGAAGGCTACGGCCAACTGATGATTCTTTCACCGCTGGAGGTGGTGTGATGAAAAAAACGTTCGACTGCATGGTGCTGAAGGATGGTATCCAACAACGTATGCTCAAGCAGATGGAGGGGCTCTCTGGTATGCAACAGCGTGCGGCGATACGGAACTCGCTGGAGAAGAGCAGGTCACCCATTGGAGAACTTTGGCGGGCGCTGGAACAGAGGTCGGCGGTACCTACGGAATGTGTGGCCGAGGCGGGCGGTGCGTATGGCACGCACGATCAGTTGCGCACCGATGCGTGACCGGGTGCTGCTGCCGGTCCTTAAATCCCATCATGTTTGCGAAGGATTTTTTCTTTGGTTCTTTAGCATACGCGCCCTCTCCCCATTCGATAAGCTACTTCGGCAGGCTCACAAAGGTCAGGGCAGGAGAGAGGCACGTCCTACAACCGAATGATTTCATACTCGCCCTCTGTGAGAGGCACATCCTACAAGCTAATTACCCGTTTCGTCCACCGGATACCGGCGGACATACTGAGTAGCACAGTATATCCGCCGGTATCCGGTGGATTTTAGTCCCGAAATGTTGAGAGTTCTAAAGTTGAAAAACACGGGCCATTCACTTTGGTGCTTAGTCCTTAAAATTGTCTCCAGAAAATAATCTTTGACTATAATTCATTTTTTACCCTAAAACCAGCGACGCAAAGACACACAACGCACTCTATTTTTCTACCCCTCTATTTTTCTACCTCAAAAAAGCTTCAGTTTCACCTCATTAGCAGGGGATGCGCAAAACGAAAACGAATTTTAACGCAACGCACTAATGACTATCATCCAACTTCTCAAAGAATATGATATAATATTGAAAATCATGTAGATCATGTAAATCCGGTCTAAAAAAAAATTATCATAAAGTTAACTATGAAAAAAAATACAATAGTGGTTTATCAGGAGGGTAGAATCCCTTGTTTCAGAGTGAAAGAGCGGCACATTAAACGTTTACGTGCCGGTCTTGTTGATTCTGATATTATCTGGTGCCGGACCTTAGAGCAGTATCTGGAGGCCCTGCCACTTGCGGATTCAGTTCTGTCATGGCAGTTTAAGCAGGAGTGGTTTGATAGAGCCCCGCATTTGCGCAAGATTGGATCACCGGCCGCCGGACGCGATTTGTTTGAGATTACAGCTCTCCCCGAGCATATTGAGATTATGAATGGAACCTTTCATGGCGCGATAATGGCAGAGACAATCGTGGGGATGCTGCTGGCGGTTAACCGTGGAATATTAAGCGCCTATAAAGCGCAGCTTGAAGGTGATTTGTGGCCGAACGAACCTCTCTTTGAGATTGGATTGATTGCCGGCTCACATGCCGTGATTGTCGGTTTTGGTCGGATCGGTCAATATGTAAGCCGGATGCTCAAACCATTCGGTGTTCGGATTACAGGTATCCGGCGATCACTCCCGGTTGCTGATCCGGATTGGTTCGAGAGTGGTGATAGCATCCAGCAACCGGATAAGCTGCATGAGCTGCTTGCCGATGCAGATCATGTGATTATGCTTCTGCCATCTGATACAGATACCGATAATTTTATGGGTAAGCGCGAGTTTGAGTGCATGCCGCAGAATGCAGTTATTTATAATTTCGGACGAGGTAACAGCATTGATGAGATTGCACTTGCGGATGCGCTGCGGGCCGGGACGATCAAAGGAGCCTGTCTGGATGTATTTGCAGAGGAGCCTTTGTTGGAGAGTTCCCCTCTGTCGGACGGGACTCTGCCTGGCTTGGTGCGAATGCCGCACTCATCTGCTTTCTGTGAGAGCTATATTGACCGTTTTATAGATGAAGTTATTGAATGGTTCCGGGAATAAATATGAGAAAAGATTATAATGTGAAATCAGTTGATGAGAGCTGGGAGATTGCGGCAGAGGTTGCAAAACTTCTCAGGCCGGGTATTGTGCTGGCTCTGCATGGCGATCTTGGAGCTGGAAAAACAACTTTCATGCAGGGGGTTGGTATCGCTCTGGGGGTTACGAAGCCCTTGACAAGCCCGACCTTTGCACTTTCATCCGAGTATGAAACTGCCTCTTTTAAATTGGTGCATATGGATCTATACCGGTTGACATCGCCGGATGATCTGCTGGACATCGGTTACGCCGAGTATATTGAGAATGGGGCTGTTGTGGCTGTCGAGTGGTCGGAACGGGCACAGGAGCTGATACCGGATGATGCCATTCATGTGTACATCGAGCATGGTGAAGAGATGGAGGATCGGCATATCAGGGTGCAGTGCGCTTTAACCTAAAGCAGCAGAGCCGCAACCAAATTAAGCCTCTGTGATATGCGAAAGCTTTACTCACTTATTTTATGGTTGTGCGATAAGCTGCGCTGCTTTAGTAAACAACACTTCGTGTTGCATAGAAGGCATTTAGAGATACTCACGTAGCAGAGCTGGAACCCAGTAGCCAATATCCAAGTAGCATTCAGAATGGCGGTCAACTCTCGGCTTTTTGGGGCTATAATCCACCGTGTAACGGCGGATATACTGTGCTGCTCAGTATGTCCGCCGGTATCCGGTGGACGAAACGGGTAATTAGGTTGCTTGCCTGAGCGTAGCACGCAGACAGGCAGGACATCTTTCTCCTGTTTCTTCTTATGCAACGCGAAGCGTTGTTTTCTAAAGCTGCGGTGCTTCACACACAACGGGATATTTAGAGAAAACGGGTCTGTACATCACAAGAGCTTAGTTTGGTTGCGGCTGCAAGCAGCTTTAGTCTTTATAAAGATCTCGATCCGTTTGATTGCTTCCTTGAGCTTATCCATCCCTGTGGCATAGGCGCAGCGCAGGTAACCTTCTCCACAGGTGCCGAAAGCGGTACCGGGGATGCAGGCAACATCATGCTCTTTTAGTAGATTCATTGCAAAGTCATGTGATGAGAGACCGGTTGATTTGATTGAGGGAAAGACGTAAAAAGCGCCTTGCGGCATAAAACAGTCCAGACCCAGTTCATTCAGCGAGGCCACCATGAAGTTACGGCGTAACTTGTATGAATTACGCATTTTAATAACCTCAGAATTACCGTTTCTTAGTGCTTCAAGTCCAGCAACCTGACTGATGGATGATGCACACATTATACTGAACTGATGAATCTTCATCATGGCATCGGTCAATGGAGCCGGGGCACAGACAAACCCGAGGCGAAAGCCGGTCATCGACCAGGCTTTTGAAAATCCGTTGAGCAGAATAAGGCGATCTTTAATGCGTTGCACCGATGCCAGAGATTTACGTCTCTCATCATAGGTCAGCTCCATATAGACCTCATCCGAGATCAGAATAATGTCGTGACGAATTGCAAAATCTGCCAGATCCTCGACATCCGGTGGACGCAGGGTGGCACCGGTCGGATTATTGGGGAAGTTAAGCAGCAGGGCACGTGTTTGAGAAGTAACCTTTTTCTCAAGTTCCTCAATTGTTATGCGGAACTCATCCTCACGGAAAGTCTCGACTGCAACCGGTACACCATGCGCCATGCTTATTAAGGGAGCATAAGCTACAAAAGCCGGTTCGTGGTAAAGAACCTCGTCACCGGGTCTTATAATAGCCCGCAACGCAATGTCCATTGCTTCGCTTACACCTACCGTAACCAGGATCTCGCTCTCCCAGTCGTAGTCAGTCTGGAAGGAGTTATGCATATAATTAGCGAGTTCCCGGCGCAGCTCAGGCATGCCAAGGTTGGATGTGTAGCGGGTGAACCCATTTTCAATACACTCCACAGTTTTAGCACGAATGTGCCATGGTGTTTTGAAATCGGGTTCACCGATACCAAGTGATATAACATCCTTACGTCCGGCAACGATATCAAAAAAATCACGTATTCCGGATTTAGGCAGGTTGTCTACATGAGCCGCTACAAACTTATGGGCAGATCGGGAGTCGTTTGTCATCGTTGTCACTTTCCATAAGAACTCCCTGATCCTTATAAGTTTTGAGCATGAAATAAGTTGCGGTTGAGAGAACACCTTCAATAGTGGACAGTCGCGTACTGACAAATCCAGCTACAGTCTGCAGTGTGCTCCCTTTAATAAAGAGCAGCAGGTCATATCCGCCTGACATTAAAAAGAGCGATTCAACCTCATCAAATTGACCAATGCGTTTGGCAATGCTGTCGAAGCCACCGTCATGCTGTGGTTGGATGCGCAGTTCAATCACGGCATGCACATCATTTGAGCTAAGTTTATCTTCATTGATAATGGCCTTAAAGGCGCGGATTATGCCTTCGTTCTGAAGTTTACTTATCTGGCTCTCAACATCCTCTTGAGATCTCCCCAGCTGTTTGGCAAGATTTGCGTTAGACTCGCGCGCATTTTCTTTTAATAAATCAAGCAGTGCATCCATGAAACGGTACCTTTCTTTGTGTGGTTTGTATTTTAGCGAAAGATGCAGTGGTTAGGCAAGAAGGTATTCAGATGTCTCTTAATCTTGGTAATCTGTGGATAAAAAATTCACGAAGAGCCATTTCAATAATAACTTCCATAAAACAGAAAAAATTAGTAAACTAGATGAAATTAACAGGTCAATTTGGATTCACAATTTTAAGAGTCATTTTTATGAAAATTATCACACTCTCAGATTACGCTCAGGCGCTTAATAAGACGCGTGCGCCTTGGCATGCCAGTTATTATGCCATGTACTCCAGTGTTCTGGGTGGTATTGTTACAGATCCTGTTATAATGCAGGTGCCGCTTGATGACCATCTTGTTCATCGCGGGGACGGAGTTTTTGATACATTCAAATGTGTCGACAGGGGGGCTTATAATATGGAACCCCATTTGAAGCGTTTGATTCACTCAGCTGCCGCGATCGGTCTAGAGTGGCCGGGCGGGATTGATCAGATAAGAGAGCTGACTTTAAGTACCCTGCGTGCTGCCAATCGCGATGCGTGCTCAGCCCGTATTATTATGGCACGGGGACCAGGAAGCTTTGGAGTGAGTCCATATGATTGTAAAAATCCGGCGTTATATATTGTTGTATATGCCGCTGGAACCCCATTTATGCAGCGTAAACCGGATGGTGCTGATGTACGTAGAAGCAATATTCCAGTCAAACATGCCAAATTTGCCACCGTCAAGAATTGTAATTATCTTCCCAACGTCATGATGAAACGTGAGGCGCTGGATTGGGGGGTCGACTTTGTTGTCGGTTTTGATCTGGATGGCTATATGACCGAGGGCGCTACTGAAAATTTTGGTATTGTGACCACCGCAAAGCGACTGGTTTTTCCAAAGGTTAAAAAGGTTCTGGATGGTACCACAATGAAGCGGGTTATGGAGTTGGCAGAGGAGCTTGTAAGTCAGGGATTGCTTGCTTCTGTTGAGTTTGGTGATATTTTGATAGAGGATGTTGAGTGTGCGCTTGAGTTTCTGGTTGTCGGTACAACCCTGAATGTGGTTTCGGTTCGTGCCTTTGACGGTGAACCAATAGGGGATGGAGTTCCCGGACCAATTGGGAAGTTGCTTGATAAAATGATCAGCGATGATATATGTAGCAACGCCGCCCGACGGACGGCCTATTAGTAGCTATTCTCTTAATTCCTGGGTCTTCCGCAGAATCTGTGAGTCAGGATGTACTCCTGTGCCCCTGATTATGCCGGTGAGATTTGCGTGTACGAGTAGGTGTACGAGTACGGTGTTTGCGGTCCTGACCTGTCATCTTTCCTCCGGATTTTGTTCCCACGCCACGAGCATGCGCACGAAATCGGCGAGGTAGCTCTTGGCCTCGGAGGCTTCCTGGGTGCACTTGACCTGTCGCACCGCGAGAACATTGAGCGTTGCTGCCGCCTGTAGTGCAGCAGTTCGTGCGTGACCAATAAACCTAAAAAGAGCAGTTGACCAAGCAGACAAAGGTAAAGAATAAGGTAAAGACGAGGGGGTATGGATTTCGCTCTTAATCTTTATCCTAATCTTTATCTTAATCTCTCTTAATCTACGCCCAGAATATCTTGTTACGAGATATTTCTAATCCTCACAACCGTGAACTCTCGATCTTTTGGGGGTTGAAAATGATATGAAACCACAAAGAGCACAAAGAGCACAGAGATTGCAGGTGTTATCTTTGCAGTTTTTAAACTACAAAAATCAAGTTGCGACAAGGAGAAGTAAGGAATTAGACTCTCTCAAAACACGCAGTATTTTTTTCTAAAGCTGCCACTTCGACAAGCTCAGGACAGGCCGTGACCTCGGAAGGCTTACCCACACAAAAGTCGGAATAACCAAAAAAAGCAGCTTTAGTATTTGATGATCGGGGTCAGAATCATGTTGCGGTAGTCAACATCGGTGTGGTCGCCCTGCAGGTAAATCGGCCCTGGGCTAAATTCATCTGAGGTGAGTGCGCCACCAGTGCATCCCATAGCAGGTTGATTGTCGATGATTTTTTTGCCGTTCAGGATAACGGTTATATAGCGATCACACAGGATGATCTCAAAGGTCTGCCACTCATCGGCCGGCTTTTCAGCACTCTCTGAGGGCGTAATACGTCCGTATAGAGCTCCCATGTTATGACAGTTGACCGGTTTGCCGAAACTCTCAGAAACCTGGATTTCGTAGATGCCACGCAGATAGATACCGCTGTTGCCATGTTCGGGAACGCGTACATCGGTAGTTAGTTTGAAGTCGTTGAAAAGGCGTTCGGTCCTGAGGTTTGTGCCGTTGCGATCTTTTCCATCTGGTCCTTTGACTCGGTTGCTAAGGATTCCATCTTTAATGCTCCAGCAATTAGGGGCGCTTTTATTGATTGGTTTCCAACCGGTCAGCTCATCTCCTTTAATCAGTTCAAGTGGTTCTCCGAATTCAAGTGTACTCACATCCGGAGCTGGTTTATGCATGGAAATGCGTTTGCCGTTGAACTTATCCTGTTTTATTATAGTGCCCTTGTGATTAAGTATTTTACGTTCAATTTTTATAAACGGGCCTGCGATAACGGCTTCAAAGATCTCAGTTATATTTTTCTTTGTTTTCCTGTTCTTTTTTACGCGAGCCATGACAATTTTATTCTCGCGCAGTTTTAGATTAGTCAGCTCAAATGGAGATCCACCACCCCAAAGCATGGAAGCCTTAAGTGATCCATCTTTCTGGCGGTTAATTCCTAGCCATCCGGCACTGCCACCGGGGATTATCAATGCCCAGTTGGCGACATAAGGTGAGGCTGCATCAGCCATGGATACCAGCGGAGCTGTTAGACAAAGTAACGAAATGATCAAAAGACGACCAGTGTATCTCAGAGAATTTGTATAGTTCATAATGTTTTTATAATCCTTTTATGTGGTATTTTATTGCATGTTTACTAAGTTTTTCAGATTTTCAAAGGTTGCTTCCGGGCCGGCATCAGCATATCGGCGGGCCTGATCGGCTGAGACCGGCGGCAGAGCTCCAACGGCTGCGAAGAAGGTATTGCGTTTCTTGAAAGAGTTGAATTCAGTTAGAGCTTTATCGCTGCAGTAAGCACATCCGGCATAGCGGGTCAGTGTAGTCTGGCCAACCATAATGTTAGCTCCCTCTGTAAAAAGATCGGCATAACGACTCAAAACCGGGCCGTTGATATCGTCCACAAATGGCAGGCCTCCTTTGTTCATTTCTGTTCCAATATTGATTGGTAAATCGCGTTTTATGCAGGCCTGCACAATATCATTAAGATTTTTCTGTTTCAATGCAGCGGTATCCGGATCTTTAATATTCCAATTACGGTCAGGGACAATGTTAAGGGCAGCGCAGCCCTTGGAGCACATCAGCTCAACCAGTGCATCTGCATCCGCTTCACCTTGACTGGTGCCATCCAGCCAGGCGATGGTCGGGATGGCATCGCACTCTTTAACCCAGTTTATAAAATCGTCAGCCAGCGGGAATGTTTTTTCGGTTGGCTGGATATAGCCGATGCCGCCACGTTTTGCCAGAGCGTTACGGATTATATCTTCGAACTTCGGAATGTTATCTTTGAGAACTTCAAACTCATCTGTTGAGCACTTCAGCAGGGGTGTCCAGAAATCCGCACTTTGTGTATTTAAAGGGAATACCTCATTGGCCTTTAGACGGTAGGCCCGCACGATATGGCGCTCTGTAGCTACGCCTCTGGGGGTCAGCGGGACAACATCGCGTTCGTAGTCAATTGCAATTGGAGCTAGCACCTGGTTGACTCTGGTGATTAATGCCCGGTTACGACTCTGTGCGCTCTGGCGCAGCTCTGCCAGAGTTTTAGCAGTGCTGCTATCTGCGGCCGGTATGGTGCTGAAACCGCAGCCCATGATGTAGGCCACGCCTGGTTCGCCTGGCGAGCTGATATCCTTGTCTGAGAGTTCTGCTACAAATGCACGTGTCTCCAGATGGACGGCAGAGCGCAAGGATAGAAGCTGAGATGCAGTAATGAATTCCTCAAGGCCATCGAGAACATCAAAGTCGCAGAGAGCCGCAGCGTAAAGTCCCTGATTTGCACACTGTAAGGCAATGTGAGCCGGGGACCATCCCTCGCTGTTGTATGAGAAGAAGGAGTGGCAGTGCATATTGAAGAGATTGGCTGTTAGAGGAAATTCGGATTCAGCCGTAATTGTCTTCAATGCATTCATACGGGTTTCAAGGTTGAAATCATCAATTTCTTTAGTTCTGCTCATTTGGTTTGCTCCATCGTATCTTAGTTGCTATAAAATCAGCGTCTTTTCATATCGAGTAAGTCATAGATAGCAGGGCTTTTTGCTTTTACTTCATCAACCGTCAATCCGTCCAGTTCGTGCGGGAAGACGATCCACTTATCTGTTTGCTGTACATAAAAATCCGGTTTCAAATCGGTTTTATTCTGATCCGGCTTCCAGAAAACTGTTGCGAATCTGATATCCAGATTAAAAGGCTTCAGTCTCTGTATGACTGCTTTGGCGGTATTTCCTGTATCAAAAATGTCGTCAATGATCAGCACCTTTGAGCCGGGTACAATTGAGTTAAAGATCTCATCCGCATCTTCGAAGACGACTTCCGGGTTTCGTGATTTGATGCCGGTATAAGACTGGCACTTAAGGGTGCGGTGGCGTGGTCGGAAGCCGTGATAGTGTAAAAATTCATGAACCACAATTCCAACCGGGGCACCTCCGCGCCAGAGCGCGATCATGTCGTCCGGCTCCCAGCAACTATCGATAATCATACGGGCCAGCTTGAAGCTATCCAGTTGGTACTCCTTTGCGGATAAATATGTTTTTTTAATCATGAATCATCTACTGTCTCATAACAAGTTTCATATAAGTCTCGAAGATCTGTGGTCCCCAGAACATCCAGATAGTTGCACCGGTACAGATGTATGGGCCAAAAGGTATTCGGCTCTGCATTTTAACGCCGCCGAAGAGGATCAGGCAGACTCCGACAATACTGCCGAGCAGAGATGAAGCGAAGACAGTGAAGAGAACCGCTTTCCATCCCAGAAAAGCTCCTATTGCTCCCATCAGTTTGACATCACCGAAGCCCATCGCCTCTTTTTTAAATGCACGGGTGCCCAGTTCTGCTATTGCAAAGAGTAAGCCGAATCCAACTAGCAGGCCTATTGAAGAGTGCATCAAACCGCGCCACCAGATCGTCTGGTTGTGTAGCATGGGGCAGATGATACTGATAAGCGGTCCCGCAATCATGCCGCCAATTGTGACAGAGTTCGGGATGATGAAGTGCTCAAAATCAACAAATGTCCCCAGAATAAAGCCACTCAGGATCAACCAGTATATCGGCACCACGGAAAAGTGGACAATCGGCTGCATGTGCATTGCGGAGGGCATAACCCACTTCATATAGACAGCCAGGAAGAGCATCGCGGTCAGTAGTTCAACCAGTGTATAGCGAAATGCTATTGGTTTTTTACATTTGGCGCACTTGCCGCGCAGTGCCAGCCAGCTGAGTACAGGTATGTTGAGATACCATGGAATCATCATGCCGCAGTTAGGGCAGTGCGAACGAGGTTTTACCACTGATTCGTCACGGGGTATGCGGTAGATACAGACATTAAGAAAACTGCCGATACACGCCCCGAAAAAAGTGGAAAAGATTGCGAGCATTGTAATATAGAATTGCAGATCTTGATTTAGGGTAGAAGTCATCGTGTAATAATATACATATTGTGGTTATAGCCGCAAGTGTGGAATTGTGCCTTAAAGCGAGGGTATCGGGGGGACAACCAGCTTAGACCATTTCTCGGGACCACTCTCTTCATCGCGCGATACGGTGTTTTGCAGTGCTGTGTGGATAAAGGTGACTGTGCGCAATCCGCGTGGGAATGCATTTGCGAACAGAGCATTATCGGTACCGGTTTTTGGATCTCTTAGATATTCAAAAAAACTTTTGTAAGATTCAGAGAGCGCATCGATATAGGCCGCTTCATAGCCGAAGGGTGCCGGATATCCAGAATCATCAAGCTGCTTGAATGCTGATCCGCCGTTAAAAGATACTTCAGCACCGGTTACTGGTCGTAGATGTAATTGATCGGGTGAACTCTGATGCCAGACAAGTGCAGCTTTGTCGCCAAAAATTTTAATTGATATGCCCGGCTTCTCACCTGTGGCTATCTGACTTGTCAGAAAAACGCCGCGAGCACCGTTTTCAAAGCGTACCAGCACCGTTGCATCATCGTCAAGCATACGACCGGCAATCGATGACCGAAGATCAGTATTTAATTCAGAGACCTCAAGACCCGTCAGCCATTCGGCCAGATAGAAGCAATGTGAGGCATGATCTACCAGGCAGCCGGCTGGACCGCAGCGTCTGGGGTCTGTTCGCCAGCTGGCTTGTTTATGGCCGTCGGTTTCCAGGCGTTTGGCTAGCCATCCCAGCTGATATTCAATCACTACCTTGCGTATATTGCCGAGCGCACAATCTTCATGTATAAGAGAGTGTGCTTTCTGGAGCATTGGGTATCCGGCATATGGTATGGCAATGCCGTAGATCAGTTTTTCATCCCGGACTCTACGGCTAAGGTTGAGAGCTTCATCGAGGTTGCTGGTGAAGGGTTTCTCACTGAAAATTGGAAAGCGTGCGTCTATAGCTGACATAGCTATCGGATAGTGCATTGTGTTGGGTGTTAGAATAACAGCCATCTGCATTCTTTCAGCGGCTGGTACAGTTCGCTCCTTTTTAAACATATCCCGGTAGGTCCCGTAAACACGTTTTATGGGAAGATCAAGTTTTTTGCCTGACTCAAAAGAACTATGTCTTGTACTACCGAATGCTCCGCATACAAGCTCGCTTTGACCAAGTTTTTCCATTGCAGCAAGATGCACTTTGCCAATAAAAGAGTTTTGCCCTCCACCGACTAGACCTATACGCACTTTTTTGTTGTCTCTCATTTTTATACCTTTTTCAAATTAAAATAACGCTCTTAAAACATTGCCTCTATGAGTGCTGGTATGTTAATCAATTTTCCATATAATTACCAGCAAAAACTATAATTCTTTTGAAATCAGGATAGCTGTAGCTGTGTTTTGGATCGTTTGCTGACGGTTTTGTCCTCGCCAGAAACCACCACCTTTGGGATCGATTGACTGGGAACTGATGATCTTTTTGGCCAGTATCCTGCGCCAGGCTACACTCTCTCCCTGAGCATTGATCAGGTTGCCACTGCCAATCCGGTTAATTACACGTGCATCCAGCCACATCCGGAGCATTTGCTGTTCATCCGGAATTATTTTCTCTGTCAGCGCCTGATAATGGTTTTCTGATTCCCTGTTAAAGGAGGCATCAGGTTTTTTAAGGTTTAACCCAATAATTATCTCTCGTCGCAGAGCCGATTCAATTGCATTGAACTCTGCGTCCGGTTGGCAGAGTTTATCAAAACTCAGCTCAGCTGTGATGCCTGTCGCCCCTATACCGCTGCCTGTTACAAGCAGGGCGGTGGTTGACCAGATAATGTCGTAAAAATTTGTCGGGGTATTTGCAGATGATTTTTTTATAATCCAATCTCGGCCGGCCGCCGCCTGCGGAGGAAGAGATTCGGAGTCGACTGATGCCAGGGCAAGGGTGCATATTGCTGTAGTGCTGAGCTTGTTAGAGTCACCCCAGCTGTTATCTGAGTTGCGGTTTGCTTTTAACCATTGAACTCCAATCGATGTAGAACGGTTGAGTTCCTGTCGGATCGATAAGTCGAGTGCATCGCCGGCCTCCCGGATTTTATACAGCCGGATACCATCTGCCTCAACAGCAAACGGACTTATTATAGATACCATATAAATAAGAAGGTAAGTGATTTTGCAATTCATCTCTGATTCTCCTATAATGAAACACCTCTTTATTATACAATAATCAGGATTAAAAAAATAGAGGTGATTTTTATGAGTTTTTTGTTTGCGGTTGGAACGCTTGTTTTTCTGACTTTTGTGCCTGGGCTTGAGGCTCGTGTTTCAATACCTGTTGCTTTTTTTAATCAGGATCTCAGAGCTGTTATTGGACTCCCTTTAGCTTTAGGAATCTGTTTTGTGACTAACATCCTTGTCGGAATATTAACCTTCTGGCTGATGGGTCCGGTTGTTCAAATACTTCGGCGCTGGCCTTTTTTTGATAAGTATATCTGGCCCCGTTTCGAGAGAACACAGCATAAACTGCATCCGTATGTTGAGAAATATGGAGAGTGGGGTTTAGCTTTGTTTATCGGCATCCCGCTACCTGGCACAGGTGCTTATACCGGGGCCTTCGGTGCTTATTTGATCGGGTTTGATAAACGGCGCTTTTTGTTGGCCAATCTGCTGGGTGTAATTATTGCCTTTTCTTCTATTTCAGGAATTTGTGTTTTAGTTGATAAAGGTGCTGTCGCTGAGGACAGCCTGATCCGCAGAGTGTTTATTAAGGATATTGATAAACATAAATAATTATTCATCAGCGTCTCATAGTACGCGTAGGCTGTTTTTTTCTAAAGCTGCGGTGCTTAACGCACAACGGGACATTTAGAGAAAAGGGGTCGGTACATCCCAAGAGTTTATTTTGGTTGCGGCTAAAAGCAGCTTTAGGTAAGGTGAAGTGATATGAGTGAAATTAAGAGAAAAGCACGCGGGTTAAGTTTGTTTTCAGGAGGACTTGACAGTCAATTGGCTGTCTGTGTTTTGATGGACCAGGGAATTCATGTTGAGGCTGTTGTCTTTGAAAGTCCTTTCTTTAAGATTGAAGCGGCCAAGCAAGCCGCTGAAGATATTGGGGTTAAACTTCATGTTGTCTCGTTTACCACAGATATTTTGTCTTTGGTTAAAGATCCACCACATGGTTTTGGAGGCAATCTTAACCCCTGCATCGATTGTCATGCTGTGATGATTAAGCGCGCCGGTTATATGATGACTGAGATGGGGTATGACTTTGTTGCCACCGGAGAGGTCCTTAATCAGCGGCCGATGTCGCAACGCAGGCAGGCCCTTGGTATTGTTGAGCGCAGCTCCGAGTTTGAGGGACGACTTCTCCGGCCTCTCAGTGCGCTGCATCTTGACCCCACTATACCAGAGAAAGAGGGCTTGATTGATCGTGACCGCCTTTTAAGTCTGAATGGGCGTAACCGCAAACCTCAGATTGAACTTGCAAAGAAGTTTAAACTTAAAAGTTATCCATCTCCGGCGGGGGGCTGTCTGCTTACCGAGAAGGGCTTTTGCAGCAGACTTGGGGATTTAAGGAATATAGATGGGCTTGATAATGAGCGTCTTGTCTGGATGCTTCTATTTGGCCGTCATTTCAGATTGCCGGATGGCAGCAAGTGTATCGTTGGCCGTAATAATCGCGATAATATATCTCTGAAAAATGCGCGTACTGCTGAAGATATAATGATTCACACAGTGGATATCCCCGGTCCTACCGCTTTGCTGCCGCTAGGCGGTTCATCCGCTGACATAAAGCTGGCTGCATCTATGTGTGCTACATATGGAGATCATGGAGATAGAGAGAGTGTAGTGGTTAAGATCTATCAGGGCGCTGACTCTGAAGAATGTACGGTCTCTATAATCGATCGGGATTCTTTCACCGCTTATATGCTGTAATATCTGTGGGTCGGGTGTCGGGTGTCGGGAGATTAAGTGTGGATATTCCCTTCAGAGGTTCAGCTCACGCCAAGGCTACGGCCTGACATGCATGGACCTCGGCTACAGCAAATGCTTTGATTTGCAAAAAAAAACTGTAGGGCGGGGGCCGTGACCCCGCCACGTATTCTGCAATAGGTCTCGATTATCCACGAAAAACTCAGAGGAGCCTTTTTTTCAAAAAAGTTATTTTTGCAGTTGCAAAATCTGAATCAGAGGTGTATATTAATCTCAAATTGAAATTGATTATCATTTTTATTATGAAGTATAAAAGTAAACAGAGAGATGTTATACTCGAACAGTTAAGGATGGTGCACTGTCATCCAACGGCCGATGAAGTATATATGTTGGTGAAGAGAGAGATGCCCAGGATTGGAATTGCCACAGTATATAGAAACCTGGAACAGTTAAGTAGAGCTGGGCTTATACTTAAGCTTGATGGTGATATAAAGAGGTATGATGGCAATGTCATGAGGCACTTTCATTACAGGTGCCCGCATTGTGAGCGGGTATATGATTTAGAAATTGGTGACTTGAAAGAGATTTATAATAATTTCTGTGAGGAGTCGAATGCCAATGGTTTACAGGTAAAAGTAGAGTTTATAAGAGTTTGCGATAACTGTATTAACAAAGAAGGAGAGTTACATGAGTGTCTTAGCAGGAAAGAAGGCCCCTGAAGTCAATGAAGCCTGATCACTATGGATTGTCAGATTATTTTGCTGAATAAAGAAGAGATTTAACTAAAATATGAGAGATGATTAATTGACATCTCAACTAAATAACATGTATGTAACACCAGAGCTGAATTCAGCCTGGTGTTACTTTTTTATGGTATAGGTTTTTGGGGAGGGGTAAGAAGTTCTAAAGTGTGAGAGTTCTAAGGTTCTAAAGTGTATTTTTTAATTAAAAAGATATATATGATTTGACAAAAGAGAGCGATTGCATCAATAATTCCGGTTTGAAGAATGCTCCCTAACAACTGCTTGCGCTGACCTCTGAAGGTAAAAAATTGCAGAATTACGTTATAATCAGCTCTGTAGACAAATCAGTCTGTGCCAAACTCACTCTTGAGAGCTTCTGGTGTGGGAACACGGTTTATCCTGCGGCTCCGGTGCTCACGATAAGTCACAAAGGGGGCAGTGTCGTTAGACGCTCTCTCTTATCTTTCCAGCCGGCGGCAGAAGATCTGATTTGTTACGGGCTTGCAATAAAGTCAGTAAGACATCAAAATCAGGAAACACGTTTTGGCCTGGGTCGTCAGGTTGTTGTCAGGCTGTGTGAACGTCATGGATTAAAACGTGAGATTGAGATCACCCTGCGTGTAACAGGTATTTCAGCATTTTGTGCTCTATGCCAGCCACGTAAACTAACTGAAACGGGGTGTGACAGGTCAAGATTGCAATTTGTTGACGGTGCAGTCTTTCACTCCCGTAATGCTGAAAAGCCGGTGGTTGCCTACGCCCCTACATCCCTTTTATTTGCATATTGGAATCATGCAAATGAGCACCATCTTGTGATGTTTGAGCGACCGGGATCTCTTGCTGAGATGCAATTTGGTGTACTGGATGCCATATCGGAGATTCAGGTTGAGAACGGAGTAGATGGCTGCCGCATGATCTACACCCGCCTGCCATTTACAAAGGCGATTCTGCCCGCTGCCTCATATGGTGAAAAGATCCGAATCTCTTATAAAGTGGCGTTTGACGAATTTCTTGTTCATTATAATCGCGTTGATGATGATTTCCGGTTGATGAGAGGAGAGCCCGGTATTTTTGTTGTGGGAGCAAGACGTAACGGTTCCTGCTGGTCTGTTGTCGGGATAACCAGCAAGGCCAGAACCTTGACGGTTAGATTTGAAGATCTCTGGTTGCGTATGCCACCGGAGATGCGCGAGCTTAAGTGGAAGGTGACTCTTATACGTGATCCTGTCAATGATGAAACGGGGGGGCTTATTAAGGAGTCATTTGACGATCTTGTCCCGAATATCCGGATCGCCCTTGATCTTAAAAAAGACGGAGGTTTCCTGATGAAGTTCAGCCCGAAAAATGAATATGAACAAACAACTTGATAATGATAATTTAATAGAGGCCGGAGCACGCGAGCTTTTTTTTAAAGTCGAAGAATCCGGGGCTAAAGGCCGCCTGGATGGCTGGATTGCTAAGCACTGCAAAGAACTATCCCGTGCACGCATACAACAGCTGATTAAGGAAGGGCGTGTCACGATAGAGGATAGATCAGTCAAGGCCACAGCAACTCCAAAACCCGGTGATAGGATCCGGGTTGTTATTCCTCCTGCGGTTTCCGCAATACCTCAGCCGCAGAATATTCCGTTCGCTATACTGTATGAAGACAGTGACTGTATTGTGATCAACAAACCAGCCGGACTGGTTGTTCATCCGGCTCCAGGGCATAGAGATGGAACCCTTGTGAATGCCCTTCTCTATCACTGCAAAGATTTAGTAGGTGTGGGTGGTGTTGAACGCCCAGGCATTGTACATCGCCTGGATAAAGATACCTCCGGTGTGATGGTGGCCGCTAAGAATGATGCGGCTATGGCCGGTTTTGTTAAGCTCTTTCAAAGCGGAACCATAAGGAAGGAGTACATTGCTGTAGTGCACGGTGTGCCTGAGCAGGCCGAGGGGGTCCTAGGCGGTTTAATTGGACGCGATCCCGCGAATCGCAAAAGGATGGCTCTGGTTGCTGTTAACGGTAAGAATGCCGTTACATATTACAGGGTAGTCGAGCAGATGGGGGCAACTTCGCTGATTCACTGCCGCATCGAGACCGGTCGAACCCATCAGATCCGGGTGCATATGAAGTCAATCGGGACTCCGGTGATTGGTGATCGGCTTTACGGATCTCTGTCAGCAGATAAAAAACTGCCGCATCTCCCTGAAAGGCAGATGTTGCATGCCAGACGTCTCTCTTTCCGGCATCCTGTTCGTAAAATGGATTTATCCTTTGAGGCAGCTATTCCCGAAGAATTCAAAAAGTTCTTAATTTGATTTTTTTGATTATACCCCTGCAACCAAGTCAATTATGTAATGCCCAGTTTCCTGATCAGCATTACGGCCATCCCGCCGATTATCATCAGAAGCAGGACAATAAGCGTAATCCATATTTTATTGTTATTGCTCTTCTTTGCAAACTCTTTTGGAGTGGATTTAGACTTAGAAGAGTTTTTTTGAATAACAATAGTTGTTCTAGCCACACTAAAGGGCTCTGTATCCGATACTTCAGGAACATCGTCTCCCTCAATCATCATTGGCACCTCTCCCACTAAAAGGATGTCATTGCGAAATATTCTTTGTTCTTTGATCTCTTCGTTATTGACCTTAGTGCCGTTTGTTGAACCTAGATCGCGCAGAATTAAGCCGGAATCATCCTTTTCAATCTCGCAGTGTGTACCGGAAACAGACTCATCCTGAATTGCCCAGTCGTTGGTATCTCTACGTCCAATTCGGGTCAACTTCTGTTTGATCGCCGTTTTTTGTCCTTTTAATGGACCATCCATCACTATAAGACATGCCATGCTGAAATCACCTTTTTTCCTCAAATGTTTTCCATAGATTAAACATTAAGTTTCAATATGTCAAATACTATGACTCTAAAACCGCTAAAAACTAAAGTTTTCCTGCGTAACCCATCTGCTCAAGCAACTTGAAATTCTTAAACCAGTTCTTTTCCACTTTTACCCATAATTCCAGTTTCACCTTTGTCTCAAAGATATCTGAGAGTTCCGGTTCCGCCTTTGAGCGAACCATTTTAAGCATAGTGCCTCCGGGGCCTATCACAATGCCTTTTTGGGATTCACGGTTTACATAAACAATTACAGATATATTCCATTGGTTTGATTTTTCATCAATGCTGTCAACAAGAATACCTAGTTCATGCGGGAGCTCCTCGCGTAGTCTCTTGATAAATTTTTCGCGGATAACATCAGCAATTGCCATTTTGCGAGGATAGTCGGTAATGATGTCTTCGGGAAAAAGATATTCATCTGAAAGAGGGGCAACCGAGTAAAGATAAGTGATCAGATTATCTGAACCTCCCTTCCTGACTGCGCTGGTTTCAAACCAATCCACCTCTGCTGAACTGCTGGTTTCCGCTTTGATTTTCTCCCATAAATCTTTAAATTCATCACGATAGAAGTGGGGTTTGTCAGATTTGTTAAGTACAAAAAGCACCTGCTGTTCAGATTTGGCCGCACGATGCATCCAGCCATCATCCTCCAGATGCGGCTTTTTTGAGCCGTCGAAAACAATCATCAGAATATCAACTCCTGCTGATGATGAACGTGCCATCCGGTTCAGAAGCGTACCCAGGGTACCCTCTGCTTTATGAAGACCGGGGGTGTCCAGAAAGACCAGCTGTCCTCTCTTTTCGGTCAGCATGCCGCGCACCGTGTTGCGTGTTGTCTGAACAACCGGGCTGACAATACTGATTTTTTCGCCAATCATCTGATTGAGCAGCGTTGATTTTCCGGAGTTTGTCCGTCCGACAATCCCGACAATGGCACAGCACTTCTTAGCTGCGTTACTCTCTTGCATAAAATTTCCTTCTTTTAAATGTGACACAGATGCAGGCCGTCAAGGCACAATTGAGCCTGATTCAACATTCTTATCAAAATAGGTTGTTTGTCTGGTGGCATCGAGGACGGCACTCCATAAATCACTTTTCAGATTGACTTTCTGGCGCTGAATTGTAGCGAGTTTAATTGGAACCAGAGTATACCACTCTCCCAGATTTCCGACTACGCAGTTAGTGCGGCCGGCCATTCCCGCATGCACCGCATTACGGGCCAGCAGATAACAGCGGATAGCATCTGTTCCTTTAGCCGGGACACTGCGGATGGCGTAACTTGGATCAAAGTATTTGACAGAGGCCTCAATCTTGAGATCTTTGAAATGCTCTGATATGCGCTGTTTAAGATAATCACCGATATCCTCTTTCAAAATGTTTCCTGATTTGTCCCGGCGCTCTTTGTGCCCCTTAAGGTGATTTTGACCGGCGCCTTCGGCGATCACTATAATGGTGTGATCCTTACCCGATTTAAACCGTCGCTCAAGAGCTTTAAGTAATCCGTTAGGACCATCGATATCAAAATCAAGCTCAGGAATCAGGCAGAAGTTTACCACCGGATTGGATAAGGACGCATAAGCGGTAATAAAACCGGAGTCGCGTCCCATCAGTTTCACAAGGCCGATTCCGTTAAAGGTGCCTTTGGCCTCTGTATGCGCAGCCTGAATTATAGGTGATGCCTCGCCTACAGCAGTTTCAAAGCCGAAGCTGCGCCCCACAAACATCAGGTCGTTATCAATTGTTTTAGGGATGCCTATAACACTGATGGAGAGTTTGCGGTTTTTGCACTCATCGGCTATCTCACCTGCGCAGCGCAAAGAGCCGTCGCCACCAATGCAGAAGAGCAGGTTTATGTTCATTCGCGCCAGTGTATCTACCAGCTCGCCGGTATTCTGTTGACCGCGAGATGAGCCGAGAATGGTTCCTCCGCACTCGTGAATTGTATCCACGTTGTCGGTATCCAGCATTATCGGTTGGTAGCCGTAGCGGGGTATCAATCCGGAATATCCGTATCGAATGCCGTAAATTGTCTTTATTCCGTAATCAAAAGAGAGAATTTCAACTAGGCCTTTAATCACATGGTTGAGGCCGGGGCATAAACCACCGGCAGTTAAAATTGCGACTCTGGTCCAGGCGGGATCATGAAAAATCTTTTTATGGGCACCGGCCATCTCAAATGTCGGCGGATTTCCCAGCTTTTCAGTTGTATATTTTAAAATCTTTATATTCTCTGTGGCCAGAATCCTCTCTTCCCCACTGAGAAAATCACGACTGCGTACAGGTGATTCTATTTTACATTTACCCAGAGTCTCTATCTGCCCTGTATAATATTCCGGATTAGCCACTATTTTTTCAAATGCATTCATAAATCAGAACCTTAAAAAATCATTTTCTGTATAAAGTATATAGTATATAGAAAAAAACAAAAAAGATCAATTGACAGAGAGCATGGATTTTGGTTTAATCCTGACCTTTACGAGGCGGGACCTTAGCTCAGTTGGTAGAGCACGACACTTTTAATGTTGGGGTCGAGGGTTCGAGACCCTCAGGTCCTACCATCTTTTCTCGTAGATTAATATTAAGCCGTTGATTTATAATCAGCGGCTTATTTTTTTCACCAGAAGCTTACTATCAACCACAACGCCGGTCTGCACCTGCCCGATTGATATAGGCAGGGCAAAACGAACCTTCCCGCCCGCTTTCTTCTTGTCTTTTGCGATTGCCGTAATAACTTGATCAATATCAAGCCCCTCTGGAATTGCGGTTGGCAAACCAACACTCTTAAACAGGCCTGCTAAAAGCCGGGGCAGAGACTCGTCTGCCAGCTTCATATCTGCCGCAATCCGGGCCTCGATAACTGTGCCAATGGCAACCGCCTCGCCGTGCTGCAATCTGAAGTCAGTCGCTTTTTCAATGCCGTGGCCTACCGTGTGACCAAGATTAAGAGATGCACGAATACCTTTCTCAAAAGGATCTTCACATATAATACGTATCTTGACCGCCATGGACCGTGCGACAAATAAAGGTAGCCAGGATTCAAGCTTAAGTGTTTCATGGGTGCTGTCGTCGGCAGCCAGTTTGCAGAAATCAAATTTTGGTAGCGATTTCAGCAGCTCCGGGTCGGCAATGATCGCATGTTTGATTGTTTCCGCCAATCCACAGCGTATCTCCCGCATCGGCAATGTAGCCAGGGTGTCGGTGTCTGTAATCACCATGGCGGGGGGGTGAAATGCACCTATCAGGTTCTTGCCCTCCGGGAGATCGGCCCCGGTTTTGCCACCGATCCCTGAATCACACATTGCCAGCAGGGTTGTCGGCATGCTGATCCACTTAATACCGCGTAGCCATGTTGAGGCTGCAAATCCTGTCAGATCACCGGTTACGCCGCCCCCCATGGCGATCACGGTGTCGCGGCGCTCAATCCCGGCTTCCATAAATTTTTTCCACAGATAACCAACGGTTTCGATTGTTTTATGTTGTTCGCCTGCCGGAATGGTGATGGATGTGCACTCGATGCCGCATTTTGTGAGGGATTTAATGACCTGTTTTCCGTAAAGCGGGGTGGTGTTTTCATCGCCGACAATGACACATCTCTGACCAAGCTCTGCCTCGGCAAAGAGTTTGCCGGTTAGATGAAGCAGTCCCGAGCCTACAAACACATTGTACGGTGTGCCCATGCCGCTGACGTGATAACGTCCTAAAACTACCTGAACGTTGTCAGCAGTTCGCTCAGAGGGGATATCAGAGACCTTGAGCTTGAAATGAAAAGAGCTGTAGTGTTCAGTGCGTCTTTCCAACAGTTTGAAAAGAGGACTCTCTTCTTTTGGAAGATCTCCCTCTCCCTTGACCAGAGGTCGTTGACCGGGTGCCTTAAGTACTCTGTTTTGCAAGGTTTCAAAATCAGCAGTAAAACAGAGTACAGATCCGCTGCTTTGAGCGCATTCACGGTTTTCAGAGCGCAGCAGTGCCCCGCCACCAAGGGCAATTATTGCTGGCGGGTATTGTGAAACAGTTTGTAAAGAAGAGCTTTCAAGATCTCTGAAAGCTGCTTCGCCATCATTTGCAAAAATTTTAGCTATGCTTTTGCCAGCCGTATTTTCAATTACATTGTCAATATCCATAAACGGCAGTTCCAGCCGTTCTGCTAAAATTTTGCCGATGGTGGACTTGCCGCTGCCCGGAGGGCCGTATAAATATATATGAGACATAGTATTAGGTTGAAGAGGTTGAAGGGTTAAAGGTTAAAAAAGTTAACAAGGTTGAAAGGGTTAGGGGGTTAAAGGTTAAAGTGGCATTCAGCACAGCCTGTAACTCTTGGTCTTGCAGGGCAAAAAGGCAATTTTAACACAGATAGACCTGTAGATCCCGATTTCATCAGGATTGTCCGGTTGGCAACCGGATCTGCTTTTACAAATAACAATTGTACACCTTTTTCCCGAAAGTGCAGCGTTTTTTTCTAATGCAGTGATGTTTATCGCAAACTTATCAATGAATCTGAACAGAAAACGCATATCAACTCAAATTTAGTTTAGTTGCCTGCCTGTGCGTAGCACGCAGACAGGCGGCACCGCGGCTTCAGGGCCAGAAGACATGGTTACGGTCAACCATTTTAACGGTTTCAAGGGTGGCTTCGCGTAGCACTTCAAATCTAGGTGTCATTTCATGAATTGAGTCGCCACCCAGTTTATCCAGCAGAGCACCTGCAATCACGTGGCACATGAGCGCTTCGCAGACCACAACCGCTCTTGGAACCGGGCAGATGTCCGAACGCTCATAAAAAGCCATCTGCGGTTTGCCTGTAATCAAATCAACAGTAGCTTGTCCCTTTCGGGTGGTAGGAATCGGTTTCATTGCAACTCTGAGCCAAACAGGGGAGCCATTGGAGATGCCCCCTTCAATACCGCCACAGCGGTTTGTACTGCGAATAAGCCGGTTTCCATCAAGGTGAATCGGGTCCTGTGCTTTTGTACCGGGTTTTGTTGTATTGTTAAATGCATCGCCTATCTCCACACCTTTGATGGCGTTCATGCCGATCAATGCTGCTGCAAGCTGTGAATCCAGGCGGCGGCTGACATCAACATGTGAGCCCAATCCCACAGGAACATGGGAAGCAACTACCTCAATAATACCGCCAAGGGTCTCGCCGTCACGCTGAGCCAGCTCAATGGAACGGATCATCTTTTCTTCTAAACGTCTGTCAGGGCACTGCACCTGGGAACTACGTGCAAGGGCAATTCGCTCTTTCAGTTCATGGAGCTCTGTATTGCCGTTGAGAGAGCCGATAGATTTAACATAGCCGTCAACGGAGATTCCAAAGGTTTTCAGGAACGCACGACAAACAGAACCCACGGCAACCTTGGCTGCTGTCTCTCGGGCTGATGCTCTTTCCAGAGAGGGGCGTATATCATCATATCCGTATTTAACAACGGCAGGCAGGTCTGCATGTCCTGGCCGTGGGGTCACATAGGGCGGCACCTCTTTACCTTTCCAGTTTTCAAAATCATTGTTCTTGATTAACAGAGATATTGGAGCACCGGTAGTTTTCTGTTCCATTACCCCGGCCAGAATTGAGGCGCGGTCTTTTTCGATTGCCATACGGTCGCCTGAACCGGCACCGGTCTGACGGCGTGCGAGATCAGCCGCAATCATATCTTCGGTCAGATGCAGACCTGCGGGCATGCCCTCTAAAATTGTATTCATTGCCGGACCATGAGATTCGCCAGCAGTAAGGTATCGTAAAGCCATAAAATGATTCCATTTGATAATCCAAAAGACAAACCTTCGTAATTGCTATATAGTCTACAAAGAGAGAGCCTTTGATGCAAGGTTCTAAAGTTGCGCTTTTACCCGTAGAGTGTTAAATTATTGAAAAATATCGACTCGCTGACGCTTGCCGATATACCCGTAACGTTGAGCAATAGCGACTCGCTGACGCTTGCCGATATACCCGCAACGGCGAGCAATAGCGAATTGCTGCCAATTTGTTAGGAACAACGCCATGAAAAGCCCAATGCTTCCAAAAGACCATCAGAGAGCGGTAAAGCTAGCGCTGGAGCTGGGGCGCAGCGGTGATCCAACTCAACTGCCACGCCTGATTCGTGCTACGCATATGCCTTCGAATGAGATCCAGCGTCTCGCTGCTTCTGGTATCGGGAAGTTGGCTGAATTTGGGGCCGATTCCGAGAGTGCGGTCAGCCGGTTGGCTGAGCTGGCTCTCAACGGCAGGCATCCGCAGACTCAGCAATATGCCATCAGAGCCCTTAAAAAATATGGTGCGGCAGGAAGTTCGCATGTGCAGGATCTGCTTGATATGGCTCGCAACCCGGCCTTGAAGGATTATGTTCGAGCTGCTGCTAAAACGACGGCAGATGCAATTGCACAAGCGGCATCTGATGTGGATAATGGAGTACAGCATCGTTGCCTGCGGTGCAATGTTGCAGTTTCCGAAGAGGAGTATCAGCACTCCATAAATGCGTTTCAGCGGGTTTTCTGTGACAGATGTTTTGATGAGGTTTTTCTGGTTCGCCGTAATTTCGAGATGCAGGTTGAGTTGAACAAGAATATTGAGACCAGAGATGGGACCCTTGTTCAATCGCAGGGTGAAAGAATGATCGCTGAGTGGCTGGCTAAACATGGCATCACGTATCGTTACGACACCAAGTATCGTATAATCGGAGAGTTTCAGATCAGGCCGGATTTTTATCTGCCGGAGACAGATGTTGATATTGAGTATTGGGGACTTGATACACCAAAATATAAGATGAGTATGTATAAGAAGCAGATGCTCTATCAGCAGGAGGGTAAACGTCTTATCTCTGTTTATCCAAATGATTTATCGGTTTTAGATGCTCTGCTTAAGAGCAAACTGGCACTTTTGGGATGCGTAATTAATTAGCGTCGAGCGTCATGTCAGTTTGCGCACAGCACGAAGCTAAACTCTAAACTCATAACTCTAAACTCATAACTCAGAACTCTTAATCACTTGCCTTTTTTAAAGTGCTGCATCCTTTTGCCTATCGTATCTTCATAGCCGCGATCTGTGGGGCGGTAGTAATCTTTATCTACCGGGATATAATCCTGTTGCACCACGGTGTCCTGGAAGTTATGAGGATATTGATATTCCGCATCTTCCTGATTCTTGCCTTGTGCCTTGACATGCGTGTTTTTCAGGTGTTCAGGCACAGCCATTAGTCTGCCGTTTCTAACATCCGCCTGCGCTTCATTAATGGCGACATAGGAGGCATTGCTCTTAGGGGCGGTCGCAAGATAGGTTGTTGCCTGTGCCAGGCTGAGGCGTGCCTCCGGCATGCCGATAAAAGAAACCGCCTGCATTGCTGAAACCGCGATATTCAGTGCACGCGGGTCGGCATTGCCGATATCTTCCGAGGCCAGAATAATCAGTCTCCGGGCTATAAAGCGCGGATCTTCGCCAGCTTCGATCATTTTGGCCAGCCAGTAGATGGCGGCATGCGGGTCTGAACCCCGGACAGATTTGATAAATGCCGAGATCGTATCGTAGTGTCCATCCTCATTTTTGTCATACAGCACCATCTTACGCTGCACACAATCCTGCATCACCTCTGCTGTGATCAAGATACACTTTTCGGCAGGATCAGGGGGGGTGGAGCGAACTGCCACCTCCAGTGCCGTTAATGCGCGCCGGGCATCACCATCACAGATGGTTGCCAGAAATGCGGCGGCTTCATCCGTGATTCTGGCTGCCAGGTTGCCGAGTCCGTTGGTTTTATCGGTCAGGGCCCGGTTGATCAGCTCGATAATATCCTCTTCATCCAGTGGTTGCAGTTCAAAGATCAGAGAACGGGAGGTCAGCGGTGAATTAACAAAAATATTCGGATTATGGGTGGTTGCCCCGATTAAAGTAACGGTGCCATCTTCTACATAGGGAAGCAGGGTGTCCTGTTGCGACTTATTAAAACGGTGAATCTCATCAATAAAAAGTACCGTAGACTGTCTCTCTTTAAAAAGTTTTGCACCTTCGCAGAGTTTGCGTAGCGTGGATACATTTGAGAGCACGCCGCTGGTACGTTCAAAGCGGCATTTTGTGACACGGGCAATCACCTCAGCCAGCGTTGTTTTACCGCAACCGGGTGGTCCATAGAAAATCAGGTTGGTCAGGCGGTCGGCTTCGATTACGCGGCGCAGCAGTTTGCCTTCGCCCAGCATATGTTTCTGTCCGACAATTTCATTCAGAGTCTTGGGACGCATGCAGGCCGCCAGCGGGGGCACTATATTTTCGCCGCTTCTGTTTTTTTCTGCGAATAAATCTGTATTTTGCATGGTATTATTTCAGTAGTATAGAATGCAAAGGTTATTAGAAGTTTAGGCTATAGGCTATTAGGTAAGATTGAGATGGAACGCTTAAAAAAATATTAAACGACATTTTGTCAGGACATGGTTCAACCCATATGCAAACCTAAACTCCTAAACTCCTAAACTCCTAAACTCCTGCATCTTTTGGGATGCTTGTGGCATAAAAATAGAATCCCGCTGCTACAATCAGGGCACCTGCCAGGTTGGCCGTCGCATCCAGCGGGTCCATACTGCGGGAGTCAGTCAAGAGGAGTTGACAAACCTCCATCAAGGCTCCATAAAGCCCTGCAACTAATGCAATCCCCAGTATAAAGCGGAGTTGCAAACGTTTGGTTCTGCTGATCGGGTATAGCCATAAAGCGGTAAGCACTGCATACATTAAGAGATGTGCAATCTTATCCATACCAGCAAAGTGCAGGGCTGAGGTGTCAGGGAGTTTTCCGGGGTTAATCAACGACAGCAGCGGGATTAATGCGGAACAGCAGAGCGCTGGCAGATATGGGAGCACTCGCTTCATGTTAATGCAGCCTGTATAGAAGTTTCGACAGTAACTTTTTTGCCGGGTTGCAGGATCATCTTTTCCACCGGCAGTGTGGCGGGGGCAACAGTCAGCATACTTTTGTACTCCGTATCGCCAAAGTCTTTCAGCTGAATTGATTTTTTAATCCATGGGTTCCATACAATCAGTTTGTTCATACCGTTCTGCGAAACCCGGAATGCAATACGTCCGGCACTTCCAAATTTTTGATTTAACTCACTAATATCATACATAATTTATTGTCGGCACTCTTTAATGGGTGCAATTTGTTGTTGTTGAAACGGTGCGGTCAAGCATGATTCAGCACGCTGAAGCGTGAACTACGTACGAAAACCTGTATGTAGTTCACACTTCATTGTGTCTTTAGTTTCCTACGATAAAGCAAGCATCGTTTCAATCGACTTCTTTGCTTTTATGGCAATCTCTTCCGGTACTGTTATTTTTGTTTCCATTTCTTTCAGTGACCAGAGCAGCTTCTCCAGATCAATCTTTTTCATATCGGGGCAGACAGCGCTCTCATGCAGAGCAAAAAATGTTTTGTCAGGACTCTCCTTTTGCAGCCTGTGCAGCATGCCTACCTCGGTACCGATTATGAAAGACCTACTGTCGCTTTCCAGGGAATGACGGCACATTCCTCCGGTTGAGAGAATATGGTCAGCTGCATCGCGTACCGGCTTCGGACTTTCAGGGTGTACCAGGACCTCCGCCTCCGGGTGTTTTCTGCGGGCTGCCTCGATCTGATCTTCCATGAAACGCGCGTGAGTAGGACAGAATCCAGGCCATAAAACAAATTTCCGGTTTAGCTGCTCAGCGGTGTAGGATCCCAGATGCTGATCAGGTACAAATATTATCTCCTGATCTGCCGGGTATGACTTCGCAATTGTAATTGCATTGGAGGATGTTACACAGCAGTCACTCTCAGCTTTGATATCGGCGGTGCTGTTAACATAGCAGAGAACCTTTGCATTTGGATGTTTTGCCTTCAGTTCTCTGAGCTGGTCTACGGTAATCATATCTGCCATCGGGCAACCTGCATCTTTAGCCGGTAGCAGAACCACTTTGTCTGGATTAAGTATCGCTGCGGTCTCAGCCATAAAGCGAACTCCACAAAAAACAATTATATCTGACTTAATAGCACTTGCTTTACGGGCCAGCTCCAGTGAATCACCGGTGAAGTCGGCAATATCCTGAACCTCTCCTATTTGATAGTTATGGGCCAGAATTACGGCATTTCGCTTCTCTTTAAGCGTTAAAATATCTTCTTTTAAATTCATGGGCGTCATTATATCGCTTTTGAGGAGTAGCCGCCACAATAAATTATATGGTAATTGCGTGTTTGAGAAATACTCAAGGATTTGTTAAAATACAACCAATATTATGAGAAAAAACAGACCTGAAAGAAAAACATTTCCAATAAACGCCATGCTTGAGGGACGCAAAGTTCTGGTTGTCGGCGGGGGAAGGGTTGGACAGCGTAAAGTCGAACTTCTGTTGGAGGCCGGAGCCTCTCTAACGTTGGTGTGTCCTGATTGTGTCGCCGAACTCTCTGGATTGGCGAGATCCGCAAAAATAACTTACCTGAAACGGGTTTTTGAGGATGATGATATTGCTGGATCAACGTTAATCTTTGCCTGTACTGATGACAAGCATGTTAACCGAAATATTCTTGACCGCGCTAATGCGGCTAAGGTCCTCTGTTGTTGTGCCGATGGTAACTGGGCGGATGGCGACTTTGTGACTCCGGCCATATTGAGGAGCGGCAAGGTTCTGATGTCTGTTTCCACCAGCGGTAAATCATGCCGTCAGTCACGTCTGATCAAAGAGAATTTAGGTAAACATCTTAATTCTATCCAGAGTTCAGATCTGCTTGTGCTTGGAACCAGCCATGAAATGGCAGGAATGGAAGAGCGTGCTCCATATCATCTGCTGCTGCGTGAACGTGAGGCCATTGGGGCCATGATCACCCAGGTATGGGGGGTGCATGAGTTTTTTATACTCAATACATGCAACCGCATTGAACTGGTGGCCGCAATCTCTAAGGAGGCCACTACCAGCGGTATACTGCGTCGTCTAATGCATTTTGATCAGCTACGTCCCGACCTCTATTATATGAAGTTCGGGTATGATGCTTTTGCACACGTTTGCAGGGTTACAGCCGGCATGGGATCACAGACTCCAGGTGAGTTTCATGTGGTGTCGCAGGTCAAGGATGCCGTTGAAGAGGCTTCTGTACGCGGCTGGTCCGCCTCGATTATCAGGGAACTATGCGATACCGCCCTCAAGGTTTCCAGGGATATCCGCCGTAAGGTGGAACCCATGCTTGACATCGCGGAGATTGAAGAGGTCTGCATACGTTATGTTGATCAGAAGATTGAGAATTTACCCGACAAACGTGTTTTTGTAGCAGGCACCGGGGTGGTGGGTAAAGGCCTAATTGAAGCCCTGTCCAGACGCAGTGTTAAATGTGTCTGGGGCTATCATAAGAATATTCCGGAAACTTTTGATCAGGATTTAGTTGAGCTGATTCAGTTCGACCAGATCGGGACGGTGCTGCCTGAAATCGATCTTGTTATCTGTGCCGTGGATGTTGAAACCCCTCTTATCAATACTGAGCAACACCTTGCCTGTCTGCAGAAAAATAAGCCGGTCACCATGATAGACCTGGGAATGCCACGCAATATCAACCCGGATCTGAGCAGGCTCGCAGACAACGTTATGGTTGTTGATCTGGATGTTTTAAAACACTGGTACCGAAAATCGAGTGGCACCCTGGATAAGACAATGCAGATCGTCGCCTCAATCACCGAAGAGAACCGTGATAAATATGAGCGTATCCGCGACAGCATGCAGGGGGAGCTGTAAACTTTGTGGAATGTTGGGCTCTTCCGAGTTTTTCGTGGGTAACCGAAACCTCTCGCAAGATGCGCGGCGGGGTCACGGCCTGTCCTGAGCCTGTCGAAGTTGGCCCCCGCCCTACAGTTTTATAGCCCATTAAAGCTTTTACTGTAGCCGAGGTCCTTGCATGCCAAGCCGTAACCCCGTATTGCGGGGTGTAGGCTGGACCTCGGAAGGATTACCCACACAAAAGTCGGAGTGAAGAAAATGCAGAAATTGAATTTAAAAGCAGGAACTCGCAGCAGCAAGCTGGCTGTTTTGCAGACTCGGAATGCCCTCAGTAAAATTCAGGATATTTTTCCTGAAATCAGTTTTGAGCTGGTTGAAACTGAGACTCCCGGCGACCGTGATCGACGGAGTGACCTCAAAAAATCTCCCGCTGATTTCTTTACACGCGATCTTGATAATGCTCTGCGTAACAAAAGTGTGGATATCGCAATTCACAGCGCCAAAGATCTGCCTGATCCGGTATCAGCGGACCTTGATTGGTTCTGGCTTCCCTGGCGCGAAGATCCACGTGATGTCTGGGTTCTGGCAGAGGGCCGTTCACTGAACGATCTGCCTCCTGATTCAATCATCGGTGTCAGCAGTCAACGACGCGATGAATGTGCTTTGCGGAGGTTCCCTGATGCAATCCTGAAGCCGATCCGCGGTTCTATAATTGACCGCATGCAACAGCTGGACAATGGTGATTTTGATGCAGTTCTGATGGCCGGCGCAGCTTTTAAGCGTCTCTCGCTCGAAAACCGGATCACAGAGTGGATCGAACTGGATGAACTCTGTGTTCCTCCAGGTCAGGGCTATCTGGCGCTGACTTTCCGCCTGGGTGATAAACGTTTGATTAAGTTGCGTAACTTTTTTACCAGGGCCGTCCGTTTTGTCGGTGCTGGTGTCGGCACTGAGGATTACTGCACTTTCGGTGGCATAAAAGATATTAAGAGTGCCGAGGTCTGTCTCTATGATGTGCTTATGGACGACAAGCTGCTTCGTTTTCTACCAGAGAGCTCAGAACGGGTTTTTGTCGGCAAACGCTGCGGTGATCACCGCGTTCGTCAGAATATGATCACGCAGCTGGTGGCCAACTACGCTCGTCAGGGTAAACGTGTGGTTCGTCTGAAAGGAGGCGATCCCGGTCTGTTCGGGCGTCTGGCGGAGGAGACTGCTGAATTGGACCGCCTTTCACTGGCCTACAAAGTCCGTGCAGGAGTGAGTGCGCTGACCGCTGCCACAACTGAGAACGGATTGTTGCTTACGCGCCGTTCGGTTTCGCGCGGATTCTGTGCTATGACACCCCGTGCTGTTGGCGGTGCTGTTGCTGGAATTTCAAAGGATATTCGTTCAAAGCTGCCTTTGGTTCTATTTATGTCGGTCAGAGTGGCCCCGAATATGGCACGGCAGCTGATCACTGAGGGATGGGATGATAATACTCCGGCCTCCGTTGTCTTTAACGGTGGAGCTGCTGATCAGCAGGTGATCACTTTCACTTTGAAAAAGCTGTCTGATAATCCGGCTGAACTTGAGAGCAGTGCCCCCGGTTTACTGGTTATAGGCCAGGTTGCAGAAACCATCTTTAAAAGTGGTAGCGGTGCCCTGCAGGGTAGACGGGTACTGCTTACCTGCAGTGAATCCATTATGGATAAAGCAGTTATGTATACAACTGACTTTGGCGGCAAAGCTCTGGCTTTTCCCATGATCCGGCTTCATGCCTGTCATGATATCAAATCAAAGCTCTCAGCCTTGAATCAATACGACTGGCTGGTGCTGACCTCGCCCGCATCAGTAAACTTTTTTATGAAGATGATTCTGGATGCCGGTATTGATGTTCGCTCAATACCGAAGATAATGACATGCGGGCCCGGTAGTGCCCAGACATTCCAGAATTATGGAATAAACCCGAACCTCACTCCGCCCATGCTTTACAGTGCCGAGGGCTTGGCTGATCTGCTGAGCGGCATTGATTTTAAAGGTCAGCGGGTATTACGACTGCGATCTGAGAAGGCCGGTACTTTGCTGGCCGATGTCCTCCGAAATAAGGGGGCTGTTGTTGATGACGAGTTGCTCTACCGTAATGAGTTTGTTGAATATCAGGAGATACCCGGTTTTGATATTGTATTTTTTGCCAGTGCTTCGGCCGCCGACTCCTATGTCAATCAGGCTGGAGCCGCATCTTTGAAAGATAAATATATTCTCGCCATAGGTAACCCAACTGAGGATGCCCTGTTGCAACATGGACTAAGATGCAATTGCGTAGCGGCTAAAGCCACCGTCAAAGGTGCAATTGAGACTCTGGCCCGTGACTGCTGTTTTCTCTAACCAAAAAAATGGACTTCCTCTATTTTTATGGTTCTTCCGAGTTTTTTATGGGTAAGCATTTACTGTAGCTGAGGTCCTTGACTTCGGAGGGATGCGCGGCGGGGTCACGGACCCCGCCCTACAGTTTAATTGTCCATCAAAGCTTTACTGTAGCTGAGGTCCTTGACCTCGGAGGGATGCGCGGCGGGGTCACGGACCCCGCCCTACAGTTTAATTGTCCATCAAAGCTTTACTGTAGCTGAAGTCCTTGACCTCGGAGGGATGCGCACAGACCCCATCGAAGAGCCCAAAAAAAGCGCGCTGGTCATAAACCAACGCGCTTTTTTTATACAAATTCTCTCTTTACTTAGCAGGTTCAGCAGGTTCAGCAGGTTCAGCTGGTTCAGCTATTTCAGCAGGTTCAGTTGGTTCGGGTGTTTCTTCTTTCTCAAGAAGTTCAGCGAAGATACATTCAATCTTTGCAGCTTTCTTCAGGCTCTTAATATATGCTTCAACAGGCTCTTGTGCCTTTTGCTGCTTGAGCATCTCCTTGACCTTGTCAGTTTCCGGTACAGGACGTACTGGCTGTGGCTGCTGTGGCTGCTCGGTTTTAATCAGAATATGGGAGGCTGCAACACTCTCAGGTGATGCAGGGGTATCGCCACTTGCTTCAACCGCAGGTGTTTTGGCCGTCACCTTGATCAGGTGATAACCAAACTGAGTTTCAACAATGTCACTGACTTTACCGACCTCCTGATTGAATGCCACGGCATCAAATGCTGGAACCATCTGGCCGCGGGTGAATTTTCCCAGACTGCCATTATCTTTTTTGCCACTGGGACAATCAGAGTTTGCTTTGGCCAACTCACCAAAATCAGCACCATTTTCCAGCTGCTTTTTCAGATCTGCAATCTTTGCTTTTTTGTCAGCATTGAGCTTAGGAAGGTTCTTATTGGTCTCTTCGATCTCTTTATTCTTTTTCTCGATCTCAAGGTTGCCTGCTTTGATATCTGCAATGAATTTGGCTACCTCATCATCAGTAATTTCAATTTTGCCCAGAACTTCAGCTGTGATCAGCTTGTCAAAAAGCAGTCCGTTTTCAAAGTCCTTGCGGGCCTGTACCTCACCGAGCGGGGATTCTTTAAAATAACCGTCGATAGTTTTATTTTGGGGCTTCAGACGCTCATTAATCTCGGCCGTCTTTTTATCAATTTCTTCTTTTGTGACAGTGATGCCCTTTTTCTGAGCCTCTGTTAAAAGCAGTGTTTTCATGATAAACTGGTTTGCCAGTTGTGATTCTATTCTGGGTCTGATCATGGGTGCCTGTGCCGGCGGAATATTTTGCATCTTGATAATGGAATCGACGATTTCGCTTATCTCTTTACGCAGATATTTTTTGCCGTTTACTGAGGCAATAACTTCGCTGGGGTCCTTTGGAACCTCAGGTACAGCAGCTCCGGTGGCTGCAACTGCATCAGGTGCCTTGCTTTCACCGGTTTCGGTTTTTTCTTTTTCCTTCTTGCATCCGGTTGTAATAACCAGCGCAGCAAGCAGTGATGTGCAAATTAGTTTGGTGCAATTCATATTAGCTTATTCTCCAGTGACGTCACAGCGACGCCGGGTTTGTATTTAATATCTCAAATGTTGTCCGACGAACGGAAGCCGGCAAATCGAGGTGATAAACTATAAAGATACCAAGAAATCTGGATAATCCAAGGATAAGATTGATTTTTTTTTCATTTTTATTTTTAGATGCCAGTATAGGGGTGTAGTGACGAGCGATGAATTTGTCACATTTTGCGAAGCGTCTCAGAAATGTCACTACGTCTTTGTGGAGGGATACCGAGGGGGTGTTTGAATGTGTTTCATGTAAATGGGAGCAGATAAATCGACCGGCCGGAATTGAAAAACGCAGCCATTCCTGCTCTGTCGGATGGCACTCAGCGCAGGTTCCGAACTGAGGTGAGATTCCATGATGTCTCAAAAGACGCAGCTCAAACCAGAATATCAGCGACTCAATTGATCGGGTTTCGCACTCGCACAGGGTGTCGAGCGCATGAAGCAAATCATCATAAATCCCTTTTGTGTCTTGCCCGGCTGTCACGCGGGCGGTCATGTTTGTAATATAACCGGCCGCTGCAGCTCCACGCCAGTTCGAACGCAGCTCCTCCCTGAACTCCAGCGGATAACACTCCCGGATGGCATGAACCCCATTGCTGCATTTCCTGTAAAAGAGAATCTCACAGCTGTAAAACAGGTCGTATTGACCAAGAAATGCGCTTTTTGGCCGGCAGGCCCCCTTGACGGCGGTGGTAACGCGCCCATAGTCCTCTGTCAGCCAAGTCACCATGTGCGAGGTCTTCGACCACTGCCGGATCTGCAGTACAATTGCATTTGTCTTTAAAATCACGATTTCAATCTTTGCGGTTCTGGTATCTGTTAACTAGATCCATCAGCGGGCTGTTTTCACTGCCGCTTTCAGATTCAGGGATAATGGCTCCGGCAGAGACAATCTGGTTTATAGCCGTGGTTACATCCATGTTAAGCTTGATTACTTCGTTCTCCGGCACAATTATATAAACCCCGGAGGTAGGGTTGGGAGTTGTGGAAATGAAAACATTCAGGCATTCCCGGGGTTCTCCACTGCTATCCTTTATCTTTGACGAGATTGCGTTCTGCGTTTTTGAGGTGGCCAACCCGATCGCATAGATGCCTTTACGTGGATATTCAACCAGTACCACCGATTCAAACATGGTGTTGTGGCTCTTGGCTATCCACTCACAAAGCTGACGGATAAAGACATAAATGTTCTTTATCAGAGGAATCCTGGATAAAATGCTATCGGTCAGCTGGTATATCTTCTTGCCAAAGAAGTTCTGAACCAGAAAACCCAATATGTAAAAAACAAATATGACGCAGATCAGCACCAGTCCCTGCAGTACGTAGCCGCTGAAGGGAATGTTGAACTTTTCCAGCTTTGTCACAGGAATCCAGGATGTCGATAAGTTCAATAGAAATTTAAATATCCAGATTGTGGCCATGACCGGGGTTGCCAAAAGAACTCCAACCAGAATCTTGTTCCGGATTCCGTTCAAAATAGTTACTTTTTTATGGATTGAATCATTGTTCATGCAGATATTATCCCTCTAAAAACAGGACAAAATCAAGGTGAAACTACGTTGAGTTATATTTACATATGAAAAACTGTAATTTTTTACTGAATCCAGTAGATACATCCTTGCTCAAACGACCCATTTATTTATATAATGATAGCTAATTTAGGAGAGAATATGTTTAGATTTTTTTTATTGTCGGTTCTGACCGTTTCTATGGTGGTGGACGGAGCTGTTTTTGCAGCTACCTCCCCGCCAGTTATCTCTGTTATTAAAAAAGGTGCTAAAAACACAAAGAAAACGGTCTCTTTCGCGAAGATCAGCGCTAAAGGCCCAGCTGGAGTGTTTTTCGTTAAAACACTTCAGAATGATTTAAAGTTGTCCGGCTGGTTTAAAATTGCTGCAACCAGTCAGAGTAGTTCTATTGCCGTTCAGGGACGGGTTGTCGACGCAGCCGGCGGAATACAGAGCGCTCTGCGTGTCAGTTGGCCGGGCAAGGCTTTCAACTGGAACAAAGTTGCCGCAGGAAAAATTGAAATCCGATCTCAGGCTCATAAGCTGGCCGATGAGATGGTACGGCTGATCGCCGGTGAGACCGGTATCGCCTCTACCCGCATAGCATTTGTTAATCGACGGGGGCGTAATAATGCCGATGTTTATATGTGTGATGCCGATGGACAGCGATTGATGCAGATTACAAAAGATAATATTGCCGCAGTTGGCCCACGCTGGGCTCCAAATGGAAAAGATATCTACTATACTTCGTTTGTTAAGGGCTATCCAACCATTTGCCGTCTGGTGAATTTTGGCAGAACTCGCAAGAACCTGGCTCCATTTAAAGGGCTTAATACCGGTGCAGCGGTGGCTCCTGATGGAAGTAAAATTGCTCTGATTCTCTCTTATCAGGGGAATCCCGAACTCTATGTTCTGAGCGTGGCCACAAGTCGGCTGAGTCGTATGACCAAAACCACCCACGGTGTTGAGGCCAGCCCCTGCTGGTCGCCTGATGGTCGTAGCATTGTTTATGTCAGCGATGTTTCCAAAAACCCGCACCTCTATATTGTCGATGTCGCCACTCGTAGATCACGCCGAGTTACATACCGGAACGCTCAAAATGTGAATCCTGACTGGAGTGCCAAAGGTCAGATCGTTTTTGCATCAAAAGGCGCAAGGGGCTGGCAGATTGCCACTCTTGATCCGAAAACCGGCGATGGATCCACCGTTTTTGTTACCAGAACAGGTGGCTATGAACACCCATCCTGGGCTGCCGACAGCAGGCACATTGTCTGCAACCGCAATAAAGTTATTTATATTCTCGACACTCTCGGTGACCCTGCGGTACGTTTGACGCACGCACATGGTAACTGGATGTCTCCAGATTGGTCTGATCGTTAATTATACCTGTAAAATTAGGAGTAGAAAATGCATAAAATGAGAGTTGCAATAGTTGTTAATGTTGCCTTGATGGGTTCACTGATGTTTATGAATACCGGTTGTCGTACAGCTGCAGGAGGCTGGCGCTGGCCCTGGCAGAAAGACCGTGCAACTATGAATATCAATGACCCGGAGTTGATCGACCCGGAGCTGATTGCGGACTCAGATATGGTCAGCATTTTCGGTGAAGATGGTGAGCTCGTCAGTGGTGCTCGCTTTGAGGACACATTCGATAAGGTACATGATGTTAGTTTTGATGTGGTCTATTTTACCTACGACAGCTATGTTATGCCTCCTAATGAAATTGCCAAGGTCGATCGGGTTGGCCAGCACCTGAATTCAACTCCCAATCACGTTCTGGTGATTGAAGGGAATTGCGATGAACGCGGCAGCAACGAGTACAACCTCTCTCTCGGCGAGAATCGTGCTTTGGCAATACGTTCCTATCTTGTCAATATGGGTGTCGCACCAGATCGTATTCAGACCCGAAGCTTTGGCGAAGAGAAACCCGCTGTGATGGGTATGGATGAGAGCGCATGGCGTATGAATCGCCGTGGCGAATTCTCACTTTTTCAGAAATAATTTGAAGCTGTTGGAGCTTTAGAGTAACAGGAGTATATAATGCATAGAATAAAAGTCGCGGTGTTTGTTAATGTCGCTGTTGTTGGTTTGCTTGCCTTTATGGTCACCGGATGTAAATCGAAGAAGGCCGGTGTCGGTGACGCTGGTTTGGATGGTCCCATTATTGGTGAAGAGATTCCCAATATTTATGATGATCGCGGTCAACTGCTGGATAGTGGTGCTGATGCATCGGCATTTGATGCGTTATACTCTCCTGTACAGGGTGTGGCTTTTGAACCTGCCTACTTTACGCTGGACAGCTACTCGCTTCCTCCAAATGAGATTGCAAAGGTTGACCTGGTTGGACAACACCTGAATGCCAATGCAAATCATGTGCTTATTATTGAAGGTCACTGTGATGAACGCGGTAGCAACGAGTACAACCTCTCTCTCGGAGAGAATCGTGCGCTGGCAGTGCGCTCCTATCTTGTCAATATGGGTGTCGCACCAGATCGTATCCAGACCCGAAGCTTTGGCGAAGAGAAACCCGCTGTGATGGGTATGGATGAGAGCGCATGGCGTATGAATCGCCGTGGCGAATTCTCACTTTTTCAGAAATAATTAAATTATAGAGCAATGGGAGCTTCGGGATATGTCTTATATTCCTAATATAGCTTTCCTGGCAGGCTCAGTTGGTGCTGGCGAGTGGGTAATGCTCTTCGCGGTTGTGCTGGTGGTGGTTGGACCACGCCGACTACCCGAAGTTGCTCGCAAGCTCGGCCGCACGATGGAGATGTTCCGTCGCGCGGCTGATGAATTTAAAGAACAACTGATGAATATGGACCAGGAAATCAAAACGACTGTAGCAGATGCAAGCTCTGAACCGGATGTCGATGGTGTTGAGGGTGAAAATGATTTTGATGACGGATATGACCCCTCGGACGATTATAACGAGGGAGATCATGATGATTTTGCGGACTATCCCGGTAATGAGGATATGGTCGCTGAGCAGGACTCTGATTCCGAAAAATCACATCTTGAGAGTGACGGTGACTCTGATGCCGATGCAAAAACAGGTGATGCATCCGGAGCTTCCCATGAAACCCCGGATGCCCCCGCTTCCGATGATCAATCTGAAACGGTGGAGGATAATAAATGAAGATCGGCCGCTTTGGATCTGATAAAGACAAAGAATCGAGTCAGGAGAGTGAGAGTCACGATCCACCTCGTCCCTTCATAGAACACCTGCTTGAGCTGCGCACCTGCGTTGTACGCTGTTTTATGGCATGGGCCATCGGTCTGCTGATTGTTGCACCCTTCTCTCCCTATATAAAAGATTGGCTGATGGAACCTGCCAAGCAAAGTGCCGGTATGGTGCAGGGACTATCCTGGACTATCGGAGTGGATGTTTTTTTGAAAATTGTGCTCTGGGGCGGAACCGCTCTGAGCCTGCCGGCGCTCCTCTTCTTTATATTTCGTTTTGTTTTTCCGGGATTGAAGAAGAGCGAACGTTCAATCATAGTCTTCTGCTTAGGTGGCTCAACTCTGCTTTTTCTGGGTGGAGTCTGGATGGCCTATGCCAAAACTCTCGAGGTAGCTTTCAAGGTTTTTCAAATGATTAACCGCTGGATGAACATACCAGTTGAAGTTATCAGGATCGAAGATCATATTTCAATCGTTTTGAAAACTATCATCGCATTTGGTGTGGCTTTTCAGGTACCTCTGGTTATATTGATGCTCGGTTGGATCGGAATTGTCTCGTCCGATGGACTGCGCAAAAAAAGGCGCATTGCTATTGTTTTGACGTTTGTCATGGCAATGATGCTTACTCCGCCAGACCCTGTATCGCAGCTTATAATGGCACTGCCGATGTGCGTGCTCTATGAAATTTGTATTATTATCATACGTTTTCGTGAGATAACCAGAAAAAAGAAACATGATGGTCAATACGAGCGGAATGAGGATTAATTATGGAACGCATAGCAGCAGATACACGTAAAACACGTGAGACAAATATCAGTATCGAGTTGAATCTGGATGGAACAGGCCTCTCTGAAATCAATACAGGAATTGGCTTTTTCGACCATATGCTCGAACTTCTGGTTCGCCACTCTCTGATTGATCTGAAAATAATGGCCGAGGGCGATATTCACGTTGACTACCACCACACAGTTGAGGATGTCGGATTGGTGCTGGGCGGCTGCCTGAAGATGGCACTCGGCGACCGCATGGGAATCCGTCGCTACGGGTTCTTCTTGATGCCTATGGATGAGGCTCTCTGTGAGGTGGCCCTTGATCTGGGTGGTCGCCCGTTTACCGTTTTTCAGTCTCCTATGAAACACATGAAAATTCGTGATTTTGAGGTGAAGCTGCTGGAGGAGTTCTTCAGAGCGCTCTCAGTCGAGGCAAAGATGAATATCCACCTGCGTCAGATTTGCGGTGATGAGGCCCATCATGTCTGTGAAGGATTCTTTAAGGGGTTTGCCCGTGCATTGAGAATGGCGGTTGAAATTGACCCGCGCGAGCAGGGTATTCCCTCAAGTAAAGGTTCGTTAGTTCGTTAGTTGCGCTCCCCACGGGGTTTACCCCCGTGGAAGCCTGATTGGAATAGAGGAAGCGTGATTGGAACAGAAGCAATTGATTTTGCGAGTCAGCTCCCCACGGGGTTTATCCCCGTGGAAGCGTGATTAGAGTTCTGGTTTCGGAGATGATTTAGAAATGATAATTTTACCGGCAATTGATTTGAAAGACGGCAGGTGTGTGCGCTTGCAGCAGGGAAAAGCGGATGCGGTAACGGTATATTCCGATGATCCTCTCGCTCAGGCCCGTAAATGGGTGGAGCAGGGGGCCGCAGAGTTGCATGTGGTTGACCTCGATGGTGCCTTTGGCGGCAAACCGGCACATACCGCTGTGATCAGAAGCATGATTGAGATGTTGCAGATACCGGTTGAGGTCGGTGGCGGTTTGCGTACAGATGCACATATCGAAGAGCTGGTTGCGGCCGGTGTAACCAGAACGATTCTGGGTACACGTGCGCTCGAAAGCGTGGATGTACTTAAATCGCTGGTTGAACGTTTTGGCGATATCATCACCGTGGGGATTGATGCCTGCGACGGATTTGTGCAGGTTAAGGGATGGGTTGAAACCACCGGAACCCGCGCCGTTGATCTGGCTAAACAGGTCGAGGCCGCCGGCGTTAAAACAATTATCTATACCGATACCGCTACCGATGGCATGCTCGCAGGTCCTAACTTGGAGGCGATGCATGAAATGTGTCAGGCCGTCGCCTGTAATGTTATTGCCTCCGGCGGAGTCAGTTACCCCGAACATGTAGTTGCCCTGAAAGCTCTTGAATGCCCCAATCTTTATGGTGCCATTGTTGGCAAGGCACTCTATGACGGTAAAACAACCCTCGCAAAAATGTGTGCCGCCGCAGATTCATAACACTTTGTTCCTTCAGTGACTTTAGAAATGTAAACTTGCTATGCTGAATAATGTTAAGATAACAGAACTGAATAACGGAATAACCATTCTCTCTGCCGCAGATGCAGGAGCAGAGAGCGTTGCCGTAGGTCTCTGGGTTAGAGCCGGAGGACGCTATGAAACAACTCAGGAGACCGGTTTCAGCCATTTTTTAGAACACATGCTTTTTAAGGGCACTCCGAAGCGCAACGCACTGGATATCACCCGGGCAATTGAAGGGCGTGGCGGATATTTGAATGCCTACACTCAGGAAGAGAGCACTTGCTATTATGTCAGGCTTCCCTATGAGTTTATGGATCAGGGGGTTGATGTTCTCATCGATATGTATATGAATGCAATGATCAGCGATGATGAGATCGAGCGCGAGCGCGAAGTCATTCTGGAAGAAATTAAGATGTATCAGGATCTTCCCCATCACCATGTACAGGAGAAGTTGCAGGAGGCCATGTTTAAGAATCATGCTCTGGGAAGACCTCTGGCGGGTTGTGAGGAGACTCTCAATCCAGTTGATAACAGAATTTTATGCGGCTACAAGGATTCACGCTATAAACCAGGTGCAACCGTAATTGCTTTCTCTGGTCGTGTTGACCATGATCAGTGCGTGAAATGCGTTGATGAACGACTTGGCTCGCTTCCGGCAGGCGCTACTACTGAATTTTCGGAGCTGAACAGCTCTTTTGGGCAGGATCAGCTCATGCTCGTTGGAAAAGAGATCTCACAAGTTCATGCCGTGCTCGGATTTCGCATCTTTGGCCGTCATGATAAGCGTCGTTTTGCCCTGCGTGTTATGAATGGTCTGCTGGGGGAGAATATGAGTTCGCGTCTTTTCCAGAGTGTGCGGGAACGTCATGGCCTCTGTTACTCGATCCAATCCGGCTACCAGCTCTTTGATGACGGTGGAATTTTCTCTATCAGTGGCGGCTACGATGCCCAACGTGTTCAGGATGCCCTTGCATTGATCATTAAGGAACTGAAGAACCTGATTGAAGGCGGCGTTGATGAAAATGAACTTATCCGCACTAAAGAATACCTTCTGGGAACCTTCAGGCTTGGTCTGGAAAGTGTAAGCAGCCACATGAACTTTCTTGGCGAGTCATACACCAACTATCGCAATATTCGCCAACCTGAAGAGATCCTGTCCAACCTGAAATCTGTCAGTGCTAAGGATGTACAGGAACTGGCTGTTGAGATACTGACTTCATCCAATATGACTCTGGCTATGGTCGCGCCCAATACTCTCGATCAGGAGGAATCCCGTTGGCTGGATACCATTCAGCTGTAGTTGCTTTTTCTCAACAACTTAGGCTCTTCACGGATTTTTGTGGAAAGCGTTTAAGTTTGGTTCTTCCGACTTTTGTATGGGTGACCCTTCCGAGGTCCAGCCTAGGCCCCGCAAGGCGGGGCTACGTCGTGGCATGCAAGGACCTCAGCTACAGCAAAGGCTTTGATTTCTTTAAAACTGTAGGGCGGGGGCCGTGACCCCGCCACGCAATTTTCGAAATATTTCTTTGACCCATAAAAAACCCGGAAGAGCCACAACTTATGAAAATAGTAGTTTAAGTTTTTTGTTTTTATGAAATAATTTAAGAAAGTAAACTACTTATGGAGTATTTGCTATGAACACAAATAAAACGAATTGCCATTTATTGATGGCGATACTCGTCTTTGCTGTTGCAGCAGGCTTTTTGCCATCTTTCATAGCGCGGGCGGATATGGACATTAAGGATGATATTATCTTGTTCGATAAGGCTGCGGAGAATTGGGAGAAAGAGGCCTTGCCACTGGGTAATGGGCGTTTGGGATGTAAGCTTTTCGGTGGGATTGTGCAGGAGCAGATTCAGTTCAATGTGGATAGTTTATGGACTGGTGATGAAAATCTGCCGGGAAATTATAGAGCCCCGGGCATGGGGCAGTATCAGAACTTCGGCAACCTGTATGTTGATCTGGATGCCAAGGGGGGTGCTACCGAATATCGGCGTGAGCTCAATCTGAGCAGGGCTCTCCATCGTGTTGTATATCAACAGGGTGGTGTTGAGTTTGTGCGTGAGAGTTTTTGCAGCTATCCAGATCAGGTTATAGTTTCCCGGATGACAGCAGATTCCAGAGGAATGTACTCCGGCAGTATCAGATTTGAGGATGGGCGCGAAGGCAAAACTTCAGCGGGCAAGGGACATCTTGTTTTCAGTGCTAAGCTCCCGAATGGTATGGAATACGAAGCGCAGGTTCTTGTCTGTGTCGAAGGCGGATCGATTAAAGCTGATGGCGACACCCTGGTTTTTAATAAGTGCGACAGCCTGACTCTGACCCTTGCGGCAGGAACCAGCTATGTTATGGATTTCTCCTGCAACTGGAAGGGCGACCATCCGCATACGCTGGTCTCCAGCCAGGCGGATGCCGCTGCCAAGCAACCATATGCTAAGTTACTTATGACGCATGTGAAAGATCATACCTCACTTTACAACCGCGTAACGGTGGATCTTGGTGCAACTGCTGCGGCTCAGCTTGCATTGCCAGTTGATCAGCGCTTGGCAACCATACGCGCAGGCAAGCCTGATCCGGATATGGATGAACTTCTATTTCAATATGGACGCTATTTGTTGATTGCCTGTTCACGTCCCGGATCATTGCCAGCCAATTTACAAGGGCTATGGAATAATACAAACAAGGCTCCCTGGCACTCGGATTATCACAGCAATATTAATCTGCAGATGAATTACTGGCTGGCAGAGACCGCCAATTTAAGCGAGTGTCACCAGCCACTTTTTGATCTGCTGACGGCATCGCTGGATCCATTTCGGAAGGCAACCAGACTGGCGTTTAGCGATAAGATCCGCGGTTTCACCATTCGCACCTCGCATAATCCGTTTGGAGGCATGGGCTGGAAATGGAATTTACCTGCCAGTGGTTGGTATGCCCGGCATTTCTGGGAGCATTACGCTTTTGGTCAGGATAAGAAATATCTTGAGAAGGTGGCTTATCCATATCTCAAAGAGGTCTGCCATTATTGGGAAGATCATTTGAAGGCACTACCTGATGGACGGTTGGTCGCACCGGATGGCTGGTCTCCCGAGCATGGTGACAGGGAGGATGGTGTTGCACACGATCAGCAGATTATATGGGATCTGTTTTCTAATACAATTCAAGCATCTGAAGATCTGGGCGTGGACCAAGCGTACCGCAAGAAGCTGGTTGGAATGAGGGACAGACTGGTGGGACCGAAGATCGGGAAGTGGGGCCAGCTACAGGAGTGGATGACGGATAAAGATGATCCCAAGGATGATCACCGGCATGTCTCTCACATGTTTGCCGTCTATCCTGGTCGTCAGATATCATTAAGCAGAACCCCTGAGTTTGCCCGGGCGGCGGCGGTATCGTTGAAGGCACGCGGGGTCGGTAGTGCTGTTGGCTGGTCAAATGCATGGAAAACGGCTTTGTGGGCCCGGCTGCTGGATGCAGAGGCTGCGTATTCATATTATCATACCGAGGTTTCCCAGAACGCATTTCCCAATCTTTGGAATGGCTGCTGGCCGGGCAGAACCTTCCAGATTGATGGTAACTTCGGTATCACGGCCGGGGCAATTGAGATGCTGCTGCAATCGCATGCCGGCGAGATTCAGCTGCTGCCGGCGCTGCCGGAAGCCTGGCGTGATGGAAGTGTTAAAGGGCTCTGCGCTCGCGGAGGCTTTGTTGTTGATATGAATTGGAAGGCGGGAGAGCTGGTAACGGCTTCTATCTACAACCGGAGCGGAAAAGATTGTGTGGTGCGTTACGCAACTAAGCGGCGTAAGCTCAAGATGAAATCCGGCGAGACGGTTGAACTGACAGGTAAAGATCTGCGCTGAAGCGTGAAGAAAGGTGGAGGATTTAGTAATGGAATTAATTCTTAGAGACTCAGAAATTTGTCGTTTTAGATTGGTGTTGATGGCTTGCATCTGCCTTGTCGTTTTGCCTGCCATCTCCGCCAATGCGGCGACTGCCTCATTTCCTTTGATGGAGGACTATTTATTGAAAGGCAAAGTGGCCGAATATCTGAAAGATGCAACTGCTTTTTTGGAGAGCAATTCCTCCTTAAAGGTTGCTCCAAGGGTTGCATTCGACATCCTGATGGTTGCCGAGCGTTTGAAAAATAAGAACTTAACGAATCAGATGAAGGCAATCTTGATTTTTGAATATAGTCAGACTATTCAGGGCTCCTATGTTTTGTCGTCGTTCAAAGATGCCAAGGAATTTCGGACGTTCATTCTCAATCAAGCCGATCTCCGTCTGAAAAAAGATCCATCATCGCTGCCACGCAAATTCACCAGGGTGGTTGTCAATGGGCTTGGTTATTTTAAAATGGAGTTATTGGAAGACCGCTACTTTTTGCTCAAGGCCTACTGTCTTGCGGAGGCGGCTGAAGATGAAAAAGTCGCAGGATTGCTGCGATCGGCTCTATCAAGAGAGCCCTCTAAAAAAGATGCTTTTGATGAAACTATGAAGATATGTCTTGATAAGACGAGCAATGTTGCCGTTAAAATAAGCAGCTTGCATGGCAAAGACAACGATGCCGCATTTATAGAGAAGTTTTATCTTTCCACCCTCTCGTCTGATGAGCGAAAGGCGCCAGCGATAATTCGTATCCTTGCCGAAAATGCGATTAACGCCCAGGATTATGAGGCAGCTCAACTTCTGATAAATGATTTGCCTCTAAAAGATCAGAGTGATCCTCAGATTCTTTTTTGGAAGGGGTGGGCTCTGTTAGCTCAGAAAAAGGATATGGATGCGGTTGCAGTTTTCGGAGAGATAACGAAGTTGTACCCAGACAATGAGTGGTCTAAGAGCGCTGAGATGTACATTGATGGGGTTCGCAGCATCACTGAAAGCCAAGAGTCCAATGCCATTACCATGCTTGCGGTTTCAAAGGAACTCAGGGAGGGCATAGGTGTTCTGCAAACTACCGTGAAATATGAGCATGACTCTAAAAGTGGAGAGATTGAAAAGTTTTCGTTATATATAGGAATGGTTCCTGATAGCAATCACCTCGAGTTGATGCTATACAAAAACGACACTCTTTTAATTGCCTACCGAACAACGGATGAGGTCTCATCTGTTTACTTGAAAAGCGATAATAAGATTTTAACTTTCAACACCCCAGGTCCTACTCCCGCCCCATTGTTAGCGCTATCTCGTGATAGTGATGGCAAATTCAGTTTTACCGGGAATCTGGCGATGGAGACATCTATCAAAAAAGCCGGGGCCAAGAGCTCCTCTTTGTTCGACTCCCCCTATTTATCAACACAAACCGGGGTTCAGATACTATTAGATTATATGACGCGTAATAAAGGTTGGGTATCTAATAAACCGGTAATCAAAAAAGGGATGACCTCTTATATCTGGCAGATTCCCTCGGCGGATTCTTCCACTATGGAGCTGTTGGAATACAGGATTTCGAAAAAGAACAACCTTAGTTATATCAACTTTGGCTCCACACGTATTGAGGAGATTAAATATGGAACGAAAAATTCTTTCAAATTGACTCCGCCTCCCTGGCCTGAATGCCCGGTCGAGAAGCACGCTAAGTTTGGCGCAGATGTCATGATTAAGTTGATGGGCGCGGCAATGGGTTTGCTTGATACAAAGTAAAAGGGAAGAACGTGCTTTGGTTGCACATAAATCAACACGCTGAAGCGTGATCTACATACGAAGACCTGTATGTAGTTCACACTCCAGTGTGTCTTTTTATTTGTCGGTATAGCTTTAACTACGAAACACGCGAAATTCACGAAAAAAAAACTTCCGTATTAATGCCTTACAGCCATCTTGCGCCGCAGAGATCTTTCACCCAATGAGTGCGAACCAAGCTAGCAATGTCCTGCCTCAAATTGTCTTTGCATATTAGTGTTTCGCGCGTGTCGTAGTTAACTGCCGAATGTAGGTTAATCCTGTTAATCATGTAATCCTGTCAAAAAATGTTTTTCTGTAACGCACAGCCGATTTGGTTGAGTGTCCGCTGCTTCTCAGCTGTTTCTCCAGCGTTTGCTTAACAGGAAAAGATCTTTTAGTTCCCTATGGTTGCGGGCGGAGCTCCACTCCCGCTCAAAGTTCTCGCTTTGCACAACCTGGGCAATGCCAGCCAGTGCACGCAGATGCAGCCGGCGCATATCTTTGGTGCCAATCAGAACAAAGACCGCCTTCACAGATGGGTGTTCTTCTGAGAAAAAGATTCCTTTCGGAGCCCTGATGAACAAGATCTTGAATGCCCGTTCGCCCTTGACTATGATATGCGGTATGGCAACATACTCACTGATTGCGGTGCTGCCATCGGCCTCGCGTTCCTGCAGGAGTATTGCGATCTCCTTCTCTGAGTGCTCCAGCAGTGAGCTGTGCAGCTTGGCTGCGATCTGCTTCCACAACTCCTCTATCTCTACCGGCTTGTCAAATTCAAGGTAGGATGACTCCTCTACAATCAGGTCAAACTCATCTTTAACAATGCCATCCCGGTTCTCAACAATATCGCGCAGTTCCTCTGAGAGATCGTTGGTGATCATCTCTTTGTTGGTTATTCGTTTGACGAGATGCAGCAGAGCTGGCGATACCATTTCGGATTTGCCTCTGCGTAAAAAGTAAAGCACAACGCCTGCAAAGATAAAGAGCAGGCTGATTAAAATCGGCTGGATGCCCATATTAATTATTAAAAGAATAAATGCAGTAATCCCGACGATCTGGAGCCACGGATAAAAGGGGGCTTTAAAGGTCGGCCGGTAGTTGCCAATGCGGCTCTCACGCATAACAATCACCGAGAGATGTGCAAAGATGTTGGAGAGCAGGATAACCGCCGAGGCCGCTTTGACCAGCAGGTCTAGCTTAAGGGTCACCGCAATTCCAATCAATGCTCCTGTGGCAACAATGGCAACGAAAGGAGTTCCTGATTTTGCGGTTTTTGCAAAAAATGGTGGTAGCATTTTATCATTGGAGAGGGCAACCGGGTAGCGCGATGCTGTTAAAATTCCTCCGTTTGCAGTGGTGATAAAGGCCAGCAGTGAACCGGCCATAATCGCCAGAAACATTGCCTGTCCTTTATTCGACCGAGCAGCTTCGGCAATAGGGGACAGAGAACCGGCAAGATCTTTTGCGTCTATCATTCCAACAACTACAAATGTGATCAGTGTGTATAGAATTGTAACCGCTACGGTAGAGGCAATCAGCCCCAAAGGAATATTGCGCGAGGGATTCCTGACCTCACCCGCAATGCTGGCTGTGGTCAGTACCCCTCCAAATGAGACAAAGACAAATCCGGCTGTGGAAAATAGCGCATTGGCTCCATGCCTCAGAAATGGTTCAAATCGCTGCAGAACAATATTCTGAATACCGAATGCAAAGAACGCGATCAGTATGCAGATTAGTGCAATTACCAGCACCACCTGAAAACGCAACGCCTCTTTAACCCCGAAGAGATTGAGGCCTGTAAAAAAAATTGCCAGCATAATTGCAGAGGTCGTCAGATTAATGCCAAATGTCAGGTAGATCAGCTCGGCAATACCAATCACGGCAAAGGCACTCTTGAGCGAGAGTGCCAACCAGCTCAGAAGACCTGAAACGGTTCCGAATAGCTTCCCGAAGGTGCGTGAAACGTAGAAATAGTCACCACCGGATTTTGGCATGGCTGTGATCAACTCGGATAAACTCAGAACTGTTGTCAGTGCCACGCAGCCAGCTACGAGATAGGAGAGGCTGACCGCCGGACCAGCCTTGGCAAATGCCAGACCGGGAAGCACAAACAGCCCCGAGCTGATCATCGCTCCAGCTGAGATACAGAATATGCTTGTGAATCCTATTGTCTTCTTCATTCGCTGAATTTTTTCTCATGATTGCAGTGTTGACAGAAGGGGAGTAGTGAATGTCTAATCTTATGACACTCTGTACATTCCTCAAAAAGCACTGTGCCACAGGCCGGGCATGAGTAAGGTTTGTCATCCTCTGTATCCTTGGGAATGACAATTTTATTTACGGTTCGCCTGGTCCAAAACAAAAAGCGGCGGGGGCCTGTTCTGATTGGATATTCGCAGATGGGACATAAAAAGCGCTCGTAGGCTTCACGGTACTGCTTGGTTAACCACTGTGTTTTTGGGAATGCAACAACCCTTATGAAGTATATGAGCAACTTGGCAACAGCGATTAATAAAACAGTTATCAGAACATACTTGAAGTATCTGGATGGGAAGTACTTATGAATAACAAGAGCTACTTTCAGCAGGGTTGCAGCACCATATCCTAGAAACAGGGGAAAGTAGATGCTCCCTCGCTTTTTCATGATCAGAAAAGCACCGGCTGCCAGCAGAGGTATTAAAATCAGCAGCTGCAGTGCGGCCACCCACAGGTCATGCTTCTCTCTGAGAGAGTTGTACTCTTCTCGGGCTGGTTGCTGTTGCTTCTCGATCTGCTTTTCTGTGGAGCGTTTGTCAGTTTCGAGCTTACGCTTAAGTTCGGTTAGATCTGATAGCTCTGTGTTGTGCGTTTGGTACTGCGTTTGACTCTCTAGAAAATGCGTAAGACTGCCGGATAGATTAGTTTCTTTATTCTCCGTTGAAGGACCAGACTTCTGAACGGTGAGCTTTTGAAGCTCTATCAGCTGACCAATGGTTTTTTGAAGATTTTGAGAGCTGTCTCTGACAATTTTCATCTCATCGCGTTTGTCCTTAATGTTGCGATCTGCTTTGGTGATCTCCTGATTGAGCACCTTTTGTTTGTCCAGCAACCCCTGGTCAACATACTTCTTCATTATGAGATTGTATTGAGGTCCCTTAATGGATTCAATATCGTCAACCAGAAAACCAAGTACCCAATATACCAGAATTGCCAGAATTACAGTAAAAAGGCGGATTGAAAATCGGTGTATCCACGGTCCTTTAGGTTTTTGCTGTGTGCTCATATAACTCCTCTTTCACTTATTATATTGCTATGTGTGCATTATAGAGATCGCTGGAAGTTCTGTCAACCTAACGCGGTTAGCAAGCCTATGGTCGGTTGGCTTCGCGGGTGCTCAATACTGATAGCGTTATGGGCCAGATGGGCCGAAGGGGCCTAATGGGAGTCGCCGTTGGCGACGGGGTGCGTAGCTGTTTGTCTTCGCCGAAGGCGAAGAGGGAAACACATAGGGCTCATGTGGCTCATATGGCCCATAGCGCTATCAGCATAAAGAATCAGCGAAGCGCACCCACTCATACGGCCCATAGCGCTATCAGCATAAAGCACCTATTGATAACTTGGTTGTGATCGTCCCTGCATGTAAGGCGCTTACTTGAACCCTTAACCGACCAACTTACACGGTCTTCATGCAACGCAACGATCTCGTGACAGAATAATAATGCCCGTTTTCGGCTCTTTCTGTTTCCTTGGATCATTACTTCGGGTATTTGGACATTTCCTTTGGGCCCTTGGGTGTCGCGTCCTACATCTCACTTCTCACTATTGGCAACGAAACCGCACGTCCCATGCATCAAACGTGGATCTAGTCGGTTCCCCAAAAAAAAGGATCTTCCGCAGAATCTGTGGGTAGATGAAATCGCTGGTCGACGCGAATCTGGCCTTTTAAGGGAGGTATTAAGTGCAATTGTTGCGTAGAATAGGCAAAGTTATCTCGTATCGGGATTACTTGGAGTGCGGAGACCGACGAAGCGGGTTGTTTAAGTGTAACCAAGTAAGTGTGAGATTAAGTGTGGGGATAAGTGTGA
>Ga0307990_1000222_pt1 | contig 54376 bp, 46 predicted proteins | sample EllFjometagen129_FD_203168 | JGI IMG/M metagenome (GOLD analysis project Ga0307990, IMG submission 203168) | Marine microbial communities from Ellis Fjord, Antarctic Ocean - #129 | ecosystem: Environmental > Aquatic > Marine > Unclassified | place: Southern Ocean | collected 2014-10-08
GGGAGGGATGGCCGAGTGGACGAAGGCGGTTGTCTTGAAAACAACTGTGGGTGCAAGCCCACCGGGGGTTCGAATCCCTCTCCCTCCGCTTCACAAGTCTCCTCCGGGGAGGTGCCAGAGTGGTTGAATGGGGCCGCCTGCTAAGCGGTTATCGGGTTTTAAGCTCGATCGTGGGTTCGAATCCCACCCTCCCCGCCTTAATAATATACCCTCGTAGCTCAGTGGATAGAGCACTTGCTTGCGGAGTAAGGGGTCGCGTGTTCGAATCACGCCGAGGGTGCCTTAAACAAAAGAGCGGATTCTTCCGCTCTTTTTAGATAGGAAGAAGAGCCATGACCAAAGAACCTAAAATCCTGTTAACAAATGATGATGGCATCCTTAGTCCCGGATTGTGGGCAGCAGCAGAAGCCCTGGATGAGATTGGATATGTCACAGTTATCGCACCCCGGGAACAGGCTTCCGGAACCGGGAGAAGTTATCCAAGCCACCTAGACGGCAAAATGACTGCTGAAAAACTGGTTGTGAATGGGAAAGAATGGACCGTTCATGCCCTCGGCGGAACCCCCGCAATGGCAGTGTTATTCGGAATTTTCTATTTAACCGAGGGCAAACCAGATTTGATTGTTTCCGGTATTAATTATGGTCTAAACGTGGGCAACGGAGTTACTGTATCGGGCACAGTTGGAGCAGCGCTGGAAGGGGCAGCAGCAGGTATACCCTCATTGGCTATCTCCCTCGAAACTGAAAAGGAATTTCACACCTCCTATTCAAAAGATATCGATTTCCAGGCTGCCGGGTACTTCACAAAGTTTTTTTCCAGTCGTCTATTGGCCAATGAAATGCCACCTGATGTCCAGGTTCTGAAAGTTGAGGTCCCCAGTGACGCAACGCAGGAAACCCCCTGGCAAACTACCCGTTTATCCACTAAGCGTTTTTATACGCCAATCGCCCCGAAGGATATAACTACCGCAGGAACTACTGGCATTGGTTATGATATCGCCCCCGACTTTGACCAATCCCCGCCCGGCACGGATTCCCACGCTGTTATCAACCAAAGAGCTGTCTCTGTGACACCGCTCAGCCTGGATTTAACATCACGGGTTGATTTGGAGAAATTACAGGATATCCTGAAATAAAACAAGTTTTGCGTTTGTACTAACTACCGTATTCTCCGATCTCATCCAGCCAGCCATCGAAAAAATTCACCATCAGATCATGCCGCTTCTCAGCAAGGGAGCGGCCTGTTTTTGTAAACATACGGTCCTTGAGATGCTGTAATTTGTATATGTATTCATGTGATACAGATTGGGACTCACCTGGTGCCAGTTCACCAGTCGAAAGATAATGCGCCGATGGAGGAGCATACACATCCATTCCAGCCCGAACGGCATAAGATACAGCCCTGGCGATTCCTACAGCACCGATCGCGTCGATCTTATCTGCATCAAAAAGGACCTTCGCCTCCAAAGTGTTTGGTTCTTCTTCCTGGTTGCGAAAACGATGAGCCCTGATGCAATGCAGCACAGCCTGGACCTCTCGCTCGTGCCAGCCTTCCTTAATAAGAATCTTTTCAGCAAAATCAGCCGCCGCCAAGTGGTGATTCTTCCGCACATCCACATCACCCTCGACATCATGAAGAAGCGCAGCAGCCCTGAGGATCGTCAGGTCAGCGCCTTCAGTTTCCCCAATCTTTTCACATAAACGGTAGACCCTTAACACATGCGAAAAACCATGCACAGGATCATCATCCGGGTAATACGTCCGGGCTTGTTCAATTGTTGGCATGAATAATCTCCAGATCAGGATCGGTGATCAGCTTGAGGCTGCGATCACTACAGTCCTATTCCAGGCATCACATATTGAGTGATAAATAGATAGACAGCAACAGCTAGGCCAACCATGATGGCCAGGGTGAGTATTTTTTTGGTTACCTTTAGAATAAAACGCAGGACAAATAATCCTACAGCCGCGATTGCAACCCAAATAAAAAGTGAATTATCCAAAAAATCCACTATACCTCCTCTCCTAAATAAAACTGCCCCTTTTTTACCACAGTACCCACTAGATTTGTGCCAAATCTGTATCCGATATGTCGGTAGTCAGGAATATCCATAATGATCAGATCTGCTTGTTTTCCAGGTTCAAGGGATCCTACAATTTCATCCATTCCGATTGCTGCAGCAGCATTGATCGTGGCCGCTGCTATTGCCTGATTCGGAGTTAATTTCATATACCGGCAGGCCAGGGCCGCAGCAAATTGCATACTCTCACACCAGGCAGTACCAGGATTGATATCCGTGGCGATTGCCAGCAAACCGCCAGCGTTCAAGATTTCCTTTGCTGGTGTATAGTCTGGTTCAGCCAGCCCAAATGGTGTGCAGGGTAAAGCAACTGCTACCGTGTCGGATTTCCCCAGTGCCTGGATATCTTCTCTAGAAGTGACCACAAGGTGGTCCGCCGAAGCTGAGCCCAATTCCGCAGCCAGGCTGGCCCCACCCAGGTTTTCGAACTCATCGGCATGGATCTTTGTGGGGAATCCATGTTCCCTGGCTGCTGTTAATATCTGGCGACTCTGTGTTAGATCAAAGGCTCCCCGTTCACAAAATACATCTACATAAGGAAGTGGTTTTTCGGTCTTCGTTTGCCACCATGCAGCCAAAACCGGGATTAATTCTTGAGAGATTAAGTCAGCATAACCAGCGGGATTTCCGGTATATTCCGGAGGCACTGCGTGTGCACCCAGGTAGGTGATCACAATATCAGGCGCTTCTTCCTGATCCAGTTCCAATAAAGCCTGCAACATAACGTGTTCAGTATCTTGATTCAAACCGTAGCCTGATTTTGCTTCCAGCGTTGTTGTGCCATGCTCAAACATACTTCGGATCCGTTCCCGGGTTTGATCTTTCAGGTCTTTGATGCTCGCATCCCTGGTAGCCTTGACAGTTGAGATAATTCCACCACCTTCCTCAAGGATTTCCAGGTAAGTTTTTCCTGCCAGGCGTTTCTCGAACTCTCCCGATCGGTCTCCTGCCCAGATAACATGAGTATGCGGATCAACAAAACCGGGCATAACTACCCGACCGTGGGCATCCAATCTATCCTCGCCTGGATATTTCTTCAATAATTTTTCCGAAGATCCAACCTCCAGGATATTTGAACCCCTAAACAGGACCGCGCCGTCCGGAATCAGGCCCAGATCACCCAGTCGATTTCCACGCTGTGGACCTCCGGCTAATGTTAGAACTTGCGATGCAGAATGAATTAACATTTTTTCCACTCTCTGATGTTTGATATCACAAATTGTATCACTACCATCTAGTTAAACTTTCACCTGCCTTACAATTATGTTTTGGGGCTCATTTTTCTTCTGGTTTAATATAGAATATAGTAACCATATGGCAAGATCAGCGTTCCATGTATTGCAATAGCAGCAATCTCTAATCTTAACAAATTAGTATTTGCTTATATTCACCAATCACGATATAATGGCACAACTACCCGGCCAAAAACGGCCGATTTCCTTGCAGGATAACCTTCATGACAGATAAACCTAACCTAAAAACCAGAATACTCTGGGCCGGAAAAAGACGGGCGGATATTCCATCTTTTGTGCCAGAGCTAGAAGCGAAAGGATACAAGGTCACATTTGTCAGCACGGGGAAAGATGCCCTCCAGAATTTAACCAAACGAAAACCCGATGTCATGGTGGTTGATGCAGCGTCCATGCGCACTACAGGATCCCGGATCTGCAAGTCTGTCCAGGCCAAATACCCAACGGTCCCGATCATCTTGATCAACGCTCCCGATAACCTGCCCACCAATGAGATCGTAGCCGAAGTGCAGTTGGTACATCCTTTTACCATTCGTAAATTGGAGAACCGCATCGTCCCATTCTCCCCAGGTGATGGTAACAACATAATCCAAGAAGGTCCTATCAAATTAGATCTGGAGAGACAGGTTATCCGCTGTAATAAAAAAGAAGAACATGTCACTCCCCGGATGGTTGAACTGTTGAAGATGCTCATCAAACATAAGGGAAAGGTTCTGGAACGGGAAGTTCTATTCAGCAAGATCTGGAAAACGGACTATACCGAAGATACCCGCTCCCTGGATGTCCACATCAACTGGCTCAGGAAGATCATTGAAAAAGATCCCAAAAAACCCGCCCTGCTTGTAACAGTTCGAGGTAAGGGATATAAATTCGATCTTTAGGGAAATTCGAAGTTGCGGTTTTGCTTGGCCCCGCTTTCAGTGGGGTTCTTTTAATTAATCACCTGTTGGACCTGTTCCCCACTGATCAGAACAATTCGCAAACAGATCTTTTTGCCCATGTCAGGTAAGATCATCGAAGATGGTAAATCGCCTTTTCGTAAGGGCCTGACAGCCTGATAGCGGCTGTGGAAGATCTCTCCTTGCCAATCCGGATCCACTTCCCAATATTCCACATTTGAGATAATTTCTGACGGGAGTTGGATTTTCCCGTCTTTTATAGAGATCTCAGCAAAACCCAGATCTTTCAGGCTTTTCATAGGAACTTCTTTTCGTTCTTCTTCCCGCTGCACAAAAACCGGCAGCACAGATTTTTCCCCCAGTTCCTCTTTGTCACTCATCTGTTGGTTCTTCCGGACCAATCTGGACCGGGAAGTTACTATCGCTCTGTTCTGCAGGTCAGACAAAATAAAACGGCGGTTCAGCTTATTAGCAACAGCACCAGTAGTTCCCGCCCCCCCAAAGAAATCTGCAACCAGATCACCCGGGTTAGTCGATGCCAGGATGATTCTTTCCAGCAAGCGTTCTGGCTTTTGAGTCGGGTATCCTGTCCTTTCATGATGAAGCCTGGCGACTACTGGAAAATACCACCAATCCTCAGGGACTTTACCTCTTTCCAGGTCAGGCATCTTGCCAAATCCAGCTTTTTTGGATGACTTAAATGTCTCAATAGTATTAGAAGCATACGGGATCCGAACGTCATCAACATTAAAGACATATTCGTCGGTTTTGGTATAAAACAGGATCGTGTCATGTTTACGATTAAATGCAGTTCGGATAGGCGAGGGACCATGGTAGGTCCAGATGATCTCATTACGGAAATTCTCATAACCAAAGATCTCATCCAACAGAACCCGGGCATATGAATTGGCATGCCAATCCAGATGCAGATAAAGTGATCCAGTTGGCGCTAACAAGCGGTGCATTAATTTCAACCTAGGGTAAAGCATATCCAGGTAGGAATCCAGATCAGCCCACTGGTCCGTGTAACCCTCTGCCAGTTTCCAATCTTCCGGTTTGCGAGAATCTTCACCCCGTCCAACCCGGGCGGCGTAACCTCTGTTCGTGTAGAAAGGTGGGTCTACATAGATCAGGTCAAGCTTACCTTCGTACTCCTCCATTAACCCGTTCATAACCCGCAGATTATCCCCCAGGATCAACCTGTTTTCTGCGCTGGAGGGGATCTTGTCCCCTGGTCCAGGATACAAAATTGACTCGGTGACCAAACTGCCCCCAGAATTACAATCATCGGATTTTGAAGTCCACTCTAATTTCGGCATTAAGAATTTCCAAATACTGTGGTTTATATCTTCTTAAAAATATTACCCTGCGGGTATAGAAATCTATTCACGACTGCGCAGGGTACTGACTTTACATTTATTTTACCTGACTTGTTTAACCTATGAGGTTTTTCCTATGATTCCCTCCAGGACAAGCTGGTAGATGTTTGAAAATTATTTACATCACTCGGGGTGCTTCTATCCCCAAAAGATCCAATCCGGTTTTTAGAACTTTCCTAGAAGCTTCAACCAGCTGCAAACGAAAATCACGTACTTCGGGCTCTGCATTCAGAACTGGAGCTTCCCTGTAAAAGGCATTGAAAGACTTTGCTACATCATACAAAGCCTGACTGATGTGGAGCGGTTTAAGGTCCCTGGCGGCATTTTGGACAGCAGCCGGGAACTGGGACAGATTTTCTATTAACGTCACCTCGCTGGAATCCAAGGCATAACCAGGCTCTCTGACCTCGATCGGAATGGTGGGAGCTTTCTTAAGGATACTGTTGGCCCGGACATGAGCATATTGAATATAGGGAGCAGCCTGGCCATTAAAGTCAAGCGCTGTCTCCCAATCAAAGGTCACAATGCGGGTGGATTCACGATCCACCATCGGGAACTTGATCGCTCCCAGTCCAACTGCTCGGGCAATATCCCGTTTCTGATCCTCTGAGAGGTCCGGGTTCTTCTCTTGGACAACCTCATAAGCCCGGGATTGCGCCTCACGGATCAATTCCTCAAGCCTTACTACTGTTCCCTCCCGGGATGCCATCACTACATTTCCCGGAAGATTCACAACCTCGTAAGCCAGATGTTCACACTTTGTAGCCCAATCATAACCGGCAATTTCCAGGGTTTTCCAAACCTGTTGGAAATGCAGCGACTGTCTTACATCAACCACATAGATGGATCGATCCGGCTGATATTCTTCTTGTTTAAGTTTTGCCAGAGCCAGATCCTCAGTGGCGTATAAGGCGGTTCCATCAGATCTGAGAACGACCAGGACGCGATACTTTTCCTTTTCCAACCCCAATAGGTCATCGATTTTTACAATAACAGCATCATCAGGCCGCAGGTCTTCCGCAATACCTCGCTTGATCAAGTCTTCAACCATCTCTTTACCCTGAAACTCGACTTCGCTATTGGAATAACAGCGGTCGTAATGTATGTCCAGGATCTCATAAAGATCTTCAAAACCCTTCAAGGACCATCGGCGAGTCTTTTTCCATAATTCCACCAATTCTGGATCCTGCCGATCCCAACGTGCATACAGGTCCCTGATCTCACTTTCAAGTTCAGGATCCTCTTCCAAACGCCGGCTTGCTTCTGCGTAGATTTCTCCCATCCATTGAGTGGCGTCTTCAGAAGGTTGTTCTCCCTGATGGAAATTCTGATAATTCCATAGCCATCTTATGACATGCAGGCCCATATCGCCATAATAATTAACCCGCACAACATTATAGCCAGCATAATCCAGGATCCGACTGATCACATCGCCAAGGATCGTACTTCGCAGGTGACCTACATGAAAGGCTTTATGGGTATTGAGGTTAGAAAATTCCACCATTAATGTTTGATCCTTATCCTCACCCTGGCCGAAATTGCCGGCCTGTATGACGCTATTGATCACCCGGGCACTAAATACACCTGAATCAAAATATAAATTCAGGTATCCGCCTTTATTCTCGATCCGGGGGAAATAGGACTGGGGAGGGATCTTTTCCGCAACGAGGGCAGCGATCCCTTCAGCTCGCTGAGGTACATTTTTCACCTTTCCACTTTTAGCTTCCAGGGCAGCGACCTTAAAAAAGGAAGTTGCTATACCCCATTCACCAGAAAACGGGATCGGAGCCCAACCAAGATTTTCTGGCACAGGAATGCCAGCGTCTTGGAGAATATTCTTAATCTGCTCTTCAAGGTTTTGTTTTTCTTTTTGGAACATATATTTCTCTGAATTACTGATTAGGGGATGTGGTTTTTGTGTTGCAACGAGATTATAACATGCACAAATTATGACAAACTTTATTCAGTGGTGAGATCCGATAATCAAATAAGGCACGCGATCAATAGAAAAGAATACGCTCATTATTCTGGAGATCACGCATCCGGTATATGACAGAAGATATCAAAAAAGGGCTGTCCAAAATTGCTGGAGCAGCCCTGATTGTTTTTACCAATAGGTAATTTAGGCAGCTTTTTCCATGCCCGCCAAACGGGCCATCAGGCGGCTCTTCCTGCGTGAAGCATTATTTTTATGAATAACGCCTTTGGCAGCAGCTTTGTCCAGAGACTGAATCGCTTCTGAAGTTGCAGTTTTTGCGTTTTCCAGATTGCCTTCCTCCATTGCCAGAAAGGCTTTCCTGATCATGGTACGAGCTTTGCTCTTATAAGAACGGTTCTGCAATCGGTGCTTTTCGTTCTGTCTTTCTCGTTTTTGTGATGATTTTAGGCCCAAGGGTATTCCTCCATTCATTTCTTACTATTTCGAAGGGACATTTTAAGTTACAGAGGGCAATTTGTCCACCCCATTGATGATTCTGTATATTGGATTCTTCCACTGCTATCGTTACTAATATACCACCACCCCTCCCCTTCAAGAAAATTCTCAAACATGTTATGATGAAATCCCCAGGTCAGCCAGGTGGTTGCGCCCTGTTTACAGGGTGAGGAAAGTCCGCACTCCATCGAGTACGATGCCGGATAACGTCCGGGGCGGAGAGATCTGCCGGATCGGGCCACAGAAACAAACCGCTCCTTCGGGAGTAAGGGTGAAATGGTGGTGTAAGAGACCACCGGTGCAGGCAGCAATGCCTGCAGCCGGGCAACCCCCATCGGGAGCAAGGCCAAACAGGGATGAACTCCTTCGGGAGGGGAGGCTGCTCGTCTCCCACGAATTCCAGGTAGGCTGCACCGAGGCGCGCTGAGAAGTGCGCCCCAGACAGATGATCACCTCAGTGTATTAAAGGGAGGAAGCCCCCCGGGGTGTAAACCAGAAATACACCAGACAGAATGCGGCTTATAAGCTGACCTGGGAAAAACGTTATCCTACTTCCTACCAGATCATAACCAGGAAAAATCATGAATAAACTTACTACTCTTCTTAAATCCGGTAAACCCATTCTCCTGGACGGCGCTATGGGTACCATGCTCTTCGCCGCGGGCCTGGAATCAGGCAATTCGCCTGAAGAATGGAATGTCCTTCATCCTGAAAAAGTGCGTGAAATCCACCGCGCCTATATTGAGGCAGGTTCCCAGATCATCCTGACCAATACCTTCGGCGGATCGGCCGTTCGACTGGAGAGCCATAAGTTGGCCGACCGGGTTCACGAACTGAATGAAGCTGCCGCGAAGAATGCCCGCGCTGAAGCGGACTCTGTCGATCCAATCGTGGTCGTGGCCGGGTCGATCGGCCCCACCGGTCTGCTCCTCGAACCTCTCGGAACACTAACAATAGATCAGGCACAGAAATCTTTTGCAGCCCAGGCTGGTGGATTGGTCGCTGGCGGTGTGGATATGTTCTGGATCGAAACCATGAGCGATCTGGAAGAGGTCAAGGCAGCTATCGCTGGCATTCAGTCAGTAAGCAACCTGCCGATTGCTGCAACGATGTCCTTTGATTCCCACGGGCACACAATGATGGGCGTCAAGCCAGAACAAGCCTCAAAAGTTCTCCACCTGGAGGAAATCCAGCTTCTGGGTGCAAATTGCGGCACAGGATCAGATGAATTGATCGAAGCCATCCGGGCTTATAAATCAACCAATCCTGAACTCCCACTAATCGCCAAAGCCAATGCCGGTATCCCTGAACTTGTAGGTACAGAAGTAGTCTACAAAGGATCTCCAGAAGTGATGGCAGATTATGCAGTAAGGGTTTGGAAGGAAGGAGCACGGTTGATCGGCGGCTGCTGTGGAAGTACTCCAGAACACATCAAGGCCATGGGAAGCGCTCTGGCTGATCTAATCTGATCAGGCTGAAATACCATATATACTATAGAACAAACAACTCTGAGTAGAGAAATAAGAACCAGGTTTCTGGGAAGCTAATCTCTAAATCTACCTGATTTTTTGGGAGTATACCAACCAACGGGGGAAAAGGGGTTCTTCCTGAATTGGTGGGTTATAATAATGCCTAGACCGGTATATGGACCATAAATAGGTTGGAAATTGGAATAATTTGTGACACATGTCATGTGTAAACTGGCAACTTCCTCCCTATAATAGAATGAACTTCAAGAAATAGCTATCTGTTAGTTTTTACAAAAAACTACTTTACAAGCCCCAGGGTTGTTCAAACAGCCCAACGAATAACTGTCTTCTAGCTGATATATTACAAATATATCCGGGTGGGGGCGGCAACCTTTTTGAAATTATCCATGTATTCAATAGCACACCCAGCAGCAAGGCATCAGCCTGTCCAAATTGCAGGTAAATAAATGGTCAGATTTCTTTTTATTTCTTACTGCGTTGTACGATTTATCATTCTTACAACCGGGTTTGAAAAATCTAAGGAGGTGCAAAACAAAAGATAATATCAATCCCGATCTCTTACCTAACAAAGAAACACTTAACAACCTTGTTTAAGGAGGATTTCATAATGAAATTCAAAAAATCAAAAGTTTTCCTATTAGTATCTGTTTTAATTGCGCTCTCCTTGGTTCTCGTTGCCTGCCAGGCACCCGATCCCGGAGTTGTTGTAGAAACAGTGATTGTCGAGCAAGAAGGCGAGACAGTTACTGAAATCGTTGAAGTCGCCATGGAAGCTGAGGTTTTTAAAGTCGGTTTCCTCGGCCCCTACAGTGGTCCCAGTGCTCAGACCGGCAAGCAGTTTAAGGGCGGCGCCACAATTGCCCTCGAAGAAATTAGCTACCGGATCGGCAACTATACCATTGAACCCGTCTGGATCGACTCACAGTCCGATCCCGCCAAAGCCTCCCAGGCTTATGAGCAGGCAGTAGTGCAAGACGGCATCCAAGCCGGTGCTCTCAACTGGCACAGCTCCGTTGCTGTAGCCGTTATGGAAGTGACCGCCAAACACCATATCCCGCACATCTTTGGTTTTGGTGCTACTGAAAAAGTAAATGAAACTTTCGCCTCAGATCCCGCGAAATATGGATACTGGTCAACCAAAGGCTGGCCCACACCCGCTAAACTCGGTAACAAGTACATTGCCGCTCTGGAATATTACATCGAAATGGGCGTTTATTCACCTGATGCCAAGACCGTTGCTATCTATGGAGAGGACACCGATTGGGGCCGCAGCTTCGCCGCTGGTGTGATTGATCTCTTTGAAGATGCTGGTTGGGAAATCGTTTCCGAAGAGTATTTCCCACTCGAACAGACCGAATACAGCGCATACCTAAATCAGGTGAAAGACTTGGCACCGGCAGTTCTGGCCGGCACCAGCACTTCACCTCCCCAGATAACTTCCCTGATCAAACAGGCTGACGAAATTGGCTTGGAAAGTCTGATCATCGCTGACGGCCTGGGATGGGTGGACTTCTGCAGTCTGACCGGCTCATCTGCGAGCATGGTCATAGACCAGATCGCTGGTTGGTCTGGTGATGAAGGATTTGCTTTTGCGGAAGAGTTTGAGGACAGATACAACCTTATCCCCAGCACATCCTCCGCTGGCTTGGCACACGATGGCACCAAGATGCTGCTGGAAATCCTCCAAGCTGTTTACGACGAGCACGGAGAGATTAATAGCGAACTCGTCCAACAGTTTGTTGAAGAGTCCGTATGGACAGGTGAATGGACCATGACCGATGGAATCGTGATGGTAGAGTATAAATACACTCCAGATACCACACCCGATCCCGTTGTCGGCCCTGGCTTCTACACCTTCCCCGTATTGCAGTATGAATACGTCGACGGCAAATGCCTCGGTAAACCAATTTATCCGGTTGAAGGTGCGGTAATGGACCTGATGGTTCCCTAGTAGTTGACCAATCCCGGATGACTAACAAGGGGTGGCGCGGTTTTTCTCGTCACCCCTTGTTTTAGAGAGGAAAGAGAACATGATATTAGACACAAAAGAGGTGACCAAGAGATTTGGTGGATTGACCGCTGTAAACCAGGTATCCATGCAAATCGAAGAGGGAGCAATCTTCGGCTTGATCGGCCCGAATGGCGCCGGGAAAACCACCTTCTTAAATTCGATTGCCGGCAAATTCCCCCCCACGAGCGGGAAAGTAGTCTTCCAAGGAGAGGACACCACCGGACTACCAGCGGAAGCGATGTGCAAACGGGGACTGGCCAGGACTTTTCAGATACCACGTCCTTTTCCAAAATTGACAGTTCTCGAAAATGTCAAGGTCGGCGCAGTTTTTGGTCCCTCTGCACGAGGTTTGAAATCCGCTGAGATCCGGGCGCGTGAAGCCCTAGAGTTTGTGGAATTTAATCTGCCAATTAACACACCAGCTTCACAATTAAACGCTGTCCAGCTGAAAAGAATAGACCTGGCACGAGCAATCTCCTGCCAGCCAAAGCTGCTGCTGCTTGACGAGCTTGCCTCCGGGCTAACACCAGGAGAGCTAGATTCAATGATGGCCCTCATCAAGCGCATTCGTGATGACGGTGTAACCATCATTGCCATTGAACATATTATGCGCGTGATCAAAGGGATCTGCGATACGGTAATGGTGATTGAATACGGCATAGAGATTGCTAAGGGCGCTCCAAACGAAGTACTCAACAATCCCAGGGTTATCGAAGCCTATTTAGGAGAAGAAGCTGATTTGCTAGAAGAGGAGGTACCCAATGCTGAAGCTTAAGAATCTGGACTCCGGTTACGATTTTCTTCAGGTCCTATGGGATGTCTCCATCACTGTTGAAGAAGGAGAATTCATCGCCCTGATAGGATCCAACGGCGCTGGAAAGTCCACTACCTTACGAACCATTGCTGGACTAATAAAACCCACTGGCGGGGACATTCTTTTTAATGGGAAATCCATAGCAAACAAACGCCCTCACATTATTAGCCGGATGGGAATTAGTTATGTTTCGGAAGCCTTGAATTTATTTACTGATATGTCTGTCCAGGAAAACCTGCTGCTTGGCGCCTATGCTGTAAAAGAGCGGGAAACACAACTAGAAACCCTGGAATTTATTTTTGGGCTTTTTCCCCGCCTGGAAGAGAGAAAAGATCAACTAGCAGGCACAATGAGCGGCGGTGAGCGGAAAATGTTAGCTATTGCCCGGGGTATGATGTCAAACCCCAAACTAATGCTAGTGGATGAACCTTCCCTCGGGCTGCAGCCCAACCTTACTTATCAGGTTTTTAAAGCCCTCCTGAAATTGCGCAAACAGGGAGTCACCATCCTGCTTGTGGAACAAAATGTCAACGCTACTCTGGATATTACAGATCGGGCTTACATTTTGGAACAGGGCAAAATCGTTATGAGCGGGGCAAGTCAAGAAATGAAAGCTAATGAACATGTCCGGAATGCTTATCTGGGCATTTAATCGGCTATCCAGAGCCTGTACTGCTCGTCTTTTACACAGTACCAATTAAGGAGAATAATTTATGGGAAAAGAAACCTCTACGGCACCCAAACTAACAGTGAATATCATGACCCGACTCAAAGAAAATATACCTGTTGTTGTGGTGTCCATATTCTCTATCATTTTATTTATCTTGATCGGCATCAAGGGAGGCGCACCCCAGCTCCTTAATGTCGTCGTCACGGGAGGTATGTGGGCTTTGCTGGCTACTGGCCTTGCGCTGGTATTCGGAGTGATGAATATACCCCATTTCGCCCACGGCGAATCCTTTATGATAGGAGCCTATGTTGCATTTTTTGTCTTTTCTCCTCTCAATAAAATATTTCTAGCCACCGGGAGTAAATTCTTGATCTACCTGGGACCGTTCATCGCCATCATTGCCGCTGGCTTGGCGGGATCCGTGCTGGGCGTTATCATCGAAAAATTCGTATTTGCTCCCCTACGACACCGCACCAAAGATGGCTGGGTCATGAATGCCTTCCTGCTTACAGTAGGACTATCCTTTATCCTTACCAACGGAACCACCCTTGCCCTGGGACCCAACTTCAGGGGCATCTCTCGCTACTTTGATGTCCCGTCAGTTGAAATATGGGGGGCATTTATCGCGGTTGACCGAATCGTGGCTGCAGCCATCGCCCTCATTACCATTGGCATCCTATGGTTCTTCCTGCGGCAGACAAAAACCGGACGCGCGATCCGGGCCGTCTCCCAGGATGAAATTGGCGCACAGCTGGTCGGCATAAACCTGGACTTTATCCAGACGCTTACCTTTGCGCTGGCAACTGCCATGGCTGCCATATCAGGAGCCTCATTGCTGTTCATGTTCCAGGCTTATCCAACAGTAGGTCTTACCCCGCTGTACTTCTCATGGTATGTGGTTATGCTGGTGGGGTTGGGTAATATCGCTGGAGCTATTGTGGGGGGCTTTTTAGTTGCCCTGCTTCAATCTGGCACACAGCTTTTTATCGGCCTCTCCTGGCAATCAGTTGTACCCACCGTTGTCATGATCCTGGTGCTAATTATGGCTCCGTCCGGCATCTTCGGCAGTGAAGTTAAGGGCGTTCAGGAACAATAACAGAGGAGATTAATATATGAACTCAACTGCAACTATCGAAGAAAAAGCAACGGTCTGGCAGAAATTTGTCTCCGTCATCAATAAAATTGGTTTCTCTCCACTCGGCTTAGTTTTGCTAATTGTCGTGGCAGTGATGCCTAACTTCTATCCCTTTTCACAAGAATATATCATCCGCTGGTTGATCATGGGTGCATTCCTCGCCGCCCAATCAGTGGCCTTCGATTTTACAGCGGGATACATCAACATCGTGAACTTTGGCTTCGCCGCCCTTCTGGGACTGGGAGCTTATACTTCGGGGATTTTGGCCAACACCACTCCCTTTCTCCTCTATGCACCTGGATTAAGTCCCTGGTTAACCATCTGGTTCGGGGCTCTTGTAGCGGGACTGCTCGGTTTTGTTCTGGGCCTTCTAACACTCAGGCTGCGGGGTATTTTTGCGGCTGTGATGGCCTGGTTTGTAGGTATTGCTCTGATGGGACTGGTGAATAACCTGACCGATCTTACCCGTGGACCGCTGGGGATGAACCCGGTCAAGTTTATTGAAACCCCCAACAATCTCCCCTACTTCTACATCATCCTGGTCATGATGTTGATAATTTATATCACCCTGAAACTGGTTGTGGGATCTAATATCGGACTGGCTTTCAAAGCCATCGGCCAGAATCCAGACGCAGCCAGGGCTTCGGGAATAAACCCTACAAAGTACCTGGTCTTTAACTTCACACTCTCGGCCTTTTTTGCAGGACTGCTTGGTGGTTTTTACGCCCATTTCTTCGGGTCACTGACACCATCAACCCTGATGCATACTTCAAAAACTGTTGAGGTTCTGGCGATCGCCTATATCGGCGGTCGAGGCAGCTTATGGGGCGGCATCACTGTAGCCTTCCCATTTGTATTCTTTATCGAATTCCTGAGGTCAAATTTATCCAGTCTCCCCGGCTTGCACCTGGTGATTTACGGTGTGTTGATGGTGGCGATCATGATCTATTACCCGGCAGGATTCAGCGGCTTTTACTACTGGGCCGTCTCCAAAATAAAAGGAATGCTCAAAAAAACAACTTAAGACGCGATTTTCCGGGAAAGAAACTGACCAATAAACTGCCAGCAGGCTTCAAGCAATTTTTGGAAATATCTTTCCCGGAGTTCCCGCTTTAGAATCTCATACTGTTCATGTCACCTTCTCTATTTTTTCAACTTCTCAATAATCCACCCAAAACTATCAGGAGGTAAAACCTCTATGCAGTTCCTTGAACTTCTCTCAGCCTCTGATCTGGAGGCAATTCATCAAGCCACCATGGAAATCTTCCAAGAAATCGGTATCCGTTTTCCTCATCCGGAGACTCTGGGCATTTTTAAGAAACACGGATACAGAGTCGAAGGCGAGCTGGTCTACTTTGAAGAAAAACAAATCATGGAATTGATCAAGGACATCCCTTCCAAGTTCACAATTCGAGCCAGGAATCCAGAACATAATGTCACCATCGGCGATGGTTCTCCCGTATTTGTGCCTGGATACGGGGCGCCTTTCTTGATCGATCCTGAGGTAGGCAAGCGCACACCCACCTTCCAGGATTATGAAGACCTGGTTCGGTTAGCCCACGTCTTACCCAACCAGGACATGAGTGGCCATTTAATGGTGGAACCTCAAGATATACCCGCTGAAACATCCCATCTGCGAATGGTGGAGGCTCATATCCGCCTCTCCGATAAAGCCTTTCTTGGCAGCACTGAGGGAAAAGATGGCGCACAACACACCATGGATTTAATTAAAATCCTCTTTGGTAATACAGATTCCGACCACTTTACCACGGGATTGATCAATACACTCAGCCCGTTGAGCTACAGTACTGATATGGTGGACGCGCTACTGATTTACTCCCGGGCAAATCAGCCAGTTGTGATTGCTAGTTTAATCATGGCCGGCTCGACCGGTCCGATCACTCTCGCCGGAATGCTGGCCCAGCAGAACGCCGAACTGCTTTCTGGAATCGTGCTCACCCAGCTTGTCAATCCGGGTATACCAGTCATCTACGGATCCACCTCCACCAACATTGATATGAAAACTGGCGCACTTGCAATCGGCAGTCCCGAGCTTTCACTTTGTATAGCCGCCCACGGCCAATTGGCCAGGAAATATGGGCTGGCTTCCAGAGCAGGAGGTGCCCTGACAGATACCAGCACACTGGATGCCCAGGCGGGTTACGAATCCATGCTCAGCCTTTACACAACCATCAATAGCGGAATAGATTTTGTCCTACATGCATCAGGTATTATCAGTTCTTACCTGGCATTTTCGTATGAGAAATTTGTCATGGATGATGAACTTTGCGGCATGCTGAAACATTTCTGGGCTGGCTTTAATGTCAACCCCGAAACACTTGCTTTTGATGTAATTAAAAACGTCGGACACGAAGGCCATTTTCTGGGGGAGCCCGAAACGCTCAAACGCTGCCGGTCTGAGTTCTGGATGCCAGATCTTGCAGACCGTACCGGATTGGAAGCCTGGTGGGGGGGAGAACAAGAAGACACAACCGAGAGATGCGTCCAGCGTTGGAAGAAACTCCTGGAGGACTACCAGGAACCCGAACTAGACCAATCAATAAAAAAGCAACTGCAGGATTACCTCAAAAAAGAGATCCAATAAACCATTTTGGGCGACAAAAATCATATCTTTGTGTTACATACATCGTATAATATCCAAATTCCCTCCCTCTCTGATATATTTGTAATATACTAGAGAAGGAGGGTCAGTTTTAAAACACTAACTGTAAGGAGAAACCATGTCAGAAAGTTTAAAAACCTTAATTACCTCAGAAACCAAAACAGTTGAAATCCACCGCTCGAATCCAACCGTCATTATTGGAGAAAGAATCAATCCTACCGGTAGAAAAGCCTTACTGGCAGAACTCAAAGCAGGCAAGTATGACATTGTAAAAAGAGATGCCGTTGCTCAAGTCGAAGCTGGGGCAACCATCATCGACGTCAATGCCGGAGTTCCGGGAGCCGACGAAGAACCAATTCTAAAGGAAATGTTGCACGCTATCATGGAAGTCACTGATGCCCCTCTTTGCATCGATACAGCCGATAACATAGCCTTGGAAACAGCCCTGTCAGTTTATAAGGGAAAAGCCCTTATCAACTCGGTCAATGGCGAAGAAGAACGCCTTGCAAGTGTGCTGCCCCTGGTAAAGGAATACGATGCCTCAGTGATCGCGCTCTGCATGGACAATGATGGCATCCCCCCAACGGCAGAAGATCGTCTAAAAGTTGCCGCTAAAATGATTGATCGGGCAGATAAGATGGGCATTTCGGCTGACCGGCTGATTATTGATCCTCTGGCCCTAACCATGGGTTCTGATCACAATGCGGGCATGATCGCAATCGACACCATCCGCTTGATCGTTAAGGAATTCGGAGTGAACATCACCATGGGTGCCAGTAATATTTCCTTTGGCATGCCAGACCGCGCTCCCATTAATGCCACCTTTATCACCATGTCCATTCTTGCTGGATTGACCTGCCCGATTACTAATCCTCTGGATGAAGAGGTCAACCTGGCCATCCAGGCAGCTGATCTAGTGATGGGTCGGGATGAGTATGGAATGAACTGGATCAAAAACTACCGGGCCCGCTCAAAGGAATCTTAGGATCTCGAATGAACCTAACCAACGCTGAGCAAGCCTACCAAGAAATCAAAAAACGCATTATCAGAACCGAGTTAAATCCCGGGGCTGTCATCAACGAATCTGAACTGATGGACAACCTCGGGTTTGGCAGAACTCCGATCCGGGAAGCCCTGAAAAGGCTTCAGTCAGACGATCTAGTTGTGGTAAAACCTCGCCGGGGAATTTTCGTCGCCGAGCTGGCAATTACTGATCTTTCCCAAATCGTTGAGGTTCGGGTAGAACTGGAATCTTTGGCCGTCAGGCTGGCCACCGAGCGCAACACGAAGGACCAGCTTGCCCAGATGGAGAAACTGACTGAACAATATGAAAAATTCAGCAGTATATCAAAAGAAGAAATGATTGACCTGGACGACAAATTCCACTCCCTGGTCCGGGAAGCCTCTCATAACCGGTTCTTGATCTCCAACTTGGAGTACTATTACAATCTGTCCTTGAGAATCTGGTATTTGGCCCTACCACAGGCCGCTGCAGAGGAAATTGATATCAGTGCACACTGTGATATTTACAAGGCGATCAACGCCGGTGATGGAAATTTAGCCGCTGAGAGAATCGCTAAACACATCAGGGATTTTCATAAAACCATTAAGAACTATTTATAAAGAAAACAAATTTCATCTAGTTAGAAGGTTAAGGAGGTTTATTCAAATGAGTGATACTTTATCAGCTATTTCCACTATGATCATCGAAGGAAACTTCGTAGACATAATGGACAAAACCAATGCAGCCCTGGAAGAAGGTTTGGGTGCCGAAGAACTTCTCAATAACGGGCTCATGCCAGGAATGGACCATGTTGGTGTGGAATTCAAAGCCGGCAACATGTTTGTTCCCGAAGTGCTGCGCTCTGCTAAAGCCATGCAGGAATCCATGGATATTCTCCGCCCCATACTGGCAGATACAGGCATAGAGACTGCCGGTAAGATTGTCCTTGGGACGGTTAAAGGTGACCTGCATGATATTGGCAAAAACCTGGTTGGGATGATGTGTGAGGGAGCGGGTTTTGAAATTATCGATCTAGGCAAGGATATTGAGCCGGAAGCATTTGTTGAAGCAGTCAAGCAACATAAACCTAATATTCTGGGTATGTCCGCCCTGCTGACCACAACCATGCGCACCATGGATCGTACCATCAAGGCCCTGGAAGAGGCTGGTGTCCGCGACACAGTAAAAATTATGATTGGTGGTGCTCCTGTCACCCAGGATTTCGCAAATCAGATCGGCGCGGATGGCTACGCAGCCAATGCGGCCTCCGCCTCGGATATTGCCAGACAGTTTACCGGCTAATTAAGGATTAAACCTTCAAGGAGCATTAGTATGAGGACAAATTACCGCACAAATTCCGGCGTACGCTTCCGGATGTTATCTGACGATCAGCTTCAGGAGCTGTTTGACGGCGTTCTTCATGTCCTGGAGTATATTGGTTTGGAAGTAAAACACGAACACGCCAGAGAGGTCTTGAAAAAAGCTGGCGCTTGGGTAGACGGTGATCGTGTTCGGCTGCCATCCCATATGGTGAAAGATGCCCTGGCTAAAGCGCCTCGCAGCTTCACCGTGTTTGCCCGCGACGGCAATCCAGAACACGATATTCACATCGGTCCCGGGCGAGCCCATTTTGGCCCTGGCCCAACTTGTGTGAACTTCATCGACGTGGAAACCATGGAAAGGAGGCCTTATCAGCTCAGCGACGTACCTTACGTTGCCAAGGTTGTAGACTCCCTGCCCAATATCGATTTCTGTGAATCTCTTGGGTCTGTGGACAATGTTCCCTACGATCTCAGCGCCCTTTACGAATTTGCAGAAATGTTCCGGCACACTACAAAACCCATTGTGGCCTGGTCATTTGATTATTATGATTCCAATGCCATACATCGCATCGCAGTAGAGGAAGCTGGCGGACAGGATGCCTTTGAAAAACGCCCCACCTACATCCACTACTGTGAACCGCTCTCACCGCTGATTTCCACCACAGATTCGCTGAACAAGCTAGTTTTTGCAGCTGAACATCGCATTCCGTTGGTTTTCACCCCCTGCCCCCTGGCAGGCGGCACCGCACCAGTTACACCCGCAGGCATCATCATTCAGGCTGCGGCCGAATCCTGGATGGGCTTAACCATCGCCCAGAATATTCAACCTGGCAACCCCTTCATCATGGGTGGCGTGCTTTCCGTAATGGACATGAGCGCCATGATCCTCAGCTACGGTGCGCCCGAACTGTCCCTGATGATGGCCGGCATCACCGAACTGGCCCATTTTGCTGGTCTGCCGCTCTGGCAAACCGGTGGATGCACTGATTCTAAGACCTTCGATGAACAAGCTATCACTGAAGGTTCCATGTCTGTGTTCTTCTCCGCCCTTACAGGTGGAGATCTATGCCACGATGTTGGCTACACAGAAAGCGCCATGACAGGTTCGGTCTTCCAGTTGACCGCGATGGACGAAGCCATTGGCTATGCCCGCCGCATCACCCGGGGTATTGAAGTTAACGAAGATACCCTGGCCGTGGATGCAATCCATCGTGTCGGACCTAATGGACATTACCTCAAAGACGAACACACCCTCCGCTACTACAAGTCTGAATACTGGTTGCCCAATCTAATTGATAGGACATCCTATGAAGACTGGGTCATAAATGGCGAAAATTCTTTCAAGGACCGCACAAAAGCCAGGGTTCATAAGATCCTAGCCAACTATGAACAAGTACCCTTGAAACCTGAAACCGAAACATTGATTGATGAAGTTTTGGCAGAGGCCGAAGAATGGGTAAAGCAGCAAGAAGCTTAATTAGGAGATCATCAAAATGAGTGAAATAATATATGAGAAACTATCGACCGCGCTTTTGGAAGGCGACAGTATAACCAGCGCTTCCCTCACCCAGCAGGGACTAGATGAAGGTATTTCAGCCGAGAATTTGCTTAATAATGGGCTGCTCGTTGGCATGGATGAAGTTGGAGTTCGCTTCAAAGCCGGGGATATGTTTGTTCCAGAAGTGCTCATGTCCGCCGAATCCATGGCTTCTGGTATGTCCCTGCTCCGTCCAATTCTGGCCAAAAGTGGTGTCCAAATGGCAGGAAAGATCGTTATGGGTACTGTGAAGGGTGACCTGCATGATATTGGCAAAAACCTGGTCAGCATGATGTGTGAAGGTGGCGGGTTTGAGATTGTCAATCTTGGTTTTAACGTCGCACCAGAAGATTTCATTGAAGCCATTAAGGAGCACCAGCCAGAGATTGTCGGCATGTCAGCCATGTTAACCACCACAATGCGGTCCATGGGGCATACCATCAAGGCCATTGAAGAAGCAGGTTTACGCGACCAGGTGAAAGTCATGGTTGGCGGAGCCCCCGTTGACCAGGAATTTGCAGATCGGATCGGCGCAGATGGCTACGGCGCCAACGCCCCTGCTTCTTCCGACCTAGCAAAACAATTGGTTGGTCTGAGCTGAGAGGAGAAAAACATGCAAGTTAATAAAACGAATTACTTCATAAACAATACACCGACATTTGAAGTGCTCTCTGAGGAAGAAATCGAAGCTATTTATTTCGCTGCTTTAACTGTCCTCTCTGAGACTGGTGTGCGAGTGTACAACAAAGAGGGCTACGACCTGCTTGGCGCCCATGGCGCTACAATCGAGGGAGTTGAAGAAGACAGCGCCCTGGTAAAACTGCCTCCCGAAATGGTGGATATTGCCCTCTCTACCTTACCCCGCAAAGTTGTCATTTACGGCGCGGATCCGTCAAAATACAAAATGGAACTGTTTAAAAACCAGATCTATTATGGGGCTGGATCAGATACACCGTTCACCATTGACCCCTACACAGGTGAACGCCGAAGGGCTGTTTATAAGGACGTCAAGAACTTTGCCCGCTTGGCGCAGGCCCTGCCCAACCTGGATTTCCATATGTCTTTGGGAATCGTTCAGGACACCGCGGTCGGCACCTATGACCGCTGGCAGTACCTAGCCATGCTGGAAGGGACCAATAAACCGATCAACATCACCGCCGTGGACAAAGATGGCCTGAAGGACCAGCTAGAAATGGCCTACATCCGGATAGGTGGAGAAAAGGAATGGTTAAAAACCCCCATTTTCTCACTATACATCGAACCAGTTTCCCCGCTCAGCCATTCAGTTGAAGTGATTGACAAACTTCTGTTCTGTGCTGACCACCGTATACCTTTTGTGTATACACCCTGTCCTCTGGCTGGTGCAACATCCCCCGCCACTCTGGCAGGCACTGCGGTGCAGGCTCTGACAGAAAGCTTGTTGGGCATTGTACTCAGTCAACTTCGCCGGCCAGGTGCTCCCATGATCATCGGTGGTTTGATGTCCGCAATGGACATGCGGACCGCGGTGTATTCCTACGGTTCACCTGAAATGGCCCTGCTCAGTTCGGCATACACCCAGATCACCAAATGGCTGGGTATTCCTGAATACGAGACCGCCGGCTGTTCAGATGCTAAGATGTATGACGAACAGGCCGCCATGGAAGCAACCATGAACATCGCCACAGCAGCCCTGAGCGGCGGCAACATGATCCACGACGTTGGCTACCTGGAACAGGGATTGACTAGCTCAGCAGCTATGATGGTGGCAGCGGACGAGATCATTGACATGGTCAAGCGCATCATGAGAGGTATTCCTGTGAATGATGGCACCAAAGCCCTAAATGTGATCCAAGATATCGGACCCGGTGGACACTATCTTGCCCATGACCATACCTTCGACCGCTTCAAGGACATCATTTGGAGACCCAAAATGATGGATCGCCAGAACTACGAAGGCTGGGTAGCTTCAGGAAGTAAGACTCACCGTCAGCGTGTGAATGAACGCGTGGTCGAAATTCTTGAGCGCGAAGAAGAACCCTTGATGGATGAGAAAATGTTCAAGGAGCTCAAGCGGATCTGTGATCTGGCCGATGAGAAGTACAAGGACCAGGAACTGGATATGGATATGTTTGTGTAATGTTTCTAACAGTTTAAAAACAAGGGGCGTGACCGAAGCTACATGGCGATCACGCCCCTTGATTGTCATGAGGTAGGAAGGTGAATAAAAAAAACCCGCCAGAAACTCTAGTATTGGGCATTGATGCTGGAGGAACCTACACCGATGGGGTGCTTCTTGAATATAACACCCACCAGATTATAGCTACCCATAAAAGCCTGACAACCAAACGAGATTTTTCAATCGGGATTGAAAATGTCATCAAAGGGATCGAGCTCGAGGATCCATCCGCTATTCAGATGGTCTCGATCTCCACTACTTTGGCAACTAATGCCATTGCCGAAGGGAAAGGAAAGCGTGTAGCGCTCTTTTTAATTGGATATGATCCAGATTTGATCAATTCCTTTGATATGGGCAAACGCTTTGCCACCCCCCATTATTACTACATTGATGGCGGACATGATCTGCATGGGCAGGAAAAAGCCCACCTGGATCTTCCAGATTTGCTCGATAAAACCAACACTATCAAGAATAAAGTAGATGCCATTGCGGTGTCTTCCTATTTCAGCCCCCGCAATCCTGAACATGAAATCCGAGCTCAAAACGCGATTGCCAGTATCTGCGGGCTACCTATAGTGCTAGGTCATCAACTCTCGACAGCATTAGGCTCCGTGGAGAGAGCAACCACTGCGGCATTAAACGCCTCCCTGCTGGCCGTTCTTCAGGAATTTATTATCGCTGTGCGAAGGGCTATGGAGCATAGGGGAATTAATGCCCCGCTAATGGTAGTTCGAGGTGATGGCACCCTAATGAACGATGAGTTTGCTGCCCGGTCTCCAGTGGAAACCATTCACTCAGGGCCCGCAGCCAGTGCGATTGGTGGTAGATTTTTATCCGGAGAGGATCAAGCCCTGGTTCTTGATGTCGGGGGAACGACCACAGATCTGGCATTAATCAAGGATGGCAAAGTCACTATTTCCGAAACCGGCGCGTCTGTTTCCGACTATCAAACCTCTGTTAAAGCCGCCAATCTGTTCTCGATCGGACTTGGCGGGGACAGCCACATCACCTTGGACAGGGACAATAAGATATCCATCGGACCTGAACGGGTAGTTCCGCTGGCTTTTCTATCCCTTCAGTATAAGAATGTTCAGGAACGGTTGAAAGCCCTTGCCAATCAAAGCTGGCCACCTCCTTACCCCCGAGAACTGGAATACTGGTACCTGCAGCGGGAAATTCCAGAACAAAATAATTTCACAGCTGGGGAACGCGAAGCGATCGATATTCTGAAAACCGGACCAAAACCTGCTATCGAGGTACTCAAGTCGCTGGGCTTCCTGGATACCAGCCAGGTCAACCTCGGCAACCTTTGGCGGGAAGAAGTTATCGGCAAATCAGGGTTCACACCTACTGATATCCTGCACGTGGATGGCCGACATACTCCTTGGGACGAAGAAGCGAGCAAAGCCGCTATAAGCGTGTTCAGCCATTATCTTAAGTGGGATGAAGACCAATTCCAGCTGATTTTCTGGGAGAATGTAACTGAAATAATTAGCAAAGCAGTAATCCATTTTTTGACCGAAAAGGAAATTCCCACCAGGAAAGATACCAACAATGAACTAGCGAACTGGTTGATGGACAACTCGTTTCGTCCGGAACACGAGCAGCTGGCAACCCGGATCGCCCTCAAAATACCCATAATCGGAATTGGGGCACCGGCCCAAGTGATGCTGGATGCTGTTGCTCGGACATTCTACACAGATCTTGTCCTGCCACCTCATTACTCGGTAGCCAATGCGGCCGGTGCAGTAGCGGGCAGTGTGATGGTTACAGAGGAAATTCTAATCTATCCCCATCTTTCAGCAGGAAATGTTGATGTAATTGGATATTACCTGCAGGCCAGGGATAACCGAAAAGAAATTGAAGACCTTGAGGCTGCCCTCACCGAAGCAAAAAAAATCGCAGAGGACAATGCCCTCTCTGCTGCCCTGCGATCCGGTGCAAACAACCCCGAGGTGATCGTGGAAGTAATTCAGGACGGGATGGACAGCTACCGGGTAAAAGCCCAGGCAGTTGGCAAACCCCGCCTGGAAGGATAGGTATATTGTGATGAAAATGAACAAAGTAGATACTAAAAAAGCTTATCAACTGCTGTGGGAGAAAATCACCACACTTGAACTGGCTCCGGGAGAGATCCTTAATATCGCAGCCCTGGCAGATGAACTGGGATTTTCACAAACCGCTATTCAGGAGGCGCTCAACCTACTGGTTCACGACCATCTTGTTGAAGCCCCGCCCCGCGGTTTGTTTGTAGCTGGGCTCCAGTTCAGTGACCTGGAAAAAATCAGCACGATCCGGCTCAACTTGGAAACACTGGCCGCTCAGCAGGCTGCACGGAACGCCACTAAAGATGATCTGGTCATTCTGAAAACATTGTGTAATGAAATTGCCGGGGATACCATCGAGCTTTTTGAGCTTGACCAGAGATTTCACCAAGCCATCGCTAAGGCAGCTCATAACACCTATCTGGCAGACACATTAAATCGTTTTTACGGTCTCTCCAAACGGCTATGGTTTCTTGCCCTCCCATATCTGGATTTCCTGCCCAGTGCAGTGAAATCCCATATTAATCTATCATCGGCAATACGGGAAGGAAACGAATCTTTGGCTATGGAAATCATGCAAAGACATATAGAAGAGTTTTATCTCAAAATACAGCAGATCATCCAAGACAAGAAATTAATATTGGATTAGTAGTTTATTGGAATAATCGGTTTTTACTAGTAGAAAGATATGGAGGCACACAATATGGCGAAAGTTACTGTAATTTTCGGCTCAGATATAAAGATCATCCAGGCTGAAGAGGGAGAGATTCTTGGCGACGTTATCTCAAGAACTGGCCTCCCCCTCGAACAACCCTGCGCAGGGCGTGGAACCTGCGGGAAATGCAAGGTTCTTGTAGAAGAAGGAACAGCACCTCCCGACGAAATTGAATTAAAGAATCTCACAGCTGGAGAAATCGCCCTCAACAACCGATTGGCCTGTCGGGCCCGGATCCAGGGGGAAACCCGAGTTGTGCTCTCCCCAATTGTGGTGTACTCCAATAAAATTTTCCGAGGAAGCAGCCGCTACAAAAAGCAAACTGACATTCCTCTTGGGCTAGCGATTGACCTTGGCACAACCACAGTGGCAGCCTTTTTAACCTGTCTGGATAACGGCGAAGTCGCTGCCGGCGGAGGAGGATTGAACCAACAAACCGTTTTTGGTTCAGATGTTATCTCCCGGTTGGCTGCTGTTCTGGACGATGATCAGAATAAAAATAGATTACACCGTCTGGCACTTGCTTCCATCAACCATGCAGTCGATTCTCTGAATCTTTCAGATAAAATCTGGCAGCGAATTCAGCAGGTAACCATCGTTGGGAATGTTGCCATGCATCACCTCCTTGCCGAGCTACCGCTTGACACACTTGCCTATATACCCTTTCAGCCCTATAAGAGCGGTACCATCAAAGATGCTAAAGAAATGATGGACGGCATCTTCCCGGAGCATGTAAAGGTCTCCCTCCCACCCCTAATTGGAGGATTTGTAGGATCGGATGCTCTGGCCTGTCTGGCCTATTTTAATTTTGACCAACCTGATGGCCCCATGCTGGCAATTGATCTGGGCACCAATGGAGAAGTAATGGTCACAGATGGGAAGCAGATCCTTACTGCATCAACTGCGGCTGGACCGGCCTTCGAGGGTGTAAATATCTCCTGCGGATCAAGAGCAGTGGACGGGGCAATAACAGACCTCACTCTTAATAACGGAGAGTTTGAACTAACTACTATCGACGGTGGCGATCCTGTGGGATTAACTGGATCTGGCCTGTTGGCAGCTATCGCAGCTTTCCGGCGGGCAGGCCTGATTGAAGAATCGGGAAGAATCAATCCCGAATGTGTGGCCTATGCAGAAAAACTTCACGATGGAACCGCAGAAAAACTGGATGCTGTCCCGGATGGTAGTGGAATCCCTGAGCCCTGTCTGGCTTTTCTGCAAAAAATCAGCCAAGATGACAAAGGCAGTCGCCGGATCCAACTGGCAGACGATCTGGATCTATATCTCACTCAACTGGATATCCGCGAACTGCAAAAAGCCAAGGGAGCGATCCGGGCCGCTGTGGATGTACTGCTGGCCAACCTCGATCTCAAGCCCGAGGACCTGACCCGCGTGATCCTGACCGGGTCATTTGGCGGCCAGGTCGATATCAGATCCATCCTGGAAATCGGCATGATCCCTGCCGTAAAAGAAGAGATTGTGGAAACAGCGGCCAATGGAGCTGGTTTTGGTGCAGCTATGTTCCTGACCGAGGAAGGTTTTGCTCTGGGAGAAAAATTAGCCCAGAAGGCCGATCAAATCGATCTCGATACAGATGCTCTATTCAACCAGTTTTATATTGAAGGTATGAAGCTGGCACCTTGATAATTTAGAGAGGCCATATTGATCCACAAAGAAAAAGGATTATCAAGCAAGTTATCAGGCATACTGCTGGTAATCGCAGCTACTATCTGCTGGTCGACATCCGGCATATTTATTAATCTCATTATCCGCAAAAGCGGTTTTTCTGCAGTTAGCCTGGCATTCTGGCGTGATCTGACCACCGCCCTTTTGCTTTTCATCGGCATCTTGATCATCAAACCCGGATTGCTAGTGGTTAAAAAAAATGATCTACCCTGGCTGATCGGCATGGGCTCCATCAGCATCGGTGTCTTCCACGTCTTCTGGAACCAGGCGGTGGTGATGCTCGGAGCTTCGCTGGCAACTGTGGTTCAGTGCAATGCCCCCATTTTTGTCACCATCATGGCCTGGTTCTTGTTTGGAGAAAAAATCACAACTCGGAATATTATCGCTGTGATCCTCGCTGCCGTAGGTACCATCCTGGTTTCTGGAATTCGGGGCGCAGGTGACTGGAAAATAGTCCCCATCGGTCTGCTAATCGCCCTCGGTTCCGCAATCACCTATGGATCGTTAAGCCTATTCGGGAAAAAGCTCAGCGGTGACTATAGTGCCTGGACCATTATGTTTTATATCTTTACCTTTGGCACTATTACACTATTTGCTGTTCAGCTAGGCCAACCTGACCCGTGGCCGACTAAACCAGACTTCTTGGCCCTTTTTAGCGGATTTGTTTTATTTTCCACCATCGCTGGCTTTAGCCTTTACACCAGCGCATTGAAGCTGCTCCCTGCCAGTGTTGCATCCATCACTGCCACATCAGAAATCTTCTTTGCGGCTATCCTCGCATATATTTTCCTTAATGAGCGCATGGATATTTGGCAGATTTTTGGCTCATTATTAATAATTACAGGTGTGATTCTGGTCACCCTGGCGAAAGATAACAGCCAGGGTGAGGAATTGTTAAATGGCTGAGTATATCCTGGGAATTGATACCGGTGGCACCTATACAGATGGCGTGTTGATCCACCGGGAATCAAGGGAAATCCTTAAATCGACCAAAACATTAACTACAAAACCAGATTTATCTGAAGGCATCCTCGCCGCGCTAGCTGATCTACTTCCAGCGGATCCATCTCAAATCAAACTGGTAGTAATATCTACTACTCTAGCAACCAATGCCATTGCAGAAGGCAAAGGCCAGCCCGTGGGTTTATTCCTGCTGGGTTATGATCCCGAACTGATTCAGCAGTTTTCACTCGATTCCCGTTTTGCGACCACCAGCTACCACTATATTGAAGGTGGACACGACCTTTACTCGAATGAACAAGCTCCCCTCGACTTAGAAAGCATCCGCTTGACTGCAGATAAGATCAAAGACAAAGTTGACGCCATAGCAATTTCCGGATATTTCAGCCCTTTTAATTCCAGTCACGAGGAACAGGCTTTCCAAATTATTTCCGCCAGGCTAAACCAGCCAGTAGTCCTGGGTCATGAGCTTTCTACCCGTTTGGATTCCGTCCAGCGAGCGACCACGGCCACCCTGAACGCCTCTCTGCTCGGCCATCTGCAAGATTTCATCCAAGCTATGGAAAAATCTCTAAAAGAGCATAATATATCAGCTCCCCTGATGGTTGTGCGGGGGGATGGCGCCCTTGTTTCAGCAGATACTGCCCGGCACCGGCCGATTGAAACAGTTCATTCCGGACCTGCTGCCAGTGCGATTGGCGGAAAATTTCTGGCCGGCGTTGATAAGGCTTTGATTATAGATATTGGCGGCACCACCACCGATATTGCTTTGATTGAAAACGGTCAGCTTCAGATCCGGGAAGAGGGCACAACTGTAGGAGATTACCGGACAGCTGTCAGAGCTGCCAACGTGCATTCCATAGGCTTGGGGGGAGACAGTTTCATCCAGATCAATCTGGAAAATCAACTGGTGATTGGCCCAACCCGAGTCCAACCCATCTCATCGTTGGCAAATTTTCATCCCCGTGTTCTAAAACACCTGAAGAAGTTGGCAACCGAAAATCATAAAAAACCCAACCCGAGAGATCTTGAATTCTGGTACTTAATCAGACAGCCACCACGGACACCTACCAATCCTCGGGCAAAAAAGGTGGTTGAACTACTCCAGGAAGGTCCGTTAAGCCTGCCGGAACTACTTGAGAAATTAGATATTTTCCACTCACTACAGAGTGGGACAACATCGCTGATCCGGGAGGAAGTCATAGGTGTTTCCGCATTGACTCCAACAGATCTATTCCATGTAAGAGGGGATTACACCCCTTGGAATAAGGAGGCTGCCCGGATTGCTGCTCAGCTGATGGCAATCCATCTGCAAATCGACCTGGATGAATTCATAGACCGCTCCATCAATCATATAATTACCAAGATTACCCGAGAGGCCATCACCTACCTGACAGGCCAGTCCCTCGAGCCAGCCCCCTATTATGCTAGTCCGGACGATTTGGGTTTATGGTTATTTAATGAGAATGCCAACCAAGATGATCCCTACCTGGGCAGTGAGATCTCACTTAAAATGCCCCTTGTCGGGATTGGTGCCCCGGCGACCCTGTTCCTTCCGCAGGTTGCAAAACTGCTACACACCGAATATATTTCCCCACCCCATTACCAGGTTGCCAATGCAGTTGGCGCTGCAGTTGGCAGCGTGATAGTCTATCAAGAAGCCTGGGTGATCCCCCAATCCAGAGATCTGAGGACTGTAGGCTATTATGTACAATCAGGCGGCGAAAGGAAGCGTTTCCAAACCCTGCAGGAAGCCCTTGATTATGGCGAAATTATCACCCGGGAAAAAGCACTGGCCCAGGCGGAAAAAGCTGGCCTTAGAGATCCCATCATCAAGATTGACCAGCTTCCGGATGGTGCGGAAAGCTACCGGATCCGATCTCAAGTAATTGGAAATCCAGCTGCTTAGCATCTCCATTTTTCAACTCGATCTAAAAATATACTATATAAAAAACACTGAAGATCTCAAGACTTTCAGAGTTTGATAATTTATAGACTGCTAATTACCCCAAGGATAGATCAAGGTAAAGCATCACGATCACACCCGCCATGGTCCTTATCGTTGCAAATCGCTCATACCCGTACCGTGGGTTTCTGGGATTATTTCATCGCTGATCACATATAGCCCTGGCCGCCACCGCAAAACCCATTGCGTAGGGTAATAGCGGGCGCATAAACTAAACTGCGATAACACTTAATATCGTCAATGGTATCTCAATCAGTACCGCTCTGATTCCGACCAAACCAGCATAAAAATACGTCCCCATACTAGCGTTGAGTGCAGCCACCGCAACTGCCAAGCCCGCAGGGATATTTTAAATACCAATTGCCAGCATTAATGGAAGCGTGTTCGTTAAATTTCCCGATCCAAAACCAACACCCACTGCCAGGCCTTCAGGTATATAGTGGAGTGTGATTGCGAGGATGAACAGCCACACTACCCGGAGTCGCCTTTGAAGGGGGGGATTTATCCTCTAGACAATCGGTAATGCCGAACCGGTCGGACTGACCAGATCCAGTCTCTTGGCCACCATTGCAGCATTCAGGGAGGTGGGACTGATCGAGGAATCGGGAAAGATAAATCCCGAGTGTAAAGCCTACAAAGAACAGATTAATAATGGCGATCATGACCAGTACATAGAACCCCAGAGAGGGAAACCCCTTCCCAAGCCCTGCCTGGAATTCCACCAGAAAATCAGCCGGGATAACCAGGGAAGAAAACGCATTCTGCTAAATTCCAAAATGGATTTGTACCTCTCTCAACTTGATATCCGCGAGCTGCAGAAAGCCAAAGGCGCTATCAAGGCAGCAGTCTATTTCCTAATGGCCAATCTCGGTCTCGACCCCGCTGACCTCACCAAAGTGATCCTGACCGGTTCGTTCGGGGACCAGGTGAATATCAAGTCCATCCTGGATATTGGCATGATTCCCCCGGTTAATCAAAATATCGTCTAGACAATTGCCAATGGGGCAGGATTTGGCGCTGCTATGTTCCTCAACTAGGAAGGTTTTACCCTGGGTGAAAAAATCACCCAGCTGGCAGAACAAGTCAACCTTGACACCGATCCCCAGTTCAATTACTTTTATATTGACTGTATGAGACTGGCACCCTGAATAAGTTAAAACAAATGGATAAAAACCCTACTCAAAGCAGAAGTAGAATTATCGGGATATTCCTGGTAGTTTTTGCTTCCATATGTTGGGGCTCATCCGGTATCTTCATCTTTATTATCGTGGAGAAAGGTGGATTGAGCGCCGTAGGATTGGCATTCTGGCGGGACCTGGTCTCCTCGCTCGTTCTACTGGTTGGGTTGCTTGTGGTCAATCCAAAACTATTGCGAGTAAAAAAGGTGGACCTACCCTGGCTGATTGGCATGGGCGTGATCAGCATTGGCATTTTTCATATCTTCTGGAATATCGCCGTCCTGAGATTGGGTGCATCATTGGCTACAGTAATTCAATCAAATGCGCCAATCTTTGTAACATTTATGGCTTGGATCTTTTTCAAGGAACAGCTTTCTGTCCGGAAGATGTTGGCAATGTTGGCCGCAGTTGGAGGGACAATCCTGGCTGCTGGAATAATCGGTAATTGGGATTTTCAGGTTGATTCGGTAGCGATTTGGATTGGCCTTGGATCAGCATTCACCTATGGCACCCTGTCGCTGTTTGGCAAGAAACTTGTCGGGGATTACAATTCCTGGACGATCACTTTTTACATCTTCTTGATCGGCACATTGACCATTTTCATCTTCCAGGGTGGTCAACCGGAACCATGGCCAATCGGCAGTGGGATTCTGCCCTGGATGATGGGATTTGTGTTGATGTCAACTATCTTGGGTTTTGGGCTCTATACAAGAGCCTTATCCATGCTCCCAGCCAGTGTAGCCGCTATCATATCTACAGCCGAGATCCTCTCTGCCTCAATTCTCGCTGCAATCTTCCTGGGGGAACGTTTGGGAATTTGGCAGATACTGGGTGCAGCTCTAATTATTATGGGTGTTGTGCTCGTGTCGCTGAATAAATCAAAAACCGAAGAGCAGTAATCTATAATTTATCGATTGATAATCAGATTATATATTTGCTCCAATTCGCCGGGCGATTAATCGCCCGGTTTTTATTTGCGCCCTATCGGGCTCGTAATAAGAAAATTATCGCGTATTGTGAAAATACAGGGGGAAATAATGACTTATACGAAGCTTTATTATCATGTAATTTGGAGCACAAAAAGACGAAGACCATTCTCTTTAAATATACAAAAGCAAAGATCAGGAGTGCTGATTCTATTATTGCTGAGGTTTAGGATTTAATAATTCTAAAGCAGTAATCTTACCCTAGGGAAATATCCAGGTATAACATCACCATCACGCCCACCATTGTCCCTATTGTTGCTAATCGTTCATTCCCCGTACCGTGGGTTTCTGGGATTATTTCATCACTGATCACATAAAGCATGGCCCCTGCCGCAAAACCCATTGCGTAAGGTAAAAGCGGACGCATAAACTGAACTGCGATCACACCTAATATCGTCAAAGGTATCTCGATCAATCCCGCCCGGATTCCAACAAAACCAGCATAAAAATATGTCCCCATACCAGCATTAAGTGCAGCCACAGCAACTGCCAATCCCTCAGGAATATTTTGAATACCAATTGCCAGCATTAATGGAAGAGCATCTTCTAAATTTCCCGATCCAAAAGCAACACCCACTGCCAGTCCTTCAGGCATGTTGTGGAGTGTAATTGCGAGAATGAACAGCCAGACTGCCCGGATTCGTCCTGTTTCCGGGCCTTCATGTCCCCGTCCTGGATGAAAATGAGGAACAAAACGGTCTCCCAAAATGAGAATTAATACTCCAAACACCATGCCAATCAATACCGGAATAATGCCACCGTATTCAACTCCGGGAAGTATAAGACTGGTGAAACTTGCAGCCAACATCACACCAGCAGCAAAACCCAGCGCTCCGTCCAGGAATTTTTGGGAGGGCTTTCTCCAAACCAGTACTGCTAAAGCTCCCAGTGTGTTCAATAATGTTATAAAAAGACCGCCAACGACCCCCTGCCAAATAGGGTTGCTGCCAGCTATATTTAGAAATGTTTGTTGTAACCAGGCCATATTTTATACTCCACTAAAAGAAGTATCCCGCTCTAAAAAATAGTACTGGTTTCCCATTACATATTCTTTCAGCAGGATTCTCAACCTTAGATACGCTCAGCAGGCAATACCTTACCCCGACCTACCTGGGACAGCGAAGTCTGCTCTGAATGACAGGTAAGAATCTCTGCGGCTGACCCATCAAAATAGAGATCCAATCACTGATGATCTGACGGGAATTTGACAATAAGATATAATATATATCAATATATTCATAATAAACGGACTGGTGTATGATTTTCTATTGCTCCTGTATACAGCGGGGATCATAATCCTGCTTCCCCAAATTACTGATCAAAATTGGTCTGGAAGCCGGAAAGATTTCCGCACATTATCAAAACGATAAGGCTTTCAGTATATGTATGATCGGTTTTTAATTTAATGAGGAAGCGGAATGCGGGAATTAATACCTTACGTAAAAAGAATATCTCTTGACGAAGGCATGCCTTCACTGGTGGGAAACACTCCTCTACTACCCCTGGTGACCCTGGCCGATAGAACCACAAGCAAAGTCCAGGTATTAGCTAAGGCTGAGTGGTTCAACCCGAGCGGTTCCGTGAAGGACCGGCCGGCCTGGGGCATTATTCAAAATGCCCTCCACAAGGGATTGATATTGCCTGGCATGCACCTTCTGGATTCAACTTCCGGTAATATGGGTATAGCCTATGCCACTTTTGGTTCCGCCCTGGGTATCCCAATCACCTTAGCCATCCCTTCAAATGCCAGTCCTGAAAGAGTAAAGATCATGAATGCTCTGGGAGCTAAGCTGGTGCTTACCGATCCCCTTGAGGGATCCGACGGTGCCATCCAGATTGCCCAACAAATGGCTGAAGAACACCCGGAACTGTATTATTACGCCAATCAGTACGACAACCCTGCCAACTGGAAGTCCCACTACCGCACCACCGGTCCTGAGATCATCGAGCAAACAGACGGGCAGGTAACCCATATTGTACTGGGCATGGGCACAACCGGAACATTGACCGGTGTCTCCCGTTATATGAAAGACAATTACCCTGATGTCCAGATTATTGGCGTCCAACCGGATTCACCCTTCAACGGATTGGAGGGTTTAAAACATATGCCATCCTCTATTCAACCGGGCATATATGATCCTGCCGCGGCCGACCGCATTGTACCCATCAGGACAGAAGACGCATATGACATGGTACGCTGTCTGGCACGGGAAGAGGGCTATTTCATCGGAATATCCTCGGGAGCTGCAGCTGTTGCTGCCCGCCAAATTGCGAATGAGCTAGACCAGGGCGTTGTGGTAACTGTATTTCCTGACGCCGGTTTCAAATATCTCAGCGATGAAGAATTATGGAAGGAATCATGAACATATACATCTCCGCAGACATTCTGGATCAGATCCAGTCACACGGTGAAAACACCTATCCCAATGAAGGAGCAGGTTTGATGTTGGGTAAAGAAGAAAATTCTAAACGAACCATTGAAAAACTATTGTTCCTGGAAAATGCCCGGGAGGAAGAGAATCAACATAACCGCTACCTGATCACAGTAGAAGATATGCTATGGGGTGAAAAAGAAGCTGACCGACTGAATTCATCCATTCTGGGTATTTTCCACTCTCACCCGGATCACCCGAATCTCCCCTCGGAATATGATCGGGAATTTGCAATCCCGTGGTATTCATACCTGATCACCAGCATAAATAATGGAAAAGCTGCTGGAAGCCGGTGTTGGCGATTGAGAGACGACCGGTTAAGTTTTTCTGAAGAGATTATACAAACCCTTACGATCAGATAGAAGAGAATTAGAGTCAGTTATAGCGGACATCAAGCCACTCACACAATGCAAGTTTATAATAAATATCAGTAGAGGAAATATGCCTACACTAAAAATACCCACACCGTTACGCCCTTATGCAGAAGGACATAGCACTCTTAATCTTCCCGGCCAAGTTGTGGAGGAAGTTCTTGAGGGGGCTGTTGCAACTTATCCGTTGTTAAAGAAACACCTTTTTAATGACGAAGGAAAGTTGAGACCTTATGTAAACATTTTCCTGGGCGAAGATAATGTCAATCAGTTAGCAGGACTCAAGACCCTATTATCAGATGCGGATACCCTGTTGATCATTCCCTCCATCGCTGGAGGATAATACAACCCACAGGAGGGATTATGCTCCCTGAACTCTCACATAAGGAAATCCATCGGTACTCCAGACATCTATTGATCCCCGATGTTGGATTAGAAGGTCAAAAGAAATTGAAAGCTGCTTCAGTTCTTATCGTTGGAACTGGCGGACTCGGATCACCTGTCGCTCTTTACCTGGCAGCCGCCGGTGTAGGCCGGATCGGGTTGGTTGACTATGATGTAGTGGATTTTTCCAACTTGCAGCGCCAAGTCATCCATGGTGAATCCAGGTTGGGTGACTTGAAAGTTGAATCTGCCCGGGAACGGATGTTGGATCTCAATCCAGAAATACAGATCGATGTATATAACGAAGTCATTAACTCAGAAAATGCCTTCCGGATTGCCGACCCCTATGAAATCATCGTTGACGGGACCGACAACTTCCCCACTCGCTACCTGATCAACGATCTGTGTGTCCTGACTGGAAAAACCAATGTCTATGGATCCATTTTTCGTTTCGACGGTCAGGCCAGTGTCTTTGGTGCGGAAGAAGGTCCTTGCTATCGATGCCTATTTCCTGAGCCGCCACCTCCCGGATTAGTACCATCCTGCGCAGAGGGGGGAGTCCTGGGTGTACTTCCAGGAACCATCGGCAGCATCCAGGCTACAGAAACCCTCAAGATCATCCTTGGTATCGGTGAGCCGCTTATCGGCCGGCTGCTGCTTTATGATGCCCTCGATCTTTCATTCCAGACAGTCAAACTTCACAAGAACCCGGAATGCAAAGTATGTGGAGAGCACCCGGAGATCACAGGGCTGATCGATTACGAAGCATTTTGCGGCATGCCGGCCCATGACCATGATGAAGGATCCGCCGGTGAGGAATGGGATATCACCGCATTACAGCTATCATCGCGTCTAAAGGAAAATCCAGGACTGCGGCTGATCGATGTCAGGGAACCACACGAGAGGGAAATATCCAACCTGGACGGATCAGAGTTGTTCCCGCTGGGTCAATTCGCCGCCCGGCTGAATGAGCTGGATAGCGCGGAAGAGTTAGTAATCTTCTGCAAAGCAGGCACACGCTCGACCAGGGCGCTGGAAATCCTGGCCAGTGCAGGTTTCAAAAAGATGAAAAATCTAAAAGGTGGCATCAATTCCTGGGCAATCGATGTGGATCCCAACCTGCCTATATACTGATCATCTAGGGACGGAGTCCTTAGAAAAGACTTCGTTCCTTATCGTTGCATGATGGCAATACAAAATTCTTCTAATCCCGAATTATTGGCAAAATTATTACTGGACAGGCTGGAAAGGATCTCGGCTGATTCTAGCTGGGCGCATCAAGCCAGCGGTGTGCGGGCATCTATAGCCAAAATTATCACCCAAGGCGATCCTGATTTGACCCAGCTCTCCCCGTTGCTGGATTTAGGTTTTCTGATCCTGGAAAACGCCGCGGTGAGATATCCAGAGGAGTGAAGGGTTGGATGAGTCTTCTTCGCTTCTGGTCCTCCCATTCCCGGGACGCCCCAACATCGTATGCATCAAAATCACAGAGAGTGATTTCCATCAACGATACCCGAGGACAGGTGTCGGATCCTCGAAAAATGAAATGGGACCTCAAATCGCGGAAGAATATCACTACACCCACGTTCTAAATAATTGCTATAATAATTAAGGTATTTCAGCAGGAGCGCCGCAGATGGAGCAGCCCCGAAAAGAGATTATTAGCTACAGGGAAGTCAGCAAGCTGATCTCCCTAATTCTCCCCCAATTTGAAACTGAGTTTAACGCAATTATTATGATATCGCCTGGCGGAATCATACCTACAGGTATGATTGCAGCTGCGGCAGGGATCGATGAAATCTACCTTGCCCAGGTCCAGTTTCCCTCAGAAGCTGACCTGGAAGAAGCAAGACTCTTTACCTGGCCCAAGGTCTCTCAATTCCCGGCAGACGCCCCCCTGGCCGATAAAAGAGTCCTTGTAATGAATAATGCCTGGGGTTCTGGACGAACAACCTGGGCTGTCTATAAGCAAGTAGAAGGTGCCGGAGGCATTCCTAGCACCTGCGTTTTGCACTACAATCCCTACAGGAATTTGCTTAAATACCAACCTGATTATTACGGAGCCATCACAGACACATATATAATATACCCCTGGGATATTGACCAGGCAGGGCCTGAACGTGTATTTCTGAAAAGTGGGGGACGCGGTTAGTTCGATTTCGGATTGTTAAGCCCAAAAGAATGCGACCACAAAACCAATGCTCAATCCCAGGAGGGTCCCAAGGATCGCCTCGCCGGGTGTATGGCCCAGAACTTCCTTAAGTTTTTCCTGGGGAGGGATCTTCCCTTTCGAAAATTCTTCAATGATCGAGTTTATCAAGACAGCCTGTTTCCCAGATTCCCTGCGGACACCAGTCGCATCATAGATCACGATCATCGCGAAAATGGCTGACACAGCAAATACCGCAGTATCAAAACCCATGGTCATGCCTATCGACAAAGCTGTTGCACTGACCATGGCAGAGTGTGAACTTGGCATACCACCTGCCTGAAATACCAACGCCCAATTCCATCTCTTTAATAAGATGAACTCGATCATTACTTTCAACACCTGGGCAATAAACCAGGCCGTTAATGCTGCCAGCAGGACTGGATTTAATAATAAGATCTCTTTAAGACTCATCATCACCTTTAAGAACTTCTTCAACTTTTAACTCTGCTTCATCGAGCAGAGAAATACAGTACGAAGCCAGAACCTGACCGCGTTCAAAATACAGCAGGGTCTTTTTTAGATCATTTTCCCCACTTTCCAGGGTCTGCACCAGCTCCTCCAATTCTTGAAGAGCTTCTTCGTATGATAATTCTTCCATGGGTTTAAATTTCAGATCGCTCACATTAACTTCCTTTAGATCCAATTCTCTTCCCGGTAGGTTCCAAACACTTCCTTCATTACATCAGTGATCTCTCCGAGTGTTGCATAAGCATGGACCGCTTCTAAAATATATGGCATGGTATTCTCGGTTCCCTGGCAGGCAATCCTTAATCGATCAAGTGATTGCCCAACCCGGCCCTGGTCCCTCTCTTTTTTCAATCGCTGAATGCGTCCAATTTGTTTTTTATAGCCTTCCGGATCCATTTTCAGGAGAGGAATCGCTGGTTCTTTTTGATCCTTGTGGGCATTTACACCGATCACTTTTCTAATATTCTGGTCAATCTCCCGTTGATAACGATAGGCAGAATCTGATATCTCGCCCTGGAAAAAGCCGCGCTCAATGGCTGGCAGCACACCACCCAACTTCTCTATTCTATCAAAATATTCGTATGCTTGACTTTCCATTTTGTCAGTTAACGCTTCCAGGAAATAGGACCCTCCCAGGGGATCGACACTATTTATCACACCAGATTCTTCAGCGATGATCTGTTGAGTCCGTAAAGCAATAGTTGCAGCGTGTTCGGAAGGCAATGCCAGCGCTTCATCCATGCTGTTGGTATGAAGGGACTGTGTCCCGCCCAACACTGCAGCCAGGGCTTGGATTGCTACCCGGACAATATTGATCTCTGGTTGCTGCGCTGATAATGAAACGCCAGCTGTCTGCGAATGGAACCGCAACAACCAGGAGCGCGGATTTTGAGCCCCAAACGTCTCTCTCATCTCCCGGGCCCATATCCGCCGGGCTGCTCTGTATTTGGCAATTTCTTCAAAAAAATCATTGTGGGCATTAAAGAAAAAGGATAGCCTGGGAGCGAATTCATCAATTTTTATCCCTCTATCAATGGCCCAGCGCACATATTCCAACCCATCTGCAAGGGTAAAAGCCAGCTCTTGAACAGCAGTCGCACCCGCTTCCCTGATATGATATCCAGATATACTGATCGTATTCCAGAGCGGAACCTCTTTTGTGCCATATTCAATCGTATCAGTCACCAACCGCATCGACTGCTCTGGAGGGAAAATATATTCCTTCTGAGCGATGTATTCTTTAAGAATATCGTTTTGAAGGGTGCCTCGCAGCTGCGCCTTGGATACTCCCCTCTTCTCCGCCGCGGCAATATACATAGCCCAAACAACTGCCGCAGGTGAGTTGATGGTCATGCTGGTAGAAATCTTGTCCAGAGGCAGGCCCCCTAGAAGGAGCTCCATATCCCCTAATGATGAGATAGCAACACCGCAGCGGCCAAATTCTCCCTCAGCTTCCGGCGCATCAGTATCAAAACCCATTAATGTGGGCATATCAAAAGCAACAGACAAACCTGTTTGCCCTTGTTCCAGCAGATATTTGAATCGCTGGTTGGTTTCTTCTGCTGCCCCAAAACCGGCAAACATACGCATGGTCCATTGCCGGGAGCGGTACATGGTTGGATGCACACCACGCGTGAAGGGATATTGGCCGGGGTAACCGATAGTTTCCGTGTAATTACTATCCGCCAGATCAGCTGGTGTATAGAGACGATTTATCAATTCCGATGATGTGGTGATAAACTGGTTTCGCCGTTCGGGAAAACGATCAAGGATAGGCTGAAGGGTTTCTTCCTCCCAGCGTTTGATTCTTTTTTGGAGATCCTCTATTTCCTGCTGGTCAGGCATGCAACCTCCTCAATTCTCGATGGATCCAATCCCTAAAAATTATAGCACTCTTTGTAAGGTTGATTTCGCCTCAGGGCTTAAAATAGGGAGGGTCTTAGTGCCTCCAACTCTTTCTTTGGTATACTACCCACATGCAAAAATCAGCCCCAATTGGGGTTATTTCCAAAGATCTGCAGTTGGCTTTGAAAAAGTCTGGCTTGATCTACAAAACAGACCAGGTCACTCGCCTTTTATACAGCACGGATGCCAGTATTTATCAGGTCATGCCTCTGGGTGTGGTCTGGCCCCGGGAAGGCAGCGAAGTATCTGCCGTGCTCGAAATTGCCCACAAACATAATGTTCCTGTTCTTCCGCGGGGTGCCGGCAGCAGCCTAGCCGGTCAGGCTATCGGCGAAGCGATCATACTGGATTTTTCCCGCTATATGGATCAAATCCTTAATATAAACCCGGAGGAAAAAACAGTAACTGCCCAGCCCGGCGTAGTACTGGGACCCCTTAATCGCGAGTTGGCAGCTCATAAACTGATGTTTGGTCCTGACCCTGCCAGCGCAGACCGTGCTACCATCGGAGGTGTACTGGGAAATAATGCTACTGGCGCCCATTCTATCCTTTACGGCATGGCCCATGACCACGTCCTGGAAACTGAAACAATTCTATCGGATGGAAGCTGTGCCATTTTGAAAGAACACAATAATGGGTCCCTTACGGGTGTACTTCGTCAAAACACACTTGAAAGTGCTGTATATCGCGAACTCCCAATAATCCTAGAACGCTACCGGGATGAGATCAAAGAAAATTATCCCAAAACCTTCCGCAACGTAGCTGGATATAACCTGAATATTCTGGCCGGGCAGAAAGCGATCAACCCCGCCACATTACTGGTTGGGTCAGAAGGTACTTTAGGCATCATCACTGCTGCCAAATTGAATCTAGTTTCCCGACCTGCGCATAAAATCTTGTACTTGATCCACTTTCAAGATCTGGGTGAAGCCCTTTCCACTGTGCCAGAGATCCTGAAAACCCAACCCAGCGCCGTGGAACTTATAGACCGCATGTTAATTCAGCTGGCAAGGGCCAATCCTGCCTATCACCCTCTCCTGGAAGCAATCCAGGGTGATCCTGAAGCAGTCCTGGCTGTAGAATACCAGGCAGATGATCCCGGTTCGATCACCGGAAAGGATCGTCTGCTCAAACGTTATGGTCCAACAGTACCGCTTGTAGAACCCCAGGCCCAGGATCGGATATGGAAAGCACGCAAAGTCGGTCTGGGTATCTTACAAAGCAAAAGGGGCGATGCCAAGCCAACAACTTTCATTGAAGATGCCGCGGTTCCCGTTGAGCACCTTGCATCCTATGCTCTGGGAATCAAAGAGTATGGAGAAGAGATCGGCATTGGGGAAATTGCTTTTTATGCCCATGCCAGCGCAGGTTGTTTACATATTCGGCCCCAGGTAAATCTGAAGAGCGGAGACGGATTAAGGCAAATGAGGTTATTGGCAGAACGATCATTATCCCTGGTTCAGCAGTTTGGCGGAACAACCAGCGGAGAACATGGAGAAGGAATCGCCCGGGGAGAATTCACTGAAAAACTTTACGGCCCGGCACTCAGAACAGCATTCCAGGAAGTCAAAGAGGTTTTTGATCCTGATTATCGTCTAAATCCCGGAAAGATCATCAACCCGCCGACGATGGACCAAAGCAGTTTATTGCGCTACGGGGTGGATTACCAGGCCGATCATAAACCTGCCCGGACCTTGTTGAGTTTTAAAAAAGATCTTGGTTTTGACCGGGCAGTGGAAATGTGCAATGGGTCAGGCGTTTGCCGCCAGCTGGAAGGTGGTGTGATGTGCCCCTCATTCCAGGCTACCCGCAATGAGGAGTTCAGCACCAGGGGGCGATCTAATCTACTCCGGGCTGCCATGACAGGCAAGCTGGGTCCAAAAGGAATGACATCCAATGAACTTTATCAAGCTCTGGACTTGTGTCTTTCATGCCAGGCTTGTCTAAGCGAATGCCCTTCCGCAGTAGACATGAGCAAACTTAAGGCAGAATTCCTGCACGGATATTATCAGGCCCACGGCCTTCCATTCCGGAGCTGGTTTTTTGCCAATATTGCAGGAGTGAGCCGTCTAGCACAGTTCTTTGCCCCCCTTGTCAATCTGATCCTGAAATCTCCCCTGTCAAAACTGCTGTCCCTGATCGGAATTCACCCGCAACGGAAAATGCCAGCTTTTGCCACCCAGACCTTTACGGGCTGGTATGGAAAAGAACACCACAAGAATGAGAACACTGTAGGGCAGCAAGCAGTGTTCTTCTATGATACCTACCTGGAATACAACTACCCCCATATCGGAAAAGCCCTGGTTAATATCTGCAACAAAGCAGGCGTTGACCTGATAGTGTTGAAGGAAAAAGTGGACTCAGGAAGACCGGCTTATTCAAAAGGCGTATTAAATAAAGCCCAAACCCTGGCCAGAAAAAACATCGGGGTTCTAACTCCATATGCAGAGCAGGGAATCCCCATTATTGGCTGCGAACCCAGCGTTATGGTAATGTTAAAAAAGGAATACCGGGATCTTGTCCCCGGGCCAGACGCAGACCGGGTCGCTGAATTTTCTATGCAGGCAGAAGAATTCCTGCTCCAGAAAGTAGCTGACAGCCAGGTTCAATTTGATTTTGATCAAAAGCCCCGCAAGATCCTTTTTCACGGTCATTGCCAGCAAAAAGCCAACTTTGGCACAGCAGCGACTCTGCGGCTGCTGGGATCCATACCCGGAAGTACAGTTGAAGAGATTGATGCCGGATGCTGTGGCATGGCAGGCGCATTTGGTTACGAAAAAGAACATTATCAACTTTCAATGGAAATTGCAGAGCTGAAGTTAGCACCTCAGATTCGGCACGCCGATCGAAAAACCATTATCTGTGCTTCTGGCACATCCTGCAGAGAGCAGATCGCTCATACAACAGAACGCACAGCCAAACACCCGTTAGAAATTTTCGCAGAAGCACTTCTTTGAAACTTTTATTAAGGGTTTTCGTATTCAATATCGCTGAGTATATTATCAGGAATGATTTAGTAAAGGAATAATTACATGGAATGGATCGCATTACCAGAAAGCTGGATAGCTCTCTTAACGTTAACTGCGCTTGAGATCGTATTGGGAATTGACAACATTATCTTTATCTCGATCCTGGCTGGCAAACTTCCGGAAAACCAGCAGAAAACTGGGCGTCAAGTTGGCCTGCTGTTGGCCATGCTCACCAGGATATTACTTTTATTCTCGATCGCCTGGTTAACTCGTCTTACTGCACCATTATTCAGTGTTTTTTCGTACGATATTTCAGGCCGGGATTTGATCTTGATTATCGGTGGTCTATTCTTGTTGGGCAAGAGCACCTTTGAAATTCACGAACGGCTTGAAGGCGAAGAAGGGCATGCCTCCGAGAAAGTTGCCGCCACCCTGGGAAGTGTGATCGTTCAGATCATGCTGCTAGACATCGTCTTTTCACTGGACTCAGTCATAACAGCTGTAGGAATGGTAGATGAAATTGCCATCATGGTCACAGCCGTTGTGATTGCCGTCGGGATCATGCTTTTTGCTTCTGATCCGATCAGCAGTTTTGTCAATGATCGCCCCACCCTGAAGATCCTGGCCCTGAGTTTCCTGCTGCTAATCGGTTTTTCACTGATTGCAGATGGGCTGGGATTACATATCCCCAAAGGCTATATCTACTTTGCCATGGGTTTTTCTGTATTCGTGGAAGTCATCAATTTGCGGGTGCGAACCAAAACCAAACCGGTGCAATTGCGAAAACCGTATACAGTCGAGAAATAAAAACCTCAAATGGAATCTTCCCGCGTAATCCTACACCTGGATCTGGATGCTTTCTTCTGCGCTGTAGAAGAGATCAAAGATCCCGGATTGCGCGGGAAGGCTTTTGCTGTCGGTGGTTCTCCGACCGGGAGAGGTGTGATCACCTCCTGTTCCTATCCGGCCCGGAAAATGGGCGTCAGATCAGCCATGCCAGCCGCCAAAGCACTTCAGCTTTGCCCGAGTCTCATTCTTGTATCCCGAAATCACCACGATTACGGCCGGTATTCTAAACTTGTGATGGAGCGCCTGGCTAACTACACCGACCAAGTCGAACAGATTTCCATCGATGAAGCCTTCCTGGACATCACGGAGCTTGGCCCCTCTCCCAGAGACATTGGAGTTGAACTGCAAAAAAAGATCCTTGATGAGCTAAGCCTGCCAAACTCGGTCGGCATTGCCAGCAACAAACTAATGGCAAAAATTGCGAATGATGTCGGTAAGAAAGCTCACTGGGGGGAAGGCCCACCAAATGCTATAACCATTGTTCCATTAGGAGAAGAGCGATCCTTTCTAGCCCCGCTCCCGGTTGACATGCTGTGGGGGGTTGGACCAAAAACCAGGGAAAGGCTTGAACGGTTCAACATACATACCATTGGGGACCTGGCTGATTATCCAGATGTAGAATTAGCCGAAAATTTTGGCAAACATGGATACGATCTTTCCCGGCGCGCAAAGGGAATAGATAAACGTGGAATTGTCACTCAACGAGGCATTAAATCAGTCAGCAATGAGCGCACATTCGGAAAAGACCTGGGACGTAAAAGTGAAATACTGACACATATCAATAAGCTGGTTGATCGGGTATCTAAACGCTTGATCAAGAAAGATCTGCGAGGAAAAACAATCCAGATCAAGCTTCGCTGGTCAGATTTCACCACCCTTACCCGACAAACAACTCTCCCTCATACGACCAATCAGTATTCGGTTATCCAGAAGGCAGCCGAGGAATTGCTCAATCAGGTCTGGCAAGAAGGCCGCAAGGTTCGCCTGGTCGGGGTCGGGGTTCATAACCTGGACACTGATGCCCACCAGCTGGGATTATGGGATACAGATTATCAAAGAACTATCAAATTACAGGAAACCTTGAAGGACATCAAGGGTAAATATGGAGATAATGTCATATCTAAGGGGGTAAAGAAGTGACTACGCCATGACGAGAAACGTTTTGATCAGCAAGACTAGATCTTGAAACCGAACTGTCCTAAATATTCGAGATCTGCCTGAGCGAACAAGCCAAAACTTTCATTTTTATAACGGCTGATAACAAAGATATTCAATATATCCCAATTTCTATTACATTAAACCTAACAAATTGAGAGTGTAGCTTATAAATTAATCATAAATATGCACCAGTCAGCAGGCAAGGGTCAACACCATAGGACAGACACTGATCAAAAATGATCAATGTTGAAGAAAAATTCCCGGTAATTATTGGGGGAAAGTCAGATCCATACCAATTAATAATTAGAAGTTATAAGGTTCACAAGCTAGGCTACTATCTAGTATAATTATCCTTCGGGTTATACTAGATTAACCTGCGATTAAACACGTTTACTATCCTATTATATGGAGCTATTTAAAATGGCTAAGAATATCAGAATGATTGACGGCAACGAGGCTGTTGCAGCAGTTGCCCATAAGATCAACGAAGTGATCGCAATCTATCCGATCACACCCTCTTCTCCGATGGGCGAACACGCGGATGCCTGGTCAGCCCAGGGGAAAAAGAATATCTGGGGCACTATCCCAGTCGTGATGGAAATGCAGGCCGAAGGCGGAGCGGCAGGAGCAGTGCATGGTGCGCTGCAGGCTGGCGCGTTAACTACCACTTTCACGGCATCCCAGGGATTGCTGCTGATGCTTCCCAACATGTACAAAATCGCCGGTGAATTAACACCGACTGTATTCCATATTGCAGCCCGTTCGATTGCAGCCCAGGCCCTCTCCATCTTTGGAGACCATTCCGATGTTATGGCCGCCCGCGCCACCGGTTTTGGAATGCTCGGTTCAGGCTCAGTTCAAGAAGCCCACGACTTTGCGGCCATTTCACAGGCAGCCAGCCTGGAATCTCGGATACCTTTTCTTCACTTCTTTGAAGGTTTCCGGATCTCTCACGAGTTGAACAAAGTTGAAATGCTCTCTGATGAAATTCTGACAGATATGCTCTCAGATGAAGCGGTAATGGCTCACCGAAGCCGAGCCCTTAATCCCGAAAAACCCGTTCTGCGAGGTACTGCCCAGAACCCGGACGTCTTTTTCCAGGCTCGTGAAACTGTTAATCCTTATTACGACAAAGCCCCTGATATAGTTCAGGCGGCCATGGACAAGTTCAAGAAACTCACCGGCCGAGAATATAATTTATTTGATTATGAAGGAGCCGAAGATGCTGAGCGAGTGATCGTGATCATCGGATCAGGCGGAGAGGTGGCTGCTGAAACTGCCAAATTCCTGAATGAAGAGGACGACCAGAAACTTGGTGTTGTCCGGATTCGTTTGTACCGCCCATTCTCTGTGAAACACTTCCTTAATGCTTTCCCCGCCTCCACAAAAGTGATCGCGGCTCTGGATCGCACCAAAGAACCCGGAGGAGCTGGAGAGCCACTTTATCAAGATGTGATTTCAGCCATTACTGAAGGCATGAATGAAGGGATCGCTCCTTTCAAGAAAGCCCCGCTAGTAATTGGTGGACGCTACGGCCTATCTTCTAAAGAATTCACTCCTGGTATGGTCAAGGGCATCTTTGATGAAATGAGCAAGAACCATCCCAAGAACCACTTTACCATCGGGATCAATGATGACGTAACAAACACCAGCCTGGACTTTGATCCCTGCTTCCTGATAGAAAGCGATGATGTCATCCGCAGTGTCTTCTTCGGATTGGGTTCAGACGGCACCGTTGGCGGTAACAAAAACTCGATCAAGATCATCGGAACACAAACCGAGAACTACGCCCAAGGTTACTTTGTATACGATTCCAAGAAAGCTGGTGCGAAGACCATCTCCCACCTTCGTTTTGGACCTGATCCTATCAAAGCCCCCTATATTATCGAAGTTGGTCAGGCTAATTTTGTGGCCTGCCACCAATTCAGCTTCCTTGAACAGATCGATATGGTGAAGTACCTCAAGCCTGGCGGAAAATTCCTACTTAATAGCATATACGGACCGGATGAGGTCTGGAAGCATCTTCCTCATGATTTCCAAGAATCCATCCTGGAAAAGGAAGCTGATTTTTATATCGTCGATGCCTACAAAATCGCAGAAGACGTTGGCCTCGGTACACGCATAAATACCGTAATGCAAACCTGTTTCTTTGCCATCAGCGGTGTTCTTCCTAAAGACCGGGCCATCAAAGAGATCAAAGTCATGATCCAGAAAAGCTACGGGAAAAAAGGCGAGAACGTAGTAAATATGAATAACTCCGCCGTGGATCAAGCACTGGAGAATATGTTCAAAGTTGAAATGCCTTCCAATGCTGACAGCACCATGAAAATGAGGCCCCCTGTTCCGGAAGATTCTCCCGATTTTGTCAAAGACGTGATCGGCACTATCCTAAAGGGCGAAGGTAATGATTTGCCCGTGAGCGCATTCTCTGAAGACGGCACCTTCCCAACTGGAACAACCCAGTACGAAAAACGAAATATCGCGTTGGAGATCCCAACCTGGAATCCAGATACCTGCATCCAATGCAACAAATGTGCTTTTGTTTGTCCACATGCGGTGATCCGCCCCAAGGTTTATGATGCGGAATTGCTGAAAGATGCCCCGGAAACTTTCAAGTCAATTGATGCAACAGGTCGAGAATTCAAAGACATGAAATACACAATCCAGGTCGCGCCAGAAGATTGCACAGGCTGCACCTTGTGTGTAGAAGCTTGTCCAAAATCCGATGGTGAAAATCCCGCCCTGCAGATGGTTGAACAGCTCCCTCTGCGCGAGACAGAATCGGAGAATTGGGACTTCTTCATGTCCATCCCAAATCCAGATCGCACAACTCTGAAACTCACCCGACCTAAAGACTCACAGTTCCTGGAGCCCTTGTTTGAGTTCTCCGGCGCCTGCGCTGGTTGCGGAGAGACTCCCTATGTGAAACTGCTCAGCCAGCTCTACGGTGACCGCAGCTTGATCGCCAATGCGACTGGTTGTTCCTCCATTTATGGCGGTAACTTGCCAACCACCCCCTGGAAAGCCAATGAGGATGGAAGAGGCCCAGCGTGGAGCAACTCGCTGTTCGAGGACAACGCTGAATTTGGCCTTGGCATGCGCCTGACGGTCGACAAACAAAAGGAATACGCAATTGAACTTCTTCCGCAGTTCAAGGATGTCATCGGACAGGACCTGATTGACGAAATCCTGTCTGCAGATCAGACTACTGAAGCTGGTATAAACGAACAGCGAGAACGGGTTGATACCTTACGCGAGAAAATGAAAGGCCAGGAAGGCCGCAAAGCGAAGGACTTACTCAGTATTGCTGATAAACTGACCCGCAAGGATGTCTGGATAGTTGGTGGTGATGGTTGGGCTTATGATATCGGCTATGGCGGCCTGGACCATGTCCTCGCCTCTGGACGAAATGTCAACATTTTGGTTTTGGACACACAGGTGTACTCGAACACCGGCGGTCAGTCCTCCAAAGCAACACCAATGGGCGCAGTTGCCCGCTTTGCAGAAAGCGGCAAAGGCATCCCCCGCAAAGACCTGGGTATGATGGCAATGAACTACGGGTATGTTTATGTCGCTCAGGTAGCCATGGGTTCCAGCGACACCCAGACTCTGAAAGCCTTCCTAGAGGCGGAAGCCTATGATGGACCATCCCTGATCCTGGCTTACAGCCCCTGCATCGAGCACGGCATTGATATGGCTAAAGGATTGGACCAGCAGGACCTGGCAGTGAAGTCTGGCATGTGGCCGTTGTTCCGCTACAATCCGGATCGGGCCGATGCGGGCAAGAATCCACTTCAGCTTGATTCCAAAGCACCCAGTGTACCATTGGCCGAATTCGCCTACAATGAGCTGCGTTATCGCTCATTGCTGAAGAGCAATCAAGAACGGGCCGAGATGCTAATGAAATCAGCCCAGAAGGAAGTTAACAAGCGCTGGTCCCTGTACGAACAAATGGCTAAAATGGATTACAGCCTGGAAGAGGAAAAAGCCTAGGTTTGTATCGAGGCTGAATATGCAAAACTCAAAAGCTCCCGGAGGTTAGTATCCTCCGGGAGCTTTTTTTTTCCTATTTGAGAGAGATCTGACAGGGTTTATTATTTTCAATTCTGAAGGATTGAGTCCTTCCAAGAGGACTCAATCCTTCACATCCACCTATAAGAACAATCGAACCAATGTATAGCCACCCAGGACCGTAGATATACCACCGATGATATATGTTAATTTTCCAGCTGGCATCCGGCTGACAACATAGGCAGATATAGGAACGGATATAACAGCTCCCAGAAGCAAGGATATCAATAGGGAGCTATTTAGCGTAACACCGCTATACATGTATATTCCAAAACCAACGATGCTGGTAATACCTTCTGCAAGCGATGTAATACCCACCGCTTTACGACCCCTTACACCAGACAAGACCTGCCCGGCAGTCACTACGGGGCCGTAACCTCCACCGCTAATTCCCTTATTGAAGGCCGCCAGCCACCCCAAACCCGCAATCCTCTTCCAGGAGAAAGTATATTCCTTTTTCTTGTTCAGTAAAATCAACAATCCCATGGCTAAAACCAGTACACCAATATAGACCTTGATCGCCCAGCCTGGCACGTTTACGGCGATAAAGGAAGCCAAAATAACACCCACCACACTGAATCCGGCCATCACCATTGCAATCTTCCTGTCATGGCTGCCTCGCCGGAAATCTACATTGCCAAATTCATGATGTAACACACCGGCAAGAACTCCTGTTATCGCCTCAGAACACAATACTGCAGGAACTATTTCGATGGGTTCAAATCCAAGGGCAAGCATGATCGGGGTTAACGTAGTGCCATACCCCATGCCAAGGGTAGAATCTACCAATTCACAAACAAACGCTAATAATACTATCGGAATCATTTCCAATGAAAGCATTGGCATCCTCATTCAGTTTTGATTTATTATTAAGATTGGTTTAGTCATACATTTGAATAACATTCCAGCCAGATCAGTGCAGAACCAGAACTCTCTACCTTGTTGAGGACTTGAAGGCATAATGATCAAATCTGGATCCAAAGTGGAAATCTCATCACGGATCTGATCGAACGCATCACCCTCTCTCAATTTATAGTTGGCAGATATATTATTTCGAGAGATACGATTGGATAACAACCTCATATTTCTTCCCAGAACATCACTTCCTGCCAAAAGAGCTGCCAGATCATGATGAAGGAATGAACCATAACATAGAGGGATAGGAGGCAAAACAGGTAATATAGTCACATCTATTTTGCTTGACTGCGAAAGACGGATGATCCAGGAACTTACCTTTTCGCATCCTAACCCATTATCAGGAAGGACCACCAGCAACTTCTTGATTGGTAAGGTAGGTTCTGGAGGCAGAATCAACAGATCCGGCTGCCCTGCTTCGAGATCATTTTTCTTCCAGCCTGATAGCTCCCTGCACAATCTAGAAGGATGGTCAGCTTCAATAATAAGCAAATCGGGTTCTTCCTGCATAATGGCCTTATGTAAACCAATAATTGAATCCTTGCCTTTTCCAGGACATTCATTTCTTTGCAAATTTGCCTGTAAGGTTCTGGCAATCCCCTTAGCAATATTAAATGACCGATCAGATTCTGTTGTTAGCGGCCAAAACAGGAATTTCATCTGTTTAGGTATTTCGGGCCAGACCTCATCAAGGCGATGGTCAATTTCCTCTACATCCGCCCGGATCAGGCACAGAGGGGCATTAATAACTGATTGAATTGCACAGGAAGCTGCCTGATCCTCGGGCTTTGCCATAGCAACTGTGACTTTATTACCATCCGTAGCAACCGGAAGGGCATGGTAACGGTAGGCGATCTCTGGCGGCAACAATTCAATAACCGCCCTGTCCAAGCATAAACAATCAAGTTCTATATACGGAAAAGTGGTCATAAGCTCAATGGAGTAGTTAATAACTCACAGTAATTAATATCGCTACCAGCCCTCGACTGGCAGCAAAACTCTTTCATACCAGGAAAGCAATACGATTTATGGACTAACTCACTTAACTGTAACAAATTAGGATGATAAAGCCCGTTATGTCAGCATGATAAATCTGTGACATGTATTTCCCCCTGCGCTGCTTAGTATTGAATTAATCCTTCTCGATAAAACCATACCCCAGGCCGGGGACAGTTTGGATGTAAATAGGGGCGGCCGGGTCTGGCTCAATTTTCACCCGCAATCGATGCACTAGCTGGCGCAGCATATCACGATCTGCAGCAGATGGACCCCAGACATGATCAATGATCATATCGGTTGTTAATACCTGACCAGCATTGACCATCAAGTAATCCAGCAGCTGATTTTCTAGATGGGTAAGTGAAACTGGTTCCGGCTGTGATTCGATTTTCACCTCGCGCTTGCCAGGTATGAGGGTTATGCTTCCAACGACCATTTCTACTTTTACCGGTTTCCCCTTAGAACGTCTTAAAATTGCCTTCACGCGGGCAACTAGCTGGCCCGGGTTGAATGGTTTAACCATATAATCATCCACCCCAATTTCAAATCCATTTAAAATATCCTCTTCCTCACCCCTCACTGTTAACATCAGAATTGGCGTATCCCCTTGTGCCCGGATGCGTCGGCACACATCAAAACCGCCCATTTTCGGCATATTCACATCCAAGACCAATAGATCAGGTTCTTCATTCTCCCAGCGCTCCAGAGCAGCAATCCCATCATAAGCCTGGATGACTTCAAAACCTTCTTTATGAAGCATAAAAGTTATCACATCTGCCAAAACCCGATCATCATCAACTACCAAGATTTTCATTTTTCCTCGCTTATAACAGGAAGAGTGAACCAAAATTGTGATCCACCACCGGGTCTATCATCCACACCAACTTCACCACCGTGAGCCTCTACGATAGCTTTAACAACAGAAAGCCCCAAACCCGCTCCTGCTTGTGAAATCGCAGCCTCTTCACTTGGAAAAACAAATCGGCCAAACAAGTTATCTCGCTGATTAAAGGGAATACCTGGACCTCGATCTTCTACAACCAGGCGAGTAGTTTCTTCTGTGACACTGACAGCAAGACAAATCTCTTCCCCGGGAGGGCCATATTTATTAGCATTAGAGATCAGGTTTACCAACACCTGAACGATTCGCCTTTTATCCGCCAATACCAGAGGCAGATCCAAAGGCAGATCAACAGACAGGCGTTGATCATATTTGAATAACAAAGGCTTCATAGTTTGAACAGCCTCTGCGACAATTGGAGAAAGTTCCGTTTCCCGGGGTGATATGCGGAAACGACGGGCTTCGATATTTGCACCTTCGAGTAAATTATCGAAAAGCGTATGAAGCCTGAAAATGCCCAGATGAAGAGAGATATAGAGTTCGTTTTTCTCCGCTTGTTCTAAACCTCCTTCTGGATCCAAAAGCATTTCGATTGATGCTTCCAGGGCAGTCAACGGTGTTCTCAATTCATGAGATACATTAGCCAGAAAATGGCCTAATAGCCGGTGGACAGCTTCTTCTTCGCTGATATCTCTGATCACCAAGGCAATTTCTTCATTTTCCATCACACCGGAACGGGTTAATCCTGCACTGGAAATGGCCAAAGATGTAATTAATCTATTAGCCAATACCACGTCAACCTTTTGATTTCCCTCTTTGGAGGAGGTTAAAAGCAGGGAATAAAATGTTCCAGAGGAATCCGCTAGAGGAAAGACATTATTGATATGATCGCCGCGAACCTCACTGCTCAGCATCCCGGTGAGGCGTTCTGCCCCTCGGCTAAAGAAAGTTATTCTTCCATCTCTATCCAGCGTGATAATGCCCTCTACAATGGAGGCTAATAAATTATCGCTCCAATCCCGTTCATTTTTAAGGGATTTAAGCATGCCTTGCAGATCTCCTCTAGCGTTTTCCAGCGCACTGGCAACCCTGGTTATTTCAATTAACTTCGAATCTGTTATCACTGGTGTTTCCAGATCTCCCTGGCTAAACGATTCAGCTGTTTTCGATAGTTTCACCAGGGGATGGCTTATCCTTCGGGATAAGATCACGCCCAGCATGGTAACACTCACTGATATCCCGCTTATTGCAGCAATCATCCATAAAATTAGTCGATTCTCAGTGATTGAAATTTCCGAGATATCCATCGCAACAGCCACAAAAAATCCATTTTCATCCAGTTGGCTGATAGTGACATAGTGAGCCGCATCACCGGCAGAACAGGATAAATGGGGAAGTTGATCCGAATTCTCCTGGATGCATTCCTGCAAATTACTGATCTGTTCTGCATCGGGGTTAAAACTCGAACTTAATAATTCGTCCTGGTAGAACAATGTTTGATCCTGGCCAATCTGATCCCGGATATCGATAGAAAAATCATCATCCAGCTTAACCCCAACTACTACTTCACCAGAATATGGATCATCCAGGGGAGCTCGGGCAACCATCCAAGCTTCGTTTTCGTCCATATAAAACTTACTAATCGGTGGAACCTCGCAGATCGAAATCTCTTTTTGTGTTCCACCAACTAGTTTCTTGAATTGGCAAATGTTGATCAGATCCAAATTGGTACCAGTCTGTAAAGTTAATAAATATTCTTCCAGAGGTTGAAGCTCATTTTGTTCCATGAGCGAATATAACGTAGGCCGCTGTGCCGTTAGATTGGCTGCATTCTCTAATTCAAAAGCCTTTTTTTCATAAAGGGAGATTGCGGTACGTTGAGCCTGTTCAACCTGGGCCCAGGCTTGTTGATCCAATTGGTTTTGCAAAAGCCAGATTGCAGGCAGTCCAATCAGGGTCGCTGTAAGCAATACCACAATCAGGAAGCTGATAATAAGTCGAATGGGCAATCTGTTGATAATTTTTGAATATATCATCGCGCCCTTATTGTACTCCCGATAGCCACCCCCTTTGTATCTAAATGGGGGTTTATAACATAACAAAAAAAGGACAATATCCCTTAAACCAAAAAAGGGATTGGGACCTTAGAAAGGACTCAATCCCTTTTCTCGGTTAAAAGAAAATGTTCTTGGCAATGACCAACTCTCCCAGAGGGCCTCCCCTCAAGTACCATCGGCGCTGGCAAGCTTAACTTCTGGGTTCGGGATGGGACCAGGTGTACCCTTGCCGCTACAATCACCAAGAACATAATTCACATGTTAAAGTCGTACCATGTAATTGAATAGTTTTTTTGAATAAATATCGAGTTCTCCGCACCACTGTATAAGCCCTCGACCATTAGTACGGCTAAGCTGAACACATTGCTGTGCTTACACATGCCGCCTATCAAGCAAGTAGTCT
>Ga0307990_1000223_pt1 | contig 54016 bp, 46 predicted proteins | sample EllFjometagen129_FD_203168 | JGI IMG/M metagenome (GOLD analysis project Ga0307990, IMG submission 203168) | Marine microbial communities from Ellis Fjord, Antarctic Ocean - #129 | ecosystem: Environmental > Aquatic > Marine > Unclassified | place: Southern Ocean | collected 2014-10-08
CCAAAAACGACGCGCTGCCCGCACCCCCCTCCTCGGAAGTCTCGGAGCGCCCCGACCGCCGTCGCTTCACCGCCGCTTATAAGCTGGCCGTCGTGCAGGAGGCCGACCGTTGTGCCGAACCAGGCCAAATCGGCGCTTTACTGCGGCGGGAAGGGCTGTACTCCTCCCATCTGGGAAAGTGGCGACAACTGCGGGATCAGGGCGCTCTGTATGGCCTGACCGGCAAAAAGCGCGGACCCAAACCCGAAGCGTCCCCGATGTTGAAAAAAGAGAACGATCAATTGCGTCGCGAGAACGCCAAGCTGGAAAAAAAGCTGGCGAAGGCCGAAATGGTGATCGACTTCCAAAAAAAAGTTGCGGTGCTCCTGGACATCCCCCTGAACCAGCCGGACGACGACGGGAGCGCCTAATGCAAGCGGTGCATGAGCGCGGATCCTCCATCGACGTTGCGCTGGGAGAAAACGACCAAACAAAGAGAGATCGTATTGCTGGATGCTTTTGGAAAACATCCCGAACGGTTCGTTAACAAAATCCCCGAACCCATGAAATTGCCGGAAGCGGCTTGGATCAAGTCGCCGAAAACGGAGAACCAGAACAGTGTACTCTAAACTATGAAAAACGGTGTTTCATTATCGTTGACACGTTCCGTAGCGATATTTGGGACGGCCAAAGGAATGCGGAATTTCGAATGTGGATTGCAGAATGAACACAATGTGGAGTTTCGATTTCGAAATGCGCGGGGAGAGTTATCGCCTGAAGGACGCAAAGAAGCGTCGCAGAAAATGGATGAAAGCAAAAAACCAGACCGATTTCGTCGCATCCCCTTAGGGGGGCCTCAGGAATAGCAACCGCTTCCAAGGATACTAGACACAGGCCGGAAGGATCGATAATCTCGCGTCAGGTGCTTCACTTTTCAACCGGCGAACGCTTCACTTTTCGACCGGCGTTCACAACTTGTAAGATAGGAATAGGGGGATATGTGATGAAGCAAGCAAATCAGTTTGAGGGTGGAGCGAAAAACGATTTCTCGATGTCCTCAGGGCGGGCATTGAAGATATTTTGGATGGTGTGCATGGCGCTGGCAGTATCAGGATTAATCGTGATGACATTTGTCAAAGAGTTTTCCTTTGCCCAGGATTTCTCCAAAAGCTACTTGCTGGTCGCGGTGCTGGGCGTCATGGCCTTTATCGCGGAATACGTTGATTCGTCGATCGGAATGGGTTACGGCACCACGCTGACGCCGGTGCTTTTAATCATGGGATTTACACCATTGCAGATTGTGCCGGCCATCCTTCTTTCAGAATTTATTTCAGGCACACTGGCTGGCGGACTGCACCATAAGGTGGGAAACGTGAACCTGAAACGAGGCACAAGGGCCAACAAAATCATGATTGTTTTAGCCCTCTGCTCGATTATTGGAACAGTCATTGCCGTGTTGTTGGCGCTTTCGCTGCCCAAACATATCGTCAAGCTGTATATCGGCTTGATGATTCTGGCGATTGGGCTCTTTATTCTGGTCGGCCAACGCCTGATGAGCAAATTCTCCTGGGGCAAGGTCATCGGGCTGGGCACGGTGGCGGCATTCAACAAGGGGATCTCGGGCGGCGGCTACGGGCCGTTGGTCACCGGAGGGCAGGTTATGGTTGGCATACCCGGAAAGAACGCCGTGGGGATAACCTCCCTCGCCGAAGGCCTCGTATGTCTGGTTGGGCTGATTCTTTATATTTCTCTTAAGGGAGGGCTTTATTGGCGACTGAGCATTACGCTGACGGTAGGCGCTCTACTTTCAGTCCCGGCCGCAGTTTGGACAGTCAAGGTCTTGCCGGAAAGCATGCTGAAAAAATCCATTGGCTTTGCCACTCTGTTTCTGGGAATTCTGACCTTGATCAAAGTGATGATATAGGTCCATTTCTATAACGGACTCGGCATGGTCGAGCAGTGGATCAAGGAAGGAAAATATGCTCTGAACCGTACACGACTTTACCGCAAACGGTTCATCTCGAACCAAAATTAAGAAAATTGGGGACTAAAAATTGGTGACAGTCACCAATTATTTGTGATATATAAGGGTTATGTACGAATCAGAAATCCCCTTGCGCTGCAGTACGCAAACGGATTGGCGATAGCAATATTCGGGATGGCCAAAGGAATGCGGAATTTCGAATGCGGATTGCGGAATGATCCTGAGCAACCAAGACATAGGCGAGAGCTTGTCGTTTCCACCTTCCTCCTTCAAATTCTAGCTTCTAGCTTCTAGCTTCTAGCTTCTAGCTTCTAGCTTCTAGCTTCATACTTCCTACCTCATACTTCATACTTCTTACTTCATACCTGCTGCCCGCTTTTCCCCTTGGCAGTATCGCTCGCTTTTTGGATATGCCCGGCATAGCTGGTTGAATAGGTCACGGGACTGCCGATAGCGCTTGGCGTCAAATAGCATCTGCGCGTAATTGGCGGCGGCGTTTGCGTCGCCGGGGCGCTCGGTTAAAGCGAATTGATATAGAGGTTCGGCCTCGTCAAAGCGCCCATGCTCGGCGTAATACGTGGCGAGATTGACGCGATAGCTCGAAAGATCCGGCTCCTTGGCCATGATGTCTTTCCAGAAGCGTTCCTCGTCATTCCACACGCCGATCCTGGCGATGCTCAGCATGACGAAAAGCCAGATCATCGCGATCCACGCGCCTTGGAAAAACCTCGCCCGTTTCGAGTGCGCGCCCAGGAAAACACTCAGGGCCAGCGTTGCGCCTGCCAGAGGCAGATAAAGAAAATGCTCGGCCATAATGGAAGCTGAAGGCACAATGTTGCTTACCGGAATCAGGAAGATGAAAAACCACACTACGCCGAGTGTATGGGCGACGCACCGTCGCCGGGCCATGAACGCGCACGCCGCAAGAAGCATCATCAACGCGAAGCCCAGGCCGCCAAAAAGCCAGGAGCCTTGCTCGAAACCGCTCCAATAGTTGATGCGCAAAGAAACCGGAAAGAAAACAATTTGCAGGTAACGCGCGAAGGCTCGCAACATGATAAGGGTTGTTTCGATGGGAGTTTCGCCCCAGGTCGTATCGATTTGCCTGACGCCCACCAGCGCTACGCGGATGGCGAAAAAGCCAAGAGCCAAAATAAAATAAGGCGCCGTCGTTTTCACGCAAGCCAAAAAACGGCGCTTATCGAAAAGCGGCTTTTGCTCCGGCTCGGCTCCGGATTCCGTGAGATCGAATCTCCAATAATCCATCGCCAGCAAAAGCAGCGGCGCGACCAGCGCGGTTTCCTTAGTGAGCAGGGCCAGCGTGAACAGACCATAGCTTAGGATTTTTTTCCCGTAGCCGTGAGCCAGCAAGGCGCTCAGAATAAATGTTGCGACCAAAACATCATCAAGGCCGCTGATCCACTGCACCGATTCCACGTTCGCCGGGTGAAGCGCCCACCATGCCGAGGCGATAAGGGCCGGAATCTGCTTTCGCGTGATGAGGAAAATGAGGGCGAAAAGCAGCACGGCGTTTGCGGCGTGAAGGCAGACGTTCAACAGATGATACGCCTCGGGACGCAAGCCCGCCACGGCGTGAATCAGACTATAAACGACGGGAATAATGGGGCGATAAATTTCGCGGCGAAAGTGCCCCGAATCCGCCGCCGCCGGATCGCCGAAACTCGTCAGCGCCGCGCCGACGCTTTTTATGGATGGATTCTCGACGACGAAGACCTTGTCGTCGTAAAGGAAAGGTCCGCCAATTCCCCGCGCATAAACCAGCACGACCGCCGCGACAAGAAAAACGGCGCCGGCAATGGTTTTGCGGGAATGCAATGACATTAACGCATTTTATGAACGCAATTTCCGGCGTGGTCAAATGAATCATGCACATGTCGGAAAGCGGCATAGTAATTCTATGAAGTGCCCGACCTTTTTGCTATAGTCCGCCGGTTATGGAACCTCATTATGACATTATCGTGGTCGGGGGAGGGCACGCCGGAGTCGAGGCGGCGCTGGCGGGCGCGCGCATGGGGCGCCGGACCCTTCTTCTCACCATGCACATCGACCACATCGCGCAGATGAGTTGCAACCCTGCCATCGGCGGTTTGGCGAAAGGGCATCTGGTTCGAGAGATCGACGCCCTGGGCGGAGAGATGGGTCTGGCCGCCGACGCCACGGGCATTCAGTTCCGTCGCCTCAACACGAAAAAAGGCCCCGCCGTTCGCAGCCGCCGCTGTCAGTCGGATATGGCGGCCTATTCCCGGTACATGCGCCGCGCCGTGCTCACGCAAGAAAACCTTTTTGTTAAACAGGACACGGCGCAGAAATTGATTATTGAAAAGAACCGCGCCGCCGGCGTGGTTGGCCTCAAGGGTCTGACCTATCGCGCGCCGTACGTGATTCTGGCGACCGGCACATTTTTAGCGGGCAAGGTTTTCATCGGGGACGTGGTTTACGGCGCAGGCCGTTTCGGCGATCCGCCTTCCACGAGCCTGGCGGAACATCTGCGCTCTATCGGACTGCGCGTCGGGCGACTGAAAACGGGAACCCCGGCGCGCCTCAATGGTCGCTCCATCAATTTTGACAGGCTGGAAGCGCAACACGGCGACGACCCGCCGCTGCCTTTTTCGTTTTTGAATGATCGCATCGATGTAAAACAGCAACCTTGTTTCATCACGCACACCAATGAGAAAACGCACGAGATCATTCGGGCCAACCTGGACGATGCGCCCATTAACACCGGGGCGATAACCGGTGCGGGACCGCGCTACTGCCCGTCCATTGAGGTCAAGGTAGTGCGCTTCGCCGACAAAGACCGGCACCAGATATTTCTCGAACCCACCACGCAAAGCGCCGAGGAGTGGTATCCCAACGGAGTGTCCACGGGATTGTCTTACGAAGTGCAAAACGAGTTTTACAGCACGATTCCGGGATTGGAGAACGCCGAGCTGATTCGCCCCGGATATGCCATTGAATATGACTACGTGGACCCCTTAAGTCTTGGGCACACGCTGGAACTGCGTGACATTCCGGGCTTGATGCTCGCCGGGCAGATCAACGGCACCAGCGGATACGAAGAAGCCGCGGCGCAGGGTCTCGTGGCGGGCCTCAACGCGGCGCTGATGCTGCGCGGTCGCGAGCCGATCAACATCGGCAGGGAAATGGGCTACACCGGCGTAATGATCGACGACCTGATCTCACGCGGCGTGAGCGAGCCTTATCGCATGTTCACCAGCCGCGCCGAGTTTCGCCTTTTGCTGCGGGAGGACAACGCGGACCTTCGGCTGACGCCGCTGGGCCGGGAGGTCGGTCTGGTTGATGACATGCGCTGGGAGAAATTTGAGAAACGACGCGACCAAATCGACGCAGAGTATTCGCGCCTTAATGAAAAGATTTTCAAAACGGGGCGAATCGACGACAAATTGGCCGAGTTGAAAAGCGCCGCTTTGAAAAAGCCGTCGTCGCTCGCACTGCTCATCTCCCGGCCTGAGTTGGACTACGAAAACACGGCTTCGCTGGACCCAGAGCGCGAGGAATTGCCGGACAGCGTGATTTCGGAAGTCGAAACAAGAATTATATATAGCGGCTACCTGGATCGGCAGGAGGAAGAGGCGAAGCGGCTGCTGTCCGCGGACAAGGTGAAGATTCCACCGGATTTCGACTTTAGCAAGGTGAACGGCCTCAAAGCCGAAATTCGGGAATTGCTCGACCGTGCGAAGCCCGAAAACCTGGGACGGATTTCGCGCATCTCCGGCATGACGCCCGCCGCTCTCAACATCATCTGGCTGCATCTGGAAAAGGACCGAAGGGCAAAAGCGTAAATTTTTTGGCCTTGGCGTCAAAGGCCGAAATCCTAGAAAATGTCCGCGCCGAGGCAGATTGCGGCGGGATTCTTCTCCTACGCTTGGCAATGGGCTGCCTTTTTATTCCCCGTCTTTGCCTTTGCCTTGCATGTCGCCCGGATGGTAGCCATGCGTGAGAGGTGTGCCGGAAGGTTTGCCCAGGGCGCCGCTGGGGCCGAATCCCTGAACTGTTTTGATAAGTTCCTCTTTTGAAAGCGGCCTGGCCGCCTCGTCGGGCATGGATTCCACGTGCAGGGACTGCGTGGGGAAGGCATAGGATACGCCGATAGTGGAAGCCAGTCGCAGAAACTCCATGAGAATGTTGTGCTTTTCGGTCAGCTCCTCGGTCCAGCTTTTCACATCCAAAAAGGCATAAACCATTACATCCAGCGATGAAGTGCCGAAGTTATTGAAATGCACCTCGTAATAATCTTTCCATATTTTGGCATTGGCTTGCAGGATCGCGCGCACGCCTTCGACAAATGCCTGCATCTGCTCGGGAGTGGTGTTGTAAGTCAGGCCGAGGTCCATCTTTAGTCTCCGGTAGGTGCGCTCGCCCAGGTTGTCCACCACGGCGTCGGCCACCTTGGCATTCGGCAGGGTCACCAGAGATTTGTAAAATGTGCGGATGCGCGTGGAGCGAAAACCCACTTCCTCGATGGTGCCTTCCACGTCCTGGATAACGACCCAGTCGCCGATCTGGAAGGGCCGGTCGGCGAAGATCATGATCGATCCGAAGAAGTTGGCCAGCGTATCCTTTGCCGCCAGTGCGAAGGCCAAACCACCAAGACCGAGGCCGGCCATAAGAGAGCCGATGTCCACGTTCAGGTTTTGCAAAACGAAAAGAAACCCGATGAGAATCAAAATCAGGCGCGCCGCTTTGCGCAGCAGAGGAACGAGCTGGTCGTCCAGGCGCGTTTCGGTTTTGTTTGCGCGGCGGGTCAGATAATCGAAAAACGCATCGTTGAGCCGGTAAGCGACGACGACCGTGAAGCCGACGGCAATCACTTTTAAGGCGAGAAAGAGGATCACGTTCAGGCGCGCGGGCAAAAGGAGTTCCGGCAGAATCGGCGCCATCAGGGCCGACATGACAATAAAAGCCAAAGGCCATTTCGTAATTTGGGCCGCCTGCTCAGTCCACTTGACATCGCGTTTTTTGAAAGCTTTGGTGATGAGGTTGCCGACAAAGAAACCGATGATGCGCCCGGCGACCAGCGTTGTGATGATTAATAAAGCCAGGGCGATATATCGCCAGGCCGCGATGCCGAAAACCCCGACCCGAAGAAAGCTCGGAACCTTTGTCGAATACTTTTCGATGTCCAGAGAAAATGTTTGCTCATACAGATCCGGGATCGCGCCGACGGAAGCCGCGGAAAAAAGCCAGCGGTCGCCTGTTTTGTCCAGATACACTTCCGGCAACTGGCTCGGGAACAGCGTGAAGCGGGGCAGGCCCGTTTTTTCGTCAATGGCGTCGGCTTTGTCTGGAACATGATCCAGGCGGATGATCAGGCCGCGGCTGTCGAGAATCTTTTTGAGCCTAATCGCGATTTCCCGCCGCTTTTGGATGTTTTCGGAAAACTCGCTGAAATCGAAACATCCGCCCGCAGCATCAGGGTCGTGCTGATCGTCTGAAAGATTGCCCGTGAATTCCAAACATGCGCGAAGAGGCGTTTCACACTGGGGACTTTGCGCCAGGGACTGCCCTGTCCCCATCAACAAAAAGACCGTGACTGCAACGCAAATGAAAAACATCGTGGCAACAACATTTTTTAGCAACGCAAGCGTGCCTTTTCCCGAAACACCGCGATGTCTCATTGTTTTTCTCCTAATAATGCCCGATTATCCTGTCCGACACCTTCACTTGCGCGGATAAAAATATCAAGAGTGTACAGCGGGCACTAAAAAATGTTTGCGTAGGGCCAAAGTCGCATCGACATGAGCGATTCGATTTTGCATTATTACCGGCGCTTGATGGTCTGGCGACCTGGCGTTATTTCAAACTCCGAGCTGGATAGTCTTAATGGATGGCAAAACCCTCATCGTAAAATCCCCCGCGAAGGTCAATTTGCGCCTGGAGATCGTGGGGCGCCGGGCTGACGGATACCATTTACTTCGGATGATCAATTGCGACCTTGAGCTTTGCGATGAATTGGAGCTTGGCGAGCGCTCATCAGGGATCACGATGGAATGCGATCACCCGGATTTGCCCACGGATTCATCCAACCTGGTTTGGCGAGCCGCCGAGGTTCTGGCGAAGGCGACGGGCTGCGGGAAGGGCGTTGCGATCAGCTTAAAAAAGTTGATCCCGATTGCCGCCGGACTGGGCGGCGGGTCGAGCAACGCAGCCGCAGTTTTGCGTAGTCTGAATGCACTTTGGAAACTGGATTTGTCTGAAAACAAGCTCATGAAAATCGGCCTGAGCATAGGCGCCGATGTCCCATATTTTCTTCACGGCGGGCCCGCATTGGTCGAGGGGATCGGGGAGATATTAAGCCCATTTTCATTGGAAACCGAAGCGGAAATTGTCTTGATCAATCCCGGATTTCCGGTGTCGACCAAAGCGGTCTACGAGGCCCATGATTGGACCTTGACACGAAAGTCAATGCACACTATGTTTCCCCGGTTGATCTGTACCCTAGATGATTTTTCAAGGGTATTATTGAACGATCTGGAGCCGATCGTTTCCGAAAAGCATTCTGAAATCAGTGGGATGAAATCCATGCTGCATGAGCATGGGGCGCTCGGGTCTTTGATGAGCGGCAGTGGACCGACGGTCTTTGGCATCTTTCAAGACGCCGACGCCATTGATGGCGTTATGAGTGACTGCGCTTTGCGCGGTTGGCGAGCCATTCGGACTCGGCTTGTCACGGATACAAAGAAAAAAATTCAGGTCGCCCATGAAGATTGATGGATGGTTGGAATTGATGGGGCGTCGTCAAGTGGCAAGACACAGGACTTTGGTTCCTGTACCGTAGGTTCGAATCCTACCGCCCCAGTTGTTAGTGGTGGATAGTGCGATAATAGCAAAGAGAGATAGCCAAAAAACTCGTTTTCATGCCCTTCCCGACTTCAATCGGGACAATTACGGCAGGTGATGGTGACACAGTATGGACGATGCCATACGAGCTGTTGACGGCAATAAAATGCTGGTTTTCTCTGGAAACGCCCACCCGGGGCTTGCCGAGGCGATCTGCGAGAATCTCCTCATCAAACTCGGCAATGCCAACGTCTCGCGTTTCAGAGACGGGGAAATCAACGTCGAGATCAGCGAATCGGTTCGCGGCAAGGACGTGTACGTCGTGCAGCCAACGTGCCGCCCGGACGTCAACGGCTCCATCATGGAACTTCTGATCATGTTGGATGCCCTGTCCCGCTCCAGTTCCGAGCGGATTACCGCTGTCATTCCCTATTACGGATATGCCCGGCAGGATCGCAAGGTCAGCCCGAGAGCGCCTATATCCGCACGGTTACTGGCCGATTTGATTGAGGGGGCCGGAGCGCACCGCGTTCTGACAGTCGATCTTCACGCCGGGCAGATTCAGGGTTTCTTCAAGATTCCCGTGGACAATCTTTATGCGACATCCGACCTGTGCAACGTGCTGGAATCCATAGACGAAATATCATACGGCGAAAAGGTTGTTGTCAGCCCCGACGCCGGCGGCGTGCGTAGAGCCCGATATCTTGCCCACATCATGAAGGGCGATGTGGGGCTGGCCATCATCGATAAGCGCAGAAGTCGGCCCGGATACGTGGGAAGCGTCAACATAATCGGAGATGTCGAGGGCAAAACAGCCATTCTTGTTGATGACATGATCGACAGCGCCGGGACAATCTGCGCGGCAGCCGAAGCCTTAAAGAATGCGGGGGTCACAAAAGTTCTGGCTGCCGGAACGCACGCGGTATTCTCGCCCCCGGCCATTGAACGTATTCAGAACTCGGAAATCGATCGGATGCTTATCACCGATACGATACCTTTGGGGGATGATGCGCGGAAACTCAATAACTTGCAGGTGGTTTCCGTGGCGCCTCTTTTGGCAAGAGCCATAGCAAATATTCACATCGGTGGATCAGTGAGTTCGCTTTTCACCGACGTGCAGGTAATAAACTGAAAGCAAAACAGCACTATTTGGACCTTTTTTGGGGCGATTGAGTACATGAGTCAGTGTAAAGAGCGGCAAAGTCAGGCTGCTGAAAAAACACAATTTAACGTGGATATTGAGAGATACTCTCTTTTCAATGCGCCCAATCGCTTAGTTTCGACTGGAGAAAAACAATGAGTATTATCGAATTATCGGCCTTGACGAGGACAGAGCACGGCAAGGGTCCGGCAAGGCAAATGCGGCGTGATGGAAGAGTTCCGGCCGTGATCTACGGAACTGATCTTGAGCCGGTGAGCATCTCCCTTGACGCCGTGGAATTCAAAGGTTTTCTGGCGGCGCACAACTATCTGACCTCCTTGATCAAACTCAAGTTCGAAGGAAATGATACCCTTGACGCAAAGGTATTCATGATCAAGGAACTTCAGCTTCATCATATCGAACGTAATCCGATGGCCGTTGATTTCAAAACAATTGATCTTGACAAGCCTGTTATCGCGTCGGTTGCCTTAAAGTTTGAAGGCACGGCTGAAGGCCTCAAAACAGGTGCTCTCCTGCAGCCGCTGGCCCGCACGATACACCTAAGTTGCCTTCCTACTGAAATTCCATCGTCGATTAGTTGCGATGTGACGGAATTGGGTGAATCACAAACATGGTACGCCGATTGTCTGATATTACCCGAAGGCGCAACATTAAAATCACCGACGGACACTCCGATTGTGACTTGCGCGTTGCTGCGTAAGGAAGAAGAGGAAGTCGTAGATGAAGCGGCTGAAGAGGGCGAAACGCCTGAAGGCAAAGAAGCCGCAGGTGATGACGCTGATAAAAAAGAATCTGAAGGCGATAAGAAAAAACCTGAAAGCGATAAGAAATGATCGCTGGGAGCGGTTTTGAAGTTGATTGTCGGCCTGGGAAATCCTGGGGCTGCTTATCAGGCGACCCGTCATAACGCGGGTTGGTGGATCTGTGACATTTTAGCAAAGCGTGCGGGTGTCGATTTTTCCTCGAAAAGCAAGTTTGGGGGACTATTTGCCCAGGCCAGAATGGCTGGAGACAGGATTGCGCTGCTGAAGCCGACGACTTTCATGAATCGGTCGGGGCAATCGGTCGGGGCAGTACTGAGATTTTTTGACGGCGCTCCGGAGGATTTGCTGGTGATTCACGACGATGTGGATCTCGAAGCAGGTCGCATCAAAATGAAGCTAGGTGGAGGCTCGGGGGGGCACAAGGGCTTGAAATCCATTGTCGAGACACTGGGAAATGATGAGTTTTATCGGCTGCGTTTCGGCGTGGGCCGCTCGGAAAATCCCATGGTGGAAACATCGAATTTTGTGCTGGCCAGAATTTCCGGTGAGTTGATGACGCATTTTGCCAAAGCTGCTGATGAGGCGGCGGACGCAGCCGTCTTCTTCATTGAAAATGGATTAACGGAAACACAAAATCGTTTCCACGACAGCCGCGGATTTGAAAATTAGTGTGCCGGATTCGCGAATCCGACACTTGAGCACGCATTGGGTTATTATCGGTTTCCCAGTAATCCGGAGCCCGAGACTTTTGAAAATGTGGAGAAAGGACGGCTGATGACTTCAGCCGCTTGTTTTACAAAATAAATCTTAGTGGAGGTGCTAAATGGGTGACTTTTTATCGTTTTTCGCCCGGATCGTTGGCCTTGTCGGCTTAATGGGTGACTTTTTATCGTTTTTCGCCTGGATCGTTGGCCTTGTCGGCTTGTGGGCCGCATGGCAGGTTTACCAAAAAATTCTGACGGCTGATCCCGGCAACGAACTTATGGAAAGTATTGGCGATCAAATCGCGACAGGATCGGCTATTTTTCTGAAGCGTGAATATCGCGTTCTGGCTGTCTTCGGCATCGTGGTTTTCGCACTTCTGCTCATCTTTCGCGACTTCTGGACGGCCTTCGCCTTCTTGGTCGGCGGTTCTTGTTCCGTGAGCGCGGGATTCTTCGGCATGAAGGCGGCCACAAAAGCCAATGTCCGCACAGCCCAGGCTGCCGCGACCAAGGGCGCCGGGGAAGCGTTGGCGCAGGCTTTTGCCGGCGGAAATGTCATGGGTTTTCTGGTGGCGAGCCTCGGTCTTCTGGGCCTGGGACTCTTCTTCCTTTACCCGGTTTTCGCTGCCAACACGCAGTCCAACCTGACTAATTTCGCCAGCATCATCAGCGGCTTCTCCATGGGCGCCAGTTCCATCGCGCTGTTTGCACGCGTCGGCGGCGGAATCTACACGAAAGCCGCGGATGTCGGAGCGGACCTTGTGGGTAAAGTGGAAGCCGGCATTCCTGAAGACGATCCCCGCAATCCCGCCGTTATCGCCGACAACGTAGGCGACAACGTAGGCGACGTGGCTGGCCTGGGCGCTGACCTCTTTGAATCCTACGTGGGCGCGGTCATTGCCACTATCGTCATTTCGGCCGGTATGGCCACAAAAGTTATGGAACACATGTCTCTGCCGATCGTTTTGATCACTGTCGGCCTGATCGGTTCCATTATCGGATGCAGAAAGATGGACCAACTCAAAGACGGCGACCCTGCGGACGCACTGCGCAAGGTCACCTATTACGGCGGCGGCGTTTACGTTGTAGGCGCGTTTGCAGCTTGCGTGGCCCTTCTTTGGGGAACCGGTGAAGTTTGGGGTACATTCGGCGCAGTCGTCGTTGGTCTGTTCGCCGGTGTCGCTATCGGCCTTTTGACCGAGTACTACACAAGCTCCAAGCCGATTCACAAGATCGCTAAGGCCTCCGAGACAGGACCGGGCACCAACATCATCACCGGATTGGCCGTTGGTCTTGAATCGACAGCCCTGCCGGTTTTGGTTCTGTCCCTGGCCATCTACCTGGCTTTTAACTGGGCCGAACTTTACGGCATCGGCATCGCCGGCGTCTCCATGCTGGCCACCGTTGGCGTGACCATGAGCGTTGACGCATACGGCCCCGTGGCCGACAACGCCGGTGGAATTGCCGAAATGGCTGCTCTCGGAGATGATGTTCGTAAGATCACCGACCGTCTCGACGCCCAGGGCAACACCACTGCCGCTATCGGCAAAGGTTTCGCCATCGGCTCCGCCGCTCTGACGGCTCTGGCTCTTTTCTCGGCCTACTTAACGACGACGAAAATGCAGGTGGCTGACCTGTCTCTGATGAACAACGATGTCATCGTTGGAATGTTCCTAGGCGGCATCCTGCCCTTCCTGGTTGGCGCCATGACCATGAACGCCGTCGGTCGCGCCGCAGGTTCCATGGTCGAAGAAGTCCGCCGTCAGTTCCGCGAAATACCGGGCATCATGGAAGGAACGGGAAAACCTGATTCCGACCGTTGCGTCGCTATCGCTACTGATGCTGCTATCAAAGAGATGATCGCGCCGGGTCTGGCTGCGGTTATCGCTCCTGTCGCCGTCGGCTTCATCCTCGGCAAAGAGTCCCTGGGTGGTTTCCTGGCTGGCGCTACGCTCGTCGGCGTGTTCATGGCTCTGTTTATGGCTAATGCCGGCGGCGCCTGGGACAACGCGAAAAAGATCATCGAAGAAGGCCAGTACGGCGGCAAAGGCTCCGACGTGCACAAAGCCGCAGTCGTGGGCGACACCGTCGGCGATCCTTTCAAGGATACCAGCGGTCCGGCCATGAACATCCTCATTAAGCTGATGAGTGTTGTGGCTCTGGTCATCGCACCGATTTTGTGATAAACGCAAATCGGCTGACAATTGAATAATCGATTGGGAGGGGCGGGTTTTTCGCCCCTTCCTCTCCTTGCTCCGCATAAAGCGCAATTGGGTGCTTATTAGGGGCTGATGAAGACCGTAAGGAGGTTAAATTGCTGCGCAAGTACGAAGTGATGTATATTCTGCGACATGACGCCCCAACCGACGTCACGCAGGCCGCCATTGACAAGATCAAAGACACGATCACAGGACAGGGCGGAACCATTCTCCTCGCCGAGAGTTGGGGAAAGCGAAAGCTGGCTTACGAAATCGAAAAGGCCAGCAAAGGCATCTACCAACTCACCACATTTGCAGGCCAGGCATCTTCAATCAAAGAAATGGAACGCGTTTTCAGGATGCATCCGCAGGTTCTGCGCTGGCTCACTGTTTTACTCGACGACAAGGTAAAAGATTTGGATGCGGAAATCGCGCATTACGCCACGGTTACGCCGCGCCTCGATCCGATTGACTCGGACGAAGGCCGACCTCGCCCCCCGGTTGCCAAACCTTCCGATTCGGTTGTACCCGAAAAAACCACCGGAGAAAAAAGCGAAACCACAGGCGAGGCATCGAAGCTGGAAACCGAGAAAGCTTCCGAAAAAAGCCAGGAAGTACAGCCGGAGAAGTCGGTCGATGCGCCGGTCGATGCGCCGGTCGAAGTTGAGCCGGTCGCGGAAAAGACCGAAAGCGCTTCAACCGACAGCGTCGAAACCAAGGGCGACACTGAAGCCAAGGACGACACTGAAGTTAAAGACGACGCTGAAGCTAAGGACGACGCTGAAGTTAAAGACGACGCTGAAGCTAAAGACGACGCTGAAGCCAAGGACGACGGTGAAGCTAAGGACGACGCCGAAACCAAAGAGTAATTCGCAGGATGAATTCTGCGCCTTAACGTGCTAAAATCCTTTTCAAACCGACCGGGTACAAGGGGATGGAGACATGCCGAGCTACAACAAAGTCATTCTCATGGGCAACCTGACCAGGGATCCCGAAAAGCGCTACACGCAGGGCGGAACATGCGTCGTGAATATTGGCCTCGCCGTTAATCGACGGATTAAGCGAAACGAAGAATGGATTGAAGAGGTTAGCTTCTTCGACATCGTCGTTTTCGGCGTACAGGCTGAGAACTGCGCAAAATTCCTCTCCAAGGGGCGTCCCATCCTCGTGGATGGAGAACTCCAGCAGCGCCGGTGGGAAACGCCGGAAGGACAGAAGCGAAACAAGGTCGAGATTGTTGCCAGCAGAGTTGCTTTTCTGGGCTCCAGGCCGGATGGCGGGGGCCAGGATCTAAGCAACCAGGGCGCAAACACCGGACCACCGCCTATCGAAGATGACGACATCCCCTTTTAAAAAAGGGCCTAGTGGATAACGTGGAGAAAAAATTATGAGTATCGATAAACTTAGTGGAAAGAAACGCAAGCTATTACAGAGAAAACGATGCCGGTTCTGCCAGGATGCGGACTTGGTCATCAATTATAAAGAAACAAAAATCCTCTCCCATTTTATTACGGAACGGGGGAAGATTATTCCGCGACGCATTTCAGGCACCTGCGCCAGACATCAGCGGCAAGTGATGATGCAAATTAAGCGGGCAAGGCATGTCGCTTTGCTGCCTTTCGTTGACGTCAGCGTCTAGCGAGGTCCAAAGGCTTTGCTGTCGGCTTTTGCCGTTGCAATCTTTTTGGCGATGCTGGCAGCCTCGGCGGCTATGCCGTCTATGCTGGTTGTCGTCGGTGAACGACGGGGCAAGGCGCACGCGTGGATATTATTAGTCGGTCTTATTGGACTGGCCGCGATGACAGGGGGGCCGGCCACTGCGGCATGGATGACGGCTTTCATCGGCGCCCCGGCCATGGGTCTGGCTTATGGTCGGAGGACCGGAAAATCCGTCGAGTCGATCTTTCTCATTGCATTTGGCGCCAGCGTTGCGGGCTTTATTCTTGTCGCTATGGCAACGTCCATGGGAACGGGATTCGGCGCAGAGCAGCTTGATATCCTCGTAACGGCAACACGCGTTGAGCGCCCAGGCGTTTTTTTACGTAGCGGGTTGATCGATCCTGTATTGCTTGAACAACTCGCGAGTCTACCGGCGGAAGTCCGTATCGACCCGGGTCTGTTTCTGGGATTTCTGATCTACATTCCCGGTGTGTATCTTGTGCTGGCATCGCTTATCGTTTGGCTGAACATGATCACCGTGTCCAGATTCAATCCTTCCGTGGGAATAAGCGGTGGCGCTACGGAGTTTGAAAATTGGTCGGCGCCTGAGTCCTGGGTTTTTTTGGTGGTCGCGCCCGGACTGATTCTGGCTCTTTCGGGAAATCCGTGGGCTGAAGCGATTGCGGGGAATATTCTGATCGTTTCGATCATGCCCTTTTTTTTCCAGGGCATGGCCATTACGCGATTTGCAATGGATAGATTTCAATTGAGTCCGGGCATGCGGATCATCGGATACGCCCTGCTTCTCGGGCTTTTGGATGTTATGATGTTCATTCCGGCCGTCGCAATGGTTGGAATCATGGATATCTGGTTGGATTTCAGACGGTTGAAAAAACCGACATCGGCCACAAAGGACGAGTCGGCCAAAGAAGATAAAGGAGATCAGACATGAAGGTCATCTTGCTAAAGGATGTAGACAATGTTGGGAAAATAGGGGATTCGCTTTCCGTGGCCGACGGGTATGCCAGAAATTACCTTATCCCTCGGGATATGGCGATTACGGCGACCGAGCGCTCATTGAAAAAATTGAATCATCAAAAGCGCCTGGCCGAAGACAGAAAACGCAAGGAAGTCGCCGGCGCCGAGATTATCAAGCGCAAGATTGAATCCCTGCAGATTACTATTCCGGCAAAGGTTGGCGAGGAAGAAAAACTGTATGGATCGGTGACAAGCCGAAACATTCAGGAGGCTCTTGAAAAGTTTGACGTGCGGATGCCAAAGCGCGACATCCTTCTCGAAGAACCAATCAGGAGCATTGGCGTTTTCGAAGTTCCCATCAAGTTGGGTTATGAAGTCCAGGCAACAGCCAAGGTCTGGATCGTCAAGGAATAGCCGCCGAAAAGAGCCTTTGACAAAGGGATGAAAAACTTCTTTTAAGAAGGGTTTTCTCCCTTTGAGTTTTGGCGAAGGTTAAACTGTGGGGGACGTCGTGGGCGACAACAATGCCATCCTCAGAGAGCCCCCTTATTCCGACGAGGCCGAACTCGCCGTTATCACCGGCATCTGTTGGCGCAATGACGCCATCGACCAGATCGCCGACCAGCTCAGCGAAGAGCATTTTTACAGGACCGCGCACAAACTGGTTTACCGCACGATGGTCGCGCTGCATCAAAAGGGCGACACTATTGATCTGGTGACGTTGGGTGAAGCCCTGAAAACCAGCGGCAGCCTGGATGCGATCGGCGGCCTGGCCTTTCTGGCTAATCTTCTCAATACCGCCACAACCTCCGCCAGCATTGTTTCACACGCCAATGTGGTTTTTGAAAAAGCCATGCTGCGTCGTCTCATCAACGCTGCGCACAATATCCTGGCCGACGCCTACACCCCGACTCGCGACGCCGACGAGATCATTGAGGACGCCGAACGAGCGGTCCTTGAAGTGGCTGAAGAAAAGATCAAGGAAGGAATCATTCCGATTTCCTCCATCGTCCGCGATTCCATAAAACACCTGGAGGACATCGCCAAAACGGGGAACCCGGTTTCGGGCGTACCCAGCGGCTTTGCCGACTTGGACCGTATGACCAACGGATTCCAAAAAGGCGATCTGATCATTCTGGCCGCCAGGCCCGCAATGGGGAAAACGGCGCTGGCCTTAAACATCGCCGCCCATGCCTCCTCCAAGTACGAGGCTCATAAAAACGTATTGTTCTTTTCGCTGGAAATGCCGCGCACGCAACTTGGCCTGCGCCTGATATGTTCCACTGCCGAGATCAATCTGTCGGCCATGCGCAACGCGCAATTGATCGAGGCCAACTTCGACCGGCTCACGAAATCGGCCGGCGAACTCTACGAAAGCCGGTTGTTCATCGACGACACGGGCGCTTTGAGCCTCATGGATATACGCTCGAAAGCCAGACGGATGAAAGCGGAGCATGGATTGGACATGGTCTTCATTGATTATATCCAGCTTATGGAGCCGCCGAAGGCATCCCAAAACCGCGAGCAGGAAATCAGTAAAATCAGCCGGAACTTGAAGCTTCTGGCCAAGGAAATGGAAATTCCCGTCATCGCCCTGGCGCAGCTCAACCGCTCGCCGGAGGCCCGCACCGACAAGCGTCCCCTCATGAGCGATCTTCGTGAATCCGGCGCTTTGGAGCAGGACGCGGATATGATCATCTTCATCTATCGCGACGAAGTTTATAATCAGGAAAGGGACGACAACAGGGGCAAGGCGGAGATAATTTTATCCAAGCACCGCAACGGCAGGACCGGCTCCATCGAACTGGAATTTCAGGGACAGTACGCCCGATTCAGGAGCGTCGCCCGGCGTGACAACGTTCCCGAGGAATATTTGCCCGAAGAGCCTGGTGAAGATTTTGAGGACGTATCGTTCCCATAGATCGTGCCGGCATCTCGATTTCCTCAAGAGAAAAGGAAGCAGCTTATGTTCAAAAAAATATCCATCGCTGTTATCGGCGCGGGCAATATGGGAGAAATTCTGATTCAGGGACTGCTGGCGGCGAAGGTCATTGACGCCAGTCGCCTGAGCGCCGTGGAAATTCTGCCCGACCGGCGCGAGGACATCAAAAAAACGCACGGCATCAGCGTATCCGAGGACATGGCGGCAGTGCGCGGCAAGGATATCGTCATCATCGCCGTTAAACCGCAAGTATTAGATGCAACCCTGGCGCAACTTAAGGAAATACTCGTCCAAAAACAGATCCTGATCAGCATCGCCGCAGGTATCTCCACGCAGCGTATTACAAAGGATCTTGGGTGCGAGAAAAAAATCCCCGTGGTGCGCGTCATGCCCAACGCCTGCGCCCAGGTGCTGCAGGGCGCTAGCGCTTTATTCGCCGGCGAGCACGCGGGGCGTCGGGAACTGGATTTGGCGAAAGGAATTTTTGACTGCGTCGGTCGCGTCACCGTTGTTAAAAAGGAATGGCTGATGGACGTGGTGACCGGCTTGTCCGGCTCTGGCCCCGCCTACGTGTTTTTGATGATCGAGGCCTTGTCCGATGCCGGAGTTCAGATTGGCCTTCCGCGCAAAGTCGCCAACATGCTCGCGGCGCAGACCGTGTACGGCGCCGGAAAGATGTTTCTGGAAACCGGCAAGCCCGTCAGCGAATTGAAGGACCTCGTGGCTACGCCAGGCGGCACGACCTTCGCCGGCCTCAAGGCTCTGGAAAAGGGCAACTTCCGCTCCACCGTCGGAGACGCCGTCGAGGCTGCGGCGAAACGCAGCCGGGAACTGGGACTCCTCGATCCGTCCGAACTGCTGGGACGTTAAAGCTCCTGATTTTCTTCTTCTGCCCTTTTTACCTGATCGCTTCAATTGACGGCGGCGCGTCGAAACGCTAATCCTAAAAGAGCAAGTTTTTTCATCAAACATCCTTGTCATTATGCGGGGAAAAAAATGACGCAAAAGTGCACATTGGGATTGCCTGTCGCCACAATTTTTCTCGCTTTCGCTCTTCTTGCCGGGCAACCGGTATTGGCGCAAAGCGATGATGCGCTCATCACCCGGGAAAACTGGGGCGCGCAGACAGGATTTGTCTCGGACCTAAACATTCCGGGATTTCAATCAGGCATGACCATTGACGCCGGCAATGTCGAGCAATTTAAGGATTATTTGCCCGAGCCTGTGCTTTTGATGCTCAGAAAATACAAGCTGAAGATACGCACAAGGGATTACGCGCCCTATGCCCCGAGCGACGGTTACATCGCGGCGACAAACAAGCACAGGGGCACAGCGCGCCTAGTCGAGATCGGCGACAGCACAAAAATTACGGGCCTGGAAAATTATCACGCGGGTCTGCCTTTTCCCGATCCGAAAACCGGTCGCGAGGTGGCGTGGAATTTTTTTAACAGTTACCACGGCGACGACGGCAAGCATGAGTTTGGCGTGTTCTGGATTTCAGCAAAAAAGGGCGTGGAAAGCAGTGAACGCTGGCGCTGGACGCTGATCAACAACTCGATGCATCGCACCGACATCGAGCCGATCCCGCGCCTGGAGAAGATCGCGAAAAAGAATATTGCTGCCACATCGATCACGGAAATCCTTTCGCCCATGGATCGCAAGGGGCAAATGGCGCTGTACAATATTTACGATAATCCCGTGGAGCGGGAAGGCTGGATTTATATCCCGGCGCAGAGACGAACCATGCGCTTCACCAGTGAAAACCACGGCGAGTCCTGGAACAACACCGATCTTTTCTATGAGGATATTCGGGGATACTCGGGCAGGCCGGAATGGATGGATTGGAAGATATTAGCGAAAACGACGATGCTCGCGCCCATGTGCGCCGGCGTGAAATACGGTCCCGAGGCCGCGAAAGAAACCTATGATTTTGAAAATCCTCCCCATTGGAATCCACGCCTGAACTGGCAGCCACGCCCGGTTTATGTCCTGGAATTGACGCCGAAATTTAAGAAGTATCCCTATAGCAAACAAATCCTATTCGTGGATGCGCAAGGCTACTACGCGCACGCGAAGATAGCTTATGACCGCAAGGGCCAGCCCTGGAAACTGGTTCTTAACGCAACGAACGAATCTCTCGATCCTACGTCCAAGCCGCTTACTATCGCCACGTCGCTGGTGATCGACCTGCAGGCCGGGCACGCCACGGCCTTTCCCTGGTACGCTTATGAAGCGAATACCGGAGTGGATCCGAATATGTTTTCACTGACGACTTTGAGGAAACGCGCAAGATAATGGCCCGCGCAATTTTGTTGATTTCTAGGGAATTGCAATTTGACGGAGCCGCTTTTTTGTAGCAATCTCATGGACTCTATCCGGAGGTAAATACTCATGTCGTTTCGCGTGATCGCCCTGACCGCCGCTTTTGTTTTTGTCCTTGCCGGCCTGGCCTTGGCGGGACCTTTCGTTGTCGTATCCGATTCCAAGGTGCTGCAGGCGCCCCAGGCGGATTCCAAAAGCATCGATGAGGTGCCCGAGGGAAATATCGTGGAAGTCACGCACCAGGCCGGAGATTATATGCGCGTTGAGTATGGTGTGAGCGGCAAGACCGGGTATCTTCCCGCCGGATCCTTGCAGCAGGCAAAAACAAGAGGCGGGCCCCTCGTGCCGATTCTGATCGCCGCCGCAACGCCGCTGGGGAAAATGGTGGCGAAGAAGACGACGGACTGGTTTAAGAACAAATTCGATATCGGCGAAAAAGGCGAGTTGGAAGAATCTTCAGGAAGCGTTGAACCCGGTCGGGAAATGACCGCCGTGGGCCGGGAGGGCGATTGGCTGAAAGTCATTTTGCCGGATGGAGCCATCGGCTATGTCAGGGATGCGGTGAACCTTTTGCCGATGCAAAATATTTCCTACGCGCCATCATCCACCATGGGGATATGGAAAAATTCCGATGCGATACCCGGCGAGGCCTCGGCGCTGGCCGTGCAGGTTGAAGTTCGGAAAACAGACGGTGCGCCGGTTCCGCCCAATTCCACCTTAAAGCTGGGCGATGAATATAGAATCTACATCACGGCTTCAACGGATTGTTACGTGCGCGTCACTGCGGAAACGCCGGACCAAAACCACGTTTGTCAGTATTACCCGAACCACTTTCCCGGAACGCAAACCTCCATCGTGTTCAAAGCGGGCAAAACCTATTCGGGCGAGATGCTTCCGCAAGGGATGAATTTCAAGGTGGCTAAGCCTATCGGCGCAAAAGACATTTTGCGCATTGAAGCGACAAGCGCTGCGCCCTATCACTACGTCAAGCAGGGCGACGGCTGCGCGCCGACGCAAAAGTTTCGGGGCGGCGGTTTCTCCCGCGCGGGCGAGGTGAATAATCCAACGGCGCAGGTGCTCATCGAGTATCCTATCATCACCACCGAATGACGTGAGCCGCTGGTGATAACGGTGAGGCCGGGTTGTTCAACACCTTAGGAAAAGAGACAATGATCCAGTCTCAATCAGGTTGAGGCCAAATCATAAGTGCGAATTTTTTTTGACAGTACCAGTTTTTCAAGCGGAAAACTCCAGCGCTCCATGAAAGCCGTTACGGGTCGCTTGGATGAAAAAGAGTAGTAATTTTCGAAGAACCGAAATTACTAACATTATTATTTATTCTCTAATTATTTGATTTCCTGAATATGCTTTGTCCAGAAAATTTTCATCTTCAACAAATGGAATTTTTAAGTAGAGAGGGAAATCTTCTATGGCGCGGCGACAGTTTAATCCAATATCAGATTCTATTGCTACCTTTGAGTGGAGATGTCTATACAGGTCATTACACAATATATCAGCCATGAAGGTCAAAGGCGAATTTTCTGTGTCGATTTCAATATCCATGATTGTCCTAATAGCATTGTCAAAGTTCGTTGCGGTGATGGTGATTTTTGCAAGATGCTTTTTTCCTTTGCTAACGTCATATCCTTTCACCGTTCGTTCATGTTCAGCTTGCGAGAGTTTCTCCAAGCATCTGCGGAGCTTCTTTTCAATACCAGGATCGATATGGTCAGAAACAATGAGCATATTTCCTCGTTCTTCTATTTTATTGAATTCATCTAACTGAATGAGGATATTTTCAAAAAGAATTTCATACAATGACTCTGAAGTGTTATGACTAGTAATTTGTATTGGTGAGCGTCTCAGGAGCATCGATTGTTTCTTTATCTCCTCTCTCCTTTTCCTTACGAAGAAAAAACCAAGGGAATAAATTGCTGTGTAGAAGATGAGAACCTGTTCATTTAATAGGAAGTTTTGAACTTTGTTGCGGGCTTGATGAAACTCGTCTTGTATTTCTTTTACGCCACACGATGCGATTGCCGAACAATGAGCTTTAAAACCATGTTGAGTGCAAAGAGTAATGAGGGAACGAAGCATATTTTCAGCTTCAGTCTGAAAAGGTGCTAAGTTTGGTCCATCAAGGGCAAATCCAGCAATGATGCCGAAATCTACTTTTGACGGCTTGGATTTGACATATCCCTTTTCTCCGGCTTCATCGAAATAAAAGTATGTATCAGTGACTTTTATTGTCATTATTGGTTACCTCAGAGTGCTTCGAAAAAATTGGTAAAAAACTCAAAATTGGTGACAGAACATAATAATCCTTTGATTAGTGAGTATTGTGGTAATTGGTCTCCAGTCAATTTCTGTCTCCCAATTCCGTCTTGTTTTCTAATCATCCTTGGCTGCCTTCTTGCGTCGAGCTTTTGCATCCATGTCCCTTTTCTTGATTTTATGAAGATAACACAAATTTCGGCGATCAACAAATTATTATCGCGTGTCCAGGTATAATTTCTTTGGGCAAGCCGAGCATTTCGCATGGCGAAATTTTTAGTCATTGAGAAAACACCCCTTTTCGAACTTGGCGCTGACGAAGGGCATGCTTATAAATTCCTTGTTCGCGGCGCTGATATCGACCTGGTTTTATACAATGCGTTGATCTTACGGCAAACGAACTGCGCTACATTGTTATAATGTGTCTGTCACGTTTCGAATTGTACACCCGTGTGAAGGGCATGAAGCCTCGGACCCAATTCAGATTTCATGACTTGGAATGCCTCGTTTCCGGTGCAGTGACCGGTATAAATCGCGCCGGTGACTTCTTGTCCAAGCCTAAGCGCCAACTGACGGATTTCGCTTTCGGGAGCCGACATACGCTCAGAGCGAGGCAGGTTCAAGTGGAAACCGCCGACTATTGAACGAATGGGCCTTTCCGCCTTTTGCCCGCGCACGGCCTCTAGCATATTCAATATTCCGGAGTGCGCGCAGCCGGAGAAAACCACCGCCTCGGCATCTTGCTCCACGACCAATAGCAATTCGTGGCTGAAGTCATCCAGCACAAAATGGTTTTTGCGTTTAACCAGAAGATTCCGGTTGCCTTTGGCCAAGGGATGGGTGCGTGGAATCGTGGTCAGCACATGCACGCTGTCAGAAAGGTCGATGGGGGCGTCGATCCACTGGATCCGGTCAGAAAAACGCCCCAGCACCTCTGCGTCCAGACCGATGTAACGCGTGAGTAGTCCTGTGCGATGCACCAGGTCAGGCAATCCGGGCGTCAAGCTGCCGTAGAAAGGGCTGTCGGCGCCACGCTTGATGATTGCCTTTGCCCGGTGGTTACGTTGGAAAAAGGCCTCCAGGCCGCCGCCATGATCATAGTGGCCGTGAGAAAGCACCAGCCACTCGACAGCCTCCAGGTCAATCCCCATGGCCTCCGCATTCAGCGCAAAACGACCGCTGGCTCCCGTGTCCATCAGGATCGTTGTCTGTTTCGTTTCGATCAACAACGAAAGGCCAAACTCCGGTTCAAGGTTTGCGTGGGGACCCGGTGAATTTTCCACAAGGACGGTAATTTTCAATGGATGCTCTCTTTCGTTGCTGTACGCTTAAGATGATTCCCATCCCGAGCATGGGAAGTCGTTTGAAAACAACAGGTGACAATCACCTAATATATCTTTGGAATGTGAGTATTGTTGCAAAATAGTTCCGGTCGATTTCTGTCTCCCATTTCCGCCTTGTCTAGCGCCTTTATTTTGCTGAATTTTTGCTTCGAATTTTTGCACCTGCGCCTCATTTCTCGATTCTTTTCTATACCATGAAATCCGGAGGTCATCAAAGGAAATTCTCCAAGATCGGCCAAAAGGAAAATTGGGGCCACCAATTAGACTGGTTTTTTCGGATCGATAATTTTTTGGTTTTGCCAAAAGCACCGTTTTCTGAGCCGCGAATGTCCAGTCGCATCTGATGCTTTAGCGAAGGTGCGACAATGAGCGGGTATGCACCTACCCGGCAACAACGCATTCTCCGGCAAAATCCGTGCGTACACGAACTTGGCGGCGTGAAACAAGCGGTTATCGAACAATCACCCGCTCACTCATCGCCTGTTGGCGATTTTGTCGTTCGCGGCTCTGTTTCGCTGCCTGACGGCGATTTTGTCGTTCGCGGCTCGGTTTCGTTCTCGCGGAGGGCTGCACGGGTTAGGTGTCTACAAATTCCACCCGGATGATTCGCAGTCTAGCGCAAGAAAACTCTAATCTTGACCTTGCTCAATAATATGCGGTATGTAACGTTGTTAGTCAGGCCTTAGAGTAGAACTTGAGCGATAGAGGTTTTAGGCGATATGGATGAAAAAAAAGTTGAAAACACCGCCGTCATTTTAAACGCCAATGCGCGAAAAGTGACGCGGAAAATCAAAAGGCAGACCGAGCAGTTCATTCCCAAAGCCCAGCTCTACGTGTCTCACAGTTATGATGAGGCCAGGACCGCCATTAGCGACATCGTGGAAAAAGGCTATCAGACCGTTTTTTGCGGCGGCGGCGACGGCACGCTCGTCAATACCATCACGCAGTTCAAGGAATACATCGATCAAAAAAATAAAGAGGTGCAAAGCGCCGTGGCGCAATACAAGTTTCCGACCCTGGGCGTTCTTAAACTGGGGACGGGCAACGGCATCTCGGGAATGATTGGCAATCCGAAGGGACTGAGTCCATTGCGTTCTTTCAACTCCGGCGAAAAGTCGAGCCTGATGAAGTTGAATCTGATCGAGTCGGAAAAGAAGCAATTTCACTTTGCGGGGCTGGGGTGGGATGCGGCCATCATCAACGATTACCATGCGATGAGAGAGCGTTTCTCAAAAGTTCTGGTCGCCGGAAGGCTCATGGAAGGCTTCCGGGGCTACATCGCGTCCATGGCTGTGAAGACCGTGCCGAGGGAACTATTCCGCCGTCGGCCCCCGAACGTCCGCGTCATCAACGAGGGCGACCAAGTTTATAATATGCGCCTGAACAAACCCGCGGAGTTGATGCAGTACAAGCGCGGCGACACGATCTATGAAGGTCCGGTCAGCGTTCTAGGCGCCGGAACTTCCCCTTTCTACGGCTATAATCTGGTGGCCTTTCCCTTCGCGCGCCTCAAGGAAGGTTATATGAATTTCCGCATCATTAATGCGGGCGTAGTGGAATGCGTGATGCGGAGTCCGTGGATATTCCGCGGTCGTTATCAGTCGAAAAACTTCCTGGACTTTCTGGCCACAAAAGTTCGCATGGAATTTGACCAACCCATGCCCCTGCACATCGGCGGCGACGCCAGCGGCTACCGCGAATCCATCACCTTTTCCATGAGCGACCTGTCGGTGAACATCCTGGATTATTCGCGAGCTTGATTGTTTTCATCATTCGGGTGTGCGCTTATTCTTTCATCGCCAGTGATCATTGCCGCGTAATTTCATGTCTTAATAATCCGATTTATTGACAGGCGAGCGGATCATTGGGCAAAGTGATCCGCCATTGCCATGGATTTTGAAAATTCATTGAAGTCACAAGAGTAAAATCCAAAATGCAACGCATCACGCCCATTTTACGCGCTTTCTCGCTCGCCTGCCTGGCACTCTTTATGACTGTCGCAGTCGCCGGCGCGCAGCCGGGCAAAGCTGAATCTTCAAAGGAATCCTTATCCCTGGCCATGTCCGGGGCCTTTCAACCCTTCTCAACCACTGATGAAAAGGGTCGGCTGGTCGGCTTCGACGCCGACATCGCCCGGGAGATCGCGATTCGTCTCGACCTAAAACCACAGCTCGTGCAAACCGATTGGGCCGGGATACAGGCGGGGCTGCAAAGCGGCAAATATGATCTGATCTGCGGTTCGATGGCCATAACCGACGAGCGCCTGAAGACCATGCATTTCACGCTACCCTATTACGTCAGCGGGGCGCAGGTCTTCGCCAAAAAGGGCGTTATAGATTTCGCGGGAATCCGTATCGGGATATTAGAGGATTCCACGTATTCGAAATACATCAATGAGCATCCCGAAAAATTTCCCGATGCAATTGTCGTAAACTATGGTAGCGAGGCGGAGATCGTGGCCGCCATGAACACCGACAAGATTGACGCCTTTATCTCGGATCGCATCGTCGGCGGATTTTACATCGCCAAGGGAAGCGCCGGAGATATCTTTCCCTTCGGTCCCCTGCTTTATGAGGAGGCTTGCGGGATCGCCGCCAGGCAGGACTCGGCAAAGCTGGTTCACCGCATCAACGACGTCCTTTTCCAGATGATCCGAGACGGCGCGTACGCGAAAATTTACGCCAAATGGGTCGGCGCCGATCCGGATTTGGAAGTGCTCCTGACCTCCTGGGGTCGCTACGCGAAAAAAATTCCGCCCATAAAAAGCGAAAGCGCGGCAACCGGCGCGAAGCCTCAGTTTGCCGAACAGGCCTCCGCCATGCTGCCGCTACTTGCCAAAGGCGCCATCCTTACGGTGGAACTAACCCTCATTACCGCCATCCTCGCACTCCTGACCGGTTCGCTTATCGGCGTGGGGACCACCTCGCGCCGGTGGTGGATTAAGGGTGCGGCCAAGACCTATATTTGGGTGGTTCGAGGTACGCCTCTTCTTGTGCAGCTTTTCATGTCCTACTTCGTCTTGGCGACTGTGATCAATCGTGCGGCGGGAGTCGAAATAATCGGTGCTTTCGGCGCGGCGCTGATCGCCCTGATCGTGAACACTACGGCCTACAACGCGGAAACTTTGCGGGGTGGGATCAACGCGGTGGACACAGGCCAGTGGGATGCGGCGGCATCGTTGGGAATGACCCGGCTCCGGATCATGCGCCGGGTGATTTTGCCCCAGGCCTTTCGCGATTCGCTGCCGTCTTTGGGAAACAATCTGGTAGTGCTGACCAAAGACACCTCCCTGGTCGGGGCCATAACCCTCATCGAACTGACCTATTCGGCCCGCAACATCGTCTTTCAAACTGGGCAGGCCTTTTTGCCTTTCCTGCTGGCTGCGGGTTTTTATCTGCTAATAATCTCGGTCATCACGGTTTCCATGAAGGCGTGGGAGCGATACCTGCAGCGATCCCGGCAGGCGGTTGGGAGGTCGATCTGATGAGCGGGCAAAAGAAGATCGAAATCCGTGTGCAGGGTTTGAAAAAACAATTCGGCGATCTCGCAGTACTGAAAGGCGTGGATTTTTCGGTCAACGAGCATGAGGTCGTGGCGCTGATCGGCCCGTCGGGATCGGGGAAAAGCACCTTGCTGCGCTGTCTTAATCTGCTGGAATTTCCCGATGCCGGGAAAATATTCGTCAAAGACGCGCCTGTGGAATATCAAACCATGACGCCGACTCAGCTTACGCAGCACCGCACGCGCATGGGCATGGTATTTCAGCATTTCCATCTCTTCCCTCATCGCAACGCGCTGCAAAACGTCATTGAAGGTCCCGTGCATGTACGCGGCCTGAAGGAATCAGAAGCCACCGAAAAGGGAAAAGCGCTGCTCAATCAGGTCGGCTTGCAGGACAAGTACGAGGCCTGGCCGTCGCAACTGTCCGGCGGGCAGAAACAGCGTGTGGCCATCGCGCGCGCCCTGGCTATGAATCCGGAGGTTCTTCTCCTCGACGAGATCACCAGCGCTCTGGATGTGGAGATGATTTCCGGCATCAATGATCTGCTCACCGACCTTGCCATGAAGGGGATGACCATGGTCATCGTCACGCACGACCTGGGTTTTGCACGGCGCGCGGCAGGCAAAATCTGCTTTCTCGACGACGGGGAAATCATCGAATCCGGCGCCCCGGAAGATTTGCTGGACCATCCAAAAGAAAAGCGCGTCAAGGAGTTTCTGCGCGCCGTGCAAAGCACACCTCTAGCGTAGCTTTGGTATTTGATTACACTCATTTCATTGACAAAGCGCGAACTTCTCTGACACCCTATCACTCCCATGATGCAATTATTTCAAAGCAGCTACTACTGGCTTGATCTTCTCGTCGGCTACGGATTCCCCGCGATCCTATTCGTCTTTTACTTGCGGGGAAGAGTCGGCCAGCGCGACTGGAGGCTTTTTTGGATCGGGGCTTTGATCGGTCTTTTTTGGGAAGTTCCGATATTTGCTTTAAGCGCAATGTCGAAGGCGCCCATTGTGGCGTGGGTGCACGAATTTCCCATGCACTGGACGGTTTTCATGGTGTCGCACACGCTATGGGACGGCGCGATATTTCTCGTGGGCGTTTGGTTCGTGGCCCTAATTTGCCGACCGCCCGTACTTGCGCGATTCCGCCTGAGTGAATTGGCGGTGATGATTGCCTGGGGGCAGGCCTCAGCGCTTTTGGTGGAGCTTTCCAGCATTACAAACGATGCCTGGGTCTACGTTGAAGGCTACTGGTGGAACCCGACGCTCTTTTACGTGGGGGCGCACCCGATCACGTTGATGATGCAGCCCATATGGTTTGTCGCGCCGATACTGTTTTATTTCATCTCGTTGAGGATGAAAGATTCGAATCGATAACCCGGAATTGGCTGCCAACATATTTTGGTCGATGATATCCGGCGCTTTGTTCTGGCCGCAACTGTTTCAAAAAGTATCGGATATCGAGAATCTCCAAGTGCTGAAAAATGAATTGATTCAGATGTTTTTGAGCCACTATCGCGTGTGAACATTTTCGATTGCGGGTGATCGAAAGCGGGTGTCAACAATCTTTTCATTGTGATATAAAAGTACATCCCGACATGAAAGGAGAATCTGTGACGAAAAAAGCGCTTTTGATTGGAAACTCGGATGGCATTGGGCTTGCGGCGACGAAGGAATTGTTAAAACTGGGTTGGCAAGTCACGGGAATTTCGCGGAGTGAATCTTCGATTAAAGACGAAGCCTACGAACACGCCGTGGCGCAGGTGTCGAATGACGATTATCTGGAAAAACTGGAATCAGTTGTGCGTGAAAACGAAGTGATTGATTTGTGCGTGTATTTTGTTGGGATCGGCGAATTATTGAATTTTGAGGACATGAGCGCGGAGGTGGATGTCGTCGATGTAAACCTATTGGGGATGATAAAAACCGCGTCCCGCGTAATCCCCATGATGCTAAGGCGAGGGCAGGGGCATTTTATCGGACTTTCCAGCCTGGCTGACGATATGCTATCTCCCGAAGCTCCAAGCTACCACGCCTCGAAGGCTGGTTTTTCCAATTACCTGGAGGGATTGGCCCTGGCGCTCAAAAGCAAGGGCGTGCACGTTACGAATCTGCGCTTCGGATTTGTCGATACGAAAATGGCTAAAGGCGATTTTAAGCCTTTCATGATGAGTGCGGGAAAGGCCGCGTGGCATCTTTTGAAATGCGTGGAGAAAAAACCGATGCGATACACCGCGCCCTGGGTTGTGATTCCGCTCATAAAATTCCGCAAGTGGGTGCTGAATATGAGCGTCCTGTTTGGCTGATCCGATTCCTTTCCGCTTCCACTTGCCGGCGCATTTTCGTGCGCTGCTGGATAATGACCTCCTCCGCGGTGAGCAGTTTCCAAAAGAGGTTTGCGCTGAAACTGTCGATGGTTATCGCGGGGCTGCGCTGCTCAGTAGTTTATACGCAGATATTCTTTGCCACAAAAGTGAAAAATGCCATCGAAATGTGAGTGATTCAGGACGCCGGGTTCAATCTGTTGAACAGGTACACGGCTCGTTTGACGGCGCCCTGCGCGGAAGCGATGCCGATCTCGTCGGATTCTATCGCCCGTTTGTCGTCTTGTTCGACGGGAAGAATATTGAGGTTCGTCAGGCCGGCGCCGCCGAAAAATGACCCGGAGTTATGGCTGCTGACTGGGATCATTTCCAGAACCAGAAAACTGTAGATAATAGAAAGCAGGGTCGTCTCGACGCCTCCGTTTCGATACCAGGAAAGAGCCAGCGCTACGCCGGGTTTGTCCGTCATGCACCCATGATGCGTTTTGCTGACGACCAGGGGCCTCATGCGGTCCATGAGCGAGGCCAGACGACCGGTCATCCTTCCAAAATACGTTGGAGAGGCGAGGACCAGAATGTCCGCCTCTTTAATTTTCTTCAGAATCGCCTGACCGTCGTCCTTCAACCGGCAGATTCGATCCGGGTCCTTATTCGCCAAACACCAATCGCAATGCACGCAGTCCGAAACGTCTTTGTCGGCGAGTTCTATTATTTCGATGTCCGCCTCGGCCTTGATCGGCTCGATAGCTTTTTGGATGAACAAAAAAGTGTTGCCGCCTTCGATAGGCGATCCGCTGATGCAAAGGATTTTCAAAAGTTTTCTCCAAAAGTGATTTCACGTTGATTCAACGCGCCTCGAAAAAAAACTCTAGGAGATTTATTTTCATTCGACAATTCCATTTTCACTTGATCGCCTGTATCATGGCGTAGAGTGCTGTTCGCTTTTTGCATGTTAGAATTGAAGGAGACGCGCTAATGAAAATGAGACTGCCGAAATCGACTTGGATTCACGCGATGGCGTGCTTGCTTGCGGTGTTTGTGTTGTTTTCCGTGACGAGCGGATGCGGCGACGACGATGACGACAATGATGACAGCGCCGATGCGCCGGTTGACGATGATACGCTCAACGACGACATTGACGATGATGCGGATGACGACGTTGACGATGATGTGGATGACGATGTCGATGACGACGTAGACGATGACGTGGACGACGATGTTGACGATTTGTACGTGGCGCCCTGGCCGCAGTCCAACATTGAAGCCCAGGATTACGATGAAACGCCGGACGCGGGATCAAGTCGTCTCAAGGCGGCGGATTACGACCAGTTCCACCTCGACTGGCATCAACCCTACTACGGCAGCACCGTCGGGCAAGTAATATTTACCGATGAAAATCGTACGGAAGTTGACCATTACGGCGACACCGGCGATAGCTGCATCTGGACCGGCACCTATCTGGTTAGCCAGTCGATGCGCTATTACGTAACAGGCGACCCCGTAGCCAAAGCCAATGCCATCCGCGCGGCGACCACTTTGGATCGCCACCTGCATGTTACAGGACGGACAGGATTCATCGCCCGATACACTGCGCCCAAAGACGACCTCCTCTACTACGCGCGCGGCGGCGACGCGTGGTGCGATGGAGATGATTCCTGCCACCGTTATGAAGATGGCCCCTGGGCCGGAGACTGGTGGGACGGCAACACGAGCCGCGATCAGTACACAGGCTGGTTTTTCGGCATGGCGACGGCTTTTGACCTCGTGGACGATGAGGACATGCGAAACATGATCGCCGCGAACGTTGCCGAGGTTCTCGACGAGCTTCTCGCCACGAGCTGGTGGATCATTGATGCCGACGGCGAAGCCACGACCGCCGGGCCCAACGTATTGCCGACGCAGCAGTTGACCTGGTCGCTGATTGGATATCACCTGACCGGTGAGGAGCGATATAAGGAAATTGTGCAAAACTGGATTGCCGATTCCAACCGCACATACCTGCGGCTCATGAACATCACGCTCACGAATAAATATGCGCAGTATTACGGCAACAACCTGGGACACCAGAATATGTACACGCTTTTGCGCCTGGGCAAGGTTTACTTGAGCCCGGAGGATTACGATTATATGTCGGTCCTCTTCGACGAGCAGACGCACACTTTCACAAGGCTTTCGCACAATGCATTTTTCAACGCCATTTTCATGAGCCAGGGAATATATGAGCCGACCGTGGACGATCCTTTTCAGGAGCAGCTCGAGCAGGACATCGGAGAGTTTCGCGATGCGCCGAACTGGGTTTACTTTGTCGATCCTACAGACGGAGTCATCGATCCGATATCGATTTTTCTCGACGACATCATGACTCAGTATCCATTTTTGGAGGACCTTTTAGGCGACGTGGACCCGCAGTCCCAGGACGCGCACCCGGTGCTAGAGCAATGCACCACGGATTTTCTGTGGCAGCGAAATCCTTTTCGGCTTGAGCCTTGCGGTTCGGATTTGCCCCACATCACGCGACCGGGCGTGGACTACCTGACGGCCTATTGGATGTCGTCTTATCACAAATTCATCGACAAGAGCTTTTAGGAAAACGACTTTAGCACAGGAGCGCCTCATGAAATCGAATCGATTGATGCTCTTCATCATTTCATCTCTGGTTCTCATGGTATTTGCCTTCACAGGCGGATGCGGCGACGACGATGACGACAATGATGACAGCGCCGATGCGCCGGTTAATGATGACACGCTCAACGACGATATTGACGACGATTTCGACGACGATGACGCTGATGATGACGCGGATGACGACGTCAATGATGACGTGGACGACGATATTGATGACGATTTTGACGATCTTTACGTTGCGCCCTGGCCGCAGTCCAACGTTGAACTTCAGGATTACGATGAAACGCCGGGTGCGGGACCAAGTCGTCTCAAGGCGGCGGATTACGACCAGTTCCACCTCGACTGGCATCAGCCTTATTACGGCAGCACCGTCGGGGAGGTGGTATTCGCCGACCCGTCCCGAACGGAAGTGCTCAATTACGCCGACTACGGCGACAGTTCCCTTTGGACCGGCACCTACCTGGCCAGCCAGGCGTTGCGCTATTACGTGACAGGCGATTCGGTGGCGAAAGCCAATGCGATCCGCGCCGCGACCTCTTTGGATCGACACCTGCATGTGACGGGACGAACCGGATTCATCGCCCGTTACACCGCGCCCAAAGACGATGGCGGCCATATGTATAATGCTTATGGCGGCGACACGTGGTGCGACGGGCAAGATTCTTGCCACCACTACGAGGATGGTCCTTACGCCGGCGACTGGTGGGCCGGCGACACAAGCCGCGATCAGTACACGGGATGGTTTTTCGGCATGGCCACGGCCTTTGACCTTGTGGATGACGAGGACATGCGAAACATGATCGCCAGCAATGTCGCCGAAGTGCTCGACGAGCTTCTTGCCACAAACTGGTGGATCATTGAGGTGGATGGCGAGCCAACGGCCGCCGCGCCCAACGTATTGCCGACGCAGCAGTTGACCTGGTCGCTGATTGGATATCACCTGACCGGAGATGAGCGATATAAGGAAATTGTGCAAAATTGGATTGCTGATTCCAACCGCACCTACCTGCGGCTTATGAACATTACGCTCACGAATAAATATACACAGTACTACGGCAATAACCTGGGCCATGAAAATATGTACACGCTTTTGCGCCTGGGCAAGGTTTACTTGAGCCAGGACGATTATGCATACATATCCGAACTCTTCGACGAGCAGACGCACTCTTTCACGAGGCTCTCGCACAACGCTTTTTTCAACGCCGTCTTCATGAGCCAGGGCTTTTATGAGCCAACCGAGGACGATCAGTATCAGCAGCAGCTCGAACAGGACATCGGAGAATTTCGCGATGCGCCGAACTGGGTTTACTTTGTCGATCCTCCGGACGGCGTCATTGATCCGATATCGATTTTTCTCGACGATATAATGACTCAATATCCCTTTCTGGCTGAACTTTTCGGCAACGTGGACCCGCAGTCCCAGGACGCGCACCCGGTGTTGGAGCAGTGCTCCACGGATTTTATGTGGCAGCGAAACCCCTTCCGCTATGAGCCCTGCGGATCGGATTCGCCCCACATCACGCGACCGGGCGTGGACTATCTGACGGCCTATTGGATGTCGTCTTATCACAAATTCATCGACAAGAGCTTTTAGGAAAACGACTTTAGCGCAGGAGCGACCCATGAAATCGAATCGATTGATGCTCTTCATCATTTCCCTGCTGATGGTCATTTCCTTCGCCCTTGCGTGCGGGGGCGGCTCTGCAACGGATTCGGACGACGAAACGGATGACGGCGATGATGACAATGACGACGCGAGCGGCGATGACGATGCGGATGACGACTCCGACGACGATATTGATGATGATATCGACGATGACGATGCTGACGACGATTTCGACGACGACGCGGATGACGATTCACTGGCCGTGATCGCCGACCACCACGCTGCGGACGATTTCGATCAGATTCCGGAAAATATGTTTCAGGCGGTGCGCGACGAGCTGTTCATATACTACGGGCATACTTCGCACGGGGGACAGATCATCAGCGGCATCGACATGCTGGAAGAAGAGGACGGAACTTTATACGCTGGGCCGGAAATATTTGAGCATAGCTGGGACCTGGGCGAGTACGGCGACACCGAATGGGCCGACCGCACGCGCGATTTCCTCGACGGCCCCGATGGCGTCGGCTGCAACGTGGTGATGTGGTCCTGGTGTGAAGGAACAAGCCATAACGATTTCGATGACACGCAGGTTTATCTGGACACGATGATGGACCTGGAAAGCGACTACCCGGACGTGACCTTTGTGTACATGACCGGCCACAGTGATATGTGGGCGCAGGAAGAGGAACAGGGCAACAACAATCTGATCCGCAATCACTGCCGTGATCATGACAGCTTTCTCTACGACTTCGGCGACATTGAGTATTGGGATCCGGATGGAAATTTCTATCCCGATGCGCATCAGGATTGCCAGTGGTGCCTCGACTGGTGCGATGATCATAATTGCCCGGATTGCGACCTGTGCGGCCACTCCGAGTGTTTCTTGTGCTACCGCAAAGGCCAGGCCATCTGGTGGCAAATGGCGCGCATGGCGGGATGGAGCGGTTAGGGCCAGGTTATGCATCACAAATTGCATTCGGTTGGCGTGTGGAGTTCCTCATTAAAAATTGAAATAAAGGAGAATCTCTTGCGTGATTCAATTATCGCGGGGCCGAAAATGAAAACGATATTGGATGAAGCTGCCGAGGCTTCATCCTATCTCTGGGAAAATGGATGGGCCGAACGCAACGCCGGAAATCTCTCCGTTGACATCAGCGATGCTCTATCATCTCACATCGTTCTTTCGGGCGATGAGCGATTTCGCCCGCTGGCCGGGTCCTATCCATCGCTTGCCGGTCGATCTTATCTGGTCACCGGAACTGGTCGGCGATTTCGCGACCTGGCAAAGAACACGGGGCATAATAGCTGCATCCTTCGCATGACAGACAGCGGCGACGGCTTCAATATTGTCTGGGGCGGTCTCGACAATCCGGATTTCAACCCCACTTCGGAGTGGCCGGCGCACCTGCGTGTTCATGAGTTCCTTCAGGCAAACGGCGCGCCGGAAAACGTCGTTTTGCATACGCATCCCACGGAGATGATCGCCCTGACCCACATGCCGGAATACAAAAACGAACAAGCCCTTTGCACGGCTCTGTGGAGTATGCACCCCGAGGTGAAAGTTACGCTGCCGGTCGGCATCGGTTTTGCCCGCTACATGGTTCCCGGCACCGAGGAACTGGCCTTGGAAACCGTCGAGGCTTTTCGCCGAGGCTTCAAAATTGTCCTCTGGGAGATGCACGGATGCGTGGCGATTGCCGACAGCGTCATGAGCGCCTTCGACCTGATCGATACGGCCAACAAGTCGGCAAAAATCCTGCTCATGTGCCGCGCCGCCGGTTTTAGTCCGCAGGGTCTGGAAAAACATCAACAGGACGAACTGGTCGCGGCATTCGGATTGAAGGAGTAGGCATGTCCCGATCCTGTTATCTCGCCTTCGATCTCGGCGCGAGCAGCGGTCGTGCGATTTTGGGATACCTGGAAAATGACCGGCTTGAAATCAAGGAAATCCACCGCTTTGAAAACCGGATGCTCAAACTCCACGGCCATTTGCACTGGGATCTATACGGTCTTTTGGCCAACATTAAAGAGGGGATGAAGAAATGTGCGGTCGGCGAAATCAAGCCGGTGAGCGTGGGCATCGACACCTGGGGAGTGGATTTCGGCCTGCTGGCGGAGGACGGCTCGCTCATCGGCCTTCCTTTCGCATATCGCGACAGCCGCACCGAAGGCATGATGGAATCCTTTTTTGCGTCGCATTCGAGCGAAACTATTTACTCGTTAACGGGCACGCAAAGCCTCCCCATCAACACGCTCTTCCAACTCTGGTCGATGATACGGAAGCGCAGTCCGCTTTTGTTCAAACGTACGGCAAAAGACCTTTTGTTCATGCCGGACCTTTTTCACTATTTTTTGGCCGGTGTCAAAAAAACTGAGTTTTCCATCGCCACGACCTCACAGCTTTTCGATTTGAAGGAAATGCGCTGGCAGGAGGGATTATGTCTTGAGGCGGGGTGCGACGAAATGATGCAGGAAGTCGTGATGCCGGGATCCATCCTGGGCTCAATCAGCCAGGAACTTTGCGAGCAAACAGGTTTTGAACCTGTTCCACTCGTCGCCGTCGGCACGCACGACACGGCCTCCGCCGTCGCCGCCGTTCCCGCGCAGGGCACGGACTGGGCATTTATCAGTTCCGGCACTTGGTCGCTGATGGGCGTGGAACTCAAAAGTCCGATCCTCACGGAAAAGGCGCGCCTTGCGAACTTCACAAATGAAGGAGGAGTGAACGGCACGATTCGCTTTTTGAAAAACATCGCGGGATTGTATCTATTGCAAAAGTGCCGGGAGATATGGTCGGTCGACAAAGAGGTCAGCTACGACGAGTTGATCGATGAAGCTGAATCGGCCCATAGCGAGCATGCGTACATTGATCCCGACCATCCGGATTTTTTGAAACCATCAAATATGGTTGAGGCCATTCAGAAGCGTTGCCAGGCTATCGGCATCCAGGTTCCGCACGGTCGCCCCAGGATTGTTCATTGCATCATGCGCAGTCTGGCTCTGAAATACCGATACACTCTTGAACAGCTACGTATCACGCAGTCCAAGCCGATCAACCGTATCCACATCATCGGCGGCGGAGCGAAAAATAGAATGCTCTGTCAATTCACCGCCAATGCGACGCGCCTGCCGGTTTACGCCGGACCTGTTGAGGCGACGGCCATCGGCAATCTTCTCGTGCAGGCCATGGCCGACGGCAAGGTTTCCTCGCTGGATCATCTTCGCGGCATCGTGCGCGATTCCTTTGAGATAAAAATTTATGAGCCGAATCCATCGCCGGAATGGGAAGATGCCTGGGAAATATTTCAAGCCCTCGTCATGAAACAGCGGCCCGATAAGGAACACTAGTGGGTTGAGTGAAACTAAAAGGGAGAGGCTATTGAGCGATCAATCGATTGAACAAAGCTATCAGCAAGCCCTGGAGCGCTACGCCGATTTCGGCGTGGATACGGACGCGGCCCTGAAATCCCTATCATCAACTTCTATTTCCCTGCAGTGTTGGCAGGGTGATGATGTGAGCGGTTTCGAGACCCCGGACGCGGAGCTTGGCGGCGGGGGAATTGCCGTCACCGGAAACTATCCGGGCAAGGCGCGCACCATCGACGAATTGCGCCGGGACCTGGCCGAAGCCTATTCGCTTATTCCCGGCAAACATCGCTTGAATCTGCATTCCAGTTACGGCGACTTTGGCGACCGGCGCATCGACCGCGACCAATTCGCCCCCGAGCATTTTCAAACATGGGTGGACTGGGCACGGGAAAACGATCTGGCGCTTGATTTCAACGCCACGCTGTTTTCCCACGCAAAGGCCGACTCGGGGTTCACGTTGGCCAGCATGGATAAGGGTATCCGTTCTTTTTGGATCGAGCATGTCAAACGCTGCCGGGAAATCGCCGCCTGGATGGGCGAAAAACTTGGAAACCCGTGCATCCACAATTTATGGATTCCCGACGGCGCCAAAGACGAAACGGTCAGCCGCATGAAGCATCGGGAACATCTGCACAGCAGCCTGGAAGAAATCTACGGCGTCCGACACGCATCCGAACATCTGAAAGACAGCGTGGAATGCAAGCTTTTCGGCATCGGCTCCGAGTCCTTCGTGGTAGGCTCCCACGAATTTTATCTCCTGTGGGCGCTCCAAAAAGGCGTAATGGTCTGCCTGGACATGGGCCATTTTCACCCCACTGAATCCGTCGCCGACAAGCTCTCGGCGCTTCTTGTTTTCTTTGATGAAATATTGCTGCACGTCAGCCGGGGCGTGCGCTGGGATTCGGATCACGTCGTCACATTGAACGATGAATTGCGTGCGCTCATGCTCGAAATAACGCGGGCCAGGGCGCTCAATCGCGTCCACATCGCCCTGGATTTTTTCGACGCCTCCATCAACCGCGTCGGCGCATGGGTCATAGGAACACGCGCCACGCAAAAAGCGCTTCTCTATGCGTTGCTGGAACCGACGGAGAAACTGCGTGACATGGAGGCAAAAGGCGATCTCTTTGGTCGCCTGGCGCTCATGGAAGAGATGAAGATCATGCCCCTGGGCGCCGTTTGGGATTACCATTGCCTCACGCATGGAGTCCCCGGCGCTTCCGATTGGATGCGGAAGATTTATGATTACGAAGACCGCGTGCTCAAAGCAAGAGTGTGATGAGCGCCTGTTGGAAAATGTGGGAAAATCAGTTCTTAAGAAGGATAATTAAAGATACCAGAGATCCGACTGCTTTTTACATGGCGGCCAGTGAACAAATAAATCGATCCCGTTTATTGGGCTAAAGGTCTCAGGCTGAATGTTCGAATGATGATAAACTGCGTTTCCCACCATCTCATATTTATTATCCTGGCGGTCATAAAAGATCAGAGGAGGACTCTGTGAACAGGAGATGTTGCATTTTCTGACCGGTGCATAGCCTGTTCCTGTTTTTTTTTGAAGCGGAGATAGATACAGGGCAGTAATAAGTTTGAGCAATGAAAACGGTTGGCCCGATGATGCCCACTTCAATTTCAGGATCTTCCAGAAGCAGATCCGGAATCGGCAGGACCGGTTGGCAATAGATACGTTTGCACCCCACGGATTTGTACCAATCGATTGTCCCCCGATTGAATCCGTGTTTTCCATATTCAACAGGCAGTTCAATTTTCCGGTCGGTTCGCAGCCTTGGGTCGACATCGATTTCCAGCGTCACGCGGCCCATGGAAAAATTTAGGCCCAGGGAATGTAAAACCGCCGCGCCATTAATGTCGTTTGTTATTATTTCTCGCCCTCCGCAACGTGTATAAGAATCAACGAGTGAAGTGATTTTGTCTTTTTCCGATTCCGAAAATCCTGGAATTATGAGCGAACAGGGAATGGATTTTTCCTGCAAACGGGCCATCAGATCGATAAGCCGATTGTTTTCTGGAAGGTTGCATGCGCACGTCTCGCTGCCAATCCAAACAAAGGAGACTTCTTCGACTTCCTCAACCCAGGGCGGCAAACCAGTCCTCCAGTCGATGCCCGCTCCGTATTTTATAGTAGTCACATCTCCCCCTTTGGGTAATAACAATATTTCTCACAGTTCGCCACAAGATGGGTCCGTTGATAAAGCTTCCGACTTTCTTTGAAAAACTCACCTTCGTCCGGAGTATTTTCAAAGAGTTCCACAATCCTCCGGACGAACTTCACTGATTCCACCTGCATCTTCGGTTCCAGAGTCCGGTTGACGACCTTGAGATAGCGGCAGCCGGCCCGAACCAGTCCAGGGAGCGCACAGGCGCCGCAGGTCCAGACGTGATGGTGCTCACGGAGAACCTGAAGGGTTTGCTTCACGGCGTTTTTGTTGTTTGAAAGCTTATCCGGGTGGTACCGCTGCCTGCAGGCGAGAGGAGAGGGGAAGAAACGAAACATGATTCTTTGCAGGAGAATATGGATGGGCGGAGGGATAGCTGATTTGAGCGCCTGAAACCGTTCACCTCGAATCAATTTCAGATGGCCGACCGGGGATTCTCCAGTGTGATGATGGAAATTGCAATGGCCATCATCGAAGAAACATCTCTCGCGATAAAAAAGGATCTCCGTAGAGACACCCTCGGCCTCAATTTTACTGATCTGATCGTGCGCAAAGTGCCGGGGGAGAATGATGCGTGTAAAGCCGAGACTTTTTAACAAGCGGACTGTCTCAACCGTGCCGCAGTTCATGGTGGAGCTGGCATGAAGTTGGATGCCCGGAAACCGTTTGTTTAGCTCCATGGCCAAGCCCATATCCTTGACGACAATCCGGTCAATCCCGATTGCCACAGCTTTTTCTGCGATGTCCAGGGCCATCAGCATCTGTTGGTCAGTACAGGAAACGTTTAACAAAAGGCAAACCGGTACGTTATACTCTTTCGTGATTTCAACCAATTTCCGTAATTCGGCAAGATCCTTCAGGTTTTCCGAATGACGACCTCTCCTTGTCAGCCCTCGCGTACCCACGGAATTGCAACCGGCCTCCACGTTGATTCCGCAATAAAATTCCCTTGCGCCGGCCTGTATCAAAGGGACAGCGTTGCTTGCCTGACTTATCCCGGAGCAGATGGCAGTGCCCATGAATGGGCTCCTTTTTGAAGCTGTAATCCCCCCACTTAAGAGACTGTCGATAAGCTCACTTAGCAACGAGGGGCCAATTTTTGCAACCTGACGCGCCGTTCGTTTACGTCATTTTTCCTCAAGCCGCAGCCTGAACCTTTCTTTCGCCTTCCGTGGCCGTTTGGAAGGCCATAATCCGTCACAAAAGTGGGCGCAACGCGCCCAGAAGGGACCAGGCGCGATTCAGGTTGTAAGCTGAGCAGTACAGAGCAAATTCCAAGCGCACTCCCGCCAAACCCCGGCGACGAAAGCGTTTCAATCCAAGGCGCTCACGCAGTTCCGCGAATACCGGTATCCAAAGACCAGACCTGCCTGATAAATTTTTACTACGGAATTGTCAGTCACCGCCTTGTCAACTTTTGGCGCAGGCGGGAGTTTCGCTGCCGGGCGATTTACACTCATAAGCTCTTTGCCCTAATCCAGGTGAAACACTTCTTCCAGCTCGATCATGTTCAGTTCGGGGCTGTCTTCGTCAATCGCCTCAAAGAAGGGCATCATCAAATCCTGCCATTTCGTGTTAATGACTTCCGTTGACATGCCCTCCCAGGCAGCCTGAAAGCTGTCGGGCGTTTCAAAATATCCGAAAACCTGACCGTCGCTTTGCATAAACAGCGAATAGTTATGCCAACCGTGGCGAGTTAGCGCTTCGAGCATGGCCGGCCAGACAACTTCGTGACATCGTTTGTATAGCTCGATTTTATCGGCGCGAACTTTGAAAGTGAATCCTACGCGTGTCATGGACAATTTCCTTTATTCCTTTATGAGTAACGCCGCGTGACTCAGTCCTATATGCGGCTTGTCCGCCAGGCGCAAACCGATCTGCTTGCAAATTTCGATGGATTTTTTCATATCATTTCCTGTCACATGAAAACGCGGCTCGGCGATAAGAAACTTTCCGCCTGTCGCCAGCGCTGCCGCAACCTGCTCGAAAAATCGTTTCTGATCCGGCATCTCGTGCACGGACCACATCGCCACGGCAAAATCCACGTCTTTATGTGCGCCGATGTGATCCTCGGAGCAGTGGAAGGCTTCGATGCGCTCGGCGACGCCTTTTTTTTGCGCGCGCTTTATGAGGACATCCAGTATCTCCTGCTGTAGATCCACCGAGATGACTTTGCCGGCGTCGCCCACAATCTCGGCAGCTGCGATGGAGAAAAAGCCCATTCCGCATCCGAGATCCATGACTGTCGCGCCCGCGCCGACGTGCGCGCCAATAATCTTTTCCGGATTCTGGAAAAGCCGCCGCCCCACGTGGTCGAAAAGGTAGGCGTGTCGCCAGTGGCATAGATCAGCCATATGGATTCCCCAATTTGATGAGCGTCTCAAATCCTGCGCTAAAACTAGTGGAAAGCTCAAATGAGGGCAAGGCGTTGTGACGGCCCCTAATCTATGAGGATGCAAGCGCGGGTTGGGAGGCTATTTTAATTGTTCGCGCTCGAATTTCCTCATGACATCGGCCAATTCCCGGTACGCCATTGCCGCCTCGCGTACACGGTCACTTGGCCAAAAGGAATTGTCGTTTAGCAAATCTTCAACCGTACCCGGGCCGATTTTCCAAACGTCATTTTTAGACAAGATGTCGCCTGGAATATCGAAAAAATTTGCGACAAAATAATTGGCGACGAAACGCAAGGATTCCACCGTTTGAATGTGTTTGAAACAATGATGATTTTTCGCAATAAGATTTCCCTTGAGGAGGATGCGTTTGCTCTTGACGAAATCGAAAACACAGCCGGCTCTTTCATCGTCGCAATTAAAGGCGATGAAGTTGTCTTGAAAAGTCAGATCCTCAGCAAAAGACAGGTCGATGGCCTGGTGGGTGCATTTTGTCAGCGCGCACCCCTCGACCAGAAGGCGTTTGCTTTTCCAGCCCGCCACTGCGGACCAGCCTGATCCATACAACACGCAATTTTTTATCGTGATATCATTGGCCTCACAAAGCCAGGTCACGCCGCCCGAGCACGTCTGCGCTGGATGCCCCGCGTGTCCGAAGTGGATATTCTCGATCAAAATGCGACGGTTATCATCGCCGATGGAATGTGGCGTTTTCTTAAGGTGTTTTTCGACAAATAATTTCCTTCATCAATGATTGCGTGCGTAGCGACATTTTAGCATGTTGACTTTATAAGGGCGCAATTGGACTGTGCAAGGTGTTTTCAGTGCATAGCTTAATGCAAGTAAGCTCGGTTTCAGGTCAATTATGAAAACAAAGGAGTAAGGTGAATTATGGATTTTAAGGGGCGATGCGTGTACGTGAGCGGCGGATCAAGCGGGATCGGCCTCGCGGCGGCCAGGCTTTTTTCTTCGAAGGGCGCGGATGTATTCATTTTCTCCATCGACGATGAAGATGCCATGCGCGCAGCCTTGGGGAAGATTAGCGGCGCGAAACGAACAGAGGCACAGCGTTTTGATTATCTAAAACTTGACGTGTCGGACGAAAAGGTGGTCGCAGAAAAACTCGCAAGCGCCGCCGATTCTTTCGGGTCGCCATACGTGATCATCAACAGCGCCGGGATCGGCGGCGCGGTGTATTTTGAAAAACTTAGCTTTGAACGCTTCGACGCCACGATGAAAATTAATCTTTACGGCACGCGCAATGTTATCGCGGCGCTATTGCCACGCATGAAAGCAGGCGGCGGCTACATTGTGAACGTCTCTTCCTTTAGCGGGTTGGTGGGTATTGTCGGCTATACGGCCTACGCCTCGTCGAAATTCGCCGTGGTGGGATTTTCCCAGTCGCTAAGAGCGGAGTTGAAGCCAGACGGCATTTTTGTGTCGGTCATGTGCCCGCCGCAGGTGGATACGCCGCTACTGGTCAAGACCGATCCCGACAAACCGCCCGAAACCAAAGCGATCAATGACCGGGCGGGCATACTTAGTGCGCAGGAAGTTACCGAGTATATGTTTCGCGCCATGATGAAAAAGGAGTTTCTCATCATCCCCGGCGCCAAAGCGAAAATTTTTCACCTCTTCAATCGGCTGCTGCCGACCGTGCGGGAGCGAATAACGAATCGCCTTGTGGACAAGGTGAGAAAACAAACACGGGCTTAAGACCGCCGTAGCGATTTGCATTCAAAAAACATAGTCGGCAATGGGTCAGCATCATGGGATGCTCATTTGCGTAGCTATGGCAGTTTTCCACAAACAGCTTTGTAGTGCGAGATTTTGGCGTTTTCGAAGGCATTTTGGATTGCTTCGACAAGGACGGCGGCGTGCGTGCCGCAAGGGGAAACGGACACGTAAACGATCCGATATTCAATGAAATTGCGCCACGGCTTTTTGTCAGCCTGCAAGACCTTCCGGGGGCCGCCCTTTCGGCGCATGGCGATGGAAAACTTGGATTTTGTAGCCCAGGGATTATCTTTGTTTGGGAAAACTTCATCCGATAATTTTATCTCGTAACTTATGCCGCCCGAGGTGAATGACACGCGCTTTGAGCCGAACTGCCTGAGCTTCGTGTCGCTTTCGGTCCATTGCGCCGTACGTTTTTTGTAAACCTCTCGCCCCATTGTCTTTTCAATGCCGCGCGCCTTCAATTTACGACGGACATCGCGCTGGAAAGCCCGTATGCCGCTTTCGATCTTGTCTTCATCTTGCACGCCGGTCTTTTCCGAGACTTCCTTCTTCCAGGTCTTGTGAAAGTCGTTTTTCGCGGCATTGATAACGTAGATCTTTGCGGTTTTTCCCACCATCGCCCCGCCGGAATAATCTCCCTCCTCGCCGAAGGCCCAGTACTGGCTGTCTTTCGACCAGCCATAGATGAAAAGGGAAGTGTAGGAGGATTGCGCCAGGGCAATAGCGGGGCATAATAAAAACATCGCAACAATACCGGAAACCAAAAGGCGCTTCATCATTGCTTCACCTCAAATGAGAAGAAATTCCCCGGTGCGTTCTATTGAATATATCCCAGGCTTTTCAATTTTTGAATCGTTTCGGGGTCCAGTTTGTGCCTGACGGCCTGGCCTTCATTTTCGGCAAGATCCGTGTAAGCCTGCTTGATCGAGCCTTCCAAAGCCGGCGCCGCGTCGGGCGCGTAGATATTCATTGTTTCACCGGGATCGACCGCAAGATTGAATAGCTCGAAATCGTGGTCCACAAGCATGTCGCCCTTATGAATTTTTGTTGGAGAGTGGAGCTTTTTGTCCGGCAGGCGGGCCATGAAACGCGCCGGGCCGAAGATGCGGCAATCACCCATAATCGGACCGTCGGCGGCAATGTCGTGCAGCACCTGCAACACGCCGTCGGACTTGTTGCAAATCGCGGCGCCGCCCGTGTTTTCCGACGATTGCGCCACACGCAAAATCAGCTCGGCGATGGCGCTTTGCGGGATCTGCCCTGCGCTGTAGCGCGTTCCGGCGCACGGAGAATTTGGCGCCTTGATGATCATTGGCACGCGCGTGAGCTCCTCGTACATCGTGGCCGAGTGACCCATCTGTCCGTGTTCTAAAAACTCCTCGCCGTGATCAGACACCACGATGATCCATGCCTTGTCGTAAAGCCCGGAATCTTTCAGGGATTTGAATAACCACCCAAGCTGATGGTCAACGTAGGTGATCTCCTCGTCGTATCGGTCGATGGTCTGTTGCAGGCGCGTCTCCGGTTTTTCCTTCACCCATTTTGCAAACTCGAAAAAGTTTCGGAGTTGCATGCGCTGCATGCCCTGGTTCACCGGACTGTATTTTCCCAGCAAGGGCGGACAATGATAGGGATAATGTGGGTCGAAGATATGAAGAAATAGAAAAGACGGATTATCGCTCATCGAAAGCCAGGACAGTCCACGCTTAACGATGGTTTGGGCGTGATAATCCAGGTTCATTTCATATCGGTTGAATCCGGCGCTGTATCCGAAATTTGGCGCCAGCAAAAGCCCGCTGGTCACGGCGCCGTTTCGATAACCACGCTCTTTGAGGAGTTCGGGGAAAAGCGGCGTGCGCGGACTGAATCGATGTGCCTGAGTGTGAAGGCCATGTTCCGCCGGGGCCAACCCGGAAAACATTGTGGCATGCGTGGGCAGGGTCCAGGGAGCCTGGGAAATGAACTGCTCCACCACAACGCCGTCAGCGGCTAGGGCGTCCAGATTCGGCGTCGTGAGGCGCTCGTAGCCGTAAATCGACATGTGGTCGGCGCGCAGCGTATCAATACTAATCCATATGACGGGAGGATGATCCGCCGGTGCGTGATGCCTTTCGCCAACGAAAAAGGCCATCATGAAAAGCCCATTGACCGCCAGGGCGACCACGGCGAATCGCCCGGGCCATTGGCGCTCACGGCATGGTTTCGGCTCGGCGCGGAAAATGCGGCGCTCGATATAGGAAAGAGGGATAATGGCGATTGTCGCCAAAATGCCCGCGATGACTATTGAGGCCAGTCGCTGCGGCCACGTGGCTTGCACGACCTCGGCCAGAGCCAGCAGGGCGATGCCGTAAACAAGGTTCACCTGTTGCCCGGTATAGGCGGCCGAAGCGGCCATGCGGCTCCAGCCCGGCAAGTTGTACGCAATAAAACAGGCGACGCCGACAATACCCAGGCCGATGACCAGGAAAAAGGCGCGGCGAGCTCTGCGGGGATGATTCGTCAGTGCCTTGGCCAGGACGAGGACGAGGGCCAGCCAGAATCCGAAGGCTACTCCCGCCGCCAGTCCCGGCGCGAGCCAGTGTCGCATCGTGAAGTCCGCTAGGTTCGGAAGCTCGCGGGCAATGTAGCCATGGCGCAGAATGTTGAGCTTGCCCGCCAGCCATCCCAAAAGAATCAGTGGCATGGCGGCCAACATCCATATCTTCCAGAATTGCTGCAGGCGCTCTTTCATGAAGTTCCACCCGGCGGCAAAAAGGATATTCCTAAAGGAATTTCACAATGCGCGCGAAGGATTCCGCCTTGAGCGCCGCGCCGCCGACGAGGGCGCCGTCGATATCCGGGCAGGCCATCAGATCGTCCACATTGTCGGGCTTGACCGAACCGCCATACTGAATGCGTATGGCCTGCGCGAGGTCCGCGCTATAAATATCTCCAAGGACTTTGCGGATGAATGCGTGGATTTCCTGCGCCTGATCCGGTGTCGCCACCTTGCCGGTTCCGATGGCCCAAACCGGTTCGTAAGCCAGGACGATCTTTTCAAGATCCTCGGCGCTAAGACCCAGCAGGCCTTCGCGCAGTTGCGTTTCAATCAAGGCCGTCGCGCCATGCGCTTCGCGGACGTCCAGCTTTTCTCCGACGCAATATATCGGCGTAATATCGGCCAAAAGCAGCGACTTGATTTTTCCGTTGCACGATTCACTTGTCTCGCTGTGAAATTGTCGTCTTTCCGAATGGCCGACCAGGCAATACTTTGCGCCGACGCTTTTGATCATCGACGCCGAGACATCGCCGGTGAAAGCTCCAATATCTTCAGCCCGACATTCCTGCGCACCGACATCGATGGCGCTTCCCTTCACGATCCTCGCCACGGATTCGATAAATGGATAGGGGGGAATGAGAACAATATCGCGGTCTTTAATGTCCCCAACAGCTTCAACGAGCAGCCTGGCCAGGGTTCCCGCGGAATCCAGATCCGTGTACATTTTCCAATTGCCGGCCAGAATATATCGACGCATGATATTTCCCTTCTAAATTGGTTCTTCTTCTTTTTCTTTTTCTTCTTCCACTACATCAAGGGCGGCGAGTCCCGGCAGGACTTTGCCCTCCAAAAGCTCAAGCGAAGCTCCTCCGCCGGTGGAGATATGCGATATCTTGTCAGCCACGCCGACGGCTTTGACGGCGGCCACCGAATCGCCGCCTCCCACCACGCTTAAAGCATCGGTCTCGGCAATGGCGCGGGCGATCGCGAAGGTACCGGCGGCGAACTCCTCGATTTCAAATACTCCCATCGGTCCATTCCAGATGATGGTCTTTGCCTCGTTAATAACTTTTGCGAAGGCCTCCCGCGTTTTCGGGCCAATATCGAGACCAATTTCATCGCTTTCGAAGCCGTCCGACGGAACGATGCGGCTTGGCGCTCCGGCTTCCATTTTCGTCGCCGCAATGTGGTCAACCGGAAGGTGAATTTTGACCCCTTTGTTTTCAGCCGAGCGGAGGATGTCCTTGGCCAAATGAAGCTTGCTCGGCTCCACTTTGCTGAGGCCGACATTCTCTCCCCTTGCCCTCAGGAAGGTGTATGCCATGGCGCCGCCAACGAGGATTGCATCGACCCGTTCGATCAGGTTTTTGATGACGCCGACCTTGTCGGACACCTTGACCCCGCCTAGAATCGCCAGGACCGGACGGGCGGGATTATCCATGGCCAGTTTAAAATATTGAATTTCCTTTCTCATCAGAAATCCGGCGCATTTTTCCCTGACCAGGCGCGGCAGCGCGTCGATGGAGGCATGGGCTCTGTGCGAAGAACCAAAGGCGTCGTTGACATAAACATCGGTGAAATCAGCGAAAGCCTGCGCCAGGTCGGGATCATTCTTTTTCTCGCCGGGGTGGAATCGAAGGTTTTCCAGCACCATGATCTCCGCGTCTTTGATCTGATTGGCCCAAATTTTCACACCATCGGAAATGACTTCCGGCGCCTGCACGACCTCGCGGCGCAACACTTCAGCCAGGCGGCTCGCTACGGGCTCCATGATATAGCGGGGATCACGGGTTCCTTCTTTCGGACGCCCGAGATGGCTGGCGACAATCAAACGGGCTTCGTTGCGCAGGGCGTAACGAATTGTGGGCACGACGGCCAGAATCCGCGTGTCGTCAGTGATCTCGCCCTTTTCGTTCATGGGAACATTCAGGTCGGCGCGCAGAAAAACTCGCTTGCCGCTCAGGTCGACCTCATCAATAAATTTGATGGTCATTGCGCACCCTTCTTAATGTGTATTGCTTCACACGAATACTTTGGATCAATAAATCCTTCGATGCCCGCGTTTTTAAGGCCTTTAGCGTATAGCTTTCAATTATTGCGACAAACTATAGCTTGCCGCCCACCATCGCCGCCAAATCCACGAGACGGCAGGAATAGCCCCACTCATTATCATACCAGGAGAGCACTTTCAGCATTTTTTTGCCACTCATGCGTGTGAAACCCGGATCGAAGATTGAACTGTGCGAGTTGCCGGTAAAATCAACGCTGACCAAAGGCGCAACTTCATAGCCCAGAATGCCCTTCATCGGACCATCAGAAGCTGTTTTCATCGCCGCGTTGACCTCTTCCACCGTGGCGGCTTTTCCCAGATCAACCGTCAGGTCCACCAGGCTGACATTGGGCGTCGGCACGCGCACCGCCATGCCTCCGAGCTTGCCGTTGAGTTTGGGCAAAACAAGACCAATGGCCGTCGCGGCGCCGGTTTTCGTGGGAATCATCGAAACGGCGGCGGCGCGAGAACGACGCAGGTCCGGGTGGGGAGCGTCCAAAAGGCACTGGTCGGAGGTATAGGAGTGGATGGTCGTCATCAGGCCGTTTTTTATCTGAAAATTGTCATCAATGACTTTGGCGATTGGGGCCAGGCAATTCGTGGTGCAACTGGCGTTGCTGACAATATGATGGGATTTGGGATTATACACCTGGTCGTTGACGCCGAGCACGATCGTCGCGTCCACCTTTTCTTTTGCATAGGCGAACAATTTTCTTTCCTCGGCGTTGCTGGTTTTGGCCGGGGCGCTGAGAATGACCTTTTTGGCGCCGGCGCTCAGATGCATGGAAGCCTTCGCCGGAGACAAAAAGAGGCCCGTGGAATCGATAACGATATCGACTTTGAGCTTTTCCCACGGTATTTCAGCCGGATTGCGCTCGGCGAAGACCTTGATCTTGCTGGTTCCGGCCACCAGAGTGTTGCCGTCCATCCTTACGTCTTTTGGAAATGTCCCCATAACCGAATCGTATTTGAACAGGTGAGCCAGCGTGGCCGGGTCCGTAATATCGTTGATCGCGACAACTTTGATCTTTTTCGTTTCCAGCGCCCGATGCAAAACACTGCGACCGATTCGCCCGAATCCATTGATGCCAACGCGAATTGCCATGATTTAACCCCTTTATAGTGTGCTTTAGACAAAGGCCTGGCGGGAAATATCGAATGCGCCATTTTCCTTGAAAACAATGCGTATTATGAAAAACCCGCAGGTCAAAAAAAGCTTGCGGCCCACGTATTGATTATCACAAAGCGCATGGCCGTTCAAGTAAAAATCAGGAATGATGTAAGCGCTGCTAACAAACAGTACCCATCCATACAACCTGGGGTTGTCATGGCCGATTTCCACCCCTCCCAAGGTGCGCCTTTTAAAAATTCATCTTTTTCTTGAATCATTTCAGCATTGACACTAGCATTGATGCGCTAAGGCCAATGGATTCCTTGATTTCAAATGAGGGCTAATATGAAACTCGAAGAAACCTTCATGCATTTCCTGTTGGAACACCAGGAACGAAATAAAAGATCGCTCAACTTTCTGATCCTCATGGAAAACATCGTCGCGGCGGCCAAGTACGTGCAGCACTATTATAGGACTGCGGCGCTGCACGGGAACCTGGACCAACTCGACCAGATCAATGTGCAGGGCGAAGTGCAGATGCGCCTGGACCTCATGGCTCACGAGATCATGATGCACTATCTGGGCGAGTCCAAGCAGGTGATTGAGGCGGTGAGCGAGGAGGTCACCGAAGAGATTACGCTCAACGAAAACGGTCGTTACTTCGTATATTTCGATCCGCTGGACGGCTCCAGCAACGTACGCCACAGCCTGCCGGTCGGCATCCTGTTCGGAATCGCCAAGAGAAATTTCGACGGACCGGAGGATTATCACCTTCGCCGCGGTTGCGAGTTCATCGCTGCGGGCATGTTTCTGATTCCGACGGGTGTTTTTACTTTCGCCCTCAAGGATGCCGGCGCATGGCGCTTCATTCAGGATCAGTCGAGCATCTATATCAGGCCCACCAAAGTGATGATTCCAAACAATCCTAAAAACTTCGAGCTTTCCTGGAATTCAGCGAATCGCAAGACCTATTCGAAAAAAGTGCAGAAATGGATTCTCGGCAGCGAGGATGCCTTCAAGTTTCGCTACGCCGGTTCGTTGGCCATTGACTTTCACAGGCTTCTCGATAACGGGGGCATGTTCATGTATCCGGCCATCGTCAATCATCCCGTCGCCGGCAAGAACCGCCCGCAGGGCAAATTGCGCCTCATGTACGAATGCGCCGTAACGGCTCTTATTGCACGGGAAGCCGGCGGAGTCGCCATTGATGAACAGGGGAAAGACATTCTTGGCATCCAACCGATCAACAGGCATCAGCGCAGCGCGCTCTACATCGGAAGCAAGGCGATCGTGGAGAATATCCGCGAAACCCTGATAGATAAACCGGCAAAGGAAAAGGCGAAAAAAAAGGTTGAAGGCTAAAAATCTTCAAGGGCGAAGGCACAAAGCCATAAAGCGCCGCAAGTGCAAGGATGGATGACGCCGCGCTTTTCTGCCGCCCTCAAAAGAGGGCTTCGTATATTGTTATGAATTACTCGTTTCCACGGCGCTTACGCACCGTGCTACAATCTTTCGCCTCTGGCGAGGCTTTCCCTTATTTTCCGGCCCCACATTGAGGCGTCGGTTTATTGCCCGAGGCGAAAGCGCGATGCCGATAACGTATCCCTCATACTTCATACTTCATACTTCATAACTCACCCGACTCATCCCCACCAGGTCGGGGCGAGTTCTTCATCTTCGCAGTAGGCGTTTTCAGCCACGTATTCCGAAGCCACGCTATCAGGATCGTTCACGGCCTCTTCGGCCATATCACTGCAATCGGAGGAACTTTCGGCGCTGTCAGAGTCAAAAACCGCGCCATCGTCGCCGGCCCAGTAGCAGCATCCCGGATCGCCGCTTTGCGCGTCATCGCTGTCGTCGTCGTCATCATCGTCATCGCCGCCGCACGACACGGCAACCATACCGCACGCAATAATTATCAGAATGGAAAATATCATATACGTGGTTTTCATAATCGGCCTCCTTGATTGGTCGTCAAACGATGATTATGGAATTTTGATCCGATGGCAAGATGCGGGCCCGTGAGGGCGCAACAATATTTGCCCCTAAGTTACGGGGTTTTCCCCGTAGTTAAGATGCAAGCCCGAAGGGCGAAACAATATTAGCCGGTCGGCGTAAGCCGCCGGTATAGGTGTGATTTGTTATTCCCATTTGAGCCCGAAGGGCGGCACATGGAATCGAGATTGTGTCGCCCTAAAGGGCTCGAATAAATTAGGGAAAAACGATGTGTACCGGCAGCTTACGCTGGCCGGCTAATATTGTAACGCCCTTACGGGCTATGAGGCGCCCTGCGTGAATTACTGTCCTCATTCCGCATTCCGCATTCGCAATTCCGAATTCACCCTAACCCTATTCCCCGGTTTGCACATCACCGGATTCATCGGCTTCTGCTTTCGCTTTCGCGTATTGCTCCATCATCTCACTTAAATTTTCCGCCTGCTCTTTGCCGACTTCCTTTTCGACAACTTCGCCAAATCTGCTTTCGCCCAGGGCTTCCTTTTGCCTTAAAAGCCAATGAAGATCGATCCTGGCTTGCGGAACGCCGATTTCAATGCGAATGGCCAGGCTTTTCAGATTATAGGGTATCGCCTTTTCGACATTCCCATGCTCAGTAAAATGAATACCGATTTGGCTGAAAGTGGAAGCTGTCCCGCCACGGTTGCCAATTTCCTCTTTGATTTTCAGGGACTTCTTATACCACTCCAGCGCCTCGTCGTAGCTGCCGCGATCCTCCGCGACCATCCCCAGTTGGTGGTAGGAGGAGGCCATCCCGCCACGGTTTCCTAATTCCTCTTCAATCGCCAGGGACTTCTTGTACCACTCCAGCGCCTCGTCGTAGCTGCCGCGATCCTCTGCGACCGTTCCCAGGTTGTGGTAGGTCTTAGCCATGCCACTGCGGTTCCCCAATTCCTCGTCCAGCGCCAAGGACTTCTTGTACCACACCAGCGCTTCATCATAGCTGCCGCGATCAAAAGATAAATGTCCCAACTGCCCATAAGAGTTGGCCATTCCACTGCGGTTCCCTAATTCCTCTGCAATCGCCAGGGATTTCTTGTACCACTCCAGCGCCTCGTCGTAGCTGCCGCGCATCTGCGCGACAATTCCCAAGTGGTGGTATGATTTGGCCATTCCACTACGGTCCCCTAATTCCTCGAAAATCGCCAGGGATTTTTTGTACCAGTCCAGCGCCTCGTCGTAGATACCACGTAGATAGGATAAATTCCCTAGTTGCCCATAGGAATTGGCCATCCCACTGCGGTTCCCCAATTCCTCTTTGATTGCCAGGGACTTCTTGTACCAATCCAGCGCCTCGTCGTAGCTGCCGCGCTCCTGCGCGACCGTCCCCAGTTGGTGGTAGGATCTAGCCATTCCGGCGCGGTTTCCTAATTCTTCTTTGATTTCCAGGGACTTTTTGTACCAATCCAGCGCCTCGTCATATTTGTCGCTCTGAAAGGATAAATTTCCAAGCTCTCCATACGAGTTGGCCACCCCAGCAAAGTTCCCCAATTCCTCTTTGATTTTCAAGGACTTCTTGTACCAATCCAGCGCTTCGTCATAGCTGCCGCGATTCTGCGCGATGATCCCTAACTGATGCAGATATTCTGCCTTTTCTTTAGGAAGCTGCTCAAGCCACGACAAGGTTTCCAAGCAAAGTGATTCTTCTCTTTGCCATGCGCCGCTAGTATCCAAGTGTTTGCAGACGGCGCCAGTAATGGCGAGCGCCGTGTCGGTATCTCCCCCGGAATGGAGGTGATATCGGGCTTCCATGTATTCTTCCAAATCGTGGCTAAGAACTCTTGCACGCCAGTGCCAATAGCGGCCGGCGCGAAGGTGTGCGGCTTTGAGATTATCTACAGAAATTTTTGTTTGCAGAGCCTCCGCCGTCCAGCGATGGACGATGTAACTTGGTTCATCGGAAGCGGTGTATTGAACCGGCGACAGGAGAGTTAAATTAAGCAGGTGTTCTACGCTGGCATCAAATCCATCCGGCGTTGTTAGGGGCGGTTTCATCAGATCATGGATTTCGGGATGCAATTTTATTATTTCTTCAACGCTTAGGCCCAGGTCTGCTTCTTCTTTGTTTTTCGCCGCCTCAATCTGCTTCATAATTTTAGTGAGCTTCTTTTCCCGTTTTTCCTTTTCGGGTCCTTCTATTTCTCGCCCGACCTGCCAGTCAAGGCCACCTGCATCCACGGGCAGGCGATAGACCGATGCGCCCAGCAAA
>Ga0307990_1000224_pt1 | contig 53999 bp, 60 predicted proteins | sample EllFjometagen129_FD_203168 | JGI IMG/M metagenome (GOLD analysis project Ga0307990, IMG submission 203168) | Marine microbial communities from Ellis Fjord, Antarctic Ocean - #129 | ecosystem: Environmental > Aquatic > Marine > Unclassified | place: Southern Ocean | collected 2014-10-08
CCACAGACCGGACTATGTCGGAAAAGTCAAAATTAAAAAATCAGAGATGGGTCAAAATCCGAGCATAATTACGGAGGGGCAATTCTCATGAGCAGATGCGGGTCAATTCCTGTGAGCGGTGAAGTATCACATACTATGTGGTTACAGACCGCATGGATCTGACAGCAGAAGAGGTTGCGACTGTTTACAAGCTGAGATGGGAGATAGAGAAATTCTTTGGCTGGTGGAAAAAGCGTCTCAATGTTTACCATCTTATTTCTCGAAGCACTTATGGAGTTATGGTCCAGATCTTTGCCGGCCTGATCACATACTTGCTCATGGCTATATACTGTGCCGAAGAGCATGGCGAGTGGGTAAATATGAAGCGGGTCAGAGAACTGAGAAATACGATACAAAATGAACTCCGTGCGTCACAGATGCAGACAACAAACTCCAACAAACAAAAACGAAGAAAAAGAAAACGGTTACATGCAAGAACCTAACCGGAAATTACTGATCCAAAATAATTGCTCCACATATTTCATTTCCGAAGGGAAAATTTTTTGAGCAAACTCAAAATCACGTTTTACAGCAAGCTTTGCAGCCTTAGATGTTTCCTCCATTTCATAAGCCTGACTATACGTAAACAAGCCCCTTGTACCTCGAAGTCTACCCTTTACATCCTTCGATTTTGTTTTTTTCAAAAGTTCATTTATTGCTTTAAGGCGATGTTTTTCAGCATCAAAATAGGCTTCTCCCCCAGGACCACCAATAAATGTTTCAATATTAATATCAAGGGGAAGCTCTCCAACAACTTTCTCAGCTTCTGATATATTATTTTCATTTGTTAAAGCAAGAATCAGCCCAAAGGTAGGAACATACTCAAGTTTATGATTAATATCGTTTTCAACAAGCTTTTTAAAAATGTTTTCTGCTTTTTTTGACTTACCTATTTCATATAAGCAAAACCCTTCCATACATTTAAGAATTTCTGTGTCAGTATCATTATCTGTTTGTATTACTGCTAACATTTTTAGACATTTTTCATAATTTGAAAGTCTAAAATATGTTTCAGACATTCTAATTTTAATTCGCTCTGATAAGCATCCTTTTTCATCAGCGTTAAAATAAATAGGCTCTCGATCGGATGCTTCGGAATAGTTTATTAGGGAACAATAGATTTGTTCACTATTCGGAAAGAACTTCAAACCTTTTTTAAGAATTCTTATAGAATGTACCCGATTAGTTTCTAGCCTTGCCAATTGAATAAATGTATTTGGAGGACAATTATCTGATTCTGCAGAGAGATTGAAAAATTCTTTCGCTTTATTTTTATCCTTATTTGGGTTTCCCCATTCATTAAAAAGAATTCCCAATAAAAATAATACTTGGCCATCGTTGGTTTTCTGAAGTTTAAAAAGTGTTTTTTCAGCGTCTTCCCATTTTTTGTTTTCTATAAGGGATATAATATTTTTAATACGATCTTTTGATACTTTCTTAGACATATTTCGCTCAGTTCCATACTCCGTTTATTATAACATTATATATTAACCAGACCTTGCCTTTTATAAAAACACTGCAAATCAAGAAATCCATACATGAATATAAGGAGAAAATCAAGAAGATGACATTTTTGATTAAATATTGGGACGATACGAGGATTGGGTAAGAAAGGGCATGTGCTTCCTGAAGGCGTGCTTTTTATAAATGAAGCCCAGAAGTCTGCTTTTTCGTGCTTATTTGAGTATTATGCAGAGTCTATATAATTATGAGGATTTGTTATTTTGGGGAGTGCAGTGGAACATTTCAGGTCCTATTTCTGAATCGGAGTTTTCGTGTGACATCTCTGCCTGTTGGGCATTAAAGACCGTGTAATTGCGGGACGTTATTGACTAGATTGAATAAATGTGGCTTTCGGAGTCTTTTCGTCTGCCATTCTTAAGGCAATTACAAGGAAAACGAAAGAGTAGGTCAAGCTAGTCAATTACGTCCCCAAAGTTCTTACGGAGAGTTTTTAAAAAATTCTGGCTATCCTTTATCCTGCATTTGTGTCCTGCCTTGTGTGTGTGTGGGGGGGGAGGAGAAAAACCTCCCCTTACCCGATATGCGGACCTATATGGAGGCTACAATATCCAAGCAGAATTGCCACCTGGAGTCCCTGTCACCGTTCTAGACGCACTCGTAAGCGGCGCGCTCTTTCTCGGAAAGCGCGTTCACCACCTTCGAGGATATCGCAAACAGCCACACGGATATCCGTACTTTCAAGGCCTCCAGAAAAGTAGGAAATCGGCGGCAGTTGACCCTTTAGATGCGGCCCGGCGCTTGCGATAATGATCTGGTCAGCATCCGTATTGACGACGAGGTTAGCATTATGTGTAACAATTATTACCTGACGCTTGTTTTTGGCATCCAAAAATAGCGGCACCAGTTCATCGAAAACTGACTTAGGATCTAGGCTTTCTTCGGGCTGATCAATTATTAATGGTCGATCATCAGCGTCATCTAGTGCCAAGTAAAGGAGAAGAAGAACGATACCCCGCGTACCTGGGGAAAGCTTACGTATATCTACACCGTCGTAGTCAATGCTGTAACGAATTGTGATGTGCTCAGTTCCATAGAGCCATTTAGCGAACCGCTTTAGCCACGTTCGATAATCAGTATGGTCTCCTTTTGGAATGGGCGAATGCTCCAACAGTTCTTTCTCGTTATCAGACCGGAAAGCTTTGATCGCATCATTTATTGTCTGAGGATCACCAGTTTCCCAAGCTTTTTTCAATGCATCTTCAGCGAGTTGGGTTAGAGTACCGCGCCCTTTGAACGGCCCTTTATGGCGAAGATCGAGAAGGTCCTCACCTTCACTTGCCCAACGAGTAACATTTGCTTCCCTCGATACGGAAAATGATAGTTTGTTTAGTGTTCCCTCAGTTTGACTTAGACGATCCATAAGTGGACTATATAGACCGGTCAATACCTCTTGTTCTGCCAATATAGCCTTGAAAACGCTTATGTATGCAGCTTCCCGTTCTTCCACAAGGTTTCTTGCACGTTCTTTTGCGCCCTTGCAGTCGGCGAGTTTCTCTTTTAGATTTGAAAGGGATGCAGACTCCTCTGTAATGCGTTTGGATAAAGCTGTAAATCTCCTCCCGGTATCTTTATCGATGCTCACAAGTTTCTCTATCCGAGCGACTTCCGCCTCAAGAAGTGTCAAAGGTTGATTGTCGAGTTGGGCGGCATCGGCGATAAGGGGCGCTTTGGGGTCTGCGCCGGGAGTTGGGGGTGCACCTCTCCAATTCTTCGCCCCTTTACGTGCGCTATGCAGATGCTTTGTGAGTGAACCATCTACGTCGCCGCTGTAATCAAGAAGAAACGGTTCCCAATCATCGGACTTGAAACCGCTGAATCTGTGTCGTTCTTGTGATTTTCTCAATGCTTCCGGTGCTTGATAATTACGAAAATTCGTAACTTCGTCTTGCAGTGTAAGAAGCGTCTTTTCCTGTGCACTGTAAGAACGTAGGTAACCCCGCACTTTATCTGCAGCGGTTGTGAGAGCTCCTAATCGTTCAACCCTAGATTTGCTCCCCTTGGAAATCAGCTTTGATCGATCTCGTGTGTATCTCGCGATCAGCTTTTCCTTTTCCGGGATCTGCTTTTTCAAACCGGCGACAAGCTTGTCCTTCTCAAGTTCAGTTCCTATTCGATCAGATATATCGGCAAGGGCTTCTTCTTCGCGAGAGCGAGCCTCCCGGTAACGTAAAGCCCGGAAATCGAGTAATTCCTGAAAATTGACTGAACCATCTCTCTCAGAGAGTGAATGAGCTTCAAAAATCACTCGCTCAATTTCCGCAATAAGGGCATCTGTCATTCCATCGGAGGAGCAAAGTTCTTCGACAAATTGCTGCGATAGATATCTTGCGCGCGGGTATCGTACTTCAGAATTTTCGTCCGAGCGATCGAGAGCGCGCTTGTTACTATCGCCAGCCTGCCATGATAGAGATACTGTAGACTCATGAAGGTGGTCCTGTGCCCTAACCAAGAAAGAAGCCTTACTTAGGCACTCGGCAGTAGCATCGCAGGCGAGGGCAATTATGTCTGCCAATGCGGTTTTGCCTGATCCTCGCGCACCGATAATCGCGACGAGGCCAGGATTGAGCAATAAGGTCGGAGTCTCTGCCCATGGCGCTTCATTGATTTCTATTTTTTCAATGAGTTGCGAAGGTGTCGAACTTACGGGCGGCACAACACCAACATACGCACGCCCAGCAGGTACGATGCAGGCGTGTCGAAGTGTGTCGAATTCGATTGCCCCTTTAATCCACGAATAACGTTCGCCATCCGGCAGACCTACGTCCCTCTGTCCGTGGGCATCACTGCCATGCATACAAGGTTTTAGGCCGCCATAACGCTGCCGCAATTCGTCCTTGGTGACGCTTCGTTGTCCTACCCAAAAATCGCGCTGAGCAGCACTGCTCGCAAAAATAACATGAGCGAACTTTTCCACCTCCTGCCTCAGTGTTGCGTCGGCTGCATCACGCACACCTGATGTACCGTCCGTTTCGCTTCCCGCAACAGCAATTAGCAAATTTCGTTTTCCCCAAGCACTCTCCCTGTAAACCTTCTTAAGCTGCCGGAACGATATCTTGAATTGTATGGATCCACATTTAAGCGCGGCAGCAGGGTCCGTGAGTCTTGGATCCACACATTGACCAAGCCGAATAAGATCTTCCTGACTGCAAGAAAAAGAGTCCTCATAAGCGCTGAACGTTAACCTCACCAAAAATCGTTTCAGTTCTGAAAGGTGGTCTGGGTCTTCGGGACTTACAAGCAGATGGAGATTGACCCATTTGCCCTTAACGGTTCCGATCTCGAGCCGCATTTCTATATTCGGAAAGACCAATTCACAGTTCGGAAGTCGACCAAGTCGTTTCGCCTCGCGGACACGTTTATATGCATCAGTGCAGTAGTAGTCGGTAATACCAATTGCACGAATCGTTGGGTCTGCGGTTTCTAAGGCCGTGATGTACCGTTCCCAACGATCTGAGCCCTTGAACTGATCATTCAAAACCGTACCGGGTGCATGAATATGAGGCTCCCACCTGTGCCACCGGGAACCAGAATTCATCTCTTCGCATAGTTGGTCATGCATTGGTACAAGTCCCCTCGCTTTTCTTGGCTTTCAAATCAACCTTTGGTTACTGAACGCCATATCGAATGCCATCCTTATCAATACGATTCTTTTTTGACATTGGATCAAAACAGTGAGCCGCTTACTACTATCTGAAGCCGCTAACACTATTTATTAACCAGATCCTGCCTTTTATAAAAACACTGCAAATCAAGAAATCCATACATGAGTTCAGGAATAAAATCAAGAAGATGGCATTTTTGATTAAATATTAGGCAGATACGGCGATAGGGTAAAAAAAGGCATATGCTTCTTGTGAAGGCACGCTTTTTTTAAATGAGGCCCAGAAGTCTGCTTTTTCGTGCTTATTTGAGTATTATGCAGAGTCTATATAAATATAAGAATTTGTTATTTTTGGAAGTGCAGAGGAACATTTCCACGTAAAAGGGCTTACCACTTGTCTCTAAACTCTCGCATCACATCTTCAGGGGATAAATTCAGATAGATTTCAGTGGTGGCAAGATGGCTGTGGTCTAAAACTTCTTGCAGGGATCCGGTTGAAATTCCTTTTTGAATGGCTGTAACTGAAAAAGTATGCCTTAACACATTATGATTCTGGCAATCAATATTGTTATTGTTCAGAGCGGCAAGCATATCTGTATGCTGGCGTTCCGTTAAAATGTGATGATCTCGAATCCCTCTTCCCAATACCGGGCCATGCTTGGATGGCCGGTCATTTCGTCCAAAAGAGTTAAGCCCTCGGCCTTAACTCCTTCCAAAACTCCCATCTTGTTGGAGCAAGCCTTACAGGCCCCATCAATCAGGTCCAGCCCCTTGGCCTTCTCATAAAGGCGGTGCATGGGGTTGTCCTCTTTTGCCAATTCAGGGACCAACTTAGTGGCTGCACCTTCAATGACGATTTTTACTTCATGTCCCCTTTTATTCATGTCAAGGGCATTCAAAAGCACGTGGACAAAGCACATAAGCTCGCCATTAAAGGCAAACAGGGCAAATTTTTTCATCGCACACCTTCCTTTTCTGTATCAGATTTCTTCCCAGGTAACACATTGGCCAGGACAGTTCTTAATGATTTCATCTATCTCTTCTTTCGGGTATTCAGGTAGGTCAACCACCTCTATGTAGCCTACGTCGTTTTTTCTGAAAACCTTGGGGCACAGCTCACAACATGCCTCGCAATCATCACATTCACCTAAATCAATTACTGGTATCTTCATAATTTATAATCCAACAATCTGCGGTCGAAAATCAAAAAAAATAACTCGACCTAGCGTTTACAGGGTGCTGCAGATGAGAGGCACGGGTATGCAGACGTACTCCCTGTACTTCAAGTGCCCGACAACAAAGCAGATGCGGTGCCCTGTGAACGCTTACCTCTGTTTTATGATGTAATCATAAGCAGACAGGGCGGCCTTGGCCCCTTCTCCTGCTGCAACAATAACCTGCTTGTAAGGCACATCCGTCACATCCCCACAGGCAAAAATTCCTGCGACACCGGTACGGCACCCGGAGTCTACCATAATCTCGCCTATTCGATTGGTCTTTACAGTGTCCATAACCAATTCGGAGTTGGGAAGCAGGCCAATCTCCACAATGACCCCCTGCACACTGAGCTTTTTACTCTCACCGGTCTCTAATGACTCGATCTCAATTCCCTCAACTGTGGACTTACCTTCAATCCGGAGGATTTTGTATTCACTGAAAATCTCGACTTTTGGTGAACTGATAACCTTGTCCTGAAGTATCTCATCACCAGTAATTGGTGTCAAAGATACCATATAGATCTTCGGGGCGACTTTCATAAGGTCAATGACTGCCTCAAGGGCCGAGTTCCCGCCGCCCATTACCGCCACGTCAAGATCTGCAAACAGGGGTGCATCACAAGTGGAGCAGTAAGTTACCCCCATTCCGATCAATTCCTTTTCCCCAGGCACATTGAGCAACCGGGGACGCTTTCCTGTGGCGAAAATTACTGTCTTGGTAAGGAATGTTTTCCCGTCACCGGTGATGACCTTTTTTATCTTCCCGGTCAACTCCAGGGTCTTCACCCCAACCCCCACGAGTTTTTCCACACCGTACTTCTCAACATGTTCTTCAAACTTGGCGATGAGATCGGCGGTATCCACCTGGCTGAAACCCAGGTAGTTATCCACATCGTAAGTCCAGGCCACCTGCCCTCCAATGTCTTCGCTTACAAGAAGGGTCTTAAGGACCTTTCTGGCCGCATATACTGCGGCACTCAAACCAGCCGGGCCGCCACCAATAATGATCACGTCATAAAGGGGGGTAACCTCCTCTTTCCCGGCCCGCCCCAGTTTCTGGCTCAACTCACCGCTGGCCTCAAGATGAACCAGATCAGAGTATCCTCCGACCGGTTCATCTCCGATCAGGATCTGTGGAAGAGAACCGCTGCCTGTCTTCTTTTTCATCTCTTTCCACCCATTTGATCTTGGCAGGACCTCAATTTCTTCGTAACCGATCCCTTTTTCCGCCAGGAACGATTTTGCCTTGACACAAAAAGGGCAACCGTCTGTGGAGTAGATGGTTATTTTGGCCATAATCACCTCCTGACCGGCTTACTCAATCTTTGAGCTCTGTTTAAAACAGCTCAAGGCCTGTTCAAGGCGATCACGGTCAAACCCCACCAACACATTGTTGCACACTGATATCACAGGCACTCTGAGGGCACCGCCGGATATTTTCTTCATTTCCTTGAGGGCTTCCTTGTCATTCTTGACATCATAATCAGTAAACTCAACACCTTTTTTCGAAAGAAACTCTTTCGCCATTTTGCAATATGGTCACCCGGGGGTGCTATAGACCTTCACTGTTTCGCTCATGGTAACATCCTCCTTCATCCCGCCCTTTCTAGAAATCCATGTTAATAGCTCGTAATATTCCCTGAGATTCTTGCAGCTTTCTTCCTATATCCTTGACAAGAATTTTTTCTGCAACCCGGAGAGAAGTCTGATATGCCCCATTTCCTCCCTTATGATCTTGTCAATCTTCTCCTTTCCAAATTTTACTGGAACCAATTCCTTAATTCCCAAGTAAAAAACGATCGATTCCTTCTCAAGACCGATAGCTGTCCTAAGAATCTTTCCTATTTTTTCTTGTTCAGTCAAGTCCTCAGACAGGATAAAATCCGCTTCTTCCTCCTTGCCAAACACCTGGAGGTCTGCCAGCGCTCGCAGATAAAGAGCCGCTTCTCCTTCCGGATCGAAAACTGTAGGTTCTCGTTCTTCATCCGATAGATCGGCCCTCATGGAGGCAAAAACCTTTTCATGTTCGGCTTCCATGGCAGCGAGATCGAGAAAGATCTGGCGGGCTGAGGCGTCTGACATATTATCAGCCGCTAAGCGGTAAAATTTCACCCCGTTTCTTTCAATCTGCTCTGCCATTTCAAATATTTCATCTGCATTGAAATCGTAACTCATAGTGTTCTCCATTCCTTTTAAAAAATTATATACAGCCAACTCCATCATAATTGGCTGGATATTTCCGGCAAGGACGCATTAACCACTCTACCACTCAACGACTTGATGACCTATAAGCGTGGGTCAATGTGGCCTGGTCCTCCACAATCAGGCGTGTAGCATGAGACATTCCCAAAATCACACTTCTCGCCGCATGAAGGACAGGTTTCCGGCGGCGCCGCCGCTGTAATGAGAAAGCCACACTTTGAGCATTTCCAGTAAGTCTGGCTGCATTGAGGACAAATATCCCCAACGAATTTACCTGAAGCTGTGTAGCCGCAGTGAGCACACACCCATTTTTTCTCCTCTTTATTATTTCCCATGTTACATTCCTCCTTTTTACTAAACCTTAAATCGCCTTAGACGCAAAGAATTGCTGACTACAGAGACTGAACTCATAGCCATGGCGGCCGCTGCAAACACCGGATTCAAAAGGATACCGAAAAACGGATACAAGACCCCGGCTGCAATGGGAATTCCCAGGCTGTTGTAAAAAAATGCCCAGAAAAGGTTCTGCTTGATTACTCGCATGGTCTGAAACGAGAGCCTGATAGCCGCTGGAACCGATCGCAAATCATCTCTGATGAGAGTTATGTCACTCGCTTCCATGGCCACATCCGTCCCCGCGCCGATGGCAATCCCGATGTCGGCTGTTGTCAGGGCAGGCGCATCGTTAATGCCGTCTCCTACCATGGCGACGACCTGGGCTTGGGCCTGAAGGCGTTTTATCTCATCGGCCTTATCACCAGGAAGCACATCGGCATGTATCTGATTTATTCCTACAGCATTGGCAACGGCTTGGGCGGTTTTTTCATTATCTCCGGTGATCATGGCCACATTCAAACCCATGTCCTTGAGAATTGAAACCGTTTCCCTGGCAGATGCCTTGGGCATATCTGAAAGGGCAATCAGGCCGAGAACCCGACCTTCTTCGGCCACAAAGACACACGTCTTGGCCTCTTCGGCAAGCCTTTTGGCTTTATCAATAAAACCATCCATTGCCACGGCCTCTTTTTCCATAAGCCTGAGATTACCCAAAAGCAGCTTCCTGCCATTCAGGACTGCCTTGGCCCCAAGGCCTGAGAGGGCCTCAAAATCTTCAACACGGTCAGGATCCAATTGTTCTTGACGGCCTCTTTCAACAATGGCCTGGGCTAGAGGGTGCTCTGAAACAGCCTCAATGGAAGCAGCCGTTTTCAAAACGTTATTTTGTTCTATGCCTTCTGCTGTCAGTATGTCTGTAACCTCAGGCTCTCCCCTGGTCAGGGTGCCGGTCTTGTCAAAGACAATGGTGGTCAGCTTATAGGCCCTCTCAAGGCTCTCTCCACCTTTGATCAAAATGCCGTTTTCCGCCCCCAGTCCTGTCCCCACCATCACTGCAGTAGGTGTTGCCAGGCCCATGGCACATGGACAGGCAATGATCAGGACAGATACAAAATTGAGCAGGGCACGGCTGAAGATTGGCTCAGGTACGAAAAAGTACCAGATCGAGAAGGTCAGCACCGCGATACCAAAGACCACAGGCACAAAGATGGATGCTACCCTGTCCGCTACCCGCTGGATGGGGGCCTTGGACCCCTGGGCCTCTTCAACCAGCCTGATGATCTGGGCAAGGGCGGTCTCCGCCCCAACCTTGGTTGCCCTGAACGTAAAGCTGCCGCTCTTGTTTAAGGTGGCTGCAAAAATATCACTTCCAATTTCCTTGGCCACGGGAATGCTCTCTCCGGTAAGCATGGATTCGTCGACTGAGGATGATCCAGTAACAATTACTCCATCTGTGGGGATCTTTTCACCTGGCCGTACCAGGATCACGTCTCCTTTCATCACGGCCTCGATGGGGATGTCAATCTCCTTGTCGTCCCTGATAACCCGAGCAGTCTTGGGCTTGAGCCCCATCAGCCTCTTGATGGCCATGGATGTCTTTCCTCTGGCCTTGGCCTCCAGCAGGCGCCCCAGAAGAATGAGGGTTATGATCATGGCTGCACCGTCAAAATATACATGTGGAGCCAGGCCGGCGCCTGCCAAAAAATGAGGGAAAAAGGTGGCCAGAGTGGAATAGAGATAGGCTGACAGGGCCCCTACAGCTACCAGGGTGTTCATGTCTGTGGTCTTCTGCTTCGCGGCCTTGACGGCCCCGACATAAAACCGGCTCCCGACCCAGAATACGACCGGAGTTGTGAGCACGAAAAGGCAATAGAGCATTATCTGCCTGGGGACCGACCTCAGATATGGAAACCAGTGCTGCATGGAACCTATGAAGATGACCACGCTCAGAACCAGTCCCACGCTGAACTTGATCTTCAGTGCCTTCTGTTCCCTTTCCCGGGCAGCCTCAACAGGGTCTTCCAAAGTCGCCCCAAACACGCCCAGGAATTCGTAACCAGCATCAGAGACCGACTTTTTCAGAACCTCCACACCGGCCCAGTTCGGCCCGTGAATTAACGTGGCCCTGGCTGTGGTGAGATTAACAGTGGCATCCTTCACACCGTCAACTGCCTTTAGGGCCAGCTCCACACGTCTCACACAAGCAGCACAGGTCATGCCCCCGACTAAAATGGTTGTCTTTAGGATGTTGTGGTGGGTGGCTTCGTCAGACAACTTCGTAGCCTGCCTTCTTGATTTTCTCTCTCACCAGGTCCATATCAATGGGATTTCCCTCATTAAAAGTAGCCTCACCCTTCTCAAGGTCTACCTTGACATCCTTGATCCCGACAATCTCATTCAGGGCCTTGGTGACGGCCATTACACAGTGATTGCAGGTCATCCCCTTTATCTTGACCGTGGCCATGATGCCTTCTCCTTATCTTGCAAAGTCAGTCGGTATATATGCTTTGAATGGCCATGCCATTATTTTAGCGTAAGCGTATTTTTCCTCTGCGAATTTTGCGTCTCGATCAAAGCGGGCGGTGAAAAAATACTCCCACTTATTACACGCACAGCATAGCTATGATTAGTCTGTACCACTATTGGAAACTACTGGTCAAATAGATTTTGCGGAGGGAAAAGGGGGACATCCTATATTCCCCCTGTCAAGCTAAAAAGTTTATTTTTTAAAAACAGGTAGTTGAACATTTTGGTGTCTAAAGAGCGCAGGTTCCCTATTGAGCCTGTAACAGCTCCTGCAAAAGGTCCGGCGGAACTCTCACCTACAGCGAATCCTGGATCTAATCGTTATCAGTATCCGGCGTGCTCTGTTTCAAGCCGCCTATCATCCCTTATCCAGATTCCAGAATTCAGTCTATCGAAGCATGGGTGGTTGGCGTGCATTTGGGGATTTACGTCAAGGCCGCGAGGCATATCAGTCTGACGAACGTGTGTTGGGGGCTTCTACGTTTGTTGAGGCCTTGCTTGAGGAAGCGGATGCTCAGTTGAAAGGAAGATATAGGCAGGTAGAATTGTCAAAGCTGAAAAAACGCATTGCCAAAGATATGGGAGTCAGTAGTCATGCCTTGGCTGGTGGAGGCAGGTCTGAGAATGTGTCACGTGCCAGAGCTGTTTTATGTTATGTTTGGATGCATTTTTTGGGACAAAGTGGCCGGGTACTTGCCGAAGAGCTTGGTGTGAGTTCCTAAGCTGTTTATGCGGCTTCTTCTCGAGTGAAACAGAACGGTGGATTAGACGCGGAAGCCCTGGAAAGATGGTGCCGGTAAATATATTGTATATATTGGCAACGTCCCCTATTACGCACATATCTTTTCAATTTCTAACAGCTATAGAGCTATGCGTAGCAAAGTATTCAATTTTTTCAAGGCCTCTACAATAACAGGCTCATGGATTTTCCCTAAGAATTCAACCTGTCTTACTCTCCAATCAAGGCTTTTAACTTGATCGGACAAAATAACGCCAGTAACTTTCATGCCTTTTGGAATACCAACTTCAAATGGATAGCCTTTGATTTGATTGGTTATGGGGCAAAATAAAGCGAGACCGACTTTTTTGTTGTAGCCAAATGGAGAAAGCACAATCGCAGGACGTCTTCCTGCTTGCTCGTGTCCAGTTTGTGGATTCATATTTATCCACACTATATCGCCTCTGTCAGGAGTATAACTATTCATATTACAAAAGCTCTTTTCCCACGGGGATACCAGTGTCAAATTCTTCATGTAAATTATCTTCAGAAACACCTGCCAAAAGCTCTTTGAGGGAGTATTCTTTTTCAGTAATCGGAGTAATGATAAGTTTTCCGTCACCAATGGATAGATCAACAAATTCGTTCTGTTTGATATCCATATTCAGTGCAAATGATTTGGGTATTCGCAGTGCAAGGCTATTACCCCATTTTTGAACTTTAGTTTGCATATTATCCCCCTGTTAAATAGATATGGCTTAGATTGTATCTACAATGAAGATACAGCGACTTGTCAGAGAATGCAATACTTTTTTTGGAAGGCACAGAACGTCACGCATGACCGGCCGGGAAAGCCAAGCCGACAAAGTAGGATAGGGGGACAGGCAAATCTTCAAAAAGCTATTTTTTATATAACAGACCGGGCTTGTCCAACAAACGGTTCAGATTGTGGTTCGCTTCGCTTACACAATCTAACCTTATTCGTTGGGCGCTGGATCCAACTGATGCAACTGTTTCGATCTTAGATAACTCGTCTTTCATCCTATGCTCAGCATACCACAAATCATATGCTTGCTGCATGCGCAGCCAGAGAGCTGGCCCGTTGCCGGCGAATTTGCCAATCCTGAGCGCCATATCCGTTGTAATTGGATGAGTACAGGCTAAAACGCGGTGTAACTGCTGTCGAGAAATACCGAGACGTCTTGCAGCTTCGCTTACTGACAGACCAAGGGTTGGAAGTACGTCTTCACGCAAAATCTCACCGGGATGAACCGGTGAACGTTTTAAAGGACGCTTAACAAAATATTCTCCCATGACTTCACCTCATTGATATTGTTCAATATCGACCCTCAGCGCCTCACCCTCTTCCCACTCAAAGGTAATACACCATGGGCCGTTAACATGGATACAATAACGTTTAGGTATTCCCTGCAAACCGTGGAAATTGAATCCAGGTACGTTTACATCCGTTAATGACTCTGCTTGATCCAAAGCTTCCAAACGTCGTAGGGAACGTGATTGTAAATCATGTCTTACCCGACGGGAACTGCCTCGCTCGAACAGTTCAGCGAGTCCCTTGTGCTTAAAGCTTTTAATCATTTTTTATATTGTATCATTTTGTGTTACAGTGTCAACATTTTTGTTACAGGGGTTTTGTAAGAGGCTCCTTTGACAACAAATTTATCCGCACGGCCAAGGGCCTTTCCAACTGCCGCGTTAAGCATCCCTGAGCCGGTTAATAGCCAACCTCAACCCTCGCCTTTTCCGAAATTTCCCGACACGGTCCGCAACCGTGGCAAGCAGGGCGAACCTGGCGCTTGTCATGTTTGCCCGGTCGTCAGCTCTAAAGTGTAGAAAGGATATCCACACCGCCGAGCGAACGTGAGAGAATATGAGAAATACCCAAATATATTATATAAATTGGCAACGTCCCCTATTAGATTTTAGGGAACAACGCTGTTTCTGAATGAACCTAATTCTGAAAAATTCAAGCGGCTACAACGCTGATTTTCGCACGATGTCGGGAACGTGGCTTTGGCTTTACAACGATCTCCACATCTCGACCAAGGTCATTCAAAAATTTGAACAGACGTTCCGTTGAAAAACCTGATAAGCGTCCTCGCATAAGGGCCGAAACTTTTGGTTGGTCTATACCAAGGAGAGCCGCCGCTTCCTTTTGGCTCATGTGACGCTTGGATATAATTTGGCTTATCCGGCGAGCAAGTTCTGCTTTTGCCAACGCCTCTTCCGGATTGGTAACTCCAAGATCAGCAAAGACATTTCCACTGCTTTTTTCCACCTTAATATCATCATTCATGCTTTTTCTCCTTTCTTATAGAGTTCTTTTGCTCTTTTTAGCCTCGCCCTAATTAAGTCAATATCCGCTTTAGGCATGGCAATGCCCTTCTTTGATTTCTTTTGAAAAGCGTGAAGTGCACACACCACTCCGGCCAATTTCACAGTATAAACTGCCCGGTAGGTGTCACCTTCATAATCGTCAACGACTTCCAGGACCCCTGCTCCCTTGAACTCCTTTAACGGCTTGGCGTCTGGATGCTTGCTTCCAGACTGAGCAACATGCAAGGCATAACCCATTACACTGCGTACTTCCGCAGGAAATTTTCTCAAATCTTCTTTCGTGCTTCCTATCCAAACGAGCGGTCTGTACCTTGGATTATCCATAACTAAAATATGCCAGATCTAGTATATTAATTCAACCTCTTTTTTGGGTTGTGGGATATGAGGGACGTCCTGGACTAATTAAACATATTCTTAATAGATCATTGCCAGGAACAGGCTGAGAAGGCCCATTGGAAAGGTTTATCTCGTCGGTGCCGGGCCCGACCTGGTCAAAAAGGTGGGAGAATTCATTGGGGAATTGAAAGAGGCTACAAAAATGGGATATTGACATAAATTATTTAAGCTCAGGGATATTGATACCGATAACGGAATATTGGTCAAGCCTGAAACCCCTTTTTCAGGAAGCCATGCTTGACAGGAACTGAAGGAGCGTCAAAAGAATAGAAAAATTGTTGATGGTAACCCATCCAAAAAGCAGCAAAATTATATATTGTTTGGTGGATAATCATGGGCGAAGAGATAACCAGAAGGCAGTTTTTAAAGGAAACTGTCGGTACAACCGCTACTCTGAGTGTAGGGTTTTGTATAGGGCCAGGCATTGATCTAAAGGAAACAGTTCAATGTAAGAATTGTGGAGCAGTTAACATATACACCAGATCGTATCTTACTTACCTCACGTGCCAAGAAGAACACGTAGCCTGCCACGACTGCGCAATCAACCTTAAGACGCTGAAACACGATATCACATGTCGTAATTACCCCATCTGTTCCAAGAAAAAACCGGCTGATAGAGACGTATATCATCTACCGGAATGCTGTCAGATTCCCTTTCCAAATCATAAATATCTCAAAATAACAAAAAAACCGTATTTTTCCATAAAGGATCTTAAGTTTTGATACTGGGGCCACAAATTTTAGAGATCTCGTATAGTGTTACGCTATACACGCCCGTTGACTTGCTTCGCACCGCAGGTACTACGTATCTGCGGGTATGTATCAAGTAAAATAAGGCCCCGGTATCAATTTTTTTGTGGGACAAAAAATGGATAACAGACGTTTATGCGAAAATAATGAGATATTTGTTAATAACCTTCGGGCCATTAATGAAAGAGCTGAGGTCGAACCGGACATTGTAGATCTAGTCGAGGCTTATGCTCGGTTGCGATTGGACCAGGATAATGAACTTCGTTTCTACGATAACAAAATAAAGATCGACAATAAAGAGCTAGAGCAATTTCTCGATAAAAACAGGCACCTTGATCACAGGGTGCTGAATTTTTTGGCCTCCTATTTTTTGGAAATGAAAAAAAGGGGGCTGAAATGCATATTAAATTCATCTCACCTTGCCCACATTCTTAGGGTTTCCCGCAAAAAAGTGAACTGGTTGGCGAACGACAGGGCAGATCACTATGCTTGCTTCCATATAAAAAAAAGAGGCGGGGATAAAAGAGAGATTCTTGCACCAAAACCATACCTCAAAAAGGTCCAGAGGCAAATCCTGGACGAGTTTTTACACAGAGTCAGACTAAATTTTCATGCCGAAGGGTTTCGAAAGAAAAGATCGATCGTCACGAATGCCAAAAGGCATATATGCAAGGAAATTGTGATAAAGATGGATGTAAGAGATTTCTTCCCCAGCATAACTTTTGAGAGGGTATTGGGGATGTTTGTCTCATTGGGCTATCCTCGCCAAACATCTCTATTGTTGACAAGATTAGTGACTCATAATGGAAGGTTACCGATAGGTGCCCCAACAAGCCCTGCTATATCCAATATTATATGTAGAAAAATGGACAAGAGGTTTTCTAAATTGGGGCAGAAGATGGAGTTTGAGTACTCCCGCTATGCCGATGATATCACCATATCGAGCAACAAAAAAAAAATAACAGGAATGATACCTTTTTTTAAAGAGATAATGGGAGAAGAAGGGTTTGTGGTGAACGAAGCAAAAATGAGGATATTAAGAAGTGGTAGGAGACAAAAGATAACCGGGATCGTGGTAAACAAAAAGCCAAATATAGCGAGAGAAGAGATAAAGAAACTGAGGGCAGTGATCTACAACTGTAGTCACAAGGATATAAAGCAAGAGATGATAAAATGGGCAAAAAACGAAAAAAAGTTAGCCAATCCATACGATTACACTCTAAACAAGTTTAGGCTCTCACTGTTGGGCAGGATAGGTTTTGTGAAGATGGTAAATCCCGGAATAGGGGAAAAGCTTCTCCAACAATTCGATACGCTTTCACTGAATGCGTGAAGACTAAACAAACAACAGAACTGCCATGAGGTATTTCAGTATAGCATTGCTCTTGGCATGCATTTCGGCAGGGTCTGCTTACGCTGATATCGGGATAATAGTTGCTTTAAATTCGAATTTGGAACAATTAAAAGAGGGCCTAAAGACAAAGGAAATTACCAAAAAGGCCGGGAGGGAATTCTATTCAGGCAAGATAGATGATATAGATGTGGTTTTGGTAAGATCTCCAATGGGCAAGGTAAATAATGCCATAACAGCCCAGGCTCTTTTATCCCATTACCGTATCACATCTGTCATCTCTATATCGCCGTCAGGGGCTATTAACAAAGGTGTTAACATCGGAGACATCATAGTGGCGTCTGCCGTCTATCAACACGACTTTGGTACGATCAAGCCCTATGGTTTTGTCTGGAGCAGAGTCCCTGATGGGACTGATTGGGATGAGCCGGGTTATAACCTTCCGGATGAAGGATTCAGACAATTGGTCCTCCTTTATGCCAAGGATAAGAAAAAGACCAGAAATAGAATTATACAAGGGGCCATAATCACAGGAGACCAGTTTATATCTTCTCAAGATAAAAAAGAATGGTTGTACAAGAAATTTAAGGCTATGGCCGTTGATATGGGTGCTGCTGCAATTGCTCAGGTCTGCTACGCAAACGGTGTTCCTTTTTGTATATTGAGAGTAGTTACGGATAAAAGTACAATAGACGCTAGGCCAACTTTTGAGAAATCTGTTTCGGCATATCAGTCAGACATAGATATTCCTGCATTTCTGAAAACCATACTTCGAGGAATACAAAAGTAAAAGATAAACAGGCTTCTGCTTCTTATTATCTGGAGAGATGGCATACGTATGAACAGGATTATAAAAACATTACTGTGTCTAGTTGTTATGGTTTTGATCTTTGCTGCCGATGGTTTTGCTCTCGACAACTATTATCTTCTAAAAGAGGGTAACATTGCCAGAGATGAAGGAAAAATTGAAGAAGCTATAGAATACTATCAGAAATATATTGACTCCCATCCAACCACCCGCGATATCCACTCTAGTCAATACCATAAGAGAATACAATATTACATAAGAAATTTCCTTATAGCCTATTCAAATCTACTCGACATATATAGAGAAAATGGGGAAAGCGAGTTACTTGATAAATGGACCAAGAAATTAAAAGATGCCTATTTCAGCAACAATTTTGGCTCGAAGAACATGTACAGCCTTGCCGGGATCTACCTTGACAACGGCCTTTCACCAGATGCAATAATCCTTTTTGAGCAGATAATCAGAGAACAAAAGGAGAATCACAACTCGCATAACAACAAAGTCATGTTGAGGGCTTATTCTAAGCTCTTAAAGATATACGAGTCTCAGGGGGAAAATGAAAAAACGGCAGGCTTAATTGGATCATTAAGATCGAACTACCCGACATCCGATTTTGATCTCAAGGATAAACATAAACTTGCCACATTATACCTGAAATATGGTATGGAAACCGATGGAGAAGAATTACTAAGAGATATAATCGATGAAGGCGACTACTCTGGCGATTCTTCAAATATAAATGTTCTGATAAAGACATACTCAAAATTATTAAAAATTTGCCACAACAAGGAAGATAGAAACTGCATTGAACAATTGGCGGGACAAATATCTCACAAGTTTTCTGCACCGGGCCTTTCTCCTAATAACATGCATACTCTGGCCATAGCGTATTTAAAGTGTGGAAAAAAGGAAGAAGGCTCAAAGTTCCTTACGGAAATAACAGACCACTATTCATATACGACGTTTGGGCGAAAGGCCCTTTTTCTTTTAGGCAGGCTGTCCCAAAGCGATAAGGATTGGGATTCTGCAATAGGGTATTATGCTAAATACGTAAAGAAATATCCTGATCCGCCTTTTTTTGCCCTCAAGGCATATTCAAGATTGATCGATTCTTACTGGTCAAGAGATGCCAACATGGAATTAGTTCAAGACGAGACAAGAAACCTATGTGACATAGTCAATGGCATTTCGGATTTTGAGACTCAATTGAACCTTGCCAGGGATTTGAAATGGAAGGGCATGGATGAAATGGCCTCAGCCACGTTTAGTCTTGGATTATCCTCAGCCAGGACGTTTATTTCAGAGAACAAAAATACATACAAGGCGTTAAGGGCGTACTGGACAATAGAAAAGTATGCCTATGCCATGGACAGATTTGACCTGGTTGAAGAAAGTGCTAATCGAGTTTTAGAGATTGTCAATAAATTAAAGAATGCTCCATTAAGATCTGAAAGGAACGAAAAGGTAGAACATATAAAATCCCAGACATATCTCTGGCTTGCAAGGGTTTACAGAGAAAGGCAAAATCATCCGGAAGCAGCAAGATTTCTGAAAATGTTTATTAAAAACTATCCGAACCATAAAGACATGGATTATGCCAGATATGAATTAGGGATGGTTTGCGAGGATGAAAACGACTCAGAGGAAGCGATAAGTATGTACCGTAAGATCGGAGATGGTATGTGGAAGAGAAAGGCCGGGAAGAAATTATCAATTTTAGGACATTAAGCTGATGCATGCATTGAGAGGGAAAATACTATTATTATCTTTGATAATAGTGATTTTTCATGCAGCACATATCCATGCATGGGAGTGTGAAGTAACACTGAACGGTCCAAATACGATAAAAGTAGGTCAGACAATTACCTTAAGTGCCTCAGGATCCCCAGAGGATGGCTCTTATTCCTGGTTTAATACGCCCAACCTCGTGCCACATGGTTCAACTGCAGAGTTAACAGGTTTTGTTCCCTCATTCTTTGATTACATTCAGGTTGGAGCCACATATACCACCCCGAGAGGCAAAAGATGTACTGATAGAAAGTGGATCTATGTCTGCATATGTTATGTAAGGATAAGTGGCCCCAACGAGGTTAAGGTAGGAGAGACCATCAGTTTACACGCTGAGGGTGATCCACCGGACGGCACCTATGCGTGGTCGCCAGTGTCTGGTCTTGTACCAAGCGGCTCATCAGCGCAATTTACCGGCCAGACTCCAGGGCATGTAACAATTGCGGTTACCTATACAACCCCTGATGAGAAGACATGTGCTGATATGCATGAGATCACAGTATCAGAAGAATGTTCTGTTTCCATATCAGGACCATCGGAAGTGGGAATAGGTGATACAATCAGCTTTGCTGCATCAGGAAGCCCTGATGGCGGCACCTATACCTGGTCGCCGGTGCCGGGCCTTGTAGCTAATGGATCATCGGCTCAGTTTACCGGCCAGGTTCCAGGCAACGTAACCATTGGAGTTACCTATACAACCTCTGCTGGGGGAACCTGTACCGATACCCATGTTGTCACCGCCTTTGGGGTGGGGTCAATCACCGGGCCGACCTGTGTTAACTCGGGTTCGACATTAACCAAGGATCACTTCACTATTATGACCGATCCCATCGGTTTTGAGCATCTGGTCACAGTCAGCCCATTAACGTTCAACATCTTATCCCAATCTGAAGAGGCAACCGTCATAGCCTCCTGTGGTCCTGGTACAGCAGACGATGCGACGACCACGATCATAGTGGTTAATAGCAATGTAAAGGATGGGAAAAGTATTTCTTTTGAGATCCCTAATCTTCTGAACGATGTATTGAAGAAAATTGATCTTGGAGACAAGACTGATCTTTCTGTGAAAAAGAGTTTTAATGACTTCGAGGAATGTTGTGAATTTGGCGTTTCTACATCCACAGATGGAACGTTCGCTGTCACTTTGTCCCTAGGTGCCGGTCCATTTACAATCATTGGGATTCCCATACCGCCAAAGTTCAAGAAATGGGTTGCGGCAGACCTGGTTAACGTAACTCTATCAGGAGGAGGAAGTGTTGCTATAGATGGAAGTTACAATGCCTGTGACAATGACACAGATTGGAGCGGAGGAGGAGATCTCACTGCTGGGGTTAAGGTGGGGGGTATGGTTAAGGCAAAGGTTCCGGAGGTTATTGTGATCGAAGGAGCGATAAAGGGTTCAACAAGCATAACCGAAAAACTGTCAATAGATTTAGCAGACTTGAAGCTTACAACTAGCTGGGGTGGTCTGACGGGAAGTGTTGGTGGTAAAATAAAAATTTTTCGAAAAGAGATGACTTTTAAAACGAGTAGAACCTATTTTGAAAAGAGTGGTCTTCTTTTACCAGTAACGATTCCTCTTCCCTCTTTAAACAAAGAATAGCTATATGCGAGGAAAACTAAATATGAACGGAATGCAAACAATTAGCATCAAGTCTGCTATTATATTTGTGTTGTGCTTAGCTATGTTCATAATTAACGGAATCAGCTATGCGGCAAACGGACAATACCCTATGAGGGTGGCAATTATAGAGAAAGACCAAGCGACATACGACACTCCTGAAAACGCACTTGCTGCTATGTGTTCTTCTTCAATAAGAGAGGACCTTGAGTGGTACTATGAAACTTTAACTGAAGAAACTGCTCTGGATGATAAGAAAGCCTCTCAGGATGCCAGTATTGATCCCAGAAAAGAAAGTGAAGTCTTTAGAAAATATTTTAAGGAAGCGTATATAATCGACAAGCACATATATGGACATTCTATTATCTTGGTTGTAGATATACACACCACGAACGGGACTATTTTTACGCTTCCGTATACATTTGTGAAAGAACATAACAAATGGAAAATGACCAATAAATTTGCCAGTGACGAGGATCTGTGGGAATATCTGGACTATATCAAACCCGAAGAAATCATATCCTTTACTACAAAGATACGCCCCGATAGATGGAATCTCAACTGGTACAACCGGATAAAAGAACACATAGAGGAAAGAAAATGGATCAGACGCTTTGCTGAAAGGGTTTGTATCCTCTGCATGATAGGTAACCTCAAGGATAATGAAGATAACCCACACAGTGTGGAAGAGATAGTGCCGGAGACACTCCTTTTGAATTATTTGGTTCATCCTCAACCCTGGAAATTTGGGCAGGGGGAAAAAATGGCTTTGATCTTTGATTTAAGTGAAGGCCGGGATCTCAACAAGATCCGAGGCTTTAAAGACTGGCATAATAAGAATAAGTTCTCAAAAAAATACAAAGGCCCTGTGATGCTGGTCAGATTTAACAAGTTCAAGGCCATGGAGACTCTCTCGGAGATGATCCATGGAGAGGAGTATGACATAATAGTCTCAGGAGAGCTAAAAGATGAAAAACGATTCAAAGGAAGCGCAAAGATCACGATAACAGGAAGGGAAGCCGAACACAGGCGGGACTTGAAAGATCAGGATTGGTTAAACTCGGATAAAGATATGGATAACTGGTGGAACAAAGAGAAGGCATTGGAGGATTGGTTGGAGAAGACAAGAGGGAACCAAAAGCACTGAACCTCGGCATTATGCACTCAACAAACATAAGGAAAGAATATGCATGAATAGGGGACGTTCGTTCCGAACGTGCATAGCTTGCCTTGCAACTATTCAATATTGACAATAGTCTCCGGGGCAGGATCTCCGGCAATAACGATCTCTTGGCTTGGACCGACCATGAAATCAAGGGCGATCAATAGCTGAGTATAGGCCATGGGTTGATCCTTAACCTGTTCTGAAAAAGCCTGAGTCAATTGTTCAGCCCTTTGCTCCAAATCAACATTCCCTGTCATGCGACCAAGGCGCAAAAAGTTCAGGGCAGCTACTGAGTTGCCAGATGGAAGGGCCCCATCGTAGATCCTTTTGCTTCGCGTGATCAAAAGTTCGTTTCCTTTTCCTGTAAAATAGAGCCCGCCATCTTCTTTATCCCAGAAAATATCTATCATTGCCTGATTCAGAGCTATGGCCTCCTCAAGATAGGAAATCTTAAAGGTAGCCTCATATAGTTCGATCAAACCCCAAGTCAGAAAGGCATAATCATCCAGGTATCCCGGATAAGCTGCATCCCCTTGTCTGTGACGGCGAAGAAGGTAACTTTTTAATAAGTCCGGGCAAATCATATTTTGAGACTATCCACTAGATTCCGGCTTTCGCCGGAATGACAGGCCCTCACACCCAATCGTCATTCCGGCGAAAGCCGGAATCTAGACATCTTACCCGGACTTATTGAGAAGTTACGAATTTTGCAGCGTCTGAGGCTGCATACACATACGCTTGATCACCAAAGACCTTGTATCCTTTGGCAAGAGCAGCGATCATGAGTCCATTCCACGAGGTTAGAATCTTGTCGTCTCTAGAGGATGCACTCGTTTTTTTCGGATATTGAAGAGCCTGTCCCTCCCATCCTTAAGAGCCTTTAAAGTGAATTCCGTCAAACGGAACAAGAATTGGGTGCGGCGTCCGCTGCATTCTGGTCCGTTATCCACATTAATGACAAGCTGTTTCAGACCGCAAAACTCCTGCTTTCTCTTTTCCCACAAGAGAAGAAGGCCGTCAACAATGAAGTCTCTGGTTTTGTAGCTGGTGCCGAAAAATAAGAACGATCTGCCGGTAACCGGTTCCAGAATGCCGCCAGGAACCAATTTCTCCTTGAGACACATATCATGATCCAATGCCTTAACAGCCTCGACGCCACGCGAACGCCCACCCCTGGAGTATTCACCAACATTGACAGTTGCCTTGGTGTCTATGCTGATTCTCATGGTTTCAGGATCAGCATCCGCCAAGGCATTCATCTGCCAGACGTTTTCAAAGATTGCGCAGGATGTTGGAAATCGTGCGCACGGTCGGCAATGATTTTGCTGGCCATCCCTTCTCCACAAGAGCACGGGCGGCCTCAGCAGGATCTTCCTGAGTCGTCCCAAACACGCCCAGGAATTCGTAACCAGCATCAGAGACCGACTTTTTCAGAACCTCCACACCGACCCATTTCGGCCCATGAATAACTGTTGCCCTGGCTGTTGTGAGATTGACAACGGCATCCTTGACACCGTCAACGGCTTTTAAGGCCAGTTCCACACGTCTCACACAAGCAGCACAGGTCATGCCCCCCGACTGAAATAGTTGTTTTTGGGATGTTGTGTGTGGCTTCACCAGACAACTTCGTAGCCTGCCTTCTTGATCTTTTCTCTCACAAGGTCCATGTCAACTGGCTTTTCCTCAAAAAATGCCTCACCCTTCTCAAGGTCTACCTTGACATCCTTGATCCCGACAATCTCATTCAGGGCCTTGGTGACTGCCATTACACAGTGATTGCAGGTCATCCCCTTTATCTTGACCTTGGCCATGATGCCTTCTCCTTTTATAGTTCAATAAGGAATTTTTTCCTGAGGCCTCCTCTCCGGGATATGGACGTGAGTTACCTTATCCTTGTTCCATGCCTTTGAAACGTAAAGGTTGCAATAGCAACTCCCATACTCTTCCACGTCAGGGTTTCTGTAAACGCAGGGACATAAGATGTCCTTGTCCAGGTCGCGTTCCCCGGATGCCAGCCTGCAGGGGCAGGACATGTAGCCGTAACGTTTCTTGTTTACAAGAAGTGCGTCAAGGAGATCGAAGACCCTTTCTTTGTCTATGTTAAAATAGTAACCTTTCGGCTCTTGAATCTTTTTTAGCGTCTCATAAAGTCTTTCCACCTCATTCATAATCCAAGGGCCTCCTTGATCTCATCTTCTTTGTATCCAATAATGACCTTGTCTCCGATGATAATGGTGGGAAAGGAACACCGTGGATTCCATTTCTTCACTTCCTCAAGAATAGCAGTCCTTTCTTTTCCTTGAAGCAAATCCACATCAGTAAATTTATACTTCACAGCGCAGTCATTCAAAAATATTTTAGTGGCCTTACAATGGCTACAGGTACTGAGCGTATAAATTTTAACGGTTTTTTTCATCCCTAATTCCTCAGTCTTTCAACACGTTGTGATGAGATCTGAAAGGAAAAACTTTTCTGAAGCAAGTCAGATCTTAGTGTCTTCTATAGTCCTTTATTTTGTCTATAAAAGCCGATAGGGATAGGCCCGCTTCGTCCACTCGCTTGAGGTGTGCTCGGTCTTCAGTTGCTCATAGGCCTCTTTAAGAGGCCTGGGATCATCTGTGGCTTTGTAACGGCACACACCACGCCAATAAATCGTCTCAGGCACCGAGTCGCTTTTTGGATATTCTGTCAGCAGTTTTTCGAGCTTTGTGAGTGCCTCATCGAATCGATCCGTTTCCAAATAGGACTTCCCCATGCCCAGCAACAGCGAAGGAATCAATTCTTCAGGGGCGAGAAAACCCACTGTCCGATGGTGCTCTTTGCCTTCGGTATCGAGGGTAATAAGAGTAGGTGTCCACTTGACATTGAAATCAGTGGACAGGGGCTGGACATCAAATTGTACCTGCAGGGGAATCAGGTTATCGTTGACAAAGCTGATCACCTTCCCGTCTGGATACGTAACTGCATCCATCTGTTGACATCCAATTCAACCCGGATTGAAAAAACTAAGCAATATAACCCTGTTCTCAACCCGTGCCCGGGCCAGTGCAACATCCATATCTGTTTCCCATTTGATGTTTTCTGCCATGATTATTCCCCTTCATCCATAAGTTTGGGTTTCCAAAAAGCCGAAATGCTATATTAAAAAAAACACCTATACGAATTCCTCCATGCGGTCGGAGGGCTGAGCCAAGAGAACAAACCTCACCTTTGGAATACGAGCCTTTTCGTATTCCCCTATCAGGTATACCAAAAGGGTAAAAATCTTTTCTTGATACTCGGTTATGTAAGCCCTGGCCTCCTCCGTATCGATTGACCGCACAGGGACCAAAAACTGTTTGTTACTGACCTCACATTTTCTCTATGTTCGTCTTCAGTTGCCCGATCTGCATACCCAGGGAAACGCACTGTTTTCCTTCCATGCACTCATCAGCTTCTTGGAGTTCCAAGTGAGTCTTGAGCTCATGTTCGTCTTTTTTCAAGTCAACAACCCATGCCTTTTTTGTCTCATCATACTCCACATTTACATCTATGCCGCATTCGCCGATGTCAGGATAGATCGATTTAATCTTGTCACACAATTCTGTCTTGTCGTGCATGGTCTTATCCTCCTTTTCTTCTGATATTTAGGAAGGTCAGTTAATATGAATGTCCCTTCTAAATACAATTAAATGGTTTAAAGCCCTTTTTGGTCTTGCATCAGCCGGGCAATGGTCAGTGTCTTAAAAGTGAACAAAATTGACTTCATGTGAAACCGTCGTCAAGTTCTGTCTTGAAAGTTGGCGTTTACTTGAACTCATGTACTATTATAAAATCGTTTCCGAATCTGGTTCCGTGACAAAGAATACAGCCCTCGGGTTTGCCAAAAGGCTTGGCCTTACCCTCGGGTGTGTACTTTACCCAAAACCAGTCCCCGTCTATGGGATTATATCCATTGACCTTATACATCACAGTGATTGCCTTGAGTTCATTCGCTCTGCTGTAGCTTTCCTTTACCTCTATGGCTCCACACTGGACCGGGGGTCTTGGTGAGTTTAGCGCACGGTCATTCACGTAAACCCTGTGTAACGGTCCATGGGGGGCACGGCCTGGTTGCATTCCCTGATGGTCAGGCCAGAAAGACCATCCCTTATATGGACAAACTTTTGTGATATAATGCCACAGCTCTTCCGGATCTGCTCCGGGCATGTCCGCAAAGGCAACTGACCCGTACAGGAAACAAACCGTGACGACTAAAACGCCAATAATCCTTGCCACTTTTTTCATTACAGACCCCCTGTCTTCATGCAAAAAAATATGATTTAGCCTTCACTAAGGCCTAGTGAGATAGGATTAATGAAGTACTGCCTTTAACTCACTAACCTTGGTTATTGGTTTCTTGCAACTGTATTGCTCACAAAGGTAAACCGTAGGTTGATGATTCACTGAATGCATGGGCTCCACAAAGGGAGACAAAGCAGCAAGCCTTTTCCCCTCTGCCCCATCCGGGCGCACAAGTACGACCTTGTTGGGCAGGAACTTACTATGGAGGACTTTAAGCATGTCCCGCATAGTCTCAGAGGCAGGATCTCCAGCCATAACAATCTCCTGGCTTGGGCCGACCATGAAATCAAGGGCAACCAATAGTTGTGTGTATGCCATGGGATGCTCCGTAACCTCTGCGGCAAAAACCTTAGTCAATTGGTCAGCTTTTTTCTCCAGATCTGTGTTCCCAGTGAGACGACCGAGGCGCAAAAAGTTCAGGGCAGCTACAGAGTTGCCAGACGGAAGGGCCCCATCGTAGATCTCCTTGCTTCGCGTGATCAAAAGCTCGTTTCCTTCTCCTGTAAAATAAAGCCCGCCACCTTCTTTATCCCAGAAAATATCTATCATTGCCTGATTCAGGGCTATGGCCTCCTCAAGATAGGAAATCTTAAAGGTGGCCTCATACAGTTCGATCAAACCCCAAGTCAGAAAGGCATAATCATCCAGGTATCCCGGATGGGCTGCATCCCCTTGTCTGTGACGGCGAAGAAGCCTGCCACCGGCTGTTCTGAGATGGCTCAAGATAAATTTTGCAGCATCTGAGGCGGCATCCACATACGCTTGATCACCAAAGACCTGGTATCCCTTTGCAAAGGCAGCGATCATGAGTCCGTTCCAAGAGGTCAGGATCTTGTCGTCTCTCAGGGGATGCACTCGTTTTTTTCGGACGTCAAGGAGCCTGTCCCTTCCATCCTTGAGAGCTTTTTCAAGTCCTGGCAGATCCATGCCTTCTTTTGCCACAAAGCTTTGGGTAGATACAGGCACATGTGGAATGCTGCGCTCTTGTTCAAAATTGCCTTCCTCGGTAATTCCATAGAAGCGGCAGAAAAGATCGCCCAGCTCTTCCCCAAGATGTTGTTTGACCTCCAGGGGAGTCCAGAGATAAAACAGTCCTTCCTTGCCTTCGCTATCAGCATCTTCTGCTGAATAAAATCCGCCCTCAGGCGAATTCATGTCGCGCAACACATATGTAAGTATTTCGCGCGCTACCTGAGCGATCTTGACCTTCCCTGTTGCCTGATATGCCTCTATATAAGCCATGGCCAGCAAGGCCTGATCGTAAAGCATCTTTTCAAAGTGAGGGACCAGCCACTTTTCATCCACCGAATAGCGGTGGAAACCAAAGCCGACCTGATCAAAGATGCCACCGCTTCTCATAGTGTTGAGGGTCTTTTCCACCATCTCTATGGCCCTTAAATCGCCGCTCCGCTTGTACCACCTCAAGAGAAACATGAGGTGATGGGGTGTTGGAAATTTCGGTGCAGCACCAAATCCCCCACAGATCGGGTCAAAGGACCTTTCCAACTGGGCGTAACCCTTCTTCAAGGTCTCCACGTTTAAAGCATGAACCGAACTTACTGAATCTGACCTAGGCTGAATATCATTTGTAATGGCATCACTCGATTTTACGATACGTGCCCGGTCATTTTGCCACATGGCGGCAATCTGCTTGAGGATATCCACAAAACCTGGCATTCCCATCCGGCTGGTCTTTGGAAAATACGTGCCTGCAAAAAAGGGTTTACCTTCGGGTGTCACAAATATGGAGAGGGGCCATCCTCCGCGACCTGTCAAAGACTGGCACACTGCCATGTAAATCTTGTCCACGTCCTCACGTTCTTCACGGTCTACTTTGATAGCGACATAGGATTCGTTAAGAAGTAGGGCAACTTCCTCATCTTCAAACGACTCGTGCGCCATCACATGGCACCAGTGGCATGTGGCATAGCCGATGGACAGAAAGACAGGCTTATCATCTTTTCTGGCCTTATCAAAAGCCTCCTCACCCCATGGATACCAGTTCACAGGGTTCCAGGCATGCTGGATAAGGTAAGGGCTCTTCTCGTCAATCAGACGATTTGAAGCCCCTTTTTGTCTTGCATCAGCCGGGCACACACTAACTCCTTGAACAAAAAAGTAACAAATAATCCGATTACTATAGAGCTAACCTAATCCTAAGCCTCACCATCTGGAACACATTGCTTAAAGCAAAGCCAGGACCATCAGCATAGCTGAAGGTTTAATAAGGGATTAAATCAAGCCCCGTCAAGAATATGCCGTTCGTGCTCACTAAACCATACGGCTGGATCAGAAAAATATAACTTCATATCAGACAAGGCAGCATAGTGACTCTTTTCCTCGGTGATCATCTGGTCAACAAACTCCCGCTCCATAGGATCGATGGCCTTTGCAAGGTGCTGCTGATAAAAGGAGATCGCCCGGAATTCGAGGTCGATGCCAATATTAAGCGCTTCCAAGTCGCTGGTTTTGGCCGTGATCTCTGTTCCATGGGCAGACGCCATCTCTTTGAAAAGAATACCGAGATCCTTGTGGTCAGGTTTTATCGACCTCCATTTCTCAGACCAGGCCTCACCTGCCTTCAAGGCTTCATAAATGTTCTTAATACGATCCATATGCATGCCCTCATCCTTCATGAGCATTTGAAATATTTCTCGCCCAAGCTTGTTCTGGCAGGTTGAAACGGCCGTCTCATAAAAACTCTTTCCCTTCTCCTCCATCTCCAATGCTGTAGAAAGCATCTGCAAAGATCTGTCTGTGCCATTTGACATATTCGGCCTCCTTTTGTCCAACTCGAATCTAATCAGTACTGACCCGCTCATATGCAAATATCTTTTCTATCAGACCGGCTGAACGGACAAAGGTTGTGGATGCCCCCATATATTTTCCGGTTATCAGGACAGACAGGCACAAGAGAATCCCTGCTGCGCTCCCGGCAACATAGGGGGACCAGCTCTTTTGCTTCAAGACATTATTTACCTTTCGCTTCGTCTCATTGGCTAGGTCAGCATGGATCTCCAACCCGGCTCTTCCATCATGGGCTGGAAAAACATGATATAAGGGCCTCTCATTAGATGTGCCATAACGCCATCATCATGAATTTTTCTGATCCTGTGATTGACCAACACCTTGCCAAAACCAAGTTGTGCCATTTCTGTTGCATCCCACTCGCTGTGGATGAGATATTCCGGGGGGCTGGGCATGGCATCGGGTGTTTTAAACAAAGGTTTGGGATCTTTCGGCGGATTTGCACCCAGAGTCTGTAAGGATTGTACCATTGATTTTGGGTCCATCATGAAGCTCCCTAAAGCGCAGACGCCGATCTGTTTAAGGATCATGTATCCCAGAAAACCGGTCGAATCCGACAGCGCCTCCATGGTGGCGATGGCTCCTTGCTCAAAGGCGTTTTCTCTGCCTGGCTCGACCGTATGCTCGGCCATGGCCACGCAGCGCCTGGGTGTGACAAAACGAATAAATTCCTTTTCCTCCTTCATGTCGACGCCAAGGTCGGAAATCTGGCCCATGGATCTTACAGCGGGCATCTTGGCTTTTATAATCCTGTAAACAGGCTCCCATGGGCCCTCGATGACCATGGACAGACAGCTTCCGCACAATTCAAAGGTTCTGTCAAACTGCTTTAGATGAAAGTCGTCATGGTCTTGCCACCTCTTCCACATTGTATACTGGTAGTTACGAATGGGGTTCAGTTCCTTTTCCATATGCAACTTCCCCCCACCGTATCGACCGGCCAGGGGCAGAATTCCGGTCTGGATGTTGGCCTGGAATCCCACGAACCCAGGGTGCGTGGCTGTCGTGATACAGACCCTTGGCCCAACCTTTTTCATCAACTGAAAGCTCTCCTCGTTGTTAGCCACTTTCGACATGTTCAAGGCTAAATAGATAGGGCTATCAGGCACTTCGCTTGTCTGAGATGCTTGAGCGAAAGACAACCCTCTTGCAAAGCTGGCTCCGCCAGCAGCGAGCCCAGCCAGCTTAATGAAATGCCTACGATCCATTCCTGTTCCATTCTTTGGCATGGTTTACCTCCCTATAATCTCATCCTATGATTCCGCCTCGTGGTTTCAAACTTGGATCAACCGAGAACTATCCGTATTCCTCCATAATCCTCTTTAGCATTACCCGGTCCACATCCTGCCCTACCAAAGGTCCTTGACTCAGAACAGGAAAGTGTTTTTCAAAAGAAGGCCGGTCGTTCCGGTAAATTATGCCAACAGGGATCTTGTCTCCCCACTCACGGGCCGCCTTCATAGCCCCCTCCCAGTATGTGGGATCGTAAGTCGCAGGCAAGGGGTAACATCGGTCCTTGTACCAGGCATAAGTGTTGACCTTGTTGAAGGAGACACAAGGCTGTAACACATCAATGAGGGCAAAACCTGGATGAGCTATTGCCTGCTGAATCAGTTCTGACAGGTGATCGATCATGCCGGAGAAACCACGGGCTACAAAACCGGCCTGCATGACCACAGCCACAGCGATCGGGTTTAAAGGTGCCGAGGTCGCGCCTTCCGGCTGGGCCTTGGTCACAAAACCTTCGGCAGTAGTAGGGCTGGCCTGTCCCTTGGTCAGGCCATAGACCTGGTTGTTGTGAACCAGAAGCGTTACATTGATGTTACGGCGCATGGCTGCCAGAAAGTGGTTGCCCCCCTCCCCGTAGTTACACCCGTCGCCACTTTCAACAATCACTGTGAGCTCTGGATTGGCCAGTTTTGCGCCAGTGGCCACAGGAAGCGATCGACCATGCAGTCCATTGAAGACATTGGCATTCAGGTAGTGGGGCGCCTTGGCAGCCTGCCCGATTCCGGAGACAAACAGGACCTCATGAGGCTCCTGTTGGCTGGCCACCAGCGCCTGTTTGACCGCCTTTAAAATAGAGAAGTTTCCACAGCCCGGGCACCAAGCTGTCTCGTATTCTCCGTAATCGTCGATAGTAACCATATTGATTCTCCCATTCCACTCTCCTACCGGTTCAATTCCCGGAGAATTGATTCCGTTGTGAACGGCAGCCCATCATACCGAAGCACCTTTTTCTTGATTTCAAATCCTGTCTCTCGCCGGATCAGCCTGGCCAACTGACCGGTGGCGTTGCCCTCTATGGAGATCACCTGTCCTGCCTCCTGCAGGTGTCCCATGAATTGCTCCGGTACCAGAGGCCAAACCTGAGAGAAATGGAGCGTGGCCACCTTTTCTCCATTGGACCTCATTCGGGAAGCCGCCTCATGCACCGCCCCTTTGCTCGATCCCCACGAGACCAGTAGAAGGTCCGGGTTCCCATTCCCTTTCATATCCGGAGAGATGACCTCGGCACGGAGCCCTTCTCCCTTTTTTAACCGCTTTTCAACCATTAGCTTGCGAACAGAGAGATCTTCCGTAATGTGACCATCCTGAGTATGCTCATCGCTGTCAGCTACGACAAGATGTTCCGTTATTCCCGGAAGCAGGCGAGGCGAAATACCGCTTTCGGTGATCGCAAACCGCAGATATGGTTCCGAACTAACAGCGTCGGTACTTACACGCACCGGAGCCAGATTTTCCACGTCAAAGGAGGGCACAGCGCGGTAGGAATCGGCCAGGAACTGATCGGTCAAAAGAAATATGGGCCCCTGATATCGCTCTGCCAACTCTAATGCCCTACGGGTGAGATGAAAGCACTCCTCTACTGTTCCTGGCGCAAAAATTGCCCTTGGAAACTCGCCGTGGCCGGCATGAAGCACCAACTCAAGGTCTTCCTGTCCTGTGTGCGTGGGAAGACCAGTAGCCGGGCCGGGGCGCTGGGCTACTACAATGACCAAAGGGGTTTCAGTCATGGCGGCCAGGCTGATCCCTTCCACCATGAGGGCAAATCCGCCGCCGGATGTGGCCACCATGCTTGGCACACCGGCAAACGAGGCCCCTATAGCCATGTTAATAGCTGCGATTTCGTCTTCTGCCTGCTCCACGATCAACCCCATCTGTCTGGCATAGCCTGCCAGGTTCTGGCTGATGGAGGTAGAAGGCGTCATGGGATAGAATGCGAAAAACTTTAGGCCGGCAGAGAGAGAACCAAGGGCAATGGCCTCATTGCCGTTGAGCATCAAGCGCTGTGAAGGATTAACAACAGGGGGCAGCTTGCGGACTGTTGCAGTCTGCCCGGAACACCAATGAAAGGCAGCTTCCAACACCCGAAGGTTCTCTTCCATGACCTGGGGATGCTTTTTGCCAAAGAAATCACTTAATGTCCTTGCCATCACCCCTTTGTCCAGGCCAAGAAGGGAGCCGACAACACCTAGGGCAGCGATGTTTGAGAACCTAGATTTAGCCAACTCCTTAAAAGGGACCCTTAAAAGGCGGTCACCAGCAATCTCTAAGGCAGCATCGATGACAATAAGCCCGCCAGACAAGAGATCCTTGCGGTACAGAGTGGCTGTGTTTATGTCGAGTGCGACCAGAAGGTCCACTGCCTCAACAGGCCCATCGACCTCATCAACTCCTACTCGAATGGCAAAGGTATTGTGTCCACCCCGAATGCGGGACTGATAGCCCTGGGTCACGCCGATAAAATAGCCGCTGCGCACAAGGGCCTTGCCCAGCAGATGTCCGATGGTTACCAGCCCTTGACCTGCTTCACCGCCAATGAGGATGTTCATGGTGCCTCCTCGTTGAATGGAGGCCCCAGATGATTCAGGACCTCCATGGTTTCCAGGTTTTAAAGTGCCCTCATAAACGCTACGAGGTCTTTTTTCTCCTGGTCTGTAAGCTTGAGGCCCTGAATCAAGTTGAAGAACTCGACCGTGTCTTCAAGTGTCAGCAGCCGGCCATCATGTAAATATGGCGGCGAGTCCTTGATCCCACGGAGGGGAAAGGTTTTGATAGGCCCGTCTGCAGAAGCCATCCTGCCATTGATCATACGAGGCTTGTAGAATCGCTCTGTCTTCAGGTTGTGCATGAGATTGTCAGTATAGTAAGGCGCTGGATGGCAGACGGCACATTTGGTCTTTCCGAAAAACAGCTCCTGTCCTCGCATTTCCGTCTCTGTGGCCTTTGTGGGACAGAGCATACCATAGATATTTAGCTTAGGAGCTGGCGGGAAGTCTAAGATCGCCTGAACCTCGGCCATAAAGTGGACTTGGCTACCCCGTTCGAGAACATTAACGCCTTTCTTCGTGGCAATCACCGGATCGCCGTCAAAATAGGCAGCACGCTGCTCAAATTCGGTGAAGTCTTCAATCGATTTCAGCGCTCGCTGCGAGCCGAACAGGCGCTGAATATTTACTCCGCGCAGAGTTGGAGTATCAAGGCGGTGGCGAAATTCCTGGGGGCGGATATCGCCCACTAGATGCGTAGAACCGTTGGTATGCCCGTTCGCATGGCAGTCAAAACAGGTAACCCCACGGCTTGGACGCTCAGAGCGACGGTCTTCGGTTTGGTTGAACTGCTGTTGCGGGGAGGGTGTGACCAACAGTCTCAGTCCTTCAATCTGCTTGGGATTAAGTATTCCGTTGAACATTTCATAGTAGTTGTCGATGGTTACCAGCTTACCCTGGGAGACGTCACCAAGGTCCGGCCTTGTAGTCAGATAAATGGCTGCTGGGAAGTCAGGTAAAAAGTGATCCGGTAAATCAAAATCCAGATCAAAACGGGTGAGATCCCGCCCTTCCTGCTTTTTGATCTCATCTATATGGGACTTTGGGAAAACCATACCACCTTCAAGATGATTTGGATGGGGAAGTGGCATAAGTCCCTTGGGGAAAAGATCCTTTTTAGAAATCTCTTCAGGGCTCATTGCCGCCAGCTTATCCCATGTCATCTCCTTGGGTAACTTTGCCCTCACACCTTCCTGGACGGGCTTTCCGCGGGACATAGTAACGCCCTTGGCTGGACGATTGCTCAAGTCATAGCGCTCATTGAGCAGATCCATCTGACGCTTCATGACCTCAGACTTTGCAGCCTTCATACGATCCATTATCGTTGCAAAGCTCTCTTTGATAACTACAGGCGAGTAACTGGTCCTTACGGATTCCTGTGCATAGGCTGCACTCAAGACGACAAACAAAGCAAAGAGTATACCCAACATCGTCCATCGATACTTTCTTGATGCATGTCTCATGTCCTTGTCCTCCCCTTTTTTTGATTTGCTGATAGCAATCAGTACTTGTCGGCCTCGGCAACAAAGACACAATGTCTTGGCCCCACTGGCAAGCCTTTTGCCTTCTGGCTAAAACCATTCATCGCATAACCTATTTTTTCATAAGCCGGTTAATATTGCAAGCTACTTATGTAAAAAGATTTACATCATCATGTCCTTATCACTCTGCTCAACAGCACGATCAATCTCTACCTTGAGCTGAGTCGGCAGGCCCGGAATATCCACACTCAAGAAACCCCTTACAATGGTGGCACTTGCTTCATCTTCACTCAGTCCACGGGACATAAGATACAGGATCTCCTCTTGAGCTATCTTTCCTACTGCTGCCTCGTGAGACATCTCCACCCCGTCTATCATGCCCTCCAACTCGGGTATGGCGTGAATCGATCCGCCATTAAGGATGAGACCCTGGCACTCCAGATGGGCCTTCACCCCAGGCACTTCACCTATCAGGTCCCCGCGGGCAATAATGTCCCCGCCGTTGGTAATGGCACGGGAAACAAGCTCGGCCCGCGTATCCGGCTCTTTTAAGTAAATGCGGCCACCCACGTCCATTTGAGAGCCTGGGCTTCCGACAAGTAGGTTGTAAAAGCGAGCAACAGCCCCTTTCCCAGCCAAGTGTGTAGTGGGATACATCTGGAGAGATTTCACTGGTTTCATACAGATGTAATTATTAAGAAAGAGACCGCCCTCCTCCACAATTCCCGCTGATCTGGCTCGTACCATCATCTCTTCAGCCCAGTAATGAATCATGGTGAAGCTGAGCTTTGCATTTTTCTTGACATAAAACTCAGAAACCCCGACATGGAGTCCCCCTTGCAAGTGGGCAGCAGTAGCACAACCTGTAATGATATGAAGCTCGGATCCTTCTTCAGCAATTATGATGTTATGGACGTTCTGGCTCAGACCTTCCTTTTCCATATACATGCATGCCTGTACAGGATAGACGACCTTGCTGCCAGGAAGGGCCCTGATGACATAGCCGTTATGTAAGTCAAGCTGGGCTCGCGCTGTGTACTTGTCAGCGTCCACATCCACCAGCTTCCAGTAGTAATCCCTGACCCAGTCATATTGTTTAAGCGCTTCTGTTATTGGTATCACTTCCAGCCCTTCCTGCATGGAATGGGCATGTATCACCGAAGTATCTTTCTGTACGTAGGTGCCGGACCTCTCGGTTTCCCCGGCATCTACCCCAGCCAGGATCATCCGCTCCTTATCGGCTTCAGATAAGGCATCCAGATCCTCCACATAGCCATGGGGAACAGATTCCGATCCGTATTCATCAAGGTCTATGTCCGGCCCGAGTTTTGCTGTCTTATACCTGGCACGCAGGGCCTTTTTATCTAAGCTGCGCATCTTACACACTCCTTATATCCGACCTTGCTGATACACTTGAAGATTTCCCGGGGATGAGTCGTGCAGGTCAATACACCCTCGAAGAGTACCTGTCCTTTGTCCGCAGTTACGTAGTCCAGTATGAACCCGGTATGCGTAATAATCAGGCCCATCTTTGTTCTTTCTTTGTGCCGCTCCTTCTGTGTCTTTTCTATGTCCACCTTGAAGTCCCGTTGAAGCAGTTCACTGATTGTGTTTCCTATGAGTGAAATATTTTCCAAATCCACACCAGACTCAGGTTCATCAAAAAGAAATAAATCCGCATCCTGGGCCATCAACTGCAAAAGCTCCGAGCGTTTGATCTCACCGCCAGAGAAGCCTTCGTTGACGTCACGCTTCAAAAATTCAGAAAAATTCACCTTTTTCGCCAAGGCCTCCACGTCAACCTCTTCTTTTGCGCAGATTTCAATCATTTGTCTGGTCTTCACCCCATGAATGGTGGGCGGCCGCTGGTAAGACATCCCGATGCCAAGCCGCGCTCGCTCATCAACAGACATATGGGTGATATCTTCTTCCTTAAAAAGAATTTTTCCGCCAGTGACTCTGTACTGTGGGTAGCCCATAATGGTCATTAGTAAAGACGTCTTACCAGACCCGTTCGGACCAAACAGAATGTGGGTTTCACCCGGAAGAATTTCCAGGTCGATGTGTTTCAGGATCTCCTTGTCGCCGAGCTTAACCTGCAAGTCCTCGATTTGTAGCATTTTTTCTCTCCTGGTTGAGCTGCGGGGGGCAAATTAAGGGTTGCGGGTTACTAGTTTAGAATGTCTACAACCTTTATATCCGGCCCTCTTTCTCGCCCCCATGGGAGGATATTTATTTTTGCAACCAGTCCTCGATCTCTGCTCCCTGGTATTCCTCCTGTTGGACTGTTAGGTCCAGGTTGATGACAAGCCCTGAGTGCTTCTTGACCTCGCTGTTTTCCCTGAACTTCAGGTGGCGCTCCCTGGCTGTGCGGACATCTTCCAATGCCCTTTTCAAGGCCTGCCCAATAGCATTGCTCCTGTCTATCTCGCCAGGCCTGAATTTTGGGGCAATACCATCTTCTGCAATATCTTCAGCAAAGTGCGCAAGATGTTTCATCTTTTCCATGGCCTGATCCATGATCTCCCAGCCCATAATTTCATCCTTTTGGAAAAGCCAGGAAGTGCGGAGATGTTGGAGCATCTCCGTATACTTGCTTGTGACCTCTGCCTGCAACCTGTCCAACAGTTCCTCGGGCAATTCACTCTCTCCCCCAGGAAGGCCCGCTGCCTCCTCAGGGCTCAATTTGTCCAGTTTCCTTTGAAATTTTCTGGCGTGGATGGCCGATTCCCATGCCTCTCTCTCAAGTACCCGCCTGATATGGGGATCATCCACCTTTCCCGCTTCTCCGCCATAATGGGGGATTAACTTCTCCTCATACTCAATATAAGACCTAAGTATTGTTGCCCGACTGGTTGGATCGTAGGGATAGGGGGCCGGTGTAAAATTGGGCTCGCCTCCCAATTTGCCTATTATCATCCCCAGCCAATGAAAATGCCACATCTCCTCCCTGGAGATAGAAACCAGGCTCGCGCCCAGAGGCGTATCTTCTCCTTCCATATAGCCGTGAACTAGATAGCGTATGATGGCGGCATGCTCATCGGCAAGATCCCTGTTCAACCTGTCAATTAAAGCCTTTTTCTCCATGGGTAATTTCTCCTTACGGTTTTGTTCTGCCTTTATCAATCAACCTTACAAAATGCTTGCGATTTGGCACCGCACACAGGGCACCTGTTTGGTGGCTCATTTTCGCAAGTGTAGCCGCATACTGCACACACGTGGCAATCCGTTTCTTCAAGTGCCGCCATGTTATCCAAAGCTTTCTGGTAGAGGCCCGCATGGACCTTTTCAACCTGGTTGGCATACGAAAACGTTAGGACTGCTGCCTTGTTGCCCTCTTCCTTAGCTATATCGATCATGGCCGGATACATATTGGTAAACTCGTGGGTCTCTCCCTCAATGGCCTCCTTGAGGTTTTCGGCCGTACTTTTTACCTGGCCGAGGACGCGCAGGTGAGCAAGGGCATGAACGGTCTCTGCCTCAGCCACCGCCCTGAAGAGTTTGGCCACCTGGGGATAACCCTCTTTTTTTGCCCGCTTGGCAAAGGCAAGGTATCTCCGATTCGCCTGGGACTCCCCGGCAAAAGCTTCCAGTAAATTTTGTTCAGTCTTAGTCATATCATTCCCCTTTCTCAATTTGCTAATGAAAAAGAATATCCGTTTTTCGGTCAACCCTGAATCTATTAACCCGTGAACGGTTACCCTAACCCTTTGTCTCGCATGTAGATATTCTGAAAACTTTATATAGTCCGCACCAGCCAATGGCGGCTGTAAAAATTGGCAATAAGCCAATAGCTCCCCACCAACTTTTCATATAGACGCCAACTGCAATAATAACAAGTCCCATGAACACTCTGATAGTCCTGTCAATTCTACCCATATTGCATTTCATATATGCCACCTCCTTAGCCCGAGTCCAGAAAAGGAATGTATGTAGCAGCTGACGTAACTGCAAGCACACTGGAGACATTGTGCCCTGACCATTTATTTTCTCTTAGACTTTTTTCTCCCCTTTGGATATATGAGGCCACTCAACGCCGTTTTTCTCCTCGACGAAATAACAGAAACGATCCCATTCAAATTCGCGCTGGGAGATGGGGCATCGAAGTTTGACCTTTCGTTCGCTAACGCCTATCACTTCCCAGTCGCCTCGGCGCGAACCGTCCTCAATGTGTATCTTTTGCCCAACCCTAAAAGTGTATGGCCGAAAAATAATAATCTTGTGCTTCATATCTAATGGCCGTAGAGTTCTTTTTCCAACCATGCCTTGATTTCGTCGCTTATGGCGTAGACACCCTTGATGCCACCAACCGATTCCAGAAAGTGATCCCTCAACTCGTCCGGCATATCGATTGTAGCCAGCTCAACAGCCTCTTCTGAGTTGCGCCGGATGAAAAAAATCTTCGGGGGATCCTCCCAGGTGTTTACTACAAAATAATGAGATACGTCGTCTTTTGATTTTATCAGGCTTTTGCCGTGAGTCCAGCCATTTCCCCATTCCAGGTACAAGGTAACCGCCTCTTCAGGTGTCATATCCCAATCGATCACGCTGATGATTTCCTTGTTTTTTCTAACTTCATCTAATCCCATCATGGCAGTTTCCCTCCTTTTGGCATTTGACGAAATCAATCGTTCTCTTAATGGCTTTATCACATGGCTTCACTCTCAAATTCCCTCGAAGGAAATCTTTCTTTTAAACATTTGTAATCTTGAATCCTCAAGATCTGTGCCAAGATCGAATTCGGCAAAGGAAACACTCTGAAACCGTTTTGATATCAGTTAATTGCAAATAGTTAAGTTATCCGCTGCGCCAGCCTGATGACCTCATGAGGGATTTATATGATACAATAGTGTCTCAATTAAGGAGGAATAAGTTAATGTATTGGTATTACAACAAATGTATCAAGCTACGTTAAGGTAAAAGCCATGAGTGATGAAGCAGAAAAATTTTGACAGGGAGCGCTCCCTGCAAAAACACTAGACAGAAGGCAAACCAAATCATATAATTATCTAAGCCCGTTAAGCCATGTCCCAAAATACCTAGCTAGAGCCTGCTACAGGAAATAGGTATATTTGGGAAACGTCAGAGTGTCTCATATTTCGTCTTGATACATAATTGTATCATGAGACATGCTGTGAAACGAATGGAAAATAATATCCGTCGGATTTCTGTATCTAATCTTATATCATGACTAAGTTATATTTATTTTTTATCTAGGTTAAGGAAAAAGGGCGAATGTCAAAAGCGTTATTTGCTGAGGTATGTTCTATGTTTATACATAGAAGTGCTTAACCACAAGGAGGGCGCCGTGTCTGGATTGAGTCTATGGACTAACAAGGAGATCAGTAAGCTAAAACGCGACATAGACTGTCTTTACGACAGGATGTGTCGCGATTTCGGTATAACTCAATTAGTGGATTCGCTCAGAGAAGGACCCTTGGTGAATATTACTGAGACAAAGGATAGCTTTGTGGTCAGGGCCGATCTTCCGGACCTGGATCCTGATGATTTGAATGTCTCTGTCACTGATGATCTGTTGATTATTAAGGGAGAAACAAGAAAGCAAATATCCTACGAAACAGATGGCATTAAGCAAATTGAGTCTTTCTCGAGTAGGGTCAGGCTACCTTCTAAAGTTAAGATTAAAAATGTCCGTGCAAGCTACAGAAAAGGAGTTTTGGAGATCGTTTTGCCTAAATACAGAGCCTCCGCTTCTCTGCCAGTGAAAATCCTTAAAAAATAGGGCAAGGGAGTTTTTGAGAGGAACACAGACTTTCAGGAGAATATAAATGGCTAAGAAAAAAATTTCTGAAGTCTCTTTGGAAGATCTCAGATGGAGCATTGACCCAGGCATTCTGGCATTTGAGACGACCGAGGACCTGAAACCACTTAAAGGAATTATTGGCCAGAAAAGGGGTGTTGAGGCCCTGCTATTTGGTATGGGAATGGATATGCCTGGTTACAATATATTTGTCACCGGGCAACCGCGCTCAGGCAGAATGGCAGCGGTAAAAAAGGTCCTTAAAGAGACCTCTCAAAAGAAGAAAGTGCCTGATGATCTGTGCTATGTAAATAATTTCAAAAATTCTGAGGTGCCCATACTACTCAGCCAAAAGCCCGGCCTGGGCAAGGATCTCAGAAAGGATGTGCACGGGCTGGTGAAGACCTTAAAGACGGAAGTGCCCAGGCTTTTCGAAAGCCAGGATTATATCAGTCGCAAAAAAGAGATTATGGAGACCTATGAAAAAAAGACCAGGGATTTTTTCATGGGCCTGGAAAAAAAGGGGAAAGAAGCAGGATTTACCCTTGTCAATCCCCAGTCCGGCCAACAGACAAGGCCTGAGCTTATGCCTATCGTTGACGGACAGCCCATACCCATTCTTGAACTTGAGCAAAAGGTAGACAAGGGGAGATTCCCCAGGAAAGAATTTGAAGAGATCAGAAAAAAATATGACGAACTGAGGCAGGAGATCGACCACATATTTCTTGAGGTCAGGGGACTGCAAAAAGAGGTTGAGGAAAAGGGAAGGAAGATTGACAGACTGATGTTCAAGGACCTGGTGTCCAAGCAAATCGCCTCCTTTACTGAAAAGTACAAGGATAAATCCGTACATCAGTATCTTCAGGCCATGATCGAAGATATGTCCGAGAATCTGCATCTTTTTCTGCCCCAGGATCAGCAAAAAAAGCCGGGCATACCCATGTTTCCTACAGGCGATCCCTTCGTATCTTACGAGATTAATTTACTGGTGGATAATTCCGAACAAAAAGGACCTCCGGTCATTATCGAATCCTATCCCACGTATCGCAATTTGTTCGGGAGTATCGAACGTATGGTGGACAGCAGTGGCATGTTGAGGACGGATTTCAGTAAGATCAAGGCCGGTTCTTTTATCAAGGCCAGCGGAGGATATTTAGTGTTCAATCTCATGGACGCTATAATGGAGCCTGGAGTTTGGCCTGCGCTTAAGCGAGCACTAAAGACCAAAAAAATGGAAATCCAGACCTATGATCCCTTTTACCTCTTTACAACCTCAGGCTTAAAACCCGAGCCCATTGAGTTGGACATCAAAGTAATCCTTTTGGCAGAGCCCTATCTGTATCAATTGCTCCAGGCCTATGATCATGATCTCAAAGAAATCTTCAAGGTCAGGGCTGACTTTGAAACAATCATGGACAGGACAGATGATACGATCCGCAAATTTGCCGAATTTGTCAAGATGAAGACTGATAATGAAAAACTCAAACCCTTTGACAAGACAGCAGTAGCTGCTTTGATAGAGGAGTCCGTGCGTATGTCAGGCTGGCAGGAGAAGATCTCCACCAGCTTCCCTCAGATTGCAGATCTTATCCGGGAGGCCGACTATTGGGCGGCCCAAGATGGTCAGGCTAAAATCCAGGACAAACACGTGGATAAAGCCATAGAGACCAGAGTTTATCGTTCTAACATGATTGAAGGACGCCTGCAGGAGATGATTGATCGAGGCACCCTCATGATTGACGTGGAGGGCGAGGTCGTTGGTCAAATCAACGGCCTGGCTGTTTATGACCTTGGCGACTATATGTTCGGAAAGCCGTCCAGGATTACTGCATCCACTTCCATGGGCCGGGAAGGTATAATTAATATTGAGCGCGAAGCAGACATGTCCGGCAACATCCACAATAAGGGCATCTTGGTCTTGGGCGGATATATTCGAAAAAAATATGCCCAGGATAAGCCCCTATCTGTGAGCGCAAGTATTGCCTTTGAACAGTCTTACAGCGGAGTGGAAGGAGATAGCGCTTCGTCCACGGAGATCTATGCGTTACTCTCCAGTTTATCCGGTGTTCCCATACGGCAGTATATTGCAGTGACAGGCTCTGTTAATCAGAACGGCGAGGTCCAGGCTATCGGCGGAGTCAACCAGAAGATCGAAGGCTTTTACCACTGCTGTCTGGCAACCAAACTCACTGGGAAACAGGGAGTGATAATTCCGGAGAGCAATGTCAAGGACCTTATGCTGCGAAAAGATGTGCTCCAGGCCGTAAAAGAAGGGAAATTCCGCATCTATGCTGTCAGGACCATTGATCAGGGAATCGAGATCTTGACCGGAAAGAAGGCCGGAACAAGAAAGGCTGACGGAACTTATCCCAGGGAAACCATCAATGCCCTTGTGGATGCTAAATTGAAAAAACTTGCCGAAGGATTAAAGGCTTTTGGCAATGAGGACAAGAAGAAAAAGAAAGGGCGGACCACCAAATCCAAGAAGAAAGATTAAAAAAGCGGGTGTAAGCTCACTTTATTTTTCTTGAAGAAGGCGTTGATCCGACCGAAATTTTGCTAAACGAATACTTCGGTTTGCCGTTCTGTGGCGCAAACGCAGCCAAGGTACAAACAGCGATAAGGGAAACCGCTGGATAGAGAAAATACTCTCTCAGGCAAACATGCCGTTTACAGAACCAATCAACTTTTACCGTGTAGACGCGATGACGTATTATTCTTAAAAAGCAGGAACCTGACCTGACATGGATCAGACAGGCCGCAAATTAACACCCCTGTGATTGGTTACCAAAATTCTTGTTGCAAACACATGTATATGATAGTAAAAGATTTTTATTGGTTAATTAGTTTAGCTGAAAGGAGAGGCTATGGCTCATTGGACAGTTGAGATGGTTTTGAATAGGGCACTTTTAATGGAAAAGCAGTCCCACGATCTTTACATTTGGGCTAGAGATAGGATGTCAAATACTGAAGCAAAAATATTCCTGAACGAGCTGGCAGAAGAGGAACTTAAGCATAAAGAAAAGATATCTGATGCCTTAAAAAATAGGGAGAGGATCTCAGATATAGGCTCGGATGTAGAGGAGATAGAGGATCTCAAAATAATTGACTGGTTAAAAGATACGACGCTTTCTGAAGATGTCACTTACCAAGAGATCCTAGTATTTGCAGGCAAAAAGGAAAAGGAGACCTATAAATATTATATGAATCTTTCAGATAGATTTGGAGGAAGCGATATTGGCAAGCTATTCTCGAGACTCGCCGAAGAAGAAATGAAACACAAAAGCAGAATCGAAAGGGAGTATGAAAAATACATACTTGAAGAAATGTGAGATTTCTCATCCAGAAGCTCATGAACTGGCGCTACATCGGATTCAGCGTTTATGCAGGGAACCGCATCGGCTGAGATGACAAGGCCGATAATGAGTGCGCGGTTGTTCCAAATCAAGATGATCCCCAGCACTACTTTGGTATAGTGCTCCTGAAATAAGAAAAAGCAGTGCGCACCGGTTGGCGCTATTTACTTTTCTATATCAAGTATATCTTGAGCCCACGAAAAAGCTGCCGCAACCGCAGGAAATCCTGTAGTACTGATAAGCAGAACGAGGGTATGGCAAATCTCCTCCGGTGTTGCGCCGGTTTGCAGTGATCTACGAACATGCGAATGAACCCCTCCTTCTGATCGGAGAGCTACACAAGCGGCAAGCTGAACCAGATGGGTAATTTTTTTATCTAGGGGTCCTGCCTTACGGGTTTGCACTCCAGCTGATTCGTATGCACTCATTAACTGTGGGTACTTGTCCTTCAATCTCAAAAAATTTTGCGGATAATCGATTTCCACTGGCACTTCTCCTTACAAGATGTTTTCCTTGTCACCTGCCAGACCATATTTATGTAGTAATCGCATTGCATACTCGTTTCACTTTTAATGGAAAAGTGATAAACCCCCATCTTCCCCTTTGAAAAACTGCACACACTATGAGACTTGGCATAATTTCCGATATTCACGGAAACCTTGAGGCATTAAAGCAGGTTTTGGCAGATATTGATCAGTCTGAGCTAAACGGGGTAGCATGTCTGGGAGACAATATTGGCTATGGCCCTGAGCCAGAGGAGGTTGTCAAGCTGATTCGCAAGCGAAATATTCCGTCTATCATGGGGAACCACGAACTGGTCGTCGTGGATCCAAGGTGTTTGGTTGAGATGAATCCAATGGCCAGAAAATCCTGCGCCTTGACTCTTGATCTCCTTTCCCAGGACACTATTGATTATATCCATGGTTTAAGACCCTCCATGATCTTTCATGGGGCCTTACTTGTACACGGCTGTCCCCCTGACTCTCTTACTACTTATCTGTTTGAGCTTTCCAATGTGCAACTAAGTCAACTCTTCCCGGCAATGCAAGAAAAAATATGTTTTGTGGGACACACCCACGATCTGGAAATCATCAGCTTTGATAGAGGCAAGGTCACACGAGCCCCTTTACGAGAAGGTCCTACCCGCCTTCAAACAGGGCAAAAATATATCATCAATGTGGGAAGTGTGGGGCAGCCCAGGGATGGAAATAACAATGCAAAATATGTTATTTGGGATACCTGTTCTCAAAGGATTGAGGTTAGGTTTGTTCCTTACGACATTGTTGTAACAGCAAACAAGATCCTGAAACTTGGCTTTCCGGATTTTAATGCGACGCGTCTCTGGTAGGTTCTTTTCGGAGGATTTTGATATGAAGAAAATCGGCAAGTATGAAGTTTGTGGTCTCCTCGGTAAAGGTGGTATGGGTACCGTCTATAAAGTGCGTATGCCAGTGGTGGGCAAGGTTGTAGCGTTGAAGTTTTTTCGGCCACATCCCAATTTGGTTACCCTTCTCGGTGAAGAGGAAACCAAAAGGTACTTTGTCACGGAAGCTATTACTATGGCAGGGCTGCGACATCCCAACATTATAGCTATATGGGACTTTAATGATTCCGAAGACCTCACCTTCTTTGTTATGGAATACTTTTGCAATAACCTGGGTCTCATTATCGGCGAGACCTACCGTGTGGAAGAGCCTTCTCGTATAGTGAGTGTTGACAAGGCTATCGACTATACCCGCCAAATCCTTGTGGGCCTGTCTCGCCTTCACCAAGCAGGGATCATTCATCGGGACATTAAGCCTTATAACATCCTAGTTACCGACCAGGACACCGTCAAGATTGCTGATTTTGGTCTGTCCAAACTTCGGGGTGAGAACTTTGGTGGACCCAGCAACCTGATGGTAGGCTCACCTTATTATGCGGCGCCTGAGCAGGAAAAAGATCCAAACCGAGTGGATGCCCGTGCAGATCTCTACCCTGTGGGCTTAATGTTGTACCGCATGCTAGCCGGTGAACTGCCTATTGATTCCGTCAAGAAGCTTGAGCAATGCAATCCAGACCTCGATGCAGATTGGGATACCTTTATACTGAAGTCTATCTCCCAGGACAAAAAAAATCGCTTTGCCAGTGCCAAAGAAATGCTAGAGGCCCTTGATGATCTACAAATTGCCTGGGAAAAGAAAAAAGAGAAAGTGTGCAGGATGGCAACAACCGGTTTGTCAAAAAATGCATTGCCCGTAGATTACAGGCAAGCACTCCGTAGTGAAAGCATAAAGGTAAGACCCGGCCATGCACGGGAGGCGTTTGACACAGACGCCCGGTGGCGTCCGATGCATTACATCACCAATGATTTTCAGGTCAACGTAGACGGTACTGTGAGCGACAAAGCGACTGGATTGATCTGGCAGAAGGCTGGTTTGGATTATCACGTCACTTGGCATGAGGCTAATGGCTACATTCAAGAGTTGAACAGAAAGCATTTTGCTGGGCGTACCGACTGGAGGTTGCCCACAGTAAATGAACTCATGTCACTACTCACCGAAGTTCCCCGAGCACGGGATCTTTGTATTGAGCCCATATTTGACCAGAATATGAGATGGCTCTGGAGTTCAGATCGATGTTCATTTATATCAGCCTGGTATATCAGTGTGAATATGGGCTATATCTCCTGGCAGGATTTCAGTTGCTACTATTTCGTCAGGGCCGTTTCGTCTCATCCATAGTCTACTTAATTAGATCTAAAATGATGCGAGGGCGGTATTCTGCTCAGGTTCCCAGATAGGGGAACGCAAACTTGATGGATTCTTTCTCTTTATCTTTTTTTACCTTGACATGGAGTTCAAGTTGGTCGTTTTTGAGGCCAAGAATAAGAGGACATTCTCCCTTATCCTTTTCCAGGTGTGTGATGGCCCGGGTGATAGCTATAATTTTATCAACGAGATCCTGTGAAGGTACTGGAAGTTCAATTTTCTGCTCCTTTGCCTTTATGGTAATTTTTGTGGAATCTTTACTCTTTTTTAAAGAAAGCTTTTTGGCTTCTACCGTCACCGTATTCATAATGGCAAGGGCTAGATACTTGAATGCATCCTCCTCAACATCGGCGCTTTTGCGAGATGCCATGGCTGACAATTGCTTCCGGAAATTCGTCTCTAAATAACAATCGCACATCTCTTGAAGTTTGAGATGGTAGTTTCGAGATAGTTTCTCCATTTCTATTTTCCTCTCTTCAAGTTTGAGCTGATAGGAAATTGTTTTTTAGAGCGATTCAAAAAATGGGGTCTTCAATGGCCTTACTTGATTAAAAGGCTACCCTGCACAGGCCCCAAATGTCAAGAGGCGTCAAAAAGCGGTAATCTCAGAACGTCCCGAATCCATTTCACCATCTATGAAGGTCGATTCGCGCTGAATTCCTTAAGGAGAGTATGTCCTTTGACCAACGCTTCGGCTAGGTCGGTGATGTGCCCTTTTGAGACTATATCGGGGACAAGGACGCGGCTGCTGGCTACCTCGGCCGTGGCCGGGCCTACGGCGGCAATAGTTACTCCCTTTAGGGACTCCTGAAGGTCAAGGCCCAGTTCATCCGTTGCCTTAACTAGAAACCGAACCGCGCTGGGATTGGCCTCAGGCCTGGCTGGAGGAACCAGGATGCGCTTCCCGACTAGGGGTTTATTCATCCCTGGATATCTCACTTTCTATATACTTTAATAAATTTTTAGCCCTTTTTGCGTCCAGAAAAAACTTTTTCTCTTCTCTTTCTTCAGGAATTCGGTTAATTCTTTACATATTTTAAGAAGATTCTTTCTTCTGTTTTCCTGATTCATGGGCTTGTTGCCTTTATGGTGAAATTCACGCTGTCCTCCGCTGTCCTTTTGCTCTGTTTGAGTGCCACCTAGAGGAGCATCACCTAAAAGCCCTCAGGATCATCAACTATCTTGCCCTTGCATTTCAGCATGGCCAGAATCCTGGACCGGAAAATTTTCTCAAGATGCTTCATCTCGCACCTTGGAAACGCATAAAATATTTCACAAGAACATTTTTATCATCAGGGCTGAGGAAATCAGGGTCTCCCATATTTTTGATTATCCGTTCGACTGTAAAGCGCCATTCTGTTTCCGTTTTTGAAGCAGTGATGACACGTTCCAAATCATGACATAATGTACATTTTTTCTGAAGCAGAGTTTTCCCGATTTCCTGCGCTACTTCATCTGCCTCATCCTTCTTTCGACGCTCTTGCTGATTGACCAGAAAATTAATAATCTGCTTAATTTCATACGGACGAATGTTGGGTGCATCGATCTTTGCCATGTGATTAACCGTTTTTGACCATCCGGTTTTAGTTTTGAATGATCGAAACACCCGCTCCAATGTGTGGCATTTTCCACATCGTTTGAAAACAAAATGGCGTCCGGTGTCATTGTCCAAAATATCTTTATCCACGGATGTTATGGAGGTGTAGCGAACATCTGATTGATGGAGATAATAATAACCTGCCGTCAAAGCAACGAAGACTGTTGAGATTGCAAAAATACCAGTCCCCAGAGTTATTAGATGTTTCTACTTTTCAAATATCTGCATATAGAAATATTCTCCGACATCAATCAATTGATTTGGGTTCAGATCAATTGTGTTTATGAGTTCTTCAGGTGAAAATCTTATATCAAGAGGAGGGCCAAAAGGAGTGTCTTCTTTCATTATTTCGACGATGGCTAGTTTTCCATTAGGTTTCAGCAGACGTTTTATTTCTTTAAGAAATCCTTTCATCTCTGTTTCTGAAAACCCATGAATGACCGTAGATAGATAGATTAGGTCTATGGAAGATGCCGTTAATTTTGTTTTTTTCGCTATGTCTCCGACAAATGCTTCAATGTTTATGTCCAATGTTTCTGTCTTAAGAGGGTCTATTGAAGCAGCGTCTGGATCTAGGGCATAAACCATTCCTGTTTTTCCGGTCAGTTTTACAAATTCCTTTGTCATGTAGCCGTTTCCACAACCGGCATCGAGAATGACTTGGCCAGGAACTATTGACAAATTGGCAAGAATTTTATGCTTGTCCAAGAGGCTTTCAGATGATTTTCCACGGTGGTGGTGCTTATGATCTGTTTCATTTTTGCAATCTGACATATTGACGTTCCTTTATCATCTAATCGCGGCGCTGACCCGCGAGCATCGCAGGAGCCTAGGGTGCTTGCACCCTGAGGCTACGAGAAGCGCAGTCGGGTCAAGTGCGTAGCTTCAGGTTTGCACTTGTCCGCGTAAAGCATAAGGTTATCTCACAATTTATGCTGTGTTTTTTAGTTTTTCTTCACAACAGCAGTTGCTTCCGGGTCAAAAGGATTTGTACGAATTGCCAAGGAAAAAAGGTATCCGTAACTCTTTTTTAAATAACGGATATAACGCAACCATTCAAATATCAACAACTTATAGACTCGCTCAATATCGCCTTCGAGATGTTTACGATCAGAATCCAATAATTCAGACAAATCATTACGATTCAAGAGTTCATCACGAAGATGGAATAAGGCCCGGAGCAGTTCTGTAAAATTCTCGTGTTCTTGAATAATCGGATTTTCAATCAACCTCAAAAGCAAATCTGCTCTGTTTTGCAGATCTTTAAACAAGGCAGGAATATTCCCCTGATACGAATTGATCGAAAGACGATGTTTTTTTAAGAAGATTGTGCGTCTTGTCAAAATCTTCATTTTTCCATTCTGCCGAAATTTTTAAAATTTTGTGTAGAGTTTCAACTTCAGGATCAAACCGTATAAAATGTTTCAGCAGTTCGTTACCCATTTCGCTGAAAAATAATCCTGTTACCATATCAAGTTTTTGCTGTCTGATTGCCTCCTCACGACGATTGGCAAATAAATCCGTAATACTGGCAATTACGCCTAGAAATGTCCCAACGCCCCCAATGATAACTATCAGCGCCAGGATTTTACCAATTTCAGTTTGGGGATGGATATCGCCATAGCCCACAGTAGCCATAGTTACAATTGAAAAATAGATCGCATTCGTTAATGACATATTTTCAAAGAACATGAAGCCTATGATACCAACTGACAGTAGAACCGTGAAAACTGCTAAATATCTTCTGAGACGAAATTTTATATTTTCTTTCATTTTTTCGAACTGTGATAACGACGTGCTCTCCGGCGCGGGCGCAGCCGTGTCGGGAGAAGCAAATTGTGTACGCCCGGCATGGGCGTGATCTTATGGTGTGAAAGTCCCCTGTATGTGAACCCTGGTACTGTCGAGATGACAGAACCATAAATACTAGCCGAAGGCAAAGGCGTCATCGCGAGGTGTCGTCTGAAGGAAGCCGGAGTGCAAAGCTTTGAGCCGACGAACAGAAACGTCATATAAGGCCAAGTCTCCTGGTAAGTTGGCTCAACATGTCCGAAGCTATAGATTCAGGAGACCTACCTGCCTGCCTGCCGGCAGGCAGGTATGGTAAATGTTGCGGTTGTTTAGCGAAAGTTCATCCTGCCTCGGAAAGGCCTGTCCCTTGGGCGGGATTTCAGATAAGGCCGTTTACCGAAATATCATGAAAATGCGTGTGTACCACGGCTTAATCTCCAATGGTGTGAATGACCATCACAAGGCCTGGAATTCCGTCCGGGAAGCCAAGAACTGTACGAAAGAAAATCTCAAGACTTTTCTTTGCACAATGGCAGAACCCTGTCAAAAGCCCCCGGTCGTACTTGAAATAGAAACGGAGATGAATGGGTATGCTGAACACAAACTGCCTTTGAGGTAATGGATAGAGGCTGTTGTTACATACATCCTCTTTAAACTTTATCACCTTTTTTGGAATGACAGCTTGGGCAAAACCGCCGTCTCTTGCATAAGAATGCCAGAAGATATTCTTTACAGCAGTCTGGATTCTTGCATCAGAACTTGGCGAAGCGTTCTTTCAGGTCTCCACATTTCAGATAGTCATTTACTACATCTTCCACTACGGAATGGAAAAAGCCTCATTCTTCGATAGCTCTCGTCATAGTTTGCCTTGAGATTTTCTGGAGGAAAGAAACCTTATGACATTGACATAATGCCGGAGATAAAAGAAAAAGATTACAGCGTAATTAAGGCTGTAGAATTAACTAGAAGAGATGAATGCTTTTTTCGTTACATAAAAAGTAGGGGGCAAATCAGGATTTAACTTTTGGTCTAACATTCCTATTAATTCGAGTTCATGTGAAAGCCTCTAATTTGGAATCCTCTATTTTCAGTAATTGGCAGTATATATAAAGAAAGCCCGCCTACCTTTACAATCAACAAAATTTCAAAGTCAATTATTACCGCCAAAGGCTTGGGGCCTCCGCCCCCACACCCCAACACCGACATAGGCGGTGATTTTGACAGATAAATAAAAAATTGAAGCAAGTTTATTCGCCCTGTATAATTACTTAAATCATATTGATTATCATAAAGTTGATCAGCAATATGATCTTTAATGGTCGAGATTTATGTTTTAGTTCAGAGGGTGCGAATGCATACGAAACCAGTACTGGTGACAGGAGCCACGGGATATGTGGGTGGCCGTCTGGTGCCCAAATTGCTAGAGGCGGGCTACAGGGTGCGGGCCTTAGGTCGATCCATAGCCAAACTGAAGGCAAGGCCCTGGGCAAATCACTCCTTGGCGGAGTTGGCGAAAGGAGATGTGCTGAATGAGAAATCTTTACTCCAGGTTGCTCGACCCTCACTGTTTCAGGATATGTCCTTTCTAATCCCCCTGTTCAGCCATGTAGTCATCGTACAAAGTTTCTAGGAAAAGCTTGTGCTTGGCTTCCTCCTGGCAAAGGACCTTGAATACTTTTTTATAGTCTTCCTTTTCGGATCTCGCCAGGAGTTCGTTATAGAGCTTCAGGGATTTTCCTTCCCTTTTCATGGCCAGCCTTAAAATATCAGTGTAAGGCATCCCTTTTTCGTAAGTCAAATCGACCATCAGGTCGCTGCGCTTGAGGTCCAGTATCCATTTGAACTTATACCCTTCAAGTGCCGCCTGGTTTTGTCCCAGGTTCTCGAGCAGTTTCTGGTGCTTTCGCTCTTCCTGGGCCATCTCTTCCAGCATCTCTTTGGCTCCGGCGAAAGGTTCCTGGCTTGCGATTTCCGTATAGAACTCCGCGGCTTCAATTTCCTTTTCAATGGCAAACTGAATGATTTCTTCGAACGATTCGAAACTCATAAAGCCCTCCTTTTCATATGCATAATCCACCGAGCGTCCGTATTTTATAAATGAACCCAAAGAGTTTGAAAAGCGTCTTCTCAGCTGCAGGAGCAACTATTCCAATTCCGCAAGCGCGCCCAGGACTGCCGAGTAATCCGGCTCATCTTCCACTTCCTTTTTTATAAACCTTGAGGGGATGGATTGTCAAATTTAAAAAGTGATATCGAGTAGAGGGGGAAAATTAGAATTTACTTGAGTGAGGTGCTCGTGGTTGGTGGTGAGGGCGAAAGCTGCAAAAACAAATGTGAGTATACGGGTGGAGGCACAAAAAGGTAAATAACCTATTTGCCACGGAGAGTTTTTAATAAAATCTTGACTACCCTTTACCCTGCATTGTGCCTTCACTCTGTTCAGCTTTCAACACTGGGTATCACCTGGATCAAGCTTATACTTGAGATAACAAGGGCATTTATTCAAAGCCAAAAGCTCGAAACGCCTGGCTTTTTGAGCCAGTTACACTGGCTTGGTTATGAGATTATAATCTATGTGAAATCGTTCAAGACCAGCTTATGCCGCTTAAGACTCAAGGAGACATTTCTCTGAATTGTTGTGTCCCTTGTAATATCGCGCCTCGATAAGGTTGCCCTCCGGGTCCCGAAAATAGATCGACGTTCCAGTACCGTGCGCACCCCAGCGTAGAACAGGTCCTTCTTCTATATCGACACTGTTGGCCTGAAGTCGCTCCAAAAGATCCTCCCACGTCCTCTTGCTCAAGTTAATACAGAAATGGTTCAAGTTCTCACGGCCCTGTCCAGCCCGAGCGCTTTTCTGCCGCATTTTCTTCGAAAACAGGTCGACAATCGTATCCGTATTCAGTCGCACAGACGGAAATGGCACCTTACCTGCGTGGTATTCCTCCAGGCGTTCAGGCGGCAACATAAGTACCTTCGAATAAAAAGTGATCATCTTCTCGTCATCTTCCACATTCAAAACGATGTGATCCATCAAACATTCCATATTCATTCCCTCTAAAAAGTCAGAACGTCGTGGTCCTGCGGCTCGCGGTAGCGCGTCCGTAGCAGCCGCTGGTTGTGCAAGTCATTGATTCTCTTTCGAGTATTGCCGAAGCGCTCTGTCCAGTGTGCGCATGTCCACACCTGCGATATCGGGGTCGCTCATCCAGGAATAGCTTTAATCACAAAATTGATTTTTTAAACTCATCGATCCCAATTCGCTCAATAAAGTGGGCGGTCCGTTCCCTTTTTTTGCCATTAGCAGCATAATATTCCAGGCAGCGTTTGGTTAATTTAAGGACTTCTTCCTTTTCGATATCTTCAGCAATTATATCTCCAATTCTAGGACGTCTCCCGGAATTCCCTCCAAAAATTACCTTCCACCCTTTTTTCTTGCCTAAGATTCCGATATCTCTTACAAAACTTTCGCCACAACAGAATGGACAACCTGAAATTCCAATTTTTACTTTTGCTGGCAGCTTCATGCCTGAGAAAAATTCCTCAATTTCAATACCAAGGCCCAGGGAATCCTGAACGCCATATTTGCAAACGGCATTGCCGGGACAAGCCTGAACATAATGGAGACATAGCTCGGTAGCTTTCCCTACATCCATTTTTAAGTCTTGCCAAATATCATTGACGACTTCCCCTTTCATACCTACCAAGGCCAAACGATGACCAGAAGTAATTTTAATTATAGGAATATTATATTTCTCCACAACATTAACAATTTCGCCTCTTCAGACAAATCTGTGGGTAATCTCTGGAACTGGTAGATTGCCAAGCGTGTGATACAAGGCTATTTCTCGCAATTTATCGCTCCTAAAACCGTAAGATTTTCTGATGGTCAGTTTTGC
>Ga0307990_1000225_pt1 | contig 53990 bp, 66 predicted proteins | sample EllFjometagen129_FD_203168 | JGI IMG/M metagenome (GOLD analysis project Ga0307990, IMG submission 203168) | Marine microbial communities from Ellis Fjord, Antarctic Ocean - #129 | ecosystem: Environmental > Aquatic > Marine > Unclassified | place: Southern Ocean | collected 2014-10-08
ATGCAAAACCTAGAACTCTTTCTCCTCTGGATGCAATCTCTTTGTATTTATTGATAATTAGTGTTTTATCTTTTTTCGTTAATTTTCTAACTTTTTGATTAATACGTATTTTATTGCATTTTTCTAAAATAACTTCTGGCGCACCTTTAAGATGTGCACGAATACCCTTTTTGTATTTGTTATAGGTAATCATTCTTTTTGTTTTAGAATCAAAAGGAGATTCTCTAAGTCTTTTATGTTTATTTGTTAATGAATCAACATTGTTTTGTGTGTTTGCAAATTTTATGAGAGCTGTTTCTGTTGGGTCACCAAAATGTTCTCCTTTGTGATTGATGTATGCATTGTTGCAAAGACTCATTGTTTCTATAAGATGAGAAACGCCAATTTTATCTTTTAGGTTTGGTTCATCAATACCAAACTCTTTTGTGTTCATAAAAATAGTTTCTATTCTCATTTTATTTTCTGTGAGTGTTCCTGTTTTGTCAGTGCAAATTATTGTGGTTGAACCCAGTGTTTCAACTGATTCTAAATTTTTAATTAGTGCTTTCTTCTTTGCCATTCTTTTGGCAGCCATTGATAATGAAAGGGTAACAGTTGGTAATAGTCCTTCAGGAACATTTGCAACAATAATCCCTATGGCAAAAACTAAACTAGCAGTTGCTTTATTTCCAAGGAAAAGACTAACAAGAAAAAATATTATGCCAAGGATTATTGCTATTCTTGATATAATTTTAATAAAATGATTAATCTCTTTATGTAATGGAGATTTAACACTCTTTGTTTCTTTTGTAAGTTTTACAATTTTTCCAATTTGAGTATTCATTCCTATTCCATAGACAACTGCTTTTCCATTGCCTGTTTGAACAAGAGTTCCTGAAAATAATACATTCCTTGATTCTAGAATATTATTATGGGTAGGAATATTTTTTCTTAGTTGTGGTTCGGATTCTCCTGTGATTGATGCATGATCAACTTTCATTCCATTAGATTCCAATATTCTTGCATCTGCAGGTATTTTATCCCCTTCTTCAAGAAAAATTACATCTCCGGGCACAAGATTTTCTGCAAGTATTTTAACACGTTTATTATCTCTTAGAACTGAAACTTCTGAAGGAAGCATTTTCTTAAATGATTCCATAATCTTTTCACTTTGGTATTCTTGAATAAATGTAAATGTTGCATTAAGAACAACAACTATTAATAATGCAATTCCAATGTATAAGTTTCCTTCTCCTGGATAAAGATGGTTTGCTAAGAAAGCAAGTATTGAACCAACAAGTAATAGTATTGCGAAAAAATTGCTAAACTGTTTAAGATAATTAATAATCATAGAATTTTTCTTTTTGGTAACAAGAATGTTTTTGCCAATTTTTTCTAATCTTTTATTTGCTTCTAAACTAGATAATCCTTGTTCTGTTGTATTAAAAATTTTATAAAATTTTTCCAACGAAACTTTATGAATATTTTTTAATTCTTCCATATTAATAATCCTAGTATTTGCATTATTAGTTTATAACTTTTTATGTTTAATTAGGTGCTTAAATGATTCTTTCCTTTCTGAGACTTGTGTGTACTCGCAATTGGGGTGCATATATGTTAGTTGCGCTTTTTTTAGTAATCTAATTATTAGATTAAAGGTATGTGAACTCCTAATTTATTTAATAAGAAATCATAAGATATAATGATTAATATTATTATGAAGGCAAAGATAACAATCTTATGTTTTATCAGAAAACTTGAATGTTTTTTTCTTAAATGTTTAACCCCAATTAGGTTATCTGCAATGTAAATCGATAAAAAAGTTCCAATTCCTGATAAAATTATTATAATCCAATATGGGAAAGGTGTATCAAGAATATGTTTGAATAAAGCTAATAAAATTGTTTTATCATATATGCTTGGATTATTAAAGAATACAAAAATATTAATGCTTATAGCAATAATCCACACAATTATTTCTGAATAAATCATTTTTATTCCTGTGATTAACCGCATTGGGAAATCTAGTAAAATACCTGCATCTGCAATAGGTGTGCAAAATACAAAAAAAGACCAACTAGTGATGCTAATTATTAAACCATCTCTTATGCCATGAGATTTAGAAACAAATAGGAAATAAATTATTATTAAAACTCCAATTGAAATAAACTTTATTATTGGGTGAGTATCAAACTCTTTTCTTATTGAAGAGAATATTTTATTTTTATCTCCAACTAGATTCTTATATATATTCATAAATAATTAATTCACTTGTTTTTATATAAACTTATTCAATAAGTGGTATTTTTCTAATAATAAAATTGAGATCTGTGTGCACTAACTAACTAAAGTGCATTCCCCATTCTAACAGCAAATATTATAAATGACTGCAATCTATTAAGTGGAATGAATGGTTCAAAGCTGTTAAAAGAGAAATATTTCAAGTTTTTTGAAAAGAATAATCATAAAAAGATAGATTCTGCTTCACTAATACCTGATAATGATCCTAGTGTATTATTCACAACTGCAGGAATGCATCCTTTAGTTCCTTTCTTAGTTGGGCAAGAACACCCGTTAGGGAAAAGAATTGTTAATGTGCAGAAGTGTATAAGAACTGGGGATATTGATGATGTCGGAGATAAAGGTCACTTAACTTTCTTTGAGATGCTTGGTAATTGGAGCTTTGGTGATTATTTCAAGAAAGAAGCAATAGAAATGAGTTTTGAATTTTTAACAAAAGAGCTTGTTTTTTCAATAGAAAAATTAGCATTTACTTGTTTCCAAGGAGATAATGATGCTTCAAAAGATGAGGAGTCTGCAAATGTTTGGTTGTCTTTAGGAGTGTCTAAAGATCGAATAGCCTTTCTTCCTAAAAAAGAGAATTGGTGGGGGCCTGCAGGAGAAACAGGTCCGTGTGGTCCAGATACTGAAATGTTTTATTGGAATTCAAAAGAAGAAGTTCCAAAAGATTTTGATCCTGAAAATGAAACTTGGGTTGAAATTTGGAATGATGTCTTTATGCAGTATAATAAAACAAAAGATGGAAAGTATGTTCCATTACTACAAAGAAATGTTGATACTGGAATGGGGTTTGAAAGAGTTGCAATGATTCTTGAGAATAAACCTGATGTCTATGAAATAAGTACAATAAAACCTATTATGAATAAAGTTCAAGGGATTGCTAAGATTCAGGAACCAAATTCAGAACAATTACATTCACTAAGAATAATAACTGATCACATGAGAGCCGCAACATTTATTCTCGGAGATCATAAGGCAATAATCCCCTCTAACTTAGATCAAGGATATGTTTTAAGAAGGTTAATTAGAAGAAGTATAAGGCATCTGAAATTATTGGGAGTCAATATTGTAGATAATAATATAACTCCTATAATTGCGGAAAAAATTATCGAATTATATCAAGATGAATACTCAGAATTAAAAGATAATAAAGAATTTATTCTAACTGAATTACGAAAAGAAGAATCCAAATTTGAAAAAACACTTGAAAAAGGATTAAAACAATTTGAAAAGTTAGCAACTAAAGATATTGACGGTAAAAACGCATTTTTATTATTCCAAAGTTATGGTTTTCCCATAGAGATGATTGAAGAATTAGCTCAAGAAAAAAAGATTAAGGTTGATGTGGAAGGATTTAATCAAGAGTTCAAGAGACATCAAGAATTATCAAGAGTTGGTGCAGAAAAAAAGTTTAAGGGCGGATTATCTGATAATTCTGAAGAAACAACAAAACTACACACTGCAACTCACTTGTTGAATCAAGCTCTAAGAAATATTCTCTCTGATGATATCAAACAAAAAGGTTCTAATATTACTCCAGAAAGATTAAGGTTTGATTTTAATTTTGAAAGAAGAGTTACACCAGAAGAAATAATAAAGATAGAGCATGTTGTTAACAAAGTAATAACTCAAGGTTTAGAAATTACAAAAGAAAAAATGAAGTTAATGGATGCTCTTAAGCTTGGTGTACAAGCAGAGTTTGGTGCAAGATACCCTGATGAAGTTTGGGTTTACACTATTGGAGATTTTTCTAAGGAAATTTGTACTGGCCCACATGTTGAGAATACAAATAAATTAGGAATATTTAAAATAAAAAAAGAACAGAGTTCTGCAGCAGGTGTTAGAAGAATTAAAGCAGTTCTTTTGAATAAATAAAACGAGGTAAAAAAATGTCGAAAAAACTTAGAATTCATCAATTTTTATTCAGAACAGGTTTATTTAAATTTAAGAGAGATGTCTATGATGCTCTTCATAAGGGGTTAGTTACCATTGATGGTAAGGTCATAAAAGATAAAGATTATCAGTTTAAATTGTCCTTACCTGTTAAATATGATGGTAAAGAAGTTAAAATATAACTAAACAGCAAGTTTAAACTATAATTTCTATTAAAAGCATCACCTTTAAAAAAGACAATTCTAATATTTGGCTTATGGCTAAAAAATACTATTTTATTAGTGACTTACACATAGGTGGTGATGGGCCATTAAATGAATGCGAGTTTGAACCAGAATTAATAATCTTTCTAAAGAAATTAGAAAAAGAAAGAGATGTAGAATTAATAATTGTAGGAGATACTTTTGGTTTCTGGGAAATATCTAAACTTGAAAATTCAAATAAATTAAAATATGTTCTTAATACTCATAAAAAATTATTTAATCAGTTTAAGAAAACTGGGGCAAAAATAAAAATAACCATTATTCCTGGTAATCATGATCATGAACTTGTTTGTAATAAGAAATATAAATTTCTTCTAAAGAAGTATAATATTAATTTAGAATCAAAACAATATATAATAAGAAGTGTTGCTGGTAAGAAGATTTGGATTGAGCACGGAAGTCAACAAGATGAACCAACATCTTTTATACCATTTGATGATAAGAACTACAAGCCATTGGGATTTCATGTAGCTCAAAAATTATTGATAGGTGCAGGTAAATCTTCAGAAGTTGCAAAACGTCCTTGGATAAAAGATGTTGAATCAGTAACTCCTGACGAAGCAGTTCCTCATTGGCTGTTTTCAAATTATTTTTACAAAGAAATGAGTCCTTTATTAAGATATTTTTTATTACCTTTTATTTTAATGTTGACATTAAGTTTTTTAATATTACTATTCTTAGTTTTACAACAGTTTGGCGTATTTCCAGGAGTATCAATATATGGACCAATACTTAAATTGGGATTAGTTGGAAGAGCGATTATGGTTATTATAACGATAGATATTATTCTAATTATATTCTTGCTTTTGATTTCAGTTCCATTATATTTACTTATAAGAGATTTTAAGAAAGCATTAATAAGATACCATGTAATTGGTGACGAAGGTGTAAAAAGAAATAAGTATAATACTGTTATTGATTATACGAGAAAACTTTTTAAGAAAAATGGTGTTGATATTTTTGTAACTGCACACACTCACAATGTTTCTTTGGAAAAAATTGGTAAAAAAGTTTTAATAAATACTGGAACTTGGTTAAAGAGGATGAGAAGAATTAAGAATAGATTCAAGTATTTACCCGATATTTATTACCCCTCTTATGAATTATCATATTTTAAAATTTATGCACATAAAAATAAAGTTGCAATTGAGTATTGTAAAATGCCTAAGAAAATTAAAGATTTAATGCTAACTCCTCTTGAAAGATCTCTTATAGTCTTAAGAAGTAAAAATGTAAAACCGACGAAAATTCCTGATATAACTTATGTTTAATGCAAAAGTATTAAAAACAATTAATTCTTTTACTTTCTTATGGACAAAATTATTTTAGGAATAGAGAGTACTGCACACACTTTTGGGATTGCAATCACTCAGGGCAAGAAAGTTTTGTGCAATCTTAGAGGTTCTTACACAACAGAAGAAGGTGGAATGATCCCGTTTAAAGTTGGTGAGCATCATCTAAAAGTTTTCATAGATTTATTTCAAAAAGCATTAGTTGATACAAATATTTCTAGTAAAAATATTGATGCAATAGCTTTTTCTCAAAGTCCAGGCCTTGGGCCTGCTCTAAGAATTGGTGCAACCTTTGCACGAAGTTTGCATTTATTATTAAGTAAACAATTAATAGGTGTTAATCATTGTATTGCGCATCTAGAAGTTGGAAGAGTTCTATTAGGTGCAAAAGATCCAATACTTGTTTATGCTTCAGGTGCAAACACACAAATAGTTGCCTACGATGAGCATAAATACAGAATATTTGGTGAAACCTTGGATGTGGGTATTGGAAACTTTTTAGATAGTTTTGGTAGATATGCGGGGTTAGGATTTCCTGCAGGACCAAAGATAGATAAACTTGCAAAGGGCTCAAATAATTTTATTGAACTCCCATATAATGTTAAAGGAATGGATTTGGTATTCGGTGGAATACTAACCAATCTTCGACAAAAATTGCAATCAAAAGAATATGAATTAAAAGATTTATGTTATTCTGCACAAGAAACTGTTTTTGCAATGCTCATGGAAGTAACAGAAAGAGCAATTGCTCACACAGGCAAAAAAGAGATACTTCTTGGTGGGGGAGTTGCATGCAATTCTCGGTTACAAGAAATGGCAAAGATACTTGCAAAAGAAAGAGGAATAAAGTGTTATATTCTCGAAAATCAATATAACCTGGATAATGCAGCAATGATTGCTCTAACTGGTGGATTGATGTTGAATGCAGGTGTTTCTACATCTATGGCAGACAGTATTGTCAAACCCTATGAAAGAACAGATGAGGTTGTTGTTAGTTGGAGAGAAGAATGAGATTCGCAGCATTAGCATCAGGTTCATCAGGAAATTGCTTTGTTATTGAAAAAAACAAGAAACTAATATTAATAGATGCAGGAATATCTTGCAAACAAACATTCTTAAGATTAGAAAATCTAAAATTAAATCCAAGAAAGATTGATTCAATATTTATAACTCATGAGCATAGAGACCACATAAAAGGTCTAGATGTTCTAAAAAAGAAAACAGATGCAGAAATATTTATTACAAAAAAGACATTTCTGAATGCAAGAACAACACTCGATAAAGATCAAGTTAATTTTATAAAGAATAATGAGACAATTAGGAGAGTAGGATTTGAAATAAACGCATTTAGTAAAAGTCATGATGCAGAAGATCCTGTTTCTTTTATAGTTCATGGAAGTAATTCTCTCGCAGTATTGACAGATATAGGTAAGCCTTGTAGTAATGTCATAGGTGCAGTTAAAGATGCTGATTCAATTATTCTGGAGAGCAACCATGATGAAGATATGTTACAGAATGGGCGTTACCCTATATTTTTAAAGCGAAGAATTGCTTCTAATGTTGGGCATTTAAGTAATCACCAAGCTTCATTGTTAGCATTAGAGAATGCAAGCAAATTAAATAATTTGGTTCTTGCACATTTGAGTTTAAATAATAATACAGAAGAACTTGCTTATAAAAATATGTATCTTAATCTAAAAAAGTCCAAAGCTAAGCCTAAAAAGCTTACAGTATCAAATAGATATCAAGAGACAAAGTTATTTAGAGTTTAATTAAATAGAAAAAGTTTGTAAAAAAAAATTAAGAAATTTTAATTGTTGATCATTTCAATCTCGATGCTTAAACCTTCAGGAATCGGTACTCTCATAACCAATCTTAGTGTTCTCTCATCAATACCTAGGTCAATAAGTCTTTTGTAGACTCTCATTTCGAATCGATCCCAAGTTGCTTTACCATTACCACAAGGACTTTTTCTTGTTGTAATTTTAAGTTTCTTAGTTGGTAAAGGGATTGGCCCTTTCATCAAAACTCCAGTTTTATCCACAATATCCTTGATATATTTACATACAGAGTTTATCTTGTCTATATCTGTGCTTGCTAGTTTTATTCTTGCTTTTTGCATGGTTATTTCCTTCCTAAAATTTAATAAAATATCAGAGAATTGGACTAATAATCTCTGAATTTAAAAAAATAAAAATGAAGTAAAAATTTACTTCTTAGTCATATCTTTTTTAACTAAATCGATACACATACCTGCTGCAACAGTTGCACCAGAATCTCTGATTGCAAATCTTGATAATGGAGGAATGTCGTTCTTCTTTTCGATTACTAATGCTACAGTAGGTTTAATTCTAACAATAGCTGCATCCCCATTCTTAATAAAGTCAGGGTTTTCTTCAAGAACTTCTCCAGTTGCAGGATTAAGTTTTTTCTCAATTGCTACAATTTGACAAGCAACCTGTGCTGTGTGAATATGGAATACAGGTGTGTAACCAACAGTCATAACACTAGGATGATTTAATACAACAATTTGTGCAGTAAATTCAGTAACAACAGTAGGTGGGTTATTAGGATGTCCAATAACATCTCCTCTTGTTAAGTCTTTTTTACCAAAGCCTCTAACTGAAAGACCAACGTTGTCTCCAGGAATTGCTTCCTTGATTTGTTCATGATGCATTTCGATTGTTTTACATTCACCACTAACACCAGTTCCTTCTCTTCCAGGCATTGCAATTAATTTGTCTCCTGGTTTTAGGATTCCTGATTCAACTCTTCCAACAGGAACAACACCTATACCTGTAATGTTGTATACATCTTGAACAGGCATTCTAAACGGTAAATTAGTTGGTTTTTCTGGGGCCTTTAAGCTGTTAATTGCGTCTAATAAAATTGGTCCTTTATACCAATCCATTTTATCAGATTTCTTAGCAACATTATCTCCAAGTTGAGCTGATGCTGCAACAAAAGTGATTTCTTCTGGATTATACCCAACACTCTTTAACAAAGCAGAAACTTCTTCCTTAACTTTATTATATTTTTCTTCAGAATATTCAACACCTTTGATATCCATTTTATTAATAGAAATAATAATTTGGCCAACACCAAGAGTTCTTGATAAGAAAATATGTTCTTTAGTTTGTGCGTTTACACCATCATTTGCTGCAACAACTACAACAGCTGCATCAGCTTGTGAAGCTCCAGTAATCATGTTCTTAATAAAGTCCTTGTGTCCTGGTGCGTCAATAATAGTAAAGTAGTATTTGTCAGTTTCAAACTTTTTGTGTGCAAGATCAATAGTAATTCCTCTTTCTTGCTCTTCTTTTAAGTTGTCCATAACATATGCGAATTCAAATCCAGATTTTCCTAGCTCTGCTGCTTTCTCTTTGAATTTTCTCATTTGCTGTTCTGATACATTTCCTGTATCAAACAATAATCTTCCGACTGTAGTTGATTTACCGTGATCAACGTGTCCGATAAATACTAAGTTTATGTGTGGTTTTTTATCTGCCATTTTATATTTACCCTAGCCTCCGCTTTTTTTAAATAAATTGCATTTATTAATTTAAGTGAAGGAATTAGAGAGTATTTAAAAAGCTTTTGGGTTTTTATGTTTAAAACTTCCCTCGTTTATTGCAGGGTTTTTTGTTTTAAAGAATTGATTTCAAGTTATTATATAATGGTAACATAAAGATTATATATAACCTGGTTTTACATAGTAAAATATTGGTTAAATTTAGTTATAAAATAGTGAGGTAAGTAATATGGAATTAAAACAACCAGAATCGATGGATGAATTATTATATATGACAATCAGAGAACATGAAGGTTTTAAAGCAAGAGCTTGGGTTTTTAAAGAGCTTTGTCCTAAATGCAAAAAAGGATTAATTGCAAAACCAAAAGATCCTAAAACAGGAAGGCCAAAGATAAGAGCAAAAGAATATCAATGTAATGAGTGTGGTTATACTATCCCTAAAGAAGAATATGAAGAAACATTAATGTGTAATATTGAATATACTTGCCCTGAATGTAAAAATGATGGCGCAATTCAAGTTCCATTTAAAAGAAAATCCTTCATGGGAACAAAAGCAATAATTTTCTTTTGTGAAAAATGCAATCATAAACTTGCAATCACAAAGAAGATGAAAAAACCTAAGAAGAGTAAGAAGAAATAATTTCTTCTTTTTACCAACAACATTTTTAAATGCAGTTCTTTTTCTTGTTTTTTAGATGGCATTTGTTAAAAAGAAAAAAAAGCCTTTCAGAAAAGGTAAGAAAGGTAACAATTCTGAAGAAGAAGTATTCCGAGTTAGGACTCCAAGAGACAAAGAAGTTATAGGTATTTTAGAGCAAAGACTTGGTGGTAGCAGAGCAAAAGTAAGGTGTATTGATGGCAATACTAGGGTTTGTAGAATTCCTGGAAGATTAAAAAGACATTTATGGGTTAGAGAAGGAGACACTATTCTTGTTGAACCTTGGGAGTTCGGCGGAGATGAAAAAGGGGATATTTTATTTAAATATAGGCCAATACAAATAAATTGGTTGAAAAAAAATGGATATCTTGATAAGTTAAAAGATTTAGATGAATTCTAATAATAAAACTTATAAATAAAATATTACAACAATTCAAATAACAAGATGAATAGAAAAGAAAGAAGGCAATTATTGAAAGAGAAACAATTTTCTGATGCAAGTGTTGAACAAAATAAAATTTCATCAGATAAAGGAAGAGGATTTTTTCAAAGAATATATGAAGATGAATATAAAAAATTAATTTTTATTCCTTTCGCAATTTTATTAATTGCAATAACTATTATTATTATGAACGTTGTACAAACAGGTGAGTTTGTAAACAAAGGATTTTCTTTAAGCGGTGGAACAGCAATTACTGTTGTTGCAGGTAATATAAATATAGATGTAATAGAAGATCAACTAAAATCAAATCTTCCTGATAATCAATTTAGTATAAGGGTTTTATCTGAGGCAGGTGTTGCCAGGGGATTTAATATTGAATCAGATATGACTGATAATGGTGAAGCAATAATAAATGAACTTGAAAAGCTTTCGCCAGGAATAAAAGACAGCGATAGTTTATCTGTTACAACAATGGGTTCAAGTTTAGGGGATTCATTCTTTAAAGATGCAATTCTTGCAATTATAATCGCATTTATCTTTATGTCAATTGTAGTATTTATTATCTTCAAACAGGCAAGTCCAAGTCTTGCAGTTATACTTTGTGCTTTATCAGATATTGTTGTAACAATTGCTGCAATTAATATTTTCGGAATAAAACTTAGCACTGCGGGTATTGCAGCATTATTAATGCTGATTGGTTACTCTGTTGATACGGACATTCTTCTTTCTACAAGGGTTATCAGAGAGAAAAAAGGCCGTGTAATGACTAGGGTTTATGACGCTCTAAAAACAGGAATCACTATGAATGCAACAACTTTAATAACTGTTATCGTTGGAATCGTGATTTCTCAATCACCAGAATTAAAACAAATATTTACAATATTATTAATTGGTTTAGTTATTGACATAATTAATACATGGATACAAAATGTTGGTATACTAAGATTATACTTAGAAAGAAAAGATAGACCAAAGGTAAAGAGTGAATCTAATGGGCAGTAATGGTGTAACAAAAAGGATATTGAAAAAGACAAGAGTAATTATATTAATCATTGCATTAGTTCTTTCTCTATTCGCAATACAATTCTTAACTGTTGGAAACACAGGTGTTGCAATCAGAACAATTTCTAAAGATAGTGCAGCTGCAGTTGCAGGAATTGCAAGCCCAAGAACTACTCAGCCAATGGCAAGAGAGGTAATTGTTGCACTTAATAATAAAAATATAGACACTGTAGAGGATTACTTTACCTTTACAAAAGATCTTAAAATTAACCAATCAATTAGTGTAAAAACAGTTAACAGAAAATTCTGTTTTGTTGTTGGTTGTTTGATTAATGATTATAATACTTATAGATTAAAAGTTCAACCTGAATACGAAATTATTGAGTTAAACGAAACTGAATCTATTGATATCACAGAACAAGTTTTTAATGAAACTATTAATGAAACGGTAAATGTTACGCGTACCGAAATTATAAATAAAACAATAAAGAATGTTCTTGGCCCAGCAGATATTGGTTTTAGTGTTTATCCTGCACCAAGTAATAATCTTAAAAAGGGTCTTGATCTTCAGGGAGGGACAAGAGTTCTTTTAATGTTAGATGAGCATGTCGATACAGATGTTATGGAGCTGGTTATTGATAATATAAAACAAAGATTAAATGTTTATGGTTTAACAGATATTGTTGTTAGAGAAGTAAAAGGTTTTACCGGAACTGGCGATCAATATGTACTTGTAGAAATTGCAGGAGTTAATAGTGAAGAGATTCGTGATCTTATTTCTCAGCAAGGAAAATTTGAAGCAAAGATCGGTGGCGAAGTTGTTTTTATTGGTGGTAAAGATATAACTTATGTTGCTAGAGCAGGAGATCAAGCAGGGCTTGAATACGGAAGTTGCGGGCCTGTTTCTGACGACTTATATACTTGCAGATTTAGATTTGGTATCTCACTTACTCCTGAGGCAGCGCAAAAACAAGCAGATATTACTGCAGAATTACCTATTGTTGTTGAAAACGGAAGGGAATATCTTAATGAATCAATTACATTGTATCTTGATGATGAGTTTGTTGATGAATTAAGAATTGGTGCTGAACTTGGTGGTAATGCTGTAACAGAGATAATGATTAGTGGTTCTGGAAGTGGCATAGATGAACAATCTGCTGCAAACGATGCAATTGTTAGCATGAAAAAACTTCAAACTGTTCTAACAACTGGAAGTCTTCCTGTTAAAATCAATATTGTAAAAACTGATACTATTAGTCCAACTCTTGGTGAACAATTTATTAAGAATATTATGTTAGTAGGGTTACTTGCAATTATAGGTGTTTCACTTGTAATCTTTATTAGATATAGAAATCTTAAAGTTTCAATCCCTGTTATTATAACAATGCTTTCAGAAGTATTTATTTTGTTAGGGTTTGCTTCACTTGTAGGATGGAATCTTGATATTGCTGCAATCGCAGGTATCTTAATTGCTGTCGGAACAGGTGTAGATGACCAAATAGTTATAACAGACGAAACAATGAAGAATGCTATTGGAGAATCACATCTTACTTGGAAACAAAGATTCAAAAAAGCTTTATTCATAATTATTGCTGCATACTCTACTACAATGGTAGCAATGCTTCCTTTGTATTTTGCAGGTGCAGGATTAGTTAAAGGTTTTGCTTTAACAACTATGGCCGGAGTAACTATCGGCGTTCTTATAACAAGACAAGCTTTTGCAGCCATTCTTGAAGAATTAGTTAAAAAGTAGTTTATTTCTTATTTTTTTTACGACAAAACTTTTAAATTACCCTTCTTTATATAGAATAGATTAAGTATTTAGTGGATGATTCATATGGTTGATCAAGGTATTCGTAATAAATTAAACTTATTATATAAAATTTTAGTTAGGATTTCTCTTAGTGGCAAATCTGATTGGAAAACAAAGATTTATGTTAATGTGGCTCTATCATATTTTATTATACCTGAAGATGTTGTACCAGATAATGTTTTAGAAGAAAAAAGTTTTGTTGATGATTTATATGTTTGTTTGTTAATTATTAATGATCTTAGAAAATATCGAAAAGAAATACTTATGAGTTTTTTCTCTGAGTATATTAAAGAAAGTGTTGATCAATTTCTATCAGAGAACTTGCATGAGTGCGAAACAATTCTTGGGAATAAGATTGAATTAATAAAAAAAGAAGTTGGTTATGATTCATTAAATAAGATTAATCTACATGATAAAGAATTTTCTCTAGTTATGGGTCAAGAATTATTAGGTGTTATTGCATTCTTATATGATGAGTTGCTTAAATCGAAGAAAGTGGGTAAGAGCGTTTTGGATAATTTAATAACTGTTGAAGAATTATTTTTTGATGTTGAGAAGACAATCAAAGAGTATAGGTCAACGCTTAAGGAAGTTCCTTTTAATGAATTAAGTATAGAAGATGTGTTTGTAGATTATGAAACTAAACTAGGAAAGATTGATATGAGCTCAAAGTATAGGGGAATATTAAAATTTGCATTACCTATTTTTAAGATTCTATATGGGATACAGAAAAGTCCTAGGTCTGATTGGGTAATAAAACATGAAATAAATTGTGCATTAGCTTATTTTGCATTATCAAATGATGTAATCGCCGATACTATCAAAGAAGGAACAGGGTTTGTTGATGATCTTTTTTTGGGATCATTTGTTTTGTTTGATATTTATATAAAAGATCAAAGACTTATACTTGAGCATATTTCAAATAAGTTAAATATTGATGATATAATGTATGTTCTTGAAGAATCAAGCGAGTTGCTTTCAAAAGATTCAAATGAAATATTAAATTTTTTAGGTTTAAAATCATTGCTAAATTATTCTGGTGTATATCTTAAGAACAAAAATTCTAAAGATGATAAGGTTGATGATAAATTAAAAGAGGTATTGATAGGGTTATTAAACCTTTATTTAGGTGAATCTATAAATAAGCAAGCCGATTTTAAGATTGTGATCCCATATCTTAAGAACATCAAGAATACTCGTAAGTTGGGGTCTTTTATAGATATTGCTATGAGGGTTGTTCATGATAAGAAAGTTGAACTATACTTAGAACAAGGTGAAGATAAAGGCAGAAAACTTCTGGAGCTTAGGCAAAAGTTATTAACAACTTAATTTTTTTTGGCTCTGTTAAATAATTTATGTGTTAGTAATATTAAAAATGCAAATATTATTCCTGTTACTAAGCTTATAAATATATTAGTTGTATTCTCAAAATAAAATCTTATAGTATTAAATTTGTTATTTTTAGGAAAATACATTCTAAGATTGCTAAGTTCAGATGCATACTCGAGGTAGAGTAATGCAGATGTTAGATCTAAATCTTTTAGCGATTCAGAATATTCAAGATAACTTAAGCCTGCAATTGGGAATACATCTTGATTAAGTTCACTGGCAATTAAATTACTAACAATTTCTTTTTTATCATAAAAAAATTCAGTCATATTTATTTCATGTAAATATGCAGTTGTTAAAACCATATTTGCTTGAGCTTTTGCTAATGATGCGATATAGATGCATGCTTCAGGATTTCCATTTTCAAGAAGATCATCTGCCTCAGACACACTGTCTTTGAGATCAGAAAAACCGTTTGGAATTATTGTTGAAAGATATGTAATTCTTTCTTGTGTTTCCATTATTTTTGTTTTACAAATATTATCCAATAGTTCCTTGTCAATTTTTTCTTTTTTTGTTTCAATATCAAAGAATTCATACCAAACTCTTGCACTATACAAACGCTCTATTGCATAACCAAGATTAGCAGGCGTTTGTTCACCTTCTAATAATTTTTCTGCATCAGATAATCTTTCAAGAACAATTTGTTTAGTTTGCAATTTTATAATAGAATCTATTTCCCGATTTTTTATTTCTTCTACAAAATTTGCAACTTCTTGAGTTGTTTCATTATTTATTCTATTTAATGATTCATTGTCTTCTGATGCTAAGATTATTTCTCTTAAAATAACGTTTGTTGCGAAACAAAAGCTTGCACCTGAATAAGATTTATTTAAATTTAGTGCATTTCTAGAGTTATTATAGTTTGTATATGCATCAACAAGCCTTCTGGTTGCAGTGTATTCATCAAAAGTATTATTTGTAAAGTTTGCTATTAGTGAATTGACAAGTTGATCTATTTTTCCACTTTCAGAACTATAATTTATATCTTTTAATGATAAGTTAGCTTCTTTTTGTAATTTTTCTGTTTTGTTGCATAGTAATTCTGAGAATCTATCCATAGTATTCTGATATTTATCAGGTGTTTCGAATTTTTTGTTTTTTGAATAATTCTTATCTGTAAAATGATATAATGCTTCTGTTATGTGATTAACACTTATTATTTCAACTGGATTGATGCTTAAGTAACTGTTTATATTATAGTTTGCTGTAGTAAAGTTCTCATCTGTATCATTAATTAAGAGACTAAAATTATTTTTTTCTTCATCAAGATTTGACCATTTTGGTATTAAAACTTTTATAAAACCGTTTGTTTCTGCTGCTTCAATCTTAGCTTTTGTTCCTCCAACAGGCCCAATCATCCCAGCTGAATTAATCGTCCCTGTCATTATAACATCTTGTCTTATATTTACATTATCTAAAGTTGCAATAGTAAGTACAGTAATTGCTGCGCCTGCACTTGGTCCTCCAACAAGTGCTCCAGTTGATGATATTGTGTAAAAGAAATCTAAGTTAGAACAATCAATATCTAAGAAGTTACAGGCATATTGTTTTGCAAATCTTGTACTTATTTGTGTATCAATTTGACTAAGGGGATAAGATTGAAAAAAAACTCTCCCTTTTCCTGGTGTAATCTCTAGATTGAGATCTGCAATTCTGCCTTGAGTTTCGTTTTCAATATCTGCTACACTAAGAAGATAGATGTGTGAGGTGGTGGCATAAGCAGAAGATGCTAGTAATATAATGAATATTAAAATTGTAATTATTATTTTTTTTCTCATTTTGTGGCCTATTTATTAATATTTCTTCCTCTACTCTCAACCTTTTTTAATCTTTCAGCCACCTCTTTATAATTTTTGCTCTTTTTGTAACCTTTAATAAATAATTTGTAAGCTTGTTCATATATTTTATGATGTTTGCTTTCTAATGCCTGTTTAAATAAGTGAATGTCGACTGCTTTATCTTCTAATTTTTGTGAGAATAGACTTAGTCCAAAATCTATAAAGTATAGTTTGTTATTAAAAATCATATTGGATGTTGTTAAATCGCCATGAACTATGTTGTTGTCATGCATGAGTGCAAGAGTTGTGCCTATTTCTTCTGCTATGTTAATTTGGTTGTCTAAGATATCTCTTATTTTATTTCCTTCTATAAACTCCATCTCAATAATATCTTTCTTGTTTGTGGAGATTATTTCTGGAACATTTATTTTTAGTTCTTTCAACTTAGTTATTACTTTAACCTCTCTCCGAGTTCTAGGAGGAATTAAAAGTTTATTAATAGCTTCAATTCTATACTTTTTATTAATTCTCTGTTTGATAATTGTGGTTACATTACCCTCTATCTTTTTAAAGATTTTAGCTTCTGCACCCTCTTGAATAAGTTCTTGTGTCACAGACTAGAGAATGCAGTTATTATTTATAAGGTTTTAGAAATATCTTCTATTCACTTCTTTGATAATTTTTTTATGAATTTCTTCAATTCCTAGTTTTCCATCAACAACATAAATTCTTTCTGGTTCTTCATTTGCAATCCGAAGAAATCCCTTTCTTACTTTTCTGTGAAATTCTATGGCTTCTTTTTCAATTCTGTCTGCTTCACCAGGATTTATTCTGCTAAGGCCTATTTCTGCTGGTAAATCAACAAGTATTGTTAAATCTGGTTTAGTATTGTAAGTTGCAAAATTTGTTAGCATTTCAAGCGATTTTATACTAAGACCTCTTGCATCACCTTGATATGCTGTTGTAGAATCAAAATATCTGTCTGATATAACCCAAATTCCCCTTCTTAATTCTGGAATAATCCACTCACCAGTATGTTGTGATCTTGCTGCGGCATACAATAATGCTTCAGTTCTAGGTAGCATCTCTTCATTCTCTATTGATAAAAGAATATTTCTTATTTGCTCAGATATTTTTGGTCCCCCAGGTTCTCTTGTAGATCTTATGTTGAGAGATTTATTCTCTTTTAGATATGCTGCTAATAATTTTGATTGTGTAGATTTTCCACAGCCTTCAATACCTTCAAATGATATAAATTTTCCTTTCATTTTAATTATAAATAACCCACACTCTCTTTTATTTAAAATGGACTTTTTACTAAGAAGTCCTTTTATTTTCATCAAGCATAATACTATATATACCTTTCTATGGTTCAATAATCAAATTTATAAACCCTTTGTTGTCACTAGAATTTATGATAAATTTAAGAGATAACGGTTCAATTAACTTTGAAAGTATCAATCCTGTTTCTGAAGAGCAATACAATAATTTCATTAAAATGGTGGATAAAGCAATAGCTTTCTTTAGGCAAATTCCTGAAAATGAGACTATTAGAATAATAAGTCATCTTGATGCAGACGGAATAACTTCTGCAGCAGGAATGTTAAATGCATTAAATAATGAAAATAGAAAATATAATCTAACTATTTACTCACAGTTAACAGATGAGGTGTGTCAAGAACTTGCAAAGGAAGATTTCACTTATTATATTATTACAGATTTGGGTTCTAGTCAATTAAAAAGTATTAATTCTCATTTAAAAAATAAAAGGATTATAATTTTTGATCACCATACTCCTCAGGAAGAGGCAGAATCCAATATTGTTCACGTTAATCCTCATCTTGTTGGGATAGATGGTTCTGCGCATATTTCTGGAAGTGGAACAGTGTTCTTTTTTGCAGGATTGTTAAATCAAAAGAATTATGATTTTGCGCACATTGCTCTAATTGGTGCGGTTGGAGACGTGCAGGAATTAAATGGTGGTTTCACAGGCTTAAATAATATTATTCTAGATATTGCGATTCAGCAAAAAAAGATTAAGATAAAACAAGAACTAAACCTTTTTGGAAAACAAACAAGACCGCTTGTAAAACTTCTTGAGTATAGTTCTGACCTTAATATTCCAGGAATAACTGGTGATCAGAAAGCAATAGTTTTTTTTCTTAGACAATTAGAGATTAATCCTGTTAAAGACAATGAAGATCTAAAAACTTTTGTTGATTTAACCGAAAAAGAGAAGAGTAGGCTTGCAGAACACATTATTGTAAAAAGAATTCAAGCAGGTTTAACTGATTATGAAAAAGTTTTTACAACAACCTATGAGTTGGTTGACGAGGATAATGGAACTTTCAAAGATGCAAAGGAGTTCTCCACAATATTAAACGCTTGTGGAAGAATGGATCAAGCAAAGACAGGAGTTTATGCTTGTCTCAATGAGCCAGAATTTAAGCTTGAAGCAAAACAAATACATAAAGATTACAAGATTGAAATTGTTCATGGAATGAACTGGATAGAAAAACAATTAAAATATAATACTAATGCAATTATTCAAACAGATAAATACATGATTATCAATGCACAAAATAATATCATGTACACAATAATAGGAACTGTTGCATCTATTTTGACAATGAATAATAGGTTTTCTAAAGATTATTATGTTCTTAGTTTTGCTCATAATATTCCTGAAAAGATAATTAAGATTTCTATGCGTGTTGTTGGTAATAACGAAGATATTGACCTGCAGGAAATGGTGACTAAAATGATTGAGAAGCTTGGTTGTGGTGAAGCAGGAGGGCATAAGCATGCAGCAGGCGCAATGATTCCTATTGATAAAGAAGAAGATTTCTTGAAGGTTGCAAAAGAAGAATTAGATAAGTTGTAAGTCTTAAGGTTTATTAGTGCTTGAACATAATTATAAATAATAAAAAAAGAAAAAGAATAATTACTCTTTTACATTTAGACCTTTTCTTGATCTGATTTGTCCAACAATTTTAGTTTGTAATTCTTCTGGAAGTTTTTCAAATGCCTGATCAACTAGAGATGAAGATCCTCTTCCACCAGTTGCACTTCGAAGTTCTGAAGCTAAACCAAACATTTCTCCTACAGGCATTTTACCAATAACAGTTACACTTACTCCTTCTTGTTGCATATCTAAAAGTTGTCCTCTCTTGTTAGAAATTAACTTAGAGATTTCTCCCATGTATTCTACAGGTGCTTCAAATCGAAGAGTTTGCAGGGGCTCAAATAGTAATGGTCTTGATTGATCCATTGCTCCTCTGATACCTTCTCTAACAGCAGGATAAACCTGTGCCGGGCCTCTATGGATTGCATCTTCGTGAAGTTTTACATCGTCCAATGTAACCATTACATTAACGCAAGGTTCTCTTGCAAGAGGTCCTGCTTTCATTACATCTTCAAACATATCCATAACCATTTCAATAATTTCTCCAATATGAACAATCCCTCTGGTTCCATCAATCAACATGTTTCCATTAAAGATGTCTCTAACTTTTCTAGTTGTTTTTGCGTCCATATCAGCATCAGTAAGTGCCTCCCACATAGCTGGATCCTTTTTCTTGATTCTTCCTTCATGAATTAGGCCGCTTTTGATTGCAGTTCTCAATTCTTCAGGCATTGGTTGAACTTTGAAATAGAACTTATTGTGTTTGTTAGGAGATTTTCCTTCAACTGGTGAAGGTGTTTCTTTCATTATTGCTTCTCTATAAGTAACTATTGGAGGAGAAGTTTGAATTTCAACACCCTTGTCTTTTTTGATTCTCTCTTCAATAATTTCTAGGTGAAGTTCTCCCATACCACTCATTAGGTGTTCACCAGTTTCCTGATTAATCTCAATGTGTATACTTGGATCTTCTTTTGAAACTTGGATTAAAACTTCAATTAGTTTAGGCAAATCACTTGGTTTCTTTGCTTCAATAGCTTTAGTGATAACTGGCTCAAAGATGTGAGTTATTTTTTCAAAAGGTTCTTGTACTCCGATTGTAACCGTTTCGCCAGGATAAGCGTCTTTTAATCCTCCAACACCAATAATATTTCCTGCAGGAACATTGTCAACGATTTCTTTTTTTGCTCCATTATAAATATATACCTGTTGTATTCTTACATCTTTCTTTGCAATGTTCAAGTGTGCAGTTTCTCCTCTTTTCATAGTCCCTGAGTAAAGCCTTCCCATACAGATTTCTCCTGCTTGTGGATCAATAACAACTTTAATAACTACAAAACTCAATGGTCCATTTGGATTCGAATTAGATAGAGATTTTCCCATTTCTGATTCTATATCTCCATGCCATAGTTTTGGTATTCTATACGGTGTTGCATCTATTGGACTTGGAAGGTGTCTTATAACAGCATCTAATACGACTTCGTGTATTGGAGCTTTTTTCCCAAGTTCTTTCCATGTATCATTTTCATAGGCTTCAATTATTTCTTTGAAAGTAATATTTTTTTTCTGCATATACCCAACGCTTAATCCCCAATTGTGGAATGCTGAACCAAAACAAACTGATCCATCCATAACATTAACTTGCCATTTTTCTCCGTAACCATCTTCTGCAATGTCCATTATTAATTGATTAACACTTGCAATAATTTTTACAAATCTTTCTTGCATTGCTTCGGGAGTTAATTTTAATTCTTTGATTAATCTATCAACTTTGTTAATAAATAGAATCGGTTTAACTCTTTCTCTCAATGCTTGTCTTAGAACTGTTTCTGTCTGAGGCATAATTCCTTCAGATGCACAGCATAAAACAATTGCTCCATCAACTGCCCTCATTGCTCTAGTAACGTCTCCACCAAAGTCAACGTGCCCTGGAGTGTCAATTAAGTTAATTAAGTGGTCTGTATCACCAACTTTGTGCACCATAGATACTGCTGCACTGTCAATTGTAATTCCTCTTTCTGCTTCATCATCATGAAAATCTAAAGCGCAAGCTTTCCCTGCTAGATCTTCAGACATCATTCCTGCACCTGCAAGTAGATTATCTGAAAATGTTGTTTTTCCGTGATCAATATGAGCGCAGATTGCAATATTCCTAATATTCTTAGGATGTTTCATCTGTTCTGTTACACGATCAACCATTTTTGCCATTTTTATATCACCTTATATTTAATTATTATTTTTTATCGTTTAATCCTCTGTAGAGAATTGCTTCATCAATTTTTTTCCAAGAATGAATTTCTTCCGGTTTAAACCAAACACTTATTTCCCTTTCAGCAGCTTCAACTGAATCTGAAGCATGAATAAGATTTTGTGTTGGTCTTTTTGAAACATCACCTAATTTATATGTATCAAAAGAATAGTCTCCTCTAATTGTCCCAGGGAAAGCTTGCTTCGGTTCAGTATTACCAACAAGTTTTCTTACATGAGCAATTGCATCATGGCCTTCTAAAATTATAGCAAAAACTGGGCTCATAGTTAGGTAATCCATATTCATATTTCTAATTTTAGTACCAATCTCTAAAGCAGTTTCAGTAACAGGTTCTCCTCTTTTCTCCGCAGTGGATTTAGCTTTATTACCTACTCCTAAAAGATATTCTTCATCAGCAATATAATGGTCACTAGCCATATTCTTATTAGCAATAGTCATCTTACTAGCAACTATTTTCATACCTGAACGTTCAAATCTAGTTATTATCTCCCCAATAAGAGACCTTTGAACTGCGTCTGGTTTTAGTAATACTAACGTTCTCTCAATCATATTTTTACACCCTCTTATCTATTAAAATTAATAAGTGCTCAATAATTTTGTAAAAAATTATTAGCACCGAAAAACTGAATAAAAAAAAGATTTATTTCTTTTTAGCTGAACTTTGTTTTTTCTTTTTCTCAGCTGCAAAAGTTTCAGTCCATTTTAGGTTTCTACCTTTTCTTTTTAGGGAAATCTGGTTTTTTTCACATTTGTTAGAACAAAAATAGAATATTTTTCCATCTGCTTTAATGTACATTTCACCAGTGCCTTTTGTGATTTGTTTTCCGCAAAAACTGCATTTAACCATTTTAATTATGACCTCTTCCTGCTTTGTTTAATGCTCTTGCTTCAATTTCAGTTTCTCTAAGCATTAAAGTGTCACCTTTTTGAATTGGTCCTCGAACATTTCTTCTAATAACTTTGTTTGAATCTCTGCCTTCGAGAATTTTACATCTAACCTGAATTGCTTCTCCTCTTGTTCCAGTTCTTCCCATTACTTCTTCTACTATTGCTGGAACTGCGTGAGAGAAATGAACTCCTGTTTTTTTATCGTCTTTTGCGGGTCGTTTAGACATTTGTTGTGATTTATCTGCCATTTATGTCACCTATTTTGTAGATAATATTTTTATCATATCTTTTGCGTCTCCTTCTTCGGTAATTGCAACGGCAGTTGTTCCTAAGGGTAATCCTGCTGATGCTCCTAATTCTTGTTTGCTACTTACTTCAATACAAATTACCTTTTTTTCTTTTGCAAGTATTGGTAGGTGCATTACAATTTCTGCTGGAGAAACGTCTTTTGCATAGACTACTAATTTTGCTTTTCCTTTTTCTAGTGCTTTAGTTACTTCGTTAGCACCTTTACAAATTTTTCCTGATTTTTTTGCTAATTCAATAGCTTCATATGCTTCTTCCATTTTTTCACCTTATCTTGTTAATTTGAGACTAGAATACGTCCCTCATTCCGCTGTTTCCAGCATCACAAATCATTGGCATTAGCCTAAGCTAATTAAGAGTAAGGAAAGTTGATTTATTTATAAATCTAATGGTTGGGTGTATGTTACTACTTTAAAGGTGTTAATTAGGAAAGTTTTATAAGTAGAGGATAATTTTGTTTGATTAAAATGCATGAAATACATATATATTTTCCAAAGTCACTTAATTCTTATAAGAACTATTTTCACCCTGATCATATTAGGACAACTCATTCAACTAGAGGAAAGTATCGTGGGGAATCAATAGACGAAACTATTAATTTTCTAAAAAAGAAAGAGTCACCTATTAGTTATAAAGAAGGTTTGGGTGGTAAAGGGGTTTTTGAGGCAAAAGAATCTAAGAATTTAGCTTTAGTTACTTCTTCTAATTATTGTCCTACAGCTGATCAGGAGGCATATACTAATGAAGGTAATCTTTTGGGTTTTAAGCCATTAAGAACTTTGGTGATTTCAATTCCTAAAAAGGCGTTTACCAAAGAATATGGACTTTTTAAGAAAGATAGCCATGTTGATGATGTTAAAAAAATAATTGATTATTTATCACAAGGTAGGGTTCCATTTTTTATGGTGTGGAATGATGATGAAAGAACACAGTTTATTGCAGGTAATAATAAAACTAACAGAGACTTTTTTAATTGGAAACATAGAAAAACTTCTTCTTTATTGCAATGGTATAAGAAAACAAAAGCATGGATACAACATAATAAATATGCGCATGTTGTAGCTAATGACACTATACGAAATTTGTATCTTGGAGTAAATGCAAATTCTCAATAAACTTTATAAACCAAAATAGATGGCTTCTATAATATTTAAGATGAAAAAGAAACCGCTAAATAAAAAACTTAAATTAGCATTTCAAATAAGTATTCCAATACTTGTTGGTGTAATCCTTTTCTGGTTAGTATTTAAGAATATTAATTTACAGGATTTTTTTGATATTCTTAAGAATGCAAATATTTGGTATCTTATACTGTACTTTGTACTTTCTGTATTTATAATCCTTTGTTCAGTTTTTAGATGGAACTTAATTCTCTTGTCGCAAAAACATAAGATAAAATTTATTTATTTAGTAAAATCTTATCTCGCAGGGTATGGGGTTAGTTATATTACTCCTAGTGCAAAACTTGGTGGAGAGCCTGTAAGAGCAGCATTGCTTAAACGTTATGGTCTTAAAACTCATGAATCTTTATCAACAATTATAATTGATAAAAGTCTTGAGCTTAGTGGTTCAGCATTATTTTTTGTTGTAGGAGCAGTTATTTTGGTTTTGAATTATGCTCTTCCAGATAACTTAAAATTTCTTATTGTTGTAGTCTCAATAATATTTCTCGGGTTAATAGGTTTTGGTATATATCAAATAATAAACGAAAAAGGGTTTATTATGACTATCTATAAGTTTTTTAGATTACACAAGTTAAAAAAATTCGGGAATGTAACTAAAAAGTTAATTGATATCGAGAAATTAATAACTAAATTTTATAAGAAAGACAAAAGGCATTTTTTTTCAGCATTATTTGTTATGGCTATTGCCTGGGGACTGATGTTTGCAGAGTTTAAACTTGCAATGCTTATATTCGGGTTTGATGCAAACATGCTTCAGATATTTTTAACATTCTCGGTTGTTGGTGCGTCATATCTGATACCTGTTCCATTTGCAATGGGAACACTTGAAGGAGGACAAGTTGCATTATTTAATACGATTGGTCTTAACTCTGCAATAGGTTTTGGTGTTGGATTATTGACAAGGGTAAGAGATTCAATTACTGCAGCAATAGGTTTAATGATTGCAGCATATTATGGTGTTGCTAAAAAGAAAAATCTTACCAAAAGTTATCAATTTAATAGGTCTGTTTTTAGTAAGAAATAGCTATTCATCTTTGTATAATATTCTATCTATTGTTCTTTCCTTTAATTCATATATTTCTGGTTTTATCTTATTATTGTAATATTCCTTTATTTGGGTTCTATTATCATATGAGAAGTTTCCAATTTGCCATAGTGCTGCAATTATAGCAAGTATGCTTATTGTTTTTCCAGCAACTGAGAATCTTTTATTTCTTTTTTCTATTTTTTCTTCTTTATTAATAAGGGTTAAGATTTGTCCAATATTCTCTGACATAAATTTTTCTTTATTTGCTATCTGTTTTAATTCATCATCCTCAATATCATTTTGATCTTTTAAGCAGCTAATTAGAAAATTTATATTGTCATATTGTGTTCTTATTTTTTTTAATTCAGAACTGTATTCCCTATTTTTTCTTGATTTCTTTTTTTGTTCGAAATATGCAATTGTAGAATTCATATCTGTTATAAGAAAATTAATTTTACTAAGGGTGTGATTTTTGTAAAAGTTCTTATGTAGTTTTAATATGTGTTCTTTTTTGATGTCTTTGAGGTTAATCATGGATAAATCTTTTTGTTCCTCTGCGTATTTGTTAAATGCATTATTATAATTATTATTAACATAAAAAATTAATTCATCAAGCTCTTTGGCTTTTATTTTATCATCAGAGGTTAAGTCAATTTGCTCTAGGTTTTTTGTAAAATTATGTAGTTCATATATTCTAGCTAATATTTTATTTGGCATTTTAGATTTATCTTTCTCAGTATTCTCAGTGTTCTCTGTATTTTTTAAAATTTTATTCTCAAAATATGTTTTATTGAATGTCCTAAATCTTTTAGCCATACTTTTTTTGTCGTTCATATACTTGCTTGTCCATTCATTCATTATTAAGTCATCAATACTTTCCATTCATTTTGCCTCATTAAGAAAATCTTTTGAGAATTTTAAAGAATCTGCTTTATATTGTTTTATTTCATAAAGAATATCTTTATCTTTAATTATTGCTAATTGCTCAAGTATTTTTATCGGGTTGTTGTGAATTTTATCAAAGTTAAGTTTTGAAATTATGCCTTTATTAATTCTTAAACAAATATTTTTTATGTCTCCACCTTGAAACTTGTTATATTTTGATTGTTCACCAATTTGTTTCCAATGCTTAATTTGTACATAATTGTTTTCAATTCCTTTTTTTAATTTATTTTTGAAAACAGTTATATGATCCTTTATTTTTTCTAGGCCTGTTGCATATACAACATTCTCCATAAATCTTCTTTTAATGCCTTTGTCGGGATTTGTACGCCTATTTGAGGTTATAATAATCCCGAAGTTTCCAAGATATTTATCTGTTCCTTCGATTGCTTCTAGAAACGCACCTGTAAATGATTGTTCAGCAGAATTTTTATTGTCAATATTATTTCTTGAGAATATTTTTGTATCAACTTCTTCAATTAAGATTATGTTTATAGCATCTCCTTTATATGCGATATCAAATGTTCTCTTTAATTGTCTTTCTGATAAACTTTTATATTCACTTTTTGTGTCTGCATTTACTGGTAAAAATATAAAGGGTTTATTCAATCCTGCACATTTATTTGCAAGATAATCAATAGCTTTTGTGGTTATCATAGTTTTGCCTGTTCCTGCTGCGCCAAGCAAAGTTATTATTTTAGAAAAAGGGATTATATCTAAAAACGCATTCTCCTTTTTCTCAATATTATAAAAGCTAAGTATATTCATCAGTGTCATTATAGAATTAATTGCATTTTTATTTCCGACAACCTTTTCTTCTCTAAATTTAGAAAATTTGCTTGTTGGATTAATTTTAATGGTTTGTTCTAATTGAGGATAAATAACAATTTTGTTCTTATATGTTATTTCTATTCTTGTGTTATCTTCTAATTTTTCTAATTCTAATTTTGAGAATGATGTAATACTTGAATAAAATGAATCAATTCTTTGTTCAATATCAAGTGGGTCGTTTTTTATTGTTCTTATGAAAGAGTTTCTTATTTTGTCTACTAAGGTAGTTGAAGTCTTGTCTTTTTCTCTTTGTCCTTCGTATATATTAAAATAAAACAATTGTTTTGTATCAATATCTGCTTTAGTAAAAAGTAATGCGCTTGCATAAGTTGATAATGGATCAATCAAGCATATTGGTTTTTTTGTTTCATATAATTTTTTTCTAATTGCAACAATTCCATTAATGAATTCTATAAATTCTTCTGTTCTTTCTTTTCTTAGATTAGGAAACCAAGAATGAATGTTGCCTGAGTATATATCTTTATAATTTAGATCTGTTTTCTTAATTTCAATTGCTTGATTATTCATAAAAAATGTATGATTCTTTACGGTTAAATAGCTTAGCTGGTTTATTTCGAAGGATATTCGTTAAAATCAAGAAATTCGTTAATTAGCATAAAGTTTTTATAAGATTATTACATTTAATATAAAATAGGGGTGTGAGTTAAACGTAAGGAGATTTTAAAATGGAAGTAAAATATGATTTATTTGTTTTGAATAAGAACAAAGAGAAATTAATAATTTCGTTGTTATCATTATTAATATTGTTTTTCTGTACTTTTGTTGTGGCGTTAATTGCATTAAGAAATGGTCATGCTTTGTTTAATATTGGCATACCCTTTATGGTAGAAAATTGGTTTATCATTCTTTTATCAGTGATTTTTATTGTGAAAATATTATACGAATTGGTGGTTTTGTAATGTTTGTAAAACTTTTTGATATTAAACAAGTAATTCTTGTAAGGGCAGATTTGAAGATGCCGAAAGGTAAACTTGCAGCTCAAGTTGCACACGCGAGTGTTGATGCAGTGCTTAGTTCTAGAAAAAAGAAAATTAAATTATGGAAATCTATTGGTATGAAGAAAGTTTGTCTTAAAGTAAAAGATCTAGAAGAATTAAATTTCTATGTAAATAAAGCACAAGAATCAGGTTTACAAACAGCTACTATAACTGATGCAGGAAAAACTGTCTTTAAAGGTCCGACAGTAACTTGTGCAGCTATTGGTCCAGATGATTCTGAAAAAATAGATAAAATAACAAAAGAATTAAAAATGTTATAGATTATGGTGTCGCGGTGAATCCGTTTTCACAAACACAAATTCTTCCCCAATTCGTAAAATAAGTTAGGACTAGTGGTTTTATAACACCAGACTGGGTTCTTTAAGGTTTGGAGCTTCTCTAACAAAATATGATTATGGTGTAACTATAATTGGAATACAGGTTTGTGGTAATGCTATACTACAAGTAGTCCCTTCTGCGCATTGATCGTTAGTTCTACAAGGGTCTCCTAGCGCAATTTTACAAAAATTTACTGAATCACAAATATATGCTCCTTCACAATCTTCATCATCACCAGTATCACAACCACGATCCATAAATCGTATTAAACGTGAACAGCTATTACCTGTGCCTATACAAGTAAATCCACTATCTCTTGCACAATTGTCATTGTCTCTACATTCTACTGCAGCAGTAGAATCATATTTACAAATACCTATGTTTCGAGTTTGACTTGGTGTAGTCAACCAATATTCATCACATAAGAGAGTAGGAGCACAATCATCTCCATCAATCATATAACATGCTTTATCATATCCACATTGTTTTGTCTCTGATTCAAGACTTCCACAATGACAAGAATAATCCTCTTGATCCATTTTTCCATCTGTATCATCATGCAAGAAATTATTACACTCGTCTTGAGGTGCTGGTGTAGTTGTAGTTGTTTCTGTAGCTTGAGCATAAATTGAACCAGATGAAACTTTTGTGAATGTTTTATCTGCAATCTTATATTTTATTTCAAGTACAATTTTAGTTTTTGTGTTTTGGCTAAGAAAATCAGTACAACTAGATCCTCCATCGTTTTTACATAACCAACATTCTATATCTTGACTTTGACCTGGTAGTATACTACCTAAAGGAAGGCATTCAACTACGAGTTCAGAATTGTCTACTGTAAAAGAGAGGTTATTAAGAATTATTTCATCTAACTCCGGATTTTGAAAATTAAAAATTAATTTTCCAAAAGTTCCACTGTATACTTGAAAACCAAAACCATGAGTGGTGTCTGATGGTTCAGACAGTGCAAAATGTTCAATATTTACATCTCCTAAAATAAATTGTTCTGGTGCACTATCCTCAAGGTCCATTGAAAAATATGTCATAATTCCAATCATTAATACAATAACTAGAATAGTCCAACCATAAGTTGATAGAAATTCTATTCCTGCTTGAGATTTTTTATTATTCATAAGAGCACCTCTATTAGTATAATTATACTTTTATTAGTTAAGAAGTTTAAAAAGTTATTGTTAAAATAACAACCTTTTAAAATTATGATAAGAGATTAGGTTTATGAAGGTGAGTTTTTATGAGTCAGTTGCAACTTTGGTCGGCTGCACAATTGGTGCAGGAATTTTAGGAATACCATATGTTTTTGCAAAGGCAGGTGTTATAACAGGAATAATTGTTCTAACAATAATTGCTTTAATTATGCTCTATTTAAATCTCGGTTTTGGTGAAGTTGTTCTAAGAACAAATCAAAAACATCAACTAACAGGATATGCAGATAAATATCTTGGCAAAAAAGCAAAATTAATCATGATGATATCTGCACTCATAATATTTTATCTTATAATGGCAGCATACATTCTTGCAGCAGGAAAAGTCTTTGCTCAACTATTTGGAATCTCAGAAATATTTGGTAGTATAATCTTTTTCTTAATCTTTGCAGTTACACTCTCTTTTGGTTTGAAAGTTATAGAAGAATCGGAATTAGGTGCATCCTTAATTATACTCATTTTCGTAATTTTTTTAATTATTTTGTTGGTTCCAAAAATGTCGCTAGCAAATATTAATGTTTTCTCTGCAAAAAACTTGCTCGTCCCATACGGAGTTTTGATGTTTGCATTTTATGGTATTGCTGCAATACCTGAAATGAGTGAAGAATTAGAAAAAAATAAGAAGAGTATGAAAAAGGCTATAATAACTGGGACCATTATTATTGCTTTGATATACGCCTTTTTTTCAATTATAACTGTTGGGGTAACTGGTTCTGGAACTACTGAAGTAGCTGTTTTAGGTTTAACTTCTTTGTTTGGTCCTGCAATCTTTCTAATAGGAAGTCTCTTTGCACTTTTTGCTTTATTTACTTCTGCTTTGCCAATTAGTTTAGCAACAAAGGAGATATTTAATTATGATTTTAGAGTTTCTAACAGAGTTTCATTTTTGCTTGCAGCTATTATTCCTTTAGCCTTATTTTTTGTTGTAAAAGAGTTTGCATCTTTTTCTATGATATTAAATATTGTTGGTGCAATATTTTGTACTATACAATTAGTTTTAGTCTTATTTATGATTGAATCAGCAAAAAAGAAGGGTGATAGAAAACCTGAATATTCAGTTTATATCTCGAGGCCACTGATATATCTAATAATTACATTGGTTGTTATAGGTGCAGTGAATGTGCTTATTTAACCAACACCTTTTAAAATGGTCTTTGTTTCGTATGCTTTATGTTAAAGAATTTTGATGCAAACAGGGAAGAATACAGAAAGAAATGTTTTCAACTTACAGCTGAAAAGCTAAGGGTTTCTGTTAATCAAGACAATTTCCTTGTGCAAGCTATTTCTGAAATAAATGAAATAGATAAGTTGGTTAATATGTTATCCAGAAGATTAAATGAACATGCAGGTTTATATTTACCTGAACTTTATGGTGCTATTAATGATAATAAGACTTTTGCAAGACTTATTTCAAGTAAAACAAAAAAAGAATTAATGAGTGATCTAAAATTAGAAAAGACAATTGGTGCAGAATTAGAAAAGAAAAATGTTGAACCAATAGTTGCTCTTGCAAAACAAATTGTTTCTCTGTTTGATCTAAGAGATAAAACTGAAGAATACTTAGAATCTATACTAGTAAAATATATGCCCAATGTCAAACACATTTTGGGCACAATGATAAGTGCAAAACTTATGCTGATTGCAGGTTCATTAAAACATCTAGCAATATTCCCTGCATCTACAATTCAAATGCTTGGGGCAGAAGTTGCACTATTCAGACACTTGAAAACCGGTGCAAAATGTCCTAAGTATGGTTTTTTAATAACACACCCACTTGTTGCAAATGCTAAACCAAAAGACAAGGGAAGATATGCAAGAATGCTTGCAGCAAAAGTAAGTATTGCAGCAAAAGTTGATTATTTTAAAGGGGAATTTATAGGAGATAAGCTTCTAGAACAACTAGAAAAGAAATTAAAATGAGTTTTAAAGAATATCAGGAACAGAGAAAGAATAGTAAACCTCAAGGTAGAGGTTTTAGCAGCGATCGAAAACGTGGCGGCGGTAGCGGCAGATTTAGTAGAGATAAGAAACCTTTTGATAGAGATAGAAAACCTGCTGGTGAAAAAAGATTCGGTGGAGACAGAAAATTTAATAATGATCGAAAAGGAAAATCTGCATTCGGAAACAATCGAAGAGAATTCTCTAAAAGTCCTGTAAAAGAAAATCTTAGAGAGCAATTTACATCAATTAAATTTCCTAACACTTACATGGATATCAAAAGAAGAAACGTTGATCTATTCACTGAAAACCTAACTCCTGGAATAACTTTTTTCGGAGAAAGAGTGTTTACTAAAAACATAGACGGCAAATTAGTTGAAATGAGAAATTGGGATTATAGGCGATCTAAATTGGGATCTGCAATTGCATTAAAAGTTTCTCAACTAGGAATAAGCGAGGGATCAAAAGTCCTATATCTTGGTGCAAGCCATGGATTTACTCCTTCTTACGTTAGTGATATGGTTGGTAAAACAGGGTTTGTATTTTGTTTAGATTTTGCACCAAGAGTTGTTAGGGATCTTTATCTTTTGTGCCAAAAAAGAGAGAATATGGTTCCAATAATTGCAGATGCTAATAAACCAGAAGATTATGAGGATTTGGTTCCTGAAGTTGATGTAATTTTTATGGATATTGCACAACGAGAACAAGTTGATATATTTTTGAAAAATTTTAGATTTCTAAAGAAAGGTGGCTTTGCATTACTTGCATTAAAAGCAAGGAGTGTTGATGTAACAAAAAAGCCAAAGCACATTTTCAAAATGGCAAGAGAAAAACTTGAAAAACACACAGAAATTGTTGATTATAGAGAATTAGACCCTTATGAGAAAGATCACTGTTTCTTTGTTTGTAAAAAAGAATAATTCTTTAATATAAATTAAATTACTAATATAATATAGAACATCAATATTAAAACTATCAATATAAATAAATAGTAAACCCAATATTTCTTCATAAAATGTACTGCGTGCATTGGATACATAACAAATTTTGTTTCTTTTGTTTTATGTAGCTTATAGTATGCAAGTGTTGTTGCGATTATAAAATATATAAATATTAGCGTTAAGATAAGTGGGTTTGGCATTAAAACTATCAATATTGCAAAAACCAATAAGTTTAGTTTTTCAAGTTTCCAGAAGTAGTGACTTAAACTATATAGTATAAATACGATTAATATGATAAATCCTGTAAATTCTAATTCTGATAATGCAAAGCCTAGTATGAATACGAAAACTATTCTTATACCTGTATCCAAATATTTGCTTATATCTTCTAATTCATATGCAGACCACATGCTTATAATATACCCTACAAAGTTTGCAATTAGTGGTAGAAACGAAATTAAAATGTAGTATATTAGAATATTCATAAATTCACCTGATCATAATAAATAAAAAAAAACAATTATTCTATGTTTTCAGTATTTGCCCTGTAAATTGTTGCAAAACTGGGCGCAACAATAAGGAAATCATCACCAAACCCGGCAATATCTCCTTCAATAGCATCACAAGTTTTCTTTAGTTTGTTAATTGCTCTTTTTAATTCAACTAAATCTTTTTCTTTTAAATGTTTAATATTAACAAGTGCAATAGTGTATCCTTCTCTTAAAGAATCAAGGATAGGTTTTACATCTGAGAAATCTTCTAAATTAAAAGGTCTAACAATGATTTTTGATGAAGGTTCAGATTCCATATCTGTATTTAATTCAACGTATTCTTCAGGGTTTTCATCGCTTTCTTTGAATCTTGATTTTTCAATTCTATTTTTTAAAGATGAGAGCAGTTTTTTCATTTTTTTAATCCTCCAAATAAATATTAGTGAAATTTGTTTTATAAAATATTGTATTATAGGTAGTATTTAAATGTTTTGCTACTGAACATGCTAATCAGCCACTATTCTGTTGTTTTAGAAAGATTGTGTTTTTGAGATAAGTATAGTAAATCCTATTTTTTTTAGAATTTTTGCTTGAGTCTTAGAAAGAATTAGCTTAGTAGCTTCATCAAGATTATTTCTTTCAGAAGCACTCTGTAAAAATTTAATTTTAACTTTTTTGTATTTCTTTAGAACTACGTTTATTTCATTTAAGATATTATCTGATAAACCATTCTTACCGATATTTATCGTTATTTCTTCAGCATTTACCATATTTAAGTGTAGAATCAGTTGATTTTAACTTCTTTTCCAAGGCATTGTCCTGGCATTCCAGTCTCGAAGATTACTCTTATTGCACCGCTGTTTCCGTGAGTGCTTGCAACCTTTCCAGCTATATCTTTTTTGCCAGTGTTAAAAGTAACACCTTTTCCAACAAACTTTTCTGCTTTATCTTTTGAGTCTACACCTTCAATAGCAACAATCATGTGGTTACTAGAGGTAGTATGTCTGTTTCTTCTAAAATTTACTATTACTGCTTTCATGTTCTTGGGGAAAAATTAGTTGTTTATAAAGATTTATGTTTCATTGATTAAAATAATACTGAATACCTTTATAAAAACGAATTAAATACTTTATGTTATGGTTTTAAAAGTAATAATTGATACAAATTTTTTATTAATCCCTGGAAGATTTGGAGTTGATATTTTTCAAGAAATAGTTGAAAATGCAGATGACCAGGTTGAATTGATTATTTTGCAAAATGTTATTTCGGAATTAGATACTTTAGCTATAAGCAGCGAATTAAGCGCAAAAGAGAAAGCTGCGGCTAAGCTAGGCTTGCAACTTATAAAACAAAAAAACTTAAAAATAGAACAGGGTTCCAACGAGCATACAGATGATGTAATACTTAGGAAAGCTCTTGAATATCAAAAACAGGGGTTTAATAGTGCTATAGCAACTGTAGATAAAGAATTAATAAGTAAGGCTACAAACAGGAATGTTTGGGTTTTTGCTTTGAGGCAAAAGAAAAAAGTTTTGCTTCTAAAGTAGGCGAGGTTATTCAAAATGTATTATAAAGTCAAGGTCAAAGACCATGTGAGATTACCCCCAACAATGTACGGTGATGACACCAGAGAATCCATTGTTAAGGCAATAAAAAATATATATTCTGGCTTTATCTCAAAAGAGTTAGGGTTAGTAATAGATGTATTAGATGTTGATAGTATCAAGGATGGAATAATAATTCCTGAAGATGCTGCAACGTATTTTGAGACAGAATTTACTCTGTTGACTTTTCAACCAGAATTACAAGAAGTATTGGTTGGAAAAATTAAAGATATTACAGATTTTGGTGCATTTTTAAGTATGGGCCCAATTGAGGGGATGGTTCACATAAGTCAATCGATTAATGATTTCGTAAGTTTTTCAAAAGATAAGCAATTACTTGGTAAAGAAACACACAGATCATTAAGAGTGAATGATGATTGTAATGGTAAGATTATTGCAGTTTCATATAAGGATGTTAATAATCCTAAAATTGCAATAACAATGAGACAAGAAGGTCTTGGTAAAAAAGAATGGATTGTTGAAGATCTTAGTGGTGTAAAAAAAGCAAAAAAGAAATAAGGTGCTAAAATGAAAAAAAAAGTTTGTAAAAATTGTAAGATTGTTGTTGATGGATTGATTTGTCCTATATGTAAAAAAAATGCTTTTACAAATAATTTCCAAGGACAAATAAATGTACTTGATGCTAGTAAATCATTTATTGCAAAAAAAATTGATATAAAATCAAAAGGAGATTATGCAATAAAAATTAATTAAATGAGGTTTATAATATGGAATTAAAAATAATCGCTGATGAAGTTCAAAAGTTACTTGATAGAAGAAATATAACCGGGAAATTGCATTTTTCAGGTAAAAAAACACCTTCTAGAATGTGGTTAATTGAAGAATTAGCAAAAAAATTAAAAGTTGAAAAGAACTTAATTGTTATTAAAGAAATAAAAACTATTTATGGTTCAAATACTGCAGATTTTGAAGCACATATTTACGATTCTTTAGAAAAGAAAGATAGAATCGAACCAAAATATTTGTTAAAAAGAATCGAAGTAAAAGTTTCTGAAAAGAAAGAAAAAGCTTCTACAGAAGAAAAACCTGCTGAAGTGAAAAAAGAAGAAGCTCCAAAAGAAGAAAAGAAAGAAGAAGCTAAATCAGCAAAAGAAGCTGTAAAGGAAGTACCTAAAGAAAAAGAAAAGAAAGAAACTCCAAAAGTAGAGGAGAAAAAAGAATAATAATAGGTGATCATAATGGTTAATAAAGGCGGAAAAGATAAAAAAACAAAAGGGAAAGTAAAGAAACCAGGTTATAAAATTCATAAAGCTTACAAACTTGAAGGGGACAAAATAGTCTCTAAAAACAAGACATGTCCTAAGTGTGGTGCTGGAGTTTTTATGGCAAAACACAAGGACAGATGGACTTGTGGTAAATGCGCTTACATGGAAAAAAGCCAATAGTTTTTCTCTTTTTATTGGGACCTTAGCTCAGACTGGGAGAGCGCTACGCTGAAGACGTAGATGTCCAGGGTTCAAATCCCTGAGGTCCCATACTTTTCAATTCACGAAAAGCATAAATTCTTAGTGATTTGAAAACACCCAATAATCAAAGGAGTATTCCTTTGTAATTATATAAAATGGCAATATTAACAATAAAAGGATATGAATTTAATGCAATAGCAATTAAAGATTCATTTATAAGACGATCACAGAAATTTTATAATAATATTATAAATACTCTGCGTTCTATTAGTGTTACCGAAGATGATATTTTTATGAAACTTGAACCTGCTGCAATGAAGAAATTTCCTGCTACATCTACTTGGTATCTTGACGGATATCGTTTACATTATAGTTATAATTCAGGTAATAATTATGTTGAAAATTTATTTGTTGTTTCTAAGATTATTGAGTTTGAAGTAAAACAAATTCTTGCAGGCGAAAAAACATTTGAACAATTTATTTTTGATTTTTCTGAATCTAATGAAGTTGAAGAAGAACGAAAAGAAGCCCGAAGATTTTTAGGTGTTGATGAGGATTGTTTGGATTTAGCTCTCATAACTAAGAAATATAAAGACTTAGCTAAAAAAGCACATCCTGATATGTCTACAGGAGACACAGAACAATTTAAAATTCTTAATCGTGCACATAAAATTCTAAAGCGAGAATTATTATAAATTTTTTAGTCTATTAAAAATATAAGTGTTGCATTTTGTATACTTAACTTAATTTTTATAAATAACACCTTCTTACTTAATATTATGAAACTATACTTTGCTCCTATGAATCTCTTAAGTAATTATGTTTATAGACATATTCTTTTAGAGAATAGTGCAGATTTTGTGTTTTCTGAATTAATTATGTTGGATAAGTTGGGTTCAGAGATTGAGAAAGATAAGTTAAAATTTATTAAAGGAGATTTACAAAAAACAGTATTTCAGATAGGAACTTCTGATAAGAAAGAGCTAGCTAAAGGAATAAAAAAGCTAAAAGAGTTAATCCCTAGCATAAAAGAAATCAACCTTAATATGGGTTGCCCACAATCTACTATGTTACAAAAAAAGATTTGTGGTGGAATACTAACAGATAAAGTTCTAATGAAAGAATTGTGTTTGGAATTAGCAGTTCAATCTAAGTTGCATGATATTATTCCAAGTGTTAAATTAAGACTTGGGACAGATAAAAATAATATTGAGATTAATGAATATCTAAGAATTTTACAAGAATCAAATATTAATAAAGTTTATATTCATGCAAGACCAAATAAATATTCTTATCAGAAAGTTGCCACCTATGATTCTTTAATAGATATAAAAAAAGATTTTCCTAAAATGAGTATAATAATTAATGGAGACATTGATTCATATGATAAATATAAAGAGATTATAAAGATTAATCCTGATGGTATAATGATTGGCAGGGCTGCACTGAGCAATCCTCTAATCTTTGAACAAATTAAAAATAAAAGGATAATTAATTCAATTAAATTTAATCCTGTTTTAAATGATCCCAACATAATCTTAAAAAACAAAAAACACATTTTATCAAAAGAAAAACAAAATATAATAAAAGACTTAATCTCTTTAGCAGTTAAAGAAAAATTAAGATATGTTTTGTTAAAGAATAATTTAATTTATTTAATGAAAGGTTTAACAAACAATTCTGTTTTTATGAAAAAGGTTAATTTGGCATCTAGTGTAAATGTAATAGAAGAGCTTTATTCTGATTATTTTTAATCATCTAACAAAAACATTTATATATTGTGCACTCTATAATCTTGTTATGTCACAAGCAGAATGGATCTTGAATACCTCGGGTCCTGCAATTGTAAAGTTTAAAGGAGAATTTTTATTTGATAATGTTTATAGGGGCATTATTAAATGGTTTAAGAAAAATAGATATAAACCAAAAGAATTACTATACAAGGATAAAAACGGTGGGTTTGAAGGACGAATTATCACTGTAAAACTTTACGGTGATGCAAAAATAACTGAGTATTATAAACATACTGTTAATGTCGAGATTGAAGCAGATAATTATGTTGAGAAAATTGTTAATGTTAATGGGAAAAAAGTCAAGATTGGTAAAGGTAAGATAAAAATAAAGATTAATGGATCGGTTATTGCTGATTATAAAGATCTTTTCAAAGTTGAAGATGGCAGGAATTGGGTTAAAAGTTTTTATCAAACACTTGGTAAGGTTATTTTCTCTTTAAGGAAAAATGAAATGGCCATAAAAGAAATGGCTGATTTAAGCATAAAATTGGGTGAGCTTTCAAATGAAATCAAGCATTTTCTAAACATGAGAAGTAAAATTTAGATTTTTTTACTCATATAAATCCCTTCTTTTTTATAACCTAATTTTTTATAATATCCTTTAACCCCCACACCACTGATAACAAGAAGTTTATTATAATCATTCTCTTTACAGATTAGCTCTGCAGTTTTTAGTAAGATTGTTCCGAATCCTTTGTGCTGTGCTTTTTTGCCAATTTTACCAACAGAAGTTGTTTTCCCATAAACATGAAGTTCTCTAACAATTGCAGTTCTTTTAGTGAATTCTTTCCTTAATTGTTTTGCAGGGAATCTTAATCTACAAAAACCAATTATTTTATCTGTTTTTTTATCGTCAATAGATATAAAGAATTCTATTCCATTATTTGCTTCATATTCTTCAATGTTTAACTCTGGATTTGTAATTTTATTATTTTTAATTTCTCTGCATCTTATGCAGTTGCATTTTAATTTTTTCTTTTTTAATTCTTTTTCTATGTATTGTCTTAAATTTGTTCTATCAACACCTGCACTAACTAAATTACTTGGGATATCTCTTTGCACCCTCATAATTCTTACAGATCTAGGAACAAATTTTTTGAACTCTGCAATCAGAGATGCAGCTTTTTTAGTTGTTAATGGTTTAAATTCTTTATTTTTGTATGATTCATATAACTCTGTGCCTGGCATGACCATACAAGGATAAATTTTTAACATATCAGGTCTAAAATTTTGGTCAGAAAATAATTTTTTAAGTCCTGCCAAATCTTTTTTTCTGTTAACTCCTGGAAGCCCAGGCATCATATGAAAATTTAACTTAAACCCAAGATCTCTTAGAATAGAAATTGACTCAATGCTTTGTTTAACTGTGTGTCCTCTTTTTACTCCCCTTAGAACATCTTCATAAACACTTTGTATTCCAAGTTCAATTCTGGTAGTACCCAATCTAAGAAGATTGTTTCCTATTTCTCTGCCTGCATAATCAGGCCTTGTTTCAATTGTTAGCCCGACACATTTTATTTTTGCAGTTTCATTAATTTTCTGTTCTTCTTCTAGAGTTCTTTTATTTTTATTCTGTTTTTTGATGCCAATAACATTTATTATTGGGCATTTTATTTTTAAAAGTTTAGCATGTATTCTCTTTGTTCTGTCTGAATCATTGATATCTGCAGGAAGTTCATAGAATTTTTTGAATTTAGAAGAATTTATTACCTCTTTTTTATCATAAAATAATTTAGAGAAATCATTCATTGCCTTAAATACATAATAAATAAATTCTTCTTGGTATTCCTTGTCGAATGCAGGAAAGGTTGCACCCATAATTATTAGTTCAACTTTGTCAGGAACGTGTCCTGAAACAATGTAATGTTCTAATCTATTAAATACTTGAAGATAGGGATCAAAATGATTTCTTGCAGCTCTTCTTGCAGCAGGTTCTTTTCCTGTATAGGATTTTGGTGTATCACCATAAAAACTATTTACCCCACCAGGGCAATATGTGCAAGTACCAGGGCACTTTAATGGTTTTGTCATAACCGCAACAACTGCAACACCACTTATTGATCTTATTGGTTTAATTGAAAGAAATTTTTCTATATCTTCGATATCTTTTTTGTGTGCAGACATTAATATTTTTATGTCATTAGGCATTTCTCTAAGGTGATACTTGCTACACAATTTAATTTTCTTTTTACTAAGAGTTATCTTATCTGGTTTCTCTTTCTTAATATACTTAATAATTTCTTTCATATACTCTTTATAATCAGGCATCATATTACTTTAGAAACTCATTTTATTTATATAATTGATGCAAAGGTTTAATAATTATCATAAAGATTATTGTATGTTTTAACCAAACAAAACATTTATAAAGAAGCCTCAGTTCACTAGGATAAATTGATTATACCCGAGTGCAAGCGATTATAGGGTTGGATTGCTAATTCTCGGTAAAAAATAATTTATATTAATTAAGAATTAAATAAAATGGCAGAATTCAAACACTTAGTAAGAATTTCAAATACAGATGTTAAAGGAGAAAAATCAGTTCTTTATGCATTAAAAAAGATAAAAGGTATTGGTATAATGTTTGCTAATATGATATGTTTAAATGCAAAAGTTGATAGAATTAAAAAAGCAGGAGACTTAACTGAAGCTGAAATTAAATCTTTGGAAAAAGAAATCCAAAATCCACGCGCTCCATCTTGGTTACTTAACAGAAGAAAAGATCAAGAAACAGGAGAGGATAAACATCTTGTTGGTTCTGACTTAATTTTTGCTGTAGACGGTGATCTTAAGGAAATGATTAAAATGAGATCTTACAAAGGTGTAAGACATATGCATAAACTTCCTGTAAGAGGCCAAAGAACAAAATCAAATTTTAGAAGGAATAAGGGTAAGGCAGTTCCTGGTTTAAAAAAGAAAGGGGTGTCTAGAAAGTAAGATGGGAGATCCTAAAAAAATAAGAAAAAAGTATGAAACCCCTATTCATCCTTGGCAAAAATCTAGAATTGTTGAGGAAATTAAACTTCTTAAAGAATATAAGCTAAAAAACAAGAAAGAATTGTGGAAGTTTTCATCTATTCTTAAAAAATATAAAGACCAAGCAAAGAAGCTTATTGCTATGCAAGGCACACAAGCAGATTTAGAGAGAGAACAAATGATGAATAAACTTAAATCATTTGGTTTAATTACTGCTGGAAGTGAAACTTTTGATGCTATTTTCTCATTGCAAATAAAAGATGTTCTTGATAGAATGTTACAAACAGTCTTATTTAAGAAAGGACTTGCTAGATCTCAAAAACAAGCAAGGCAATTTATAATTCATGGGCATGTTTTAATTGGTGACAAAAAAATTACTTCTCCAAGATATCTTGTTCCTATAAAAGAAGAAGGGTTTATTAATTTTACAGTTTCTTCAAGCCTTTATAGTGAAGATCATCCTGAAAGGAAAGCTATTGATAAGAAAACAAAAGTTATTTTGAAAAAGGAAGCTAATGAAATTCAGAAGGATATAAAATCAAAGCCTAAAGAAGTTAATAATACTAATATCAAATCTAAAAAAGAAGAAACTCCTTCTGTAGAAGAAAAAAAAGAATCTACTTCTAAAAAAGAAGGAAAAAAGGATCCTGTTGTAAAAGAAAAAACAAAACCTGTTGTTAAAGAAGAAAAAAAGAATCCTGTTAAAGAGATTAAAGCAGAAGAACCTTCTGTTGAAAAGAAGAAGGAAGAATAAAAATGGCAATTCAAAGAACAGATACTAGAAGACCTCGACCGCAACAAAATATAAGGTGGGGTGTTTGTCATATTTTGGCTTCATATAATAATACTATACTTCATGTTACAGACATTACTGGTTCAGAATCTATTGCTAGAGTTTCTGGTGGTCAAGTAGTTAGGTCAGACAGATTAGAATCTAGTCCTACTGCAGCAATGAACGCAGCAAAAAAACTTGCAGAAATAGTAAAAGAAAAAGGTATTAATGGTTTGCACATAAGAATAAGAGCTCCAGGAGGACATAATGGTCCAAATAGTCCAGGTCCAGGAGCACAAGCAGCAATAAGAGCTTTGTCGAGAATGGGTTTGAGAATTGGTTTTATAGAAGATGTTACACCTATGCCTCATGGAGGCTGTAGAAAAAAAGGTGGAAGAAGAGGTCGAAGGGTATAATGAAGATTACAGCTCTAAAGAAATCAAAGAATAAATTAATATTTTTACTAGAAGGAACTACTTCTGCTTATGTTAATACTTTGAGAAGACTAATACTTGCAGAAGTTCCTACAATGGCAATTGAAGATATTGAATTCAGACAAAATGATTCAGTGTTATATGATGAAATGCTTGCCTTGAGATTAGGTCTTTTGCCACTTAAGACAGATTTGAAGATGTATAATTTGCCTGAAGAATGTTCATGTAAAGGTGTAGGTTGTGCAAAATGCCAACTTAAAATGGTATTAAAAGCTGAAGGTCCAAAAACAGTTTATGCAAAGGACATAAAATCAACCGACCCAAAAATTGTTCCAGTTTATCCTGATACTCCACTAGTTAAGTTACTAGCACACCAAAAAATAGAGTTTGAGGCAACAGCGGTTTTGGGTCATGGAAGAATTCATTCAAAGTGGTCTCCTGGTTTAGCTGGTTTTAGATCACTTCCTATAATTACTGCAGGTAAAGATGCTAATAAAGATTTAATAAAGAATAATTCAAAAGTGCTTTCAATTACAGGAAATAAAATTAAAATTATTGATCATTTAAAATATAATGGTGCTTTAGAACAAGACCTCGAAGAGAATGGGTTTACTGTTGATTATAGTGATACTGATTTTATATTTACCTTTGAATCTTGGGGTCAATTAAAAGCTGCTACAGTTTTTAATAGTGCTATGGTAGAATATGAAAAGGTTTTGAAATTAACACAAAAAATAATCAAACAAGCAACAAAATAATATTTAATGTTAAAACTAAGAAAATGAATAGAGTAAAAAATCCTATGCAGGAGAAATTAATTAGTGAATTAAAGAAGTTAGCTATTACTGAGAAGGTTAAATTTTGGAAGAGAATTGCTTCAGAACTTGAAAAACCTACTAGAAATAGAAGAATAGTTAATCTTTCAAAATTAGATAAAGTCACTAAAGATGGAGAATTAATTATAATTCCTGGGAAAGTTCTTAGTTCAGGAGAATTAACACATAAACTAACAGTTTCTGCTTATTCCTTTTCACAGAACGCAAAATCAAAAATTTCACAAAATGGAGAAGTATTATCTATTGAAGAATTAATGAAAAAGAATCCTAAAGCAAAAGGAATTAGGATAATTGGATAAGGTGTAAACATGATCGTTATTGATGCTACTGATATGGTGCTTGGAAGACTTGCAACAATTATTGCCAAGAAGGCTCTTCTAGGTGAAACTATCAAATTAATTAACTGTGAAAAGGCAGTTGTTACAGGTGAGAAAAAATCAGTTCTTGCTAATTATCAGAAAAGAATGATAAGAGGAATCCACTCAAAAGGACCTTTTTTGCCAAGAATGGCTGATAGATTTGTTAGAAGAACTATTAGGGGAATGCTTCCTTACAAAGTTGCTCGTGGAGCAGAAGCATATAAAAGAATTATGTGTTATGCAGGGATTCCTGAAGAGTTTGCTAAGGAAAAAATAACACAATTTAATGAATGCAATATTTCAAAATTACCTTATCTTAAATTTGTTACTGTAAAAGATATATGTAAGTTTTTAGGTGCGAAGAATGACCAAGAAGAATAATTTATTAATTCAAACAAGCGGTAAAAGAAAGACAGCAGTTGCTAGAGCCGTTCTAAAAAAAGGCAAGGGAAGGGTTCTTATTAATAATACTACTATTGAATTATTTAAACCAGCTTTTTATGCATTAAGAATAAAAGAACCAATGATTTTAGCAGATAAGGTTGCTAATGAAGTTGATATTAGTGTTAGAGTTTCTGGAGGAGGTTTTTCATCTCAGGCTGATGCAATAAGAATTGCTATTTCAAAAGCGTTGGTTGAGCATAGTCCTTCTTTAAAGCAACTTTTTCTTGATTATGACAGAGCGATGCTTGTTTCAGATGTAAGATTTAAAGAAGTTTCAAAACCAAATAGTCAAGGCCAAGCAAGATCAAAACGTCAAAAGTCCTATAGATAATCAAGAACTTTTGAGCGTATCACTAACACGTGCTACGATAAAAATCACACAGGTAAAAAAAAAATGATAATCCCTATACGATGTTTTTCATGTGGAAAGCCAATTGCCCATTTATGGGACGAATTTAAAGAGAGAAGTCTTAAAGGCGAAGATCAGAAAAAGATTCTTAATGATTTAGGCTTAGAAAGATTTTGTTGTAGAGTAATGTTTTTAGGGCATGTTGATTTAATTGATATTGCTTCAAAATTCAAAAAGTTTTAAGGTTTAAAATGGCAATTGAAATAAAAATAATTGAAAATACAAAAAATAGATTTTTCTTCGAATTGAGTGGGGTTGATCATACTTTTTGTAATTTACTTAAAGAAGAGCTTTGGAATGATCCTGATGTTAAAGTTTCATCTTATAGAACAACGCATCCACTTGTTTCTATTCCTCAATTTATTATTGAAACTTCTAAAGGATCTGCTTCTGAAGCAGTTATTTCAGCTATGAAAAGAATAGAGTCGCTTAATAAAAAATTCTTAACAGCTTTTAGTAAAATTTAATTTCTTTTATTTTCGATAAATATCTCATAAACTTTATAAATGTAGATATAACTTTTAATCTTGAATAATGCTTATAGTTATAAACTAGTTTTGGGTGAGAGAATATGTCTAAAAAGAAAAAAATTGTTAAAACTAAAAAAAAATCTAAATCTAAAAAAACTAATTCTGTTGATATTAAATCAGTTAAGTCTGCTGATTATAAATTAAAAGAGAATACAAATTCTGATAATGTTAAGTTAGATGCTTTAACTTCTAATCTTCCGGCAGATTTGCCTAATGAAGCCAAAGAAAAACTTGAGAAAATAAAAAATATTCTTGATAAATATCAAAAGAAGGTTGTTTCTAAATTCCAAGGTTATATAATGGGTATTTGTTTATTGCCTCCTAACCAGCCTGAACAGGGTAAAGAACTTACTCAAGAAGAAAAAGATGCAATTAATGTTTTTATTTTACTGGATGATGCAGATTCTAAAAAGATGAGTAAAGATGATTTAAGAGAAAAACTTGCAAAGATAATGCAAGAATCTGCTAAGGATATTGATAAGAATTTAAAGATTGAATCTGTACTTGTAACTGATTTGTGGCAAGCTTGTTCTGATGGGAAATATGAATTGCTAAAGAAAATTGCACTTAGTGCTCCGGTTTTTGATAGAGGAATGATGTCTGCGTTAAAGATTTCGGAAATCCATAAGCAGATGGTTCTTGAAAAATTTGAGAATTATATTGTTTCATACTGTTTGGCAGGATCTCTCGTTCAAGGAAAAGCTCATTCTAAGTCTGATATAGATGTATACATAGTTATTGATGATACTGATGTAAAAAAGATGAGTCGTGCAGAATTGCGAGATAAGCTTAGGGCCATAATTATTGGTATGGGAATTGATGCTGGTAACATGACTGGAATAAAAAATAAATTAAATATTCAGGTTTACATATTGACTGACTTCTGGGATAGTATAAAAGAAGCTAATCCTGTTATTTTTACACTCCTAAGAGATGGTATACCTTTATTTGATAAGGGAATATTTATGCCTTGGAAACAGTTGTTGCAAATGGGAAAAATTAAGCCAAGTCCTGAAGCAATAGAAATGTATGTTCATTCTGGTGATCAATTACTTGAACGTGTTAAGGTAAAGCTTAAAGAAATTGGTATGGAAGATTTTTTCTGGGCAACTTTAACTCCAAGCCAAGCTGCTTTAATGATGATGGGCATTGCTCCACCTACGCCTAATGAATCACCAAAAGTTATGAGTGATATATTTGTTAAGAAAGAAAAATTACTGGAACCAGAATATGTGGCAATTCTTAAGAGGATAATTGACACTAGAAAAAAGATGGAGCATGGTGACAAAACAAAGATGACTGGTAAAGAAGTAGATGAATTATTAAAATTATCAGAGAAATATTTGAAACGTTTGAAAAAGTTATTCCAACAAATTAGTGAATCTAAAGAGGAGGAAGCAGTTATCAATTCTTATAATGCTCTTGTTACGATGATGAGAGATATATTAAAATTAGAGAATAATGTTAAAACAATAACAAAAGATAAAATATTGAAATCTTTTGAAGATAATGTAATACATGCAGGAATCATTTCAGAAAAGGTTTTTACTGATATAAAAAAGGTTTTTGATACTAAAAAGGCATATGTATCTAAGAAGCTTACTAATCATGAGATTAGGACTGCTGTAAAGGCTGGTAAGGATTCAATTAAAGTATTGGTTGATCATATCGAGAGAAAGAGAGCTAAGTCAATTGATAAAACAAAGATAAGAGTTAAATATGGTAATAAATATGGTGAAATTATTTTATTAGGAAATAAGGCCTTTATCGTGCATGATCTAGAAAAAAGGGATAAAATAAGTAAGGCAGATATTGGTAAAAATGGCGAGTTTCTTAATTATGTTGATTCTAATCTTGAAGAGTTGGAAAAAGTTATTATGAGTATAGCTATTCCGAAAAAAGCTTTTATTAAAGAAAAAATATTTGAAGATTTAAAGCAAATATTTGGTAAAGGTGTCGAGATATTATTAAATAATTAATGCTTAATAAATTAAAAATCTTTTTATTTTTTCTTTTTGCAAATATTGCAAACTTTAGTCCCATTAACATTAAACAATCTTTTGGCATAATTCCCGCACATTCCGCAAATACCATCATTGTCATATAATGGGTTTAAATTATTGTCTCCTTGTAGTCTTGCATCTATTTTGTCTGCGTATAAATCAAATAATGCTGGTTCTATCTTAAGAATATCTTTTAGTGTAATGTACCCAACTAGTTTGCCTTTATTTACAACACTAAGGTGTCTAATTAAGTTTTTGTTCATAACGTCAAGTGCTTCAAAAATGTCTAAACTTGGAGAAATACGAACAATACTTTTACTCATTATTTTTTCTATAGGGTTTTTAGCCGAATAACCTTTAGCTATTACTCTAAAAACTAAATCTTGATTTGTAACAATACCTGTTGGTTTATTATTTTCAAGAATAATAATGCTTCCTAGCTTATTTTTTTTCATTAATTTTGCTGTTTCTTTGATTGTTGTTTCAGGTCCTGTTGTTAGAGGATTCTCAGTCATGCAATCTGCTACGGTATATCCTGTTTTCATAATATCCCCCCATATGTTATTTATTCTAGGTAATTATATTTACTTTAAATAATTATTGTTTATATGTCTTGTTTAAGAATGAGGGTTTTAATATTTTCTGAATTAAATGTTAGTCATTAATAGTCTTTTTGAAGAAATTCGTTACTGTTTTGTATGCTTTTTTGAATTTGTCTTGAGTACTTTCTTTTATTTGACCATACTTGCCAATTATGCTTTCTTTATCATTCTCATCACCTATTAGTGAGTTTAGTCTATCTTCAAAATTTCCTAATCTGAGATTTCGAAAGAGCTCATAGCTTTCATTAGTTTTCTTATCAGTGATATATACCAGTAAGGTATCATTTATTGTTTTTCTTTCTATTATTGTGTGATAAGGGTTTATGAGCCCATTTTGAGCGATTTTGTAGTTTTTAAGGCTGTTGAGTTCAATTAATTTATCATGTGTATTATACGTCAATATGCTACCTATAGCTAATCCTGTTAAAAATGCATTTTTAATGTTAATTATTCTGTTTATTCTCCTTTTTGGGCGTTTTATTAATTGATTCTCAAGATTATCCTTTTTTCCCATGATTATTAGGTTATAAGTAATCTTAAAAAGGGTTTAGTATCTTTTTTCGGATGTGTTTTATCTATTATCGGAATTCCTTAATTCAGCACAATATTTATAAATCATTCTTTGTTAACTGCATTAAAATATAGTAATATTTTGCTCTATGTTAATAATACGCTAAATAGGGGTAACTTAATGGGAAGAATAAAAACACAGATGATTAAAAGAACAACTAAGGAAATAATGCATAAGCATAAAGATAAAATTAAAGATAATTTTGAAGAGAACAAGAAAGTTGTAGAAGAAACTTGTGATGTATCTTCAAAAAAATTAAGAAATGTTATTGCAGGTTATATGACTCGTTTAAAAAGACATGATAAAATTAATTTTCAATAGTTACTACAAGATCACTAGAGAACAGGGGGCTAAAAAATGGAAGGCAAAGATAACTCCATTTTTATTGGAGAAAAACCATTTATGAACTATGTAACTGCTGTTGTAATGCAGTTTACAACTAAGAATGCGAGTGAAGTCATAGTAAAAGCAAGAGGAAAATTTATTAGTAGAGCTGTTGACGTTTCAGAAGTTACTGTTAAACGTTTCTTAAAGAATCAAATTGATGTGAAAAATATTGCAATTGATTCCGAGGATTTTAAGAATAAAGAAGGAAGAGAAGTCCGAGTCTCAACAATAGAAATTGTTTTAACAAAGAAATAATTTATTATTGATTTTGTTTTAACTATTATTCTATTGTATATTTTATTTTCTTTAGTTAATTATTTAAATGCAATCAGTTCTATAGAATATATTATGGGCCTATAGCATAGTCTGGATAGTGCAACCGGCTTCGGACCGGTAGACAGGAGTTCGAATCTCCTTTGGCTCATTTTAGTTTTTTTAAAATGATAAAGAATATTATATTTGATATGGATGGTGTTTTAATAAATGATATGCCTCGACATGTTTACGCTTGGTTAAAGGCATTAAAACAATTTAACATAGTAAAGATACCTAAAAAAGAATTTTATCTCAAAGAAGGCGCAAGTAATAAACAGTATTTAACTTACATTCTTGATTCACAGGGAATAAAAATTTCTGAAGTTCAAAAAGAGAAAATACATAATCTTAAGCTTGAATTATTTGAAAAAAAGGGGAAGACAAAACTTTATAAAATATTAAAATACTTACAAAAATTAAAAAAGGCCAAGATAAAAATGGCTGTTGCAACAGGAGAAAATAAAAAAATTGCCACAGCAGAAATTCATGAACTATTCCCTGATATTTTTTTGTTTATTATAACCGGAGATGAAGTAAAAAACAGCAAACCTTACCCTGAAGAATATGAAAAAGCAGTAAAAGGTTTAAACGCAAAAAAATCAGAAACAATTGTTATTGAAAATGCTCCTTTTGGAATTCAATCTGCAAAATCTGCAGGTTTGAAAGTTTATGCCATTGAAACTACCCTGAATAAAAAGTATCTTTCAGGTGCAGATATGGTATTTAAGAATCACAATAAATTATTTAAGCAATTATTTAAAGAACTAAAAATCAATTAAAATGTTTATACATAATTTAAATCCAAATTTATTTAGTATTGGCCCCTTTACAGTTAAATATTACGGCCTTGTTTATGCAATAGGCTTTGTACTATCTTACTTAATTCTTCAGCATTTTGCAAAACATAACAAAATAAAAAACTTAACAATAGGGTTAGTTGATAAATTTACCATTTATCTTATTCTTGCAACAATTGTTGGAGCTAGACTAGGAGAAGTTCTGTTTTATAATCTTTCATATTATTTTCATAATCCTCTTAATATTTTTGCTTTGTGGCAAGGAGGAATGTCTTTCCACGGAGCATTAATTGGCATAGTTTTAGTATTATATTTTTTCTGCAAGAAGTATAAGCTTAATTTTCTTGAAATTGCAGACATTATTTCAATTCCTGCAGCATTCACTTTGTTTCTCGGTAGAATAGCAAATTTCATTAATGCAGAATTGATTGGAAAAATAAGCAATTCTTGGTTTTGCATAGATTATTCTAACTATGGAGTTGAGGGCTGTAGATACCCGAGCCAAATTTATGAAGCATTAAAGAATGTATTTATTGGATTTTTCTTGATATTCCAGAGAAGTTATTTAATTAAGAAGAAAAATAAAAAGCACGGCTTTGTTTTTTTTACTTTTATTACACTGTATGGTTTATTAAGATTTCTTGTTACTTTCTATAGAGAAGATCCTGCAATATTCCTTGGTTTAGGAACAGGACAGTTGTTTAGTTTAGCAATGTTTGTTCTTGGAGCGATTCTTCTAATAAACTTAAAAAGAAAGAAATAGTAAAAAATTAATCTAGTCTAGGTTTGAACCATAAATGTACTAATAAGAAGCACTAGTCCTTCAAATGCAAAAAGGAAATAATACACTAATGGGCTTAGTATGCTATTAATTACAGGTATTGTTGGCCCTACAATGGGGAATATTCCAATAATTAAAAGTAGTAACCCGGCAAAAATTGTAAATTTTCCCCCGGCAGTGCTTAATCCTTCACCAAAGGAATCAATTACTATAAATAGTGCTCCACCTGCAAGAACATACGTGAAGAATTTTCCTAAAGGAGTTAATAGAAATGTTATATTCCACCCTATCACTCCGTAATGTGCTAATAATGGTATCAATCCTGCTGCAAGCATGATCGCTGTGAATATTAATGATAAAATAACTCTTCCTGGATGGTGGTGCATTTTTCTTACCTCATATGTTCTTTTTAGCTTATTCGTGGTTTATTTTTCATAAATGTTTTGGTTATAAACAAATTATGCTCTTTGCTGGTTTTTTTTAAATTCTTTAAATAGTACTTTAGCAAGAGCAAATTCTTTTTTTTGATATTCTTCAACTTCTTCCATGGTTTTATTTCGCCAATGTCTTAGTTCTTTCATTTCTTTTTCAGGAAATTTTTCGATGTGTTTCTCAGAATTATTAATTATAGAGTAGAGTTTATCTAAATTTGTTATGATGCCAAGAATTATAAAATAAATTCTAATATTTGTTGTTGTGCTACGGGATAGATGGCTCAGTTCATCATTCATAATTTCATATTCTTCTTTTATTATGGCTAATTTTTTATTTATTTCTTCTTTTTTGTTTTTTGATTTAGAGTCTAATATCTTTTTAATATCTTTTGGAAGTTCTTTTATTTTTTTCTTTACACCCCTTTCAAATATAACATCTTTCCTCACTTTTTTAGCTTCCGTTTTTATATTGTGAAACATTCTTTTCTCTGTTAAAAGTGCGCTTATTCCTTCCCTTACTGTTTGGTGTTCGTTTTTAGCATCCCTTGCTTGTTTAATTCCCAGCCATAAATTACTTTTAAATCCAGCTAGTACATTATGTTTTAGATTACTTCGTAGTCTTTCAATATCTATATCTTTAAGTGTTTTATCAGAACTTCTATTTATTGTTTTTTTGCATGCACTAAGTCTAGCGATTGTAACTTCTAAGTTTTCTATTAATCTGTGTGACAACGTTTCATAGTAAAGATATTCTTTACGAGTTAATATGAGCATGGTTCTTAGTTCTTTGTACAATGTCATAAATTCTTTTTTTATCTGGTTGGCATTTCTTCTGTTAATAATGTTTCTTAAATAATTAGTGTCTGTATGCTGTTCTATCTTTTTAAGGGTTTTATATGATTTTAGATTATATGATTTTATTCTCCTTATAAGTACATTGGAGTTCCTTTGATGTTTCACTTTTCTTCTTGCTTTACTTCTTTCGGTCATTTTCTTAAATAGTTTATTTTGCTAGTTCTTTTAATCTTTCAATGAAAATATATACTAATGCTGGTTTAAATGGCAGATTGTAATTCCATTCATTTGTGTTTAAGAATTGATAAAGTTCATTTTTCTGTTCTTTTAGTACTCCTGAATTTAATTTTTCATAAATTTCTTTATACCCTATTTTGTCTGACTCTATTGAATCAATTCTTTCAAGAATATAAAGTATAAATCTCGTGCAATAAGTTATTACTTGAAGGTTTGCATTGCCTTTTATTTTAAACTGAGAACTATTGCTTATGTTTCCATTAAAGTCATCTGCTCGTTTTTCATCTTTCATGAATTGGGTATTTGTATTTATAATAATTTCTTTTGCTTCATTGATGAAGGTTTTTAGTTTTTTTGAATGCTGTTTTAATTTCTTTATCTCTTTTGTTAACTCTTTAGTTTCCCAATATACAGTTATTTTAGGATTATATTCATTTTTAAATTTGAATTTTTCAATATATTTTAATTTCTTGTTATGTTCTTTTAGATTATTGATAAGAAATTCAGCTCTTTTTGCAAATTTTTGGAAATTATTATTCTCAATTATATTTTTTTCTTTCCATGAATTCTGGTTAAATAGTTTTATATAATAAAAGTTTCTTTTATTTTCTTTAAATTTTTTCTTAATTTCTTCTTCATATTTTTCTCTTTCTCTGATAGAGTTATCGAATGATTCTTTCTTTTTTTCGATTTGCGAGTAAATTCTAATAAGGTTTTTTGTTTTTTTACTAACTGATTTTTTTTCATTATATGCTTTAATAAATTCTTTAATTGCTGTAGATAGTTCTTTATCTTTATTGTTTGCCAGCTCGCTAAGTTCTGCGAGCTTTTCAATAAATCTGTTTTTATCAAGTAGATTATCAACCAATTCTTTTATTCTTTTATTTATCTCGTTTAACCTGTTTTCACCTAACGTTTTAATTTCTTCCTCTTTTTTATCGAGAAGCTTTATTTTGTCTTCTAGGGTTTTTATTCGTTGTTGAATTTCAAGATATCTTTCGTTGCTTTGGTTCCCTTCTTCGGAGTGTTCTTTTCTATGCTCTTTTTTTTGTAGTTCAAATTTTTCTCTTAAATCTTTGATTTTCGCAAATATTTTCTTCTTTGTTTCTTCTATCTCTTCTTTTGTTTTGTTTATCCTTTCTTTTTCTTCTTTTATCTGTTTTTCAAGTTCTTCATCACTAACGGTAAGTTTTTTTATTTCTTCTTCGTTTTTTCTTTTTTCTTTTTCTATTTCTTTTTCTAATTGAGGGTTTGATTGTAATTTTTCAATCATTTCAACAATATTAACAAGGTTGTCTTCAATATTTTTGACCTTAGCATCTATTGATTCTGCTCTGCTTTTTATTTCGCTAATATCTTTTTCTATTTCTTTTCCTTCGTTTTTTATTGGTTCAATCTTTTCTTCTTTAACTGTCTCCCCTGTAAGTTCCTGTTGTGTTTCAAGCATACTTTCTTCTAATTCTCTAATTGCATTATCTAATTCAGAATCCAATTTATCTAAGTTTACTTCCATTTTTAGGACTTAATTTTTCTTGCAATTTTTATTATTACTCTTTTAAGTAGTATTATTGCATTTTTTAATCTTTGTTTCGATTTTAGGTTCTTTATTCTAGCTAATTTGTATAAGGCTCTAGCTTTAGTTAATCTTTCTTGTGCGTTTGTAACTTTATCGACTAACTTTTTTCTTTTTATCGCATCTGAACCTGTTGCTAAACTTTTTTCAAATAATCCTTTTTTTAATCTTAATTCAGTTCTTGATTCTTGAATTATTCTTTCTAGTTCTGCTATTTGAGAAGCTTTTGCCTTGTGTAGCAAGCTTTCAACTTTTTTTGTTTTATATTTTGCTTCATTTATTGATGTTTTAAGATCATTTTTTGCTTGAGATTTTATTTTTTTGTTTTTGTTTACTAATTTTTTGGCTGCACTTGTTTCTTTTTTTACTTTCTTAATTTTATTAATTAATTCTCTTTTGTAATAATGCGGGTCATTTGGATCATTTATTCTTCTATTGCCTTCTTCTCCACCGGAATTAATATCTTTCTTTGCATCTTTGTATTTTAGTATTCGAAGAATATATAGAATTTTTAGAAAGATTAAGAAATAGAATATTATAACTATCCATTTTGTTGCTGTTACAAATACGGGTATTGAAGCTTCTTGAATTAACATTTTATATTGTTGCAATCATTGTTGTGTATATAGCATTTAAGATTATGGTTGTGATTATTAGTAATATTAATCCCAAAAGTTCTTTCCATAATGGCCCTTTTAAAGTTTTGAATGATTGTCTTGCAGCCCATACAGCAGATGCTATTACCAGTATCATTAAAATAAATGTTGAGGCAGTTGTTGCTAAAGAAGAGATTATACTTTTTGGTAGTGCAAGGCTTGTAATTATAGCAATAATTAATGATGCGCCAATAGTAAGTTTTTTCTCTTCTTTGAAATGCCCTATTTTTTTTAAAATTCCTTTAAAGGCAAAATATGTTACTATTAGTAATAACCCTCTTACTAAGATGATTTGTGATGTTTCATTAGTAAATATTCCTAAATTAAGAAAATTGCTTATACCAAAAAGAAAATTGTCAATAAATGTTCTAACTCCTCCAGGAAGAAATATTATAGTTGCAGCAATTATTGCAATTATGAGAAATGGAAGAATTTTTTTTAAAGAATCCTTTTTCATTTTATGACTTCTAGCACCTCTATTATTATAGTCTAGATTTGTTTAAGTTCTTTATAAAGATTTTCGTTTAGATTCTTAAAAACATTTATAAATGAAAATGTTCTCCTAATGGTTATGGGTTTATCAAATACTATCAAAGCAAATAGTTAAGTTTTTCTACATTTTGATAGTTTT
>Ga0307990_1000226_pt1 | contig 53952 bp, 46 predicted proteins | sample EllFjometagen129_FD_203168 | JGI IMG/M metagenome (GOLD analysis project Ga0307990, IMG submission 203168) | Marine microbial communities from Ellis Fjord, Antarctic Ocean - #129 | ecosystem: Environmental > Aquatic > Marine > Unclassified | place: Southern Ocean | collected 2014-10-08
CATCCTGACCGACTGTTGAGTTTAATTTCTATTTATGGATCAACTGGGAACCCACAATTACCAAAGGCAAAACCTGAAGCATTTCAATCTCTTATTGCACCTTTTCCTAAAGAGAAGGAAGCGGTCATTGAACGAGTGGTCGATACTTATCTATTTTTTGCAGGATCAGGATTCTCTTTCGATAAAGAATGGCACGATAATCTTGCTAGACGATCATATGATCGTGGTTTAAGCCCTGGATGTTTAAACCGACAACTCCTTGCAGGATTAGGACTCAATAGGAAACCTGCATTAGCAAATATAAAAGTGCCGACTTTGGTAATTCATGGTACAGAAGATCCGATAATGCCGGTAGAAGGTGGCAAAGATACTGCGGAGACTATACCAAACTCAGAACTGATGTTGATTGAAGGGATGGGACATGATTTACCAAAACTAGGCGGCGCTTGGGATGAAATCACTGATCGAATCATCAAATTTTGCTCAAATATCGAGTATTAGATGGTTAGGAGGGGATTTTAATAATACTCACCAATACGGTGAGTATCTTATGCGGCAGGGCGCACAGAGCCTTAAGCTGGCTGAACAGAGCCGAGCAATGTGTAGATGATAATGATGCTAATTAAACTCAGAACTTTTTGAGAGCGATGAAATTCCATCATTAAATCAAAGATTACGATTGTTTGTTGCTGCTGAAAAAATATTTTCAGCCAAAGACATTTATCAATTAATCTTAGAGAAATATCTGACTTTTAATCAAGGCACTGTGGGGTGTCAGATAATGTCAGATTGCGTAAACCATACTTCTCGTCACCATTATCCTGGTGGTGAAGACTTGTATTGGTGGAAAGTAAAAGGGAAATATATGTTATATAAGCCTACAAAAAACAAGAAAAATTTAGTAACAAATGGATAAATGGAGACCGCCATGACCACCCCAAATTATACTCCAGAAAAATTTTCGGCATGGATTGGCGGGTATTCAGGTAATTCATACGGTGTTCTTTGGGAAAATGACTCATTAATATACGAAATCCAAGAACATGGCTTCATGCCGTCTACGTCGGGGCCACAAATCATCATACCATCACAAAGAAAGTGGAAGTGGTTTTGGAAAAAACTCGACAAAGTACAGATATGGGAGTGGGAACAAAATTACAACTGTACCAACATAGTAGATGGAACCAGTTGGAATGTTGATATAGCATATTCCGGAAAGATATTAACATCTGGAGGTCGTAATGCTTATCCTTATTTCGATGACAATGAAGATGTTTTTGGTTATTTTTTAAAAGCCGTATCAACCCTGCTTGGAGGACTGACTTTTTGTTAATCCGGCTAAAATATATGAGTAAACAGCATCGATTTCAAGGAACAAGTTGACTGAATTCAACAACAGCTAAAAGGTAATCAGCAATGACAGAAATAATCCCAACTCGTGATGACACCCTAAAACTCCTTCACAAATACAACGAAAGTGATAGCCTACAAAAACATGCTTACGCCGTAGAAGGGGTTATGCGCTACTTCGCCAAGAAAAATGGCGAAGATGAAGAAAAATGGGGAATAATTGGTCTAATTCATGATCTTGATTATGAAAAATATCCCGACCAGCACTGTGCCAAAACGAAAGAAATCCTTGAAGAAAACAATTGGCCGGAAGAATATATTCGTGCTGTCATCTCCCATGGGTGGGGAATATGTTCAGACGTGGAGCCACAAAGCACTTTGGAGAAAACACTTTATGCCATTGATGAATTGACCGGTCTGATTGCGGCCAATGCTATGGTCAGACCATCAAAGAGTGTTATGGATATGACTGTAAAGTCAGTAAAGAAAAAATGGAAATCACCTGCCTTTGCTGCCGGGGTTGATCGATCTATCATCCAGAAGGGTGCTGAGATGCTGGGGGTAGAGATCGGAGAACTTATTGAAGATACCATAATGGGCATGCGGGATGTTGCCGAAAAGATTGGGTTGAAAGGAAATCGAGTTTAATCATAGGATAATTTCATCAATTATGACATTTTTTGAAGAACCGACATTTTACGACAAAACCGCTCTTTCCGAATTACAAGGGGCGTGGATTTGCCTTCGCGATTACGTAGTTAAAGAATTCGGCTTTAAAAATTCTGACAAACTTATCTTTCACATTGCTGAAGCCATGAGCTGGGAATGCGTCCGGGATATTGGCAGCATGAAACCTCTTATTTTGCTGATTGATAATATTGCTAAACAGGCCGATGCTCCCAATTTAATAATTGAAGCTATCGAAGATGTTCGGGAAGCCTATGAAGATGTTTTAACGGAGATCAGTGGAGGCAAACTATAGACCATGGAACTATCACATAATCAATCGGCACTTATCCTTGAAGAATCTGAAGATGGAGGAATAACCGTAAATGTCGCTTCTGAAAATATGGATGGTCTGACCGGGGCTTTATGTCAGGCTCTTGCGACCAAGTTGATGCAGGATGAGGGATTTCAGAAAGAGTTGATGGAAATGATTGAGGCGGACTGAACCCAAAAAAGATGATCAACCTACCTGACGATAAAATCAGTCGTGAGATTTTAAAGAATCTTACTGACTTGAAAGCTGTTGCTGTCGATGCCTGTTCGCTAACCTACCTTGACCGGGTGCAAATGCTTGAGAGTTTAGGAAACTCTATTTAGTGCGCCAAGCTAAGCTTTGCGCTTCTTGCCGGGTGTAAGTCCCGGTCGGTTGGAGGTCTATTGCAGGCTTTCTTAAGGGCTAACCACCCATCCGTATCGAGTGTTGCGTCCCATGCGAAGCGGTGTTTGTGGTAGTAATACTGCTGCACATGTATACAATTGGGTCGAAGCGTACACAGAGAATCTTGCAGGCCAGAGGGGTGACGTACCACCCTGAAGCGATTCAGCCTCGTTAACGACTGCAAAGCAGGTGGCGACGGTGTTAAATAACCGGAAGTCAATACAAAGGAATCGTTAGACAGAACCATGGTTGAGATATTGTGGCACTACCGGGAAACCAGGCAGAAAACGGAGAAAACCAACATCAACCTAAAGATCTGTCATGGTGAGATTCCTGAGGGCCTGTCGGGGTCGCTAGCGCCTGGCAAGTAAGAAGAGAAGCGTCGAGAATTTGGGAGGCCTCATAGGCTCCTGTAATCAAAGTAAGGTATGCGGATATTGAGACACTGAAAGGGAAACCTGGAAACAGAATTAGGCCGAAATCTAAGCAGTGATTGGCAGGTAAGATCTTCTGACCGAGATGGGAGGGAGTCTGAAGGCTTATGTGGAGTCAGATCGGTTCATAGTACTCTGAGCACGGGAAAGCCGTGTACATGGGGAAGGGGCCGGCAAACTTACGTAGCCCACAAAGGGAACTTCATCCAGACACGAAGTACTGACGGAAGCTGTCAAAGGAGGATGGTATCGGGCTAAGCTGGTGCTCAGAAAGTACATACCTAAAGCCAATGGTAAAATGCGGCCTTTGGGTATACCTGCCGTAGCGGATAAATTGCTACAGGTGGCGGTTACCAAGATACTGGAAGCGATATACGAACAGGATTTTCTGGGGTGCAGTTATGGCTACCGACCAAATATCGGAACCTTGGATGCAGTCAAAGACCTTAGTGCCGTACTTAGAAGCGGACGTTATCACTACCTGGTTGAGGTGGATATCCGTAGCTTTTTCGATAAACTCGATCATGATATTCTGATTGATATGCTGGAAAAGAGGATAGACGACAAACTGTTCCTGCGGTTAATTTGCAAATGGCTGAAAGCAGGTATATTGGATACGGATGGTAAGGTGATTAACCCTCAAACGGGCTCACCCCAAGGCGGAATTGTTTCACCGATGCTCGCCAACATCTACCTTCACTATGCCTTGGATATGTGGTTCGAGGAGACCGTTAAAATTCATTGTCGTGGGTCTGCGTATCTCTGTCGGTATGCGGATGACTTTGTCTGCACCTTTCGGTATGAGTCGGATGCCAAACGCTTTTACGAAGTACTTGGCAAGAGGCTTAAAATTTACGGATTGGAGGTGGCCGAAGAGAAGACGAACCTGATAGGGTTTAGTCCGATAGACATGAAGAATAGCGGGGGTTTTGAGTTTTTGGGGTCTGAGTTTCGGTGGGTCTTGAATCGATGGCGCAAGCCAGTGATTAAACGGCGTACAAGCCGTAAGAAATACCGTGCTTCCCTAGCGAACTTTCAGGAATAGTGTCGAGACAATTGTCGTATGCCCAAAGAAGACTTTTACCGGAGGTTAAACTCCAAACTTCACGGATACTATAATTACTATGGTATTCGGGGTAACTCCAAGAGTCTGTCAGGTTTCTTTCATCAAGTGCAGTGTATTCTTTTTAAGGCGTTAAATCGTCGCAGTCAGCAGCGTAGCTACAACTGGAAAGGATTTACCGAACTGATGAAAGCCTTTAATCTTCTGCAGCCACGTATTTGTCATAATTTCTGAGTAGTCGCTACAGTGTGTTACTTGAATGTACGAAGTGAGTAACTTTGAAGAGCCCTGTGCGGGAAATCCGCAAGCAGGGATCTGAACGGGGGCAGCCGGGTAACTGGCTGTTCTACCGTGATCGATGAAGGTTAGGTTTGATGTCCAGCAGAAGTGTTTAGGTTGGCGGTGGATATCTTTAACTGATATCACTCATTAATGAATGATATCAGGCTACGAAACAAGTGGCACAACCGAGATTTCTTTGTCTAGCATATCGGGTTTGAGTAGATATCAGGAAACTATAGATTAACTTGTTCGGCGAAGAAGCAGAAAGCTTTACGATTTTTAAGGTTCTGAAGTTTTGTACTTTTGAGAACCGCCAACGACTTAGGGACTTACGGTTACAGAGTTTTGGTGGGGTGGCCAGATCTAGGTAATTGGGGTCGGAGTAAAATAATTCAACGATGACATTTAATGTTACTCTGACTCCGTTTTCCGCCCGGTAAAATCCCCATCTGGGCTAACTTCTGGGCGGTTTTGGCGAGTTCCATGGCCCAACGGTTGTATAGCCGGTTGCCGCTTACCCGGGCGATCTGGTTGAGGGCGTGCATCCATTTGGTCAGGTAGTGGAAGTATTGGCCGTCCTGATCCCACTCCAGGCGTTCATCATAAGGTTCACCGGATTTTCGTTCATTTAACTTTTTCCCTATTCTCAATCCGCCTGCCGTAGGATGCAGTTTTCCCTCTTTTTCATCAAGTCCGCTGATCCACCCGTTCCGGGAATCAATGTCACGGTGTCTGCCCAAGACAGCATGCACTTGATCAACAAGGGCAAAGGCCGTTTGTTTGTACTGTTCATCGCCTGTTTGATGAAAAAGCCCCAGAAAATTACAGACCGAAAAGGCATCTGTCCAAAGATACCTTTTCGGTGCATGGCTGCCTGTTGACAAACCGGTCCGGTCAGCAAAGGCGGTCATGATTTCCTGAATTTTTATGGTGTCGTGCATGGTTTTTCACCAGTACTCAATTCTCCGGTAAAAGGAACAAAGGCCACAGGCAAAATATTTTGACTGCTGAATACACCCTGTTTGTCCTTTTGAATCAGCAAAAGCTCCTGAGGCATACGGGGATCCCCGATGGGAATAACCAGTCTGCCACCTGGTTTGAGCTGTTCTTTCAAGGCCACTGGTACATGACCGGCAGCGGCCGTGACAATGATACCGTCATAAGGGGCATGTTCCGGCCATCCCCGGGAAGCATCTCCCTGTCGTATTTCTATATTTTGGTAGCCGAGTTTTTTAAGGAGTTGTGCCGTATTCACTGCCAGGGCCGGTACAATTTCAAGGGTATAGAGTTGCTTAACCAGTTGTGACAGGACTGCAGCCTGATATCCTGATCCGGTACCCACTTCCAGGGTCACATCCCCTTTTTTCGGACTGAGCAGGTCAGTCATCAGGGCAACAATGTACGGTTGAGAAATTGTCTGTTCGTTGCCGATGGGCAGGGGCTTGTTTTCATATGCCCACGGTTTTAGCGATTCCGGTACGAATTTTTCTCGTGGCACATTGGCGATAGCCGCCATAACCTCGGGTTTAAATGCCTGTATACCTGTGTAACCCTGGGTATATAGGCACTCCGCTTCAATGCTTGCCAACATGTCATTGATTCGTTTTTGACTCATGTTTTTAAATATCTCGTTTGTTTTTTCCTGGAGTCAGTCATCTTTTTTGAAATGAAGCAAGCATCCTGCATGCGTCGGATTCATCGACATCGTCCCATTGGCGGTAGGCAGCGGTTACGGCAAATTGCTGCCCACTTCGGATATTTGCACAATAGAGTGCATCGACCCCGTTCAGTATCCGGATAAGGGATTCCTCATGGGCAGTGGGTACAGCAACTATTATCTCTACTGCTCCGGTATTACGCAAGGCCTGCACAGCTACACGCAGGGTGGATCCGGCGGCTATGCCGTCATCAACGAGGATGACTGGTCGATTCTGTAGATCGGGCCATAGCTGATCACCACGAAAGAGCTTGACCCGTCGCTGTACTTTTTTCAGGGTCACCTGGGTTTGTTGCTCAATAGTCGGCTGACCCAGTTTGTAATAGTCGACGTAATCCTGGTTGATCCAGATGGACCCGTCAAAGCCCACGGCACCAAAACCTGCCTCTGTAGTCCAAGGAAGTAAGATTTTGCTTACAACAGCTACATCAAGAGACAGATCAAGAATCCTGGCAACCTCCACAGCAACCGGCACTCCACCTGATGGAACAGCAAGAACCATTGCCTTGCTATCCTTCTATTTATGCAGCATCTCCACCAGTACCTGTCCGGCCTGCCTTCGATCGTGGAATACGCTTGTTTTTTGACGTAACTTTGGGATATCGTAGAGTTTGCCATTTATGTAAATAGTATAAGCATGATACAAGATTTTGTACAGAGAAAAGAGTTATTCAACAATACTAAGCCAAGGAAAATGGAAGAAATCAAATCAGGGAATGCTAGTGTCGCATTAACCATCAATTGACGGATAGAGTCGCGACAGTTTAACTATTTTGATATCGCCAAAGGCAAGCTCTAGTCGCAATCCTTCCCTTGAGAGTATAGATGTTCTGCTCTTGTTACGTATATTGACCGAACGTATTAACCAACCATCATAACCGTGCCAAAGGGCACAAAGCCTCTTCGGCCCGGTTTTATTTTAGGTGAGGGGGTTAGACAGTATTGACATTTATGTTTAGCTGATTATAATTTTGTAAATAAGGTAAAGCTACACTTGTTGTGAGGCAGGCTCGGAAACCCACGTGTCTTGTGACGACTGAATAAGTTGAGATGATGCAAGATGGCCGGGTTGCATTGATAGTTTGAGGTTGCCAATGTCAATAAGTTTAAGAAAATCAACTACCCTCCGAATTCAATCTCATAAAAATCTCAGAATTAATGTTTTTATGCTGTTTTCTAGGTTTCAGTGGCTCAAGCAAGTTAATATCGTCCTTTTTTCTTTGCTGGTTGTTTTTACTGTAACTCCTGTTTGTGCAGAACAGTGGAAAACCATCATAGATGCAGGTGATTCTTCCGTAAACTCATCATCGGGTATGTCTGATTTCAATGATCAGCAAAATATTATTGATGACAAAAACATTTTTCCGACAGAACGGGTTGCCTATTTTACCGGTTCAACGGTTAAGGTCCCAGGCGCTACTATTCTTTATAAGGGAAATGTTTATGATAATGAAATATCAGTAACTCGTTCTGAAAATGCTTTACTGGCGATATCGCTCGAAAATAAAATCTATTTTTACCATCCCGCTGTGGGGGAAACTGAGTTATCTAAAAAAACTGACAAGCTATCTTTGATTTATTTTCTTCTCGGTGTTACCCCGGAAAATATTTCTGGACCGATATTAGTGGCGTCAAAAGATAATCTTAGTGGAAAAGAGGTTACACCTGGTGTTCAAATTTTTAAGCCGGGTGACAACCGGCTTTTAGATGATATCGGTTTTAGGGTTATTGTTGGCGAGATTCCCGACGGTAAAAGATGCACCATGGATACCACTAATATATTTAGGCGCTGGGCGGCTGTAAAAAAAACTGGCCCATCCGAGCAGGTGACATATTTTCCCCCACGAGCCAACATTCTGCCCAAAAGTATTGCCGATGGCTTTTATCGTTATTGGGTTGCCAAAGGCAATCGCTCCTGGGCCCATTTTTTAGTTATAGGCCAGACCAGCACTTTCATTTTTGAGCCACCTCAAGAATTCGAGTTCATGGGTGCCGGATGGAGAAGTCTCATTTTACCACTATGTTTACCCAGACAACAATACATACCGTTTGAAAATAGAAAAATTCTGGCCGATCTTGATGATTTGGGTTTTAAGTTCTCCATAATCAATATTATACAGGATTTTCTCGGCCTGATACCACTTGAGTGCGCCGATGTGGTTAACAATATCGCGGGAGTGGGGCTTACCGATATGTGGTTAGACGCCTACAACAAGCCCGGCAATTTGGCGCAGGTAAGACTATACCTTGCCAACTCCGGTCTGCTCGAGGTCGCTAACAGTCTCTTTTCCTGCGTTTTTTCTCAATTAACTTTGAAGGGCAATGTGAAATTTCAGTTGAAACTTGAAATGTTTAACACCGTATGGGACAGTCTGAATTTTCTCAGTACCATCACGGGAGAAATTGTTGGCACGAATACTCTCGTGTCCCAGAAGCTTCGCTACAAGAAAATCAAGACCGTGTTTGGCACCCTATCCGTTATTGTTGCCCCTGACAAGGACCGCTACAAAGCAAAGGAAATGGCAATCTTCAGCGGTTTTGTCAGGGCTGAAGGAAAAGCCGTCGAAAATGCCAGCGTCACAATAGTTGTTAAAAGTGCCGACACCTCGAAACTGGAGGCTCATCCTGACAAGATTCAGTGGACAGTTAAAACCGATGCCGAAGGACATTATGTGAAGAAACATACGCTGGCTTTGCTTCAAGGTTCCTATGTTGTGAGTGCCTGCACCGTACAATCCGGGTACGAAAAAGGCTGTGCGACGGCCCGATTTTCAATTTCAGAAGGTGTTGCTTCAGGAATGGTTGAGAAATGGTATGTCTATCATACGTGTAATATGCCAACAAATTCTGCATCCCCATTACACCTAAGAAAAACAACCAAAAATTGGTTGAAAAACAGGGCAAAGAAGTTTGGTCACAAGCTGACAATTATACATGCTTACAAGACCAGGGAAGAGGCCTTAAGAACAACATGTGCTCAATTTTCTGAATGTATTCCCGCGTCACCTCAGGGTCTAAGAAACCATGCTTTTGCACGTTTGGGTGGCAGTTTTTTCAACGTCAAAGAATTCATGAGATCTGATTGCACTTGTCTCCCTGTAGAATAGCAATTGGGAAAGTTTTCCTGAATTGTTGATTGCTCTATCTATTGAAAAAATTGGGCTACTCCGAGAAGCAGTAGAATTCGACTCAATGTTAATGTTGCCAAAGCTAAGCTCAAATAAAACCCTACCTATCCGGATCAAAGGTTTTCTGCGATATGCATAAAAACCATAGCCATTAACAAGAGGGCGGAGGTGAAAACTTCCGCCCTCAACCTATCTATCCGTGTAAATTCTCAATCCACCTCATAGCTTCAGCATCATTGACCTTGCCCAAATACCTCTGGGTGGTTGATAAGTCGGAATGTCGTAAAATCACCTTGCTGATAATTTCAATTGGCGTTCCAGACCGTGAAGCATAGGTTGCCGCAAACCTCCTCAGATCATGGGGCCGTAATTTTACACCAACCATTTCCCCCGCCTTTTTCACCATTGCCCAGGCTGCCACATAAGAGATTGGAAAGATTCTTTGGACGGAGTTGATCTCGTTGTCTTTCACATAATCATTCAATCTCTGTAATAATTTTCTTGGGAGATAGACAACTTCACTTTCACGACCGCTTTTGGGTGCTTGAATTATCAATTTTCGATCATCAATATCTCGTGGAGTCAGTTTCAAAACTTCACCAATTCTAATTCCACCCCTGGCCATCAGCTCTAAGATGATCCTGTTCCGGAAATTCATTGTTCTGAAAATAATTTCATCGATAGTTTCCTTGTCAATGGTCTTCCATTGGATGCATGTTGGCCGACGGAATATTTTTTTGATAATTGGTGTCGCACAATGATTTGTCAGATTCGGGGATGCGGTATTTATTGTGAAATTGTAAAAAGACGAAAGAGTTGAGTAGCGATTACGTTTGGTTGACTGCTTGTTACCGTTGGTGATTTTAATCAAAAAAATCAAGGATCTCATTCTGCCTGACCTCTTCCAGTTTCCGGCCAGTAAATGTTTCAGAAAAATTAAACAGAACGAACTCGCAAGTTTTAACGGTATTTTTTTTTGGAATTTACCCGATGGTACTGAAGGTGATAATCGACTGCCTGAGAAACGTTCATCTTTTTTCTCCTTTACAAAAACAATGCTTTAAGATAACTACCTATACTGATTTTATCATAACAGAAGTTATTTATCAAAGACAGTCGGTTTCTGAATTTACGATGAAGTTAAAGTTTCCTGTTTAACGGAAAAGTTGAGATTGGCGGATGCAATTTATCAGTCAGGGATAAAAATTTGACTCCATTCATTAAAGCAAATAGAGATAAGAAAATAGATTTTTAGGATAATAATGATTCTGTAAATAGTGCAACCATCGCGCTTGGCACTACAGGCAAGAACAGCTTTGCCCGTGAGTCACAGGAATGGGTTCACCAAAACATCTCTGGAAGCCCAATCTTCCAAGGCTGGAAAAACCAAGTCCCGGGAGAGTTTACACTTAACCTGTATTTAGATCACAAACGGTGGCTGAATTTTCTAGAGCAGACAAAAGAGTGGCCAATCAAATTAGATGGTTATGTCGAGTGGGGCGCGTCCCTGGGCAATTTCCGAACCGATGCATATGTCGGCAGTCTGCTGCGCGCTGGCTACAACCTCCCCGCGACCTTCTCGACCCCTCGAGTCCAAATCGGCAGCTATGGACACGAACTCTTCCGCCCCATCGAATCGGAAGAGGCTCCCTTTTTAGAAGTAATTAATGTAATGCTGGATAGTAGACTGAGTGACTTGTTGGCTTACCGGCATGAAAAGAGATTATTTACAATGAGAATTGCCGATGCAAAATTTTCTTGAAAAACTGCTGCTCGACTCCGGTTTACCCGCCCCAGCAGTCCAATTAATTATTCTGGCGCTGTCCATTTTAGCCCTTGTTGTGCTTGCTTTCCTGGTATCAAGGCTGACCATCCACTTGATGATTCCTTTTTTTGTTCGGGCAACGACCCTGAGCAAGTCCGACTGGGACGATCTGTTGGTCAGTAACCGCTTTTTTGATCCCCTTTCAATCATGATTCCGGTGGTAGTGGTTTATGCCACCGTCGGTGTCATGTTGGCAGGACACTCCCTTTTTGCCGAGGTGGTCAAACGTCTATGCATGACCATTCTGGTTTTCCTTGCCGTACGAATGGTCAATTCAGTCCTGTACACCGTTGAAGATATCTACAAACGTAGTGAGGTATCGAAAAGGAAACCGATAGGCGGGTATCTTTCAGCGGTCAGGATTGTCATGTTCATCCTGGCCGGGATTTTTATAGTTTCAACCCTGACCGACAAATCACCCTGGGGAATTGTCAGTGTCTTCGGAGGATTGACTGCTGTCGTTTTGCTGGTCTTTAAAGACACCATCCTCGGCTTCGTCGCCAGCCTCCAACTGGTCAGCCACGACATGGTACGAGTAGGAGACTGGATTGAAATGCCCAGATTTGAGGCTGACGGTGATGTTATTGATGTCTCTATTCATACTGTCAAGGTGCAGAATTGGGACATGACCATTACCACTATCCCAACCTATGCGCTGGTCTCAAACGCCTTTAAAAACTGGCGGGGGATGTCGAAGTCCGGCGGGCGTCGAATCAAGAGAGCTCTCTTCCTTGATATGAACTCAATCAGGTTTTGTACTCCGGAAATGCTTGAAAAATTCAATAAATTTGGCTTGATCAAAGAGTATCTTCAAAAAAAACAAGAAGAGATTGACCTCTATAACAAAGAGCATGATTTTGATAGCTGCTCCGTAGCGAACGGCCGTCAGCAAACAAATATCGGTATCTTCCGGGCCTATGTCAAGAGCTACCTGATCAACCATTCCAAGATAAATAAAAATATGACCTTGCTGGTCAGACACCTGCCGCCGACCCCCAAGGGGCTCCCCATAGAAATATACGTCTTCAGCAGCGACCAGCTCTGGTCCAATTACGAAGATATTCAGGCCGATATTTTTGATCATATTATAGCAGTGTTGCCGGAATTTGATTTACGGGTTTTCCAGGAACCTTCAGGCCTCGATTTTCAATCTCTGAAAGTTACCGGTGACAGGATTATGAGAGCTGGTGACTTAGCTGAAAATGAGGAAACCCATGACTAAACAAAATGAATGGACGATTGGGGATTTACTCAGCACTTCCATGGCATATTGGAGGGGTTGTGCCTTGCAGGCCGGAGTCAGACTCGGGGTGTTTACCGCCTTGGATAATGAACGGTTAAACCTATCCAATCTCACATGTAATTTGCAATCCGATGAGCGCGAAACAGAATTGTTAGTTAATGCGCTTTCATCCATGGGGCTTTTAGTCAAGGAATTTGAATACTATTCAAATTCTCCTGCCGCCAGAGATCTCCTTTCTCAGAAATCTTCTCGCTACATGGGCCATATTATCCTTCATCATCATCATATTTTGGATGGTTGGGCGCAGCTTGACGAGGTTGTTAAAACTGGGAGCCCAGCTGAAATTCGGTCATACGGCGAAGAGACCGAGCGTGAAAGTTTCCTGATGGGGATGTTTAAGATTTCCACAACTAATCTCAAGTAAATTATTGTGCACCAAGATTAGAGCTTCTCTGCGAGAGGACTTTGTTACGCATATTACGATGAAGCTCAAGTTTGCAAAATGTTAGGAATGTAGACATTGCCAGTGGATATGTATACCAATTAAATGTTTGACTTGGCTCATTTATGTAGACTATCTTATCAAGACCATCAAACAAAACAACCTCAGGGAATGCCAAACTGGCAAAGGGTTGAGATGGAAAACTAGAGATCAGGGTAGATAGCCGGACTGCTTTTCAGAAAGCGGCTCGGCTATTTTTGTTCTTATGATTTGGTGTTACCGCTTCCAACTGCATGCCGACGGAGGAAACCGCTAATGTTTACAAAACGTATTCTCGCTACTTTTTTTATTGTTGCAATATGTTTGGCTGCAGCCCTGCCTGAACGAAACTTTTGTCATGCAGCCCTGATCCTGGAAGGCCAACTTTTTGAACACGGTGAGAAACTTAGTCCCGAACGAATCGTTAAAATGACCTTGCGTATCTATGATGACGAGTTTGGTGGGCAGCTTTTGTTTGAGGAAAAACAGAAAATTGTCGCAGGATCGGAGAAAGCCCTATTCACCTTTGAAAAAGGCGACATAACGGTTCGGAAAAGAACCTCCGTCCTGGATCCCGAAACTCTGTGGGTTGAGGTGGAAAGTAATGGTCAGATCATGATACCCCGACTTAGCTTGGCAGAGATCAACAAGATTAACAATCTGACCAGTATCAGTATGAGTTTTGCTGAAGCAAGTTTGAGAACCACCGGGGAACCGACCCTGATTATAGATAACGACGGTGTTACTTTGGGCAGCCTGCTCAATATGGATACGCATTCGATTAATTTAGGGGGGATACTGCGCGATACCTGGCCCGAATTTTCCGATATTGTGGGTACTGTCAGTGATGGTCAAATAACCGATACCATGACTAGGGATGCGGAACTAGCTGAAGGGTTGGACACCAAATCCGATACCGGGCATTTACACGACGACCGTTACTACACCAAAACCCAGGTGGACAGCCTGGTAACTACTTTGGAAGCAAGAATTGTGGCCTTAGAAACCCTGCTGGCCAACGTCAGCCGAACGGGAAATGACCTATATTTCGACAGCATGAACGTTCACGTCCGGAACGGTACTGGTGCCACCGCCAGCAACGTCAACGGCCTCGGCAACCTGATCGTTGGTTACAATGAGGAACGGGGTAGCGGTGACGATCGGAGTGGTTCTCATAACCTGGTGGTTGGTATCAACCAAAATTTTTCCTATTATGGTGGTCTGTTGGCTGGATTGCATAATGAAGTATCCTCCCCCTACGCTAGTGTAGCGGGAGGATATAACAATACCGCCACCGGCAACAACGCCAGTGTCTCAGGGGGTATCGGCAACACAGCCAGCGGCAATAACGCTAGTGTCTCAGGGGGAGGTGGCAATGTTGCCAGTGGTTATGCTGCCAGCGTTTCAGGGGGAGGTAACAATACTGTCTGTGGTTATGCTGCCAGTGTTTCCGGCGGCGATTGCAATGAGGCTTTTGGCGAGTATACGGCGATTGCTGGAGGTAAGTCAAACCTTGCTGGCGACCCTGACAAACTCGATCATAACATGGGCGAGCATTCAACGGTCAGCGGTGGCTACAACAATACTGCTAGTGGCCAATATGCAAGTGTTACTGGAGGTGGATTTAATATTGCCAGCGGCTCAGGTGCCAGCGTTGCCGGCGGCGGCGGGCTGGAGACGTATTGCAATGAAGCCTATGGCGACTATACAACAATTACTGGAGGGCGGATGAACGTTGCCGGCGACCCAAACAAACTTGATCACCGCATCGGCTATAATGCCGTGGTCAGTGGAGGTGGATTAAATACAGCCAGCGGCTCAGGTGCCAGCATTACCGGAGGCTTCAAAAATACAGCCAGCGGCAACTTAGCACTTGTAAGTGGAGGCTACAATAATATTGCCGGTGGTTATGCCGCCAGCGTTGCCGGTGGCGGGGGATTTGCAACCGCAGATGGTAATGAGGCTTTTGGCAACTTTAGTGCAATTGTCGGAGGACGGGCAAACCTTGCTGGCGACCCGGATAAACTTGATCACGAACTGGGCGAGCAGGCAACCATCGGTGGCGGCATTTACAATATCGCATGCGGCATTACTGCCAGCGTTGCCGGAGGTATTAACAATATTGCAAGTGGACAGGCCGCAGTCATTGCGGGAGGTGCCGATAATGTTGCTAGCGGTGATTATGCCAGCGTATCCGGGGGTGGTGCCAATATCGCGGACGGGTATAAATCCAGTGTCAGCGGTGGTAACTGGCGTAAGGTGAGTGGCAATTATGACTGGCAGGCAGGTAGCCTTTTTCAGGATTATTAGAGAATGAACAGTCTGTCTCCAGGTTGACGACAAGCTCATTAAGTATTACCGGCTTGGTTGTATGTAGGGACATTATAGTACCTTTCAGGACGATGAAATAAGATTTATTATTTTTTCTCAGCTGACTTTCGGCAGTTGGATGCCGGAATATTGGTCGAGGTTGACATCATTACATTAGTTTCAATAAGTTGAGATTGGCGTTAGATATCTATTGTTTTTTCCACCCCTGCGACTCTTGAGATGTTCTGCGATAGGCCGAGGTTCTAAGATTTACGATGAAGTTCAAGTTTGCGCAGTGTCATAAATGTAGAGATTGACAGTGGATATCTTTATAAATATTGTCTTGAGTTGTGGTCTGTGCTTATAAGGTAGCTACATTAACTTATTGTGAACGCCACACTCGTTGAAAGACGGGGTCGGAAAACCACGGGTCTTGTCTCCAATATCATCAAAGACAGCCGGGCTACCTCTTTATAAAGAGCAACTTGGCTGTCTTTTTTTGTGCATGGTAAGCAGAAAAAGGTTTATAGAGATTTCACTAACACTTAATTGACGGAGGAGTTACCAATGTTATCAAAGCGTATTCTTATCCCCTTTTTTATTATAACGATCTGTTTGATAACATTTTTAACTGAACGAAACTTTTGTCATGGGGCCCTGATCCTGGAAGGGCAATTTCTTGAACATGGTAAAAAAATGGGTGCCGAACGTATCGTTAAAATGACCTTGCGTATCTATAATGACGAGTTTGGTGGACAGCTTTTATTTGAGGAAAAACAGGAGATTGTCGCAGGATCGGAGAAAGCCCTCTTCACCTTTGAAAAGGGCAACATAACTGTCCGAAAAAGAACCTCCGTCTTGAATGCCGAAACTCTGTGGGTTGAGGTGGAAAGTAACGGTCAGATCATGTCACCCCGACTTAGCTTGGCAGAGATCGACAAGATTAACAATCTGACCAGTATCAGTATGAGTTTGGCCGAAGTAAGTTTAAGGACTGCGGGTGAACCGAGCATGTTAATCGATAGTAGTGGCGTTACTTTTACTGATTCGGTTTCTTCCGCAGGAGTGGTTAAGGCATATAACACAGATTCTCTTTATGGTTATGGAATCCATGGCGAGGCCACAGGAATTTTTGGTCGAGGAGTTCATGGTGTAGCTTCGAACTCAGGAGACTACACAAACTTTGGCGGCTATTTTACTGCTTTAGGTAATCAGGGTTGGGGTGTCTACGGTTACTCCGCAGGGTCTGATGGTCGCGGGGTTTGCGGTGAGGCAGCGGGAAGCGCTTCGAATAGTAAAAACTATGGCGGCTATTTTACGGCTGCAGGTACATTAGGAACAGGCGTTTATGGCGAGGCTACTGGCAACGGAACCGGCTATGGCGGCTATTTTGTAGCTACGGAAATTGGCGGCACGGCAGTTTATGGTACGGGAGCTAAGGCCGGCGGTTATTTCCTGTGCTCAGCAGGTTCAGGAAACGCTGTTTATGGTCATGCCACTAGCACAACGGATTATGTGAGTAACTGCGGCGGATATTTTAGCGCTGCAAGCCTAAAGGGGAAAGGCGTTTATGGCTCGGTTACTAACACCGGAAATGGAACTAATTATGGGGGATATTTTTCCGCTGCGGGCATGAGTGGGCGGGGCGTCTATGGTGAGGCTACAAATACGGGCAATGTCGAAAACTACGGTGGCTATTTCATTGCCGACGGGGAATCGGGAACAGGTGTTTTCGGCTCATCTACAGGCGCGAGTGGCATTGGTATCATCGGCCATTCTGCCGGGGCAGGTAGTTGGGGTATCCGAGGTAATTCCGAGGGAGATACCGGTCAAGGGGTTCATGGTACTGCTTATGGTGAAAACGGCATTGGCGTCTATGGTGCAGGTGGTGGATACGATTTTTACGCTGGCAGTTCTGGCTCAAGCACTACCGATTATGGTACCTTTACCGGTGCTCATGACGTACGTTTTGCTGATCTCATGCCAGAAAAAGTCGATTCTGGCATGATTGTTTCGGTGACCGGCAGGGTTGCAGTTCCACCACCGGATGCGGGTGGTGAACCAATCTCTTCGACCTTGCCGAGTGTGGTTTTGTCAAGCCAGGTCAAAGACAAGAATATCTTTGGCGTTATCGTAAAAGAGGGACCGTTACCGTTTGCTCACTGGTACCGAGGCACTCAAAAAGAGCGTTTTGGCATTGTTAATGCGTTGGGAGAGGGACGTGTCTGGGTCAGCAACATAAATGGCCCGGTTATGGTTGGCGATTACATTACCTCATCCAGAATCCCCGGGTACGGTCAGCGCCAGGAAGATGATCTGCTACATTCTTATACTGTCGGTAAGGTAACAGAAACGATTGACTGGCAAAAACCATGTAAGACAGTAATTTTTGAGGGTAGAAAAATTAAGCTACATCTCATATGTGTAGTTTATACAAGTGGATAATTTGTAAAAGTAAAAAAATTGACACTCATTACTGGTTTTGCCGATTAAGGTCATCTTCTGCTTTAGACTTGAGATTGCTACTGGCAAGGGCTATTTGCAACCAGCTACTTCCGAAGTAGAGCTTCTCTTTGCGATAGACCGAGGTTCTAAGATTTACGATGAAGCTTGGGTTTGCTGTCTGGCTGGAAGGGTGAGGTTGCCAGCGGAAAGATGTTAAACTTACTATTTGACTTGAACCATTCAGTATATTACATTTAAGGATGAGCAAATGAAATAACCTCAGGCAATGCTAATCTGAGAAAGAGTTGAGATGATAAATCAGATATCTGACTAAATAGCCGGATCGCTTTTCAGAAAAGCGGCTCGGCTATTTTGTTTTGATGATATATTTTTAAGGTTACCGTTTGACAGAAAGTGTGAAGATATAGGACAACGAGTAGTTCTTTAAAGGAGGTTAGCGATGAAACAAAATCGGTTACGTCAAAGTTTGGTTTATTTGTTCGTTGCTTTAGTGGTGTTTACATTTGTTAGCGTTAGTTGGGCGGATGGGGTTGCAGTAGAGGTGCCGTATGCCGTTACCAATACCCAGTGGTGGACCGGCGTTGCGATTAAAAATCTTGATGCGAGTAGTGCTACCGCCACACTTGAGATGGAGTTCTTTAGCAAGAGTGGTAATCTTTTGGGTGCGGTTGAAATCGATCCGCTAGAACCGCAGGAGATCTTCAGTGAGGTTACTACAACCATCTATTCTGCACTCCTGCCCACTAACTACTCTATAAAGGTCTCTCACTCAGGCAATGAAGAGCTGGCAGTGACAGTCTTTGTCGGCAACTCAGCGACCGGCGGTTTTTCTTACCAGAGCTATAACAGTCGGGCTTACTGTCAGGCAACGGCGTCAATCCCGACCTGGGATCAGATACTGCCGGCGGCCGAACGTTTTGAATTAGTTTTGGGTAACGAAGCTGTTTTAGATCACGAAACCGGTTTGGTTTGGCAAAGAGATACCGATGCAAAAAGGGATTGGAACGATGCTCATACTTATTGTTATCAACTTGTAATTGGGGGGAGAGGTGGGTGGCGTTTGCCGACAATAGACGAGTTGGTAACTCTTGTCGACTATACTGCCACTAACGATCCCAGGTTGCCTGCAGGTCATCCTTTCACTAATGTTATGTCGGCCTATTACTGGTCGTCTACTACCTACGCCGCTGATACGACCATCGCGTGGTACGTCGATTTCAACTATGGCCTCGTCAAAGCCAGCAATAATCTAAATAGTTATTATGTTCGTGCAGTCAGGTCCGGGCAGTGATCAATGATTTGTAGATTTGATTATTTAAAGTTCAATCTCGAGTTTACGTGTCGACGATGATTACCGGTGAAGAATAATAGTGCTTATAATGGGGGGTGTGCGGGTGTGCAGTGCCCCCCCTGTCTCGAGTTTATTATTTTCCAGGAAATGATGGCAGGTTTTTGATGTTGGCAGTGGCAAGGTCTAATCTTTTTCTGATTATGCAAACTTAAGATATTCTGCGATAGGACTTTGTTACGCATATTACGATGAATGTTAAATGTTAGGTCTGGCTAAAAAGGTGGGGTTGGCAGAGGTAAGGTCAACCACAACCAATATTGAATATTTCCTCAAGAACAATCATTCCATTAATCCTTTCTCGAATATGATTTCGTATTTTCACTGATTGACTTTGGCCTTGATTGTAAGTAGGGCATATAGACGTTTGTTAAATAGATTAATACTATCAAAATACATTAATTATAGAGAGGTTCCATATGGTCGATTTCAATCTTGTTCCTTCTTTCTTTCAACAGATGGGCAATAATCAATTTGAGCCTACCGAAGCAACGATCGGACCATGGTCATCAGATTTGCAGCATGGCGGACCACCTTCTGCATTGTTGACAAATGCTTTACGAAATTATCCATCTTCTGGTAATTTCAACATCGCAAGATTAACGATAGAGTTTTTTGGAGCGGTTCCGGTTAAACCATGCACAATAAAGGTCGAAAAAATCCGTCCTGGAAAAAAGGTGGAACTTCTCAGAGGGGAATACATATCAGAAGGAAAAACGATTTTGCTTTCTCATGCTTGGCGCATAAAAGAACAAACCGGGATAACCCATTCTATTTCAGACGGATTTAAAGTACCAATCCTTCCTGGGCCACAAGTCCAGAAATTTTTTAAAGGTGTCGATTATTTTCCATATGGTGAAGCACTTGAATGGCGTTTTGCTGTAGGGTCGTATGATGAGATCGGCCCTGCAACTGTATGGGTGAAACCCAGAATCCCACTGATAGAAGGACATGAAATAAACGATTTGGAGTCATTTATACTCATGATAGACTCTGCTAATGGAGTCAGCGCGGAACTAAACATTTTGAATTGGACATTCGTACCAATTGACATGACTGTCGGCTTCCATCGTCATCCGATTGGGCCCTGGGTGGGGATGAAGGCCCGCACCGTGCTTGGCAATGAAGGGATTGGCCAAACAACGACCACGATATTCGACTCAAAAGGAAGTGTTGGTCATAGCATTCACACATTGTTTGTAAGTCCAAGATAGGTATGTGAACGGTAGCGAAATTTCTATGAATATTTTCCTGACTTGGTTAAAAGTTTAGGAAAAAAACGAAAGTATTGAAAAAGCCAAAGAGAATCATATAACCAGGCAAATTCAGCCGACGCAAAAAGCCGCGTTGCTGATTAACGCCGTTAAGATTTCCACAACTAATCTCAAGCAAATTTCGGCATCGTTAAAGTAGAGCTTCTCTGCGAATATACGTATATAAAGAGAAGGTCTTAACTTATCATTAAGTCTAAAAATAATTTTTCATAAAATTAGAAGCCCGGTGATTGATGCTGGGCTTTTTTTGTTTAATATGGGGTGGAAAGCAGGTGAAAATTAAAAAGCCGTTACCCAAACCGTTACCCAAAGGCAAAAAAGGTATTTTGTTAGGAACTTAAAACAAAGAAAGGGTTGCTAGCGAAAAGCCAACAACCCTTTGATTTATTAAGTATTTAGGTGGTGCCCGGAGCCGGAATCGAACCGGCACGGGATATTATCCCGAGGGATTTTAAGTCCCTTGCGTCTACCTATTCCGCCATCCGGGCGTATTTTCGGGAACCGCTTCTTTACGGAGGGAAATTTGGAGGCGCCACCCAGATTCGAACTGGGGATGGAGGTTTTGCAGACCTCTGCCTTACCACTTGGCGATGGCGCCAAAAAAAATCAGCATCATTTGCTGATTTTTCTAACATTAGAAATGGAGCGGGAAACGAGATTTGAACTCGCGACTTCAACCTTGGCAAGGTTGCACTCTACCACTGAGTTATTCCCGCGCAACCAGTTAATTTAGAGAGCGCTTTATAAACGAGTCGAAATTAAATGTCAACTTAAAAATCTAAATTAAATGGTTTTTATCTTGGCTTTTTTCGCTCTAGATTGGAGCTTTACCGGAGTTTTGTTATGTAAGATGAGTGCATCAATTTTGGGGAGCGCGGAAGGTTTTTTGAAAAAAATAATGATAGGGCTTGCGTTATCATCCAAATAGAGGTAAAATTATTTTTTTTGTATAGTATGAGTCGCGGTTTGAGTTGCGCATATTTTATTAAAGTCAAGAGAGTGAGAAAAGATGCAGAAAAAACTTCTTGAAGTGTTGGTTTGTCCAGCTTGTTTGCCGCATGAATATTCGCTTATGGTTTCGGTACATATGGAGGAGGCCGAAGATATTGTGGTCGGTGAGTTGGTTTGTCCGGTTTGTGGTCGCAAGTATCCGATTAAAGATGGTGTTGCTTTTCTTGATCCTCGGCCATCGGCCTCAATTTCCAGTGCGTCTCGTTACGAAAGTGAACTGCTGCTGGCCTCCTATCTCTGGAGTCACTACGGTGATCTCCTGGCAGATCCTGAAGCCTCTACAGCTTATCAGGAATGGGGTGAGCTCTTGCCTGAAAATGATGGCTGGGGTCTTGATATTGGGGCTGCGGTTGGGCGTTTCAGTTTTGAGATGAGCCGGACTTGTGATTTTGTGGTGGGGATCGATTCTTCAGCCTCATTTGTCGCGGCCGCCAGGCGTTTGCTCAAGGAGAGAAGTTTCTCTATAAGCTTGCCGGAAGAGGGTCGTCTCTGTCGTCAGGTCAGCTTGCAGCTGCCGTCGACGTGGTCTTTTTCTGCGCTTGAGTTTATGGTTGCCGATGCCCAGGCTTTACCATTTAAAGCGGGAGTCTTCAGTCAGGTGGCATCGCTCAATCTGGTCGATAAATTATCGCGTCCAGGTGTACATTTAACAGAGATGAATCGGGTCACCCGTGGTTGGCAGGCGCAATTTCTTTTTTCCGACCCTTTTTCCTGGTCGCTTGAGGCAGCGCCAGAAAAGGAGTGGCTCGGAGGCACCGAAAGTGGCGCTTTCGCAGGTTTTGCTAAGGATAATATTAGTCGACTTTTAAGTGACCCGCAAGGATTACTGCAACCCATCTGGGAGGTTACGGGCGAAGGTTCAGTCTGGTGGAAAATTCGGACGCATCGAAATCATTATGAACTGATCCGCAGCTGTTATCTTAAAGCCGAGCGTTAAGGGGTTTAGTGTGGTCGAGAAAAAAGATACGGTGTGCCGACTCTGTTCTGCCTGTTGTCCGGTTGTGGTTGAGGTGGCAGAGGGGCGCTTACTTAAAGCTTCAAGGAAAAATCCTGGAGATCGAAAAAAAGTTTTGTCCTGTCCCAAGTTGGCGGCCGCAGCCGAGATTATCTATGCCCCGGAGCGTTTGACAAAACCGCTTTTGCGGAGATCTCGTTTGCGTGATGAGTTTAGCGAGATCTCCTGGGATGAAGCGTTTGCTTTTATGGCTCAGCGTCTCCAAGGTTTGAAAGATGAGCACGGGGCCTCTGCGGTTGCCTGGCTTCGGGGGATGGCGGCGGATTGGGGAGTGCCCTGGGATTACGCCAATCGCTTGATGCATGCCTTTGGTTCGCCTAATATTATTGGCAATGGGTCAGTTTGTCACGTGGCCCGGGAGATGGCTAATATCTTTACCTGCGGGGCGATGCCGGCGGCCCAGGTCTCAGGCTCTGATTGTATATTGATTTGGGGTAAGAATGATCTCAATACCGCACCGGCAGTGGGTGAAGCCATACTGGCTTCGCGCGAGCGCGGGGCCAAGTTGATCGTGGTCGACCCGGTAGAGACCGAATTGGCCCGAAAAGCTGACATCTGGCTTCCTTTAAAGCCTGCGCATGATGGTTTGCTGGTTATGGCAATGATTAATGAAATCATCGTTAATGGTTGGTATGATGAGGAGTTTGTCGAAAAGTTTTGCTTGGGCTTTGCTGAACTCAAGCTTGCTGCCGCTAATTTTCCGGCTGAAAAAGTGGCGGCGGAACTCTGGCTTGAGGCGGATATTATCGAAAGGGCGGCGCGGCTCTATGCGACCACAAAACCGGCCTGTCTGATTGAAGGTAACGGTCTCGATATGCAGCGCGAAGCCTTTCAGGCGACTCGGGCTGTCAGTATGCTTAGGGCTTTGACTGGAAATCTGGACCGGCCGGGAGGTGATCTGATTCCTCAGCCTTTGCCGCTGCGGAATATTCAGTTACGTGAAAATCTGCCCTCTGAGAGGGGCAGTATTGCTCCTGAATACGATCTTTTCAACAGTTTTCATGATACCTGGGGTTGCCACGCCCAGTCTTCTTTGATTGACGCCGTTCTCGATGAAAAACCTTATCCGATAAAAGCCTTGATTGTTCAATCAGGGAATCCGGCCGTGACTATGACCGATTCTCAAAGGGTTCGCAAAGCTTTGTCAAAACTAGACTTTCTCGTGGTCATCGATCTTTTTAAAACTAAAACTGCCGCCTTTGCTGATCTCATTCTGCCGGCGGCCAGCTGTTTTGAAGAGACCCAGTTGAACCGTTCTTATATACGTAATAATCCTGTTATCCTGCAGAATCAGGTGGCGGATCCCTATGCTCAGAGCTGGCCTGACTGGAAGATTATCTTTGGCTTGGCGGGGCATCTTGGCCTTAAAGAATTTTTTCCCTGGAAGTCAGTTGAAGAGGCTCTCGATTATCAGCTTGAACCCTCGGGTCTGACGGTTGCAAAATTGCGTGACCATCCCGAAGGTCTACGCTGTGAAAGTTTGCGTTATGAGAAATTTTGGAGCGAGGGTTTTGCGACCCCCAGTGGTAAAGTCGAGTTTTTTTCTCAGAAACTTGCGGAGAATGGTTTTTTGCCGGTTCCTTTTGTTGATGGTAAGTGGCAAAACCCTTTAAGTTATGTCGATTGTTTTTCTGCAGATGGGCTGGTCGCAATCAGTGGCCAGCGGGTCAGCAGCTTTACGCATACCCAGTATCGCCAAGTTGCCGCTTTGCGGCAACAGGGGGGTGAGCCTGCGGTGGCAATTAATCCCCGTGATGCATTGTCCCGCAGCATCAGTAGTGGCGATCTGGTTCGAGTTAAGACCCCGCGTGGGGAAATCCGGATGGCGGCAGAGCTCTCCAGTCAGGTAAGGCCGGGTTCGATTATTATTGCCTGGGGCTGGGGAGAAGTCGACGACCTTTACAATCTCAACAATTTAACCGATGATAGCTTGCGCGATCCGGTTACCGCAACTCCGGCCAACCGTGGTTTCATGTGCTCTCTCGAGAAGGTTTGAGCTGAGATAAGGCAATTTACTTCTTCTTTACATTTCTCAGCTTTTTGTGTTATCTCGCCACAACTTTAAAAATGCTGAGATTTTTTATTTGAACCTGAATAAACTTATTAGGAGATCAAAGATGGCTAAAGCAAGTGCGCGTCACATTCTGGTAGAGAGCGAAGCGGGTTGTTTGGAACTTAAATCACAGATTGAGGGTGGCGAAGATTTTGCCAAGGTGGCGGCGGCCAATTCTAAATGCCCTTCCGGCCAGCAGGGCGGGGCTCTGGGTGAATTCTCTCCGGGTCAGATGGTGCCGGAGTTTGATACTGTGGTTTTTAATGCCGAAGTGGGTAAAGTGCATGGCCCGGTAAAGACCGATTTTGGATATCATCTTATTGAGATCACCAATCGCACCGATTAATCTTTTTTGGTAACTATTCAGTGTAGGTAGAAATTACCGCATATTGATCAAATTTAGCAGATTCTGGGGACATAGCCTGATTTTCTTAAGGAAATTGGGATTGTGTACCCTGAATTTGCGGGTTAGCTGAATAGTTACCTTTTTTGTTGATCTGGGTTATTTGAAAAGAGGGGCTTTTGAGCCCCTCTTTTTTTTCTTTACTTTTGGCGCCAGAGATGTAGAATAGACCGATGAATGAATGCCTATTCACTTTACACCAGATAAAGGGTTATATTGCAACCCTTTATCTGGTTGAGTACCCAGACCGGGTTTTGCTTCTTGATGGCGGAGCTCGCTATGACGCGGTTCGTATTGATGAGTATATGATTCGTGAAATGGGTCGGTCGCCAGCTGATCTAAGTCTGGCCCTGGTTTCCCATATGCATCCGGACCATGCTGGTGGGGCTCCGTTGTTGCGCCGCCGTTTCAAGACTCCGATCGCCGCCCATGTTGATATCGATCAGTGGTATCGAGGTTTTTGGGGCGGCACCCAGCATATTGTTGATACTTTGCTGGGTCACTATTCCGCCCGTCAGCAGTTTGGTAAGCTGGAAAGGGCCTGGTATCCAAAACGGCTCAAACCCGATTTTTTCCTGTCTGATGGGCAGGCGCTACCCGATTTTCCTGACTGGAGGGCTTATGCGGCTCCGGGCCACACCCTTTACGATATGGTTTTCTATAATCCTGAAGAGGAGCTTCTTTATGTTGGTGATCTGCTTATCAAGGTTGGAGAAAAAGTGGTTTTGCCCTTTCCTACCCTTTTCCCGGAGCTAATGACGGCAAGCCTTGAGAGGGTGGCGCATTTTCCGGTAAAAAAATTACTCTTGGCTCATGGCGGTGTCATTGAGGTCGATGATAGGGCCTCTTTTTTTAATAAATTGTTGGCGCTGGTGGGAACCCATGGGCAGGCTGCTTTTAAACTGATGGAGCCTTTTTGCTCTCTTGCGCCGGATGTCCGGTTGTATCGGAAAAGTTACAAATAGTTAATCATGATAATTTTAGTTGTATTTCGTTTGCTGCTATGATAACTTCGTCTTAAATTAAGTTTTTTAATTCGTCTTGGCGGTCGCAGAAGGTTTTTTTACTGGGGGCGTTGGGCTCAGAAAGAGGAGGAATACCATGATTAATGAACGTGTTGAAAAAGCTTTGAATGAACAGGTTAATGCTGAGATCTATTCAGCCTATCTCTATCTCTCGATGTCTTCCTATTTTGAGTCGGTCAATCTGCCCGGTTTTGCTCAGTGGATGAAGGCTCAGGCCCAGGAAGAGATGGTGCATGGCATGAAAATTTATGATTTTATTCATGAACGCGGCGGTCGGGTCCTGTTGCGTGCGATCGAAGCCCCCCAGACGCAGTGGACCAATCCGGTTGAAGCTTTTGCTGCAACTCTGGAGCATGAGCAGAAAGTGACGGCTTTGATTAATGATTTGGTTGATGTGGCGATTGCGGAAAAAGATCATGCGACCAATATCTTTCTGCAGTGGTTTGTGACCGAGCAGGTTGAAGAGGAAGCCTCAGTTGATGCCGTATTGCAGAAATTGAAGATGGTTGGTGACCAGGGCCACGGTCTTTATATGATGGATCGTGAACTCGGAGCCCGGGGTGCGGTGGAATAGGTCCATTTTTTAAAAATATAGTAAGGAAATTATTTAATGGCTAATCGTTTACAGAATGAGTCGAGCGCATATCTGCGGCAGCATGCCGAACAGCCGGTTGATTGGTACCCATGGGGGCCGGAGGCCCTGGAAAAAGCCCGGCTTGAAGATAAGCCGCTGTTTCTCTCTATCGGTTATTCGACCTGTCACTGGTGCCATGTTATGGCCCATGAATCTTTTGACGATCAAGAGGTTGCAGATCTTTTGCGAGAGCATTTTGTCGCGGTCAAGATCGATCGTGAAGAGCGGCCTGATCTTGATCAGATCTATATGCTCGCCTGCCAGTTTTTTACCGGAGCCGGAGGCTGGCCGCTTTCAGTTTTTATCACTCCGGATGGTGTGCCTTTTTTTGCCGGGACCTATTTCCCGAAAAAGGGTGGCTATGGTCTTAATATGCCAGGCTTTGTCGAGATTCTTAATTATCTGGCAAAGCGTTGGCAAGCCGAACGTCAGGAGCTCTTGAAAAACGGGCAAGAGGTGGTGAAACTGCTGCACTCTATGGAGCAGGCGCGGCCGCTTGATGAAGTTTTAAGTGTCGATTTACTCGGTAATGCAGCTGAACATTTAAGTGAGAATTTTGACTCTGCGGAGGGAGGTTTTGGCAGTGCGCCAAAGTTTCCGACTCCGCACCAGTTGCTTTTTTTGCTGCGCTGGCATCAGCGTAGCGGTGCCAATATCGCTCTGGAAATGGTCGAGAAAACTCTCGATAAAATGGCGGCCGGAGGGATTTTTGATCATTTGGGGGGTGGTTTTCATCGCTATGCGGTTGACGCGCAATGGCAAATTCCCCATTTTGAAAAGATGCTTTACGATCAAGCCACTATAATTTACGCTTATACTGAAGCTTTTCACATCTCCGGAAAGCCGCAATATGCTGAGGTTGTCGCCTCTGTGGTCAACTATGTAGAGAGAGAGATGTGTGGTGCTGAAGGCGCTTTTTATGCAGCCCAAGATGCCGATAGTGAAGGGGTTGAGGGGGCTTTCTATGTCTGGACAGAGGTTCAGATAGAGGCTCTTTTAGGAGAGTCTGAAAGCCGGCTTTTTTGTCGTTATTATGGCGTTTCCGGAGAAGGCAACTTCCCGGAGATTAAAGGTAGCAGCGTCCTGCGCCGGCTTGCCGTTGATGGTGAGAGTGGGGTTGCCGAGGCCGAACTTGAGGGGAAACTTAAGGAATGTCGGCAGACTCTTCTTAAGGCCAGGTCAAAGCGTCAGGCGCCGTTTATTGATAAAAAAGTTATTACGGCCTGGAACGGTTTGATGATTGGCGCCCTGGCCCGGGCTTCAGTGGTCTTTAAAGAGCCCTCCTATCTCGTTTTGGCTGAGTCTGCGGCTCGGGCTCTCGATAAATATCTTAGTCGCGAAGGAGATCGTCTTTTCCGGTGCTGGTCGGCCGGAGAAGCTGCTGCGATCCCAGCTTTTTTGGATGATTATGCCTTTTACATCTGGGGTTTGCTCGAGCTTGATGCGGCCGGAGCCGATTCTGGTTTCCTTGAAAGGGCTCAAGCTTTGACTGCGACGGTCAACAATCTTTTTTGGGATGCTCAAGGTGAGCGCTATTTCTATAGTGCCAGCGACGCAGAAAAACTGGTCGCCCGCAACCTTGAACTACACGACGGGGCCCTTCCTGGCAGTAACTCGGTAATGATTATGAACCTCTTGTGTCTGGCGGCAAAAACCGGGGATAAAAATTCGCAGGAGCGGGCTGAAAAAGTCTTGGCTCGGATCGCCGGTCTGGCGGCCCAGACCCCGTTCCTCTATCTGCAGTATCTGAGCGCGTTGGACGAGTATTTACCATAACTTCAGAAAATCTATTGAGGGCTCTCCTCCAGCATCTCTAAATACTCATCTTCACTGATCACGGCAACCCCTAGTTGTTGAGCTTTTTCGGTTTTGCGAGCGCCAACCTTTTCGCCGCAGACCAGGTAAGTGGTTTTGCCAGTTACGGTTTTCTGGATCCGGGCTCCCAGGTGGCGAGCCCCCTCCTCCATCTCTTCCCGGCTGCCTTTTGTCATTTTTCCGGTAAAGACAATACCCTTATCTTTAAGCGGTTGATTTTTTGCCGATCCCTCTTCCAATGTAGGTGTTACTTTGAGGTTGAAGCCTAGCTCCAGCAAATGCCTGATTTCGGTCTGGTATTTATCGAGACCTTGCGTAATCGCGTTGGCGGTGAGTTCGGCAAAACCGGGGATTGCGGCAATAGTTGCGGCGTCAACTTCGTTAAGGAGCTCATTGAGAGTGATTTGAGCCAGCAGGCGACGACTGTCGCCTCGGCCTAACGAGGGTAAGCCAAAGGCTGCGAGAAAGCGCCAGTCTTCAACCTCCTTATTCCGGCTTAAAGTCAAGGCTTGACTCAGATTGAGTGATTGCTGCGGGCCAAAATCAAGCTTGTTAAAATCTTTTTCCGTCATCATGTAGATCTTTTCAAGATTGTCATAAGTGTTTGCAACCAGGCGTTTGATGGTTTTGATGCCAAACCAGTCGGCGGTTCCCAGGGTTTTGAACCAGTGGAAAATTCGTTGCTCGGCCTGGGCTTGGCATTGCGGGTTACGGCATTTAAGAAAGTCGTTGCTCCAGACCAGGGGAGTGTTGCAGCGCGGGCAGTTTTCGGGCAGGGTTACGCTAGTGGCCACTTTGATAACCTTCTCCAGTTTGGGAATGACTTCACCGCTGCGAATTACTTCAATAGCAGCCCCTGGGCCTAAGCCCTGTTCTTTTACAAGCCCGGCGTTATGGGCTGTAACCCGTCTGATTGTGGCTCCAGAAATATTGACCGGCACAACTTCCAGAACTGGGGTGATAGTGCCGGTGCGGCCAACCTGCCAGATGATCTCAACAACTTCAGTCCGGGCGGTTTCACCTTTGCTTTTAATGGCTATCTGCCAGCGGTAATGGTGGTCGGTGGAGCCCAGAAATTGGCGCAGTTTAAGACTCTCTACTTCGGCGACGAAACCATCAAGAGGGTAGTTAGTCTGGCTGGCGAGCTCTTCTTTTAAATTATCGATATCGACGAGAAGTTCCTTGCCTGAGCCTTGCCATTGAGGCAGTCTTTCGTAGGGAACAAATTGTACGGCTCCGGCTTTAAGAGCTTTTTTTGCATATGGATTTAAAGTGTCGGAGTTGATGATGCCGACGACCAGGTTTCGGGGATGTTCAAAGTGGGCTGCAAGACATTCTTCAAAATAAGAATTTGTAATGACAATCTCGCCCAGGCCCAGGCCCCGTCCGCCAAGAGCCAACACCCCTTTGGCGAAAGCTGAACTGATCTCATAGCCGGTCTCACCGTTCCCCCGGGTTGCAAAAACCTGGCCGTCGTCACGGGCTGCAAGGCCGTCAAGTTTAGGGGTCAGGCGAAAGTTGGGGGCCGCGAGATTGTTTTCACTGGCGCATTTTAAAACGCGTTCAATAAAGCGCTTCAAAGCCTCTTTTGTGTACGCTTTTTCAGTTGAGAGCATCGCTTGAGGGTGGTGGACTTCGCGGCGGCCGGGGAATTTCTCTGGTTCAACCTGATGTAAAAAGGGGTGTTGTGGCGCTTGATTCCGCAGATCTTCAATCAAATTGTCATATTCAGTGTCACTGATCAGGGGCTTTCCTTGACGATAAGCGTGGTTGTATTTATGGAGTTGTTCGACAAGAAGTTCCAGGCGGGTATTTTTTTCTTGCATGGTCATGATAGTTTGTTTCCTTGGTTGGGGGGTACCTGTTGGCTGGATGTATCTTTTCTGGGAGATTAAGGTCTGGGCACTAGCCGGTACGCCGGCAATAAAAGAGGTTAAGAGTAAGCAGATGACAAGTTTAAGCATTATGAATTTAATTGTATTTTTATGGTGGGCCACCGAATAATTAAGGGTAATCTTTTAAAGCACATCACTCTACAAAACACAACCCTCATTAGATGAAATATCCAAATTCTGCTTGTCAGAGTTTCAGGGCTTCGCTATAGTGCACAACGATGATTTTGGATATTTAGTTTGAGACTGCCGACGCTTTTTTTGAGCTTGGCCCGGAGCTGTTTTTGTGAATGCTATACTGGCCGTGAGTATTCTGGTGACAGCCGGACTTTTTGGGGGCAGCGTTGCTCGGCGTTTGCATCTTCCTTCGGTTACCGGCAATATTATTGCCGGGATTATTATTGGGCCCTACCTAAGCAACCTTTTAACCCATGAAATTGTCTACCAGACCCTCAAGCCAATCTCTGAGATAGCTTTAAGTCTTATCGCGGTTTCGATTGCTTCCCATCTTAAAATACGCCGCATTGCTCCCCAGGTTTTAAGTCTGGTCTCAATCGCTTTGGCCCAGGCCCTGACGGCGATGGTTGCGGTCTATTTTTTTTGTGATTTATGGCTTGATAACTGGGTAATCTCCCTTCTCTTGGCAACGATTGCGGCCTCGACCGCGCCGGCGGCAACCTTGTCGGTTATCCGGGAAAGTGAAGCTGACGGGCCCTTGGTCAAAAATCTTTTATCAGTTGTGGCTCTCGATAATGTCCTGGCGATTGTTATTTTTGTTTTGGTTTCAGTAGTCATCAGCAGTCGTCTTGGGGGGCGCTCTGATGTGGGGGTACAGATCACCCATGCGGGCCTGGTGTTAGGGCAGGCTTTACTGCTAGGGGTTGGCAGTGGCGGGCTCATGATGTTGCTGGCCCGTCGACTCCAGGAGAAGGCCCATTTTGTCTCCCTTTTGTTAATGGTTGTCTGTTTCACAACCGGTATCTCACTAGGGCTCAAGATCTCACCGCTTTTGCCGAATATGGTGCTGGGCTTTATTATCACCAATTTTATAGTTGCTAATCGCCAGATCCTGACATCGGTCGAGGATTTTGAGCCATTTCTCTATGTCTGTTTTTTTACCCTGGCCGGGACCCATCTTGATCTGGCTCTACTGCCCTCACTCGGCGGCGTCGGAGTGACCTATATTCTGGCTCGTTATGGAGGTAAACTTTTGGGAGCCGGGGTCAGTGGTTGGTTGACCAGGGCCCCGGAGCCGGTGGGTAAACTCTTGGGTTTTTGTCTCGCACCGCAGGCCGGGGTCGCCATTGGTCTGGTCGTGGCAATGCAGGAAAACCCTCTTTTTCGCCCCTATGAAGCAACTGTAACCGCCATTATTCTGGCCTCAATCGTCGTCAGTGAACTTTTTGGACCGGTAATAGTTAAGGGCGTTTTACAGCGCGCCGGCGAGACCGGTAAAGCCGGCCATCTGCTCTTTGGCATCGCTGGTCGGGAGGCTATATCGATGGATTTCAGGCCTCTAGATAAGTGGGTTTTGCTCAAAGAGATGGTTGCTTTTGCAGCGCAAACCTACAACCTGCCGGATGATGTCCAGGAACCGCTTTTACGTTCGGTTGTTGAGCGCGAGCGATCGCTGAGTACGGGGTTGGGTAAAGGGATCGCCATCCCGCATGGAACGGTGGCCGATGGTTTAATACCTAAAAGCCGGAGTATCATGGGGGTTGTGGCCGTGATTCGGGAGGGGGTTGAATTTAACTCTTTAGATGGTCAAAACGCGAAAGTTATTATTTTAATGATTATCCCTGAACACTGTTTTGCGGATCATTTAAAGACGCTGGCAGCGATCTCTAAAGTTTTCAGCCGTAAGGAAATTATTGAGCGGGTGGTGGCTGCCGAAACTTCTTATGATGTCTATCACCTGATTTTCAGTGAAGAGATGGGGGAACTCGACTATTTGGCCTCGGCTTCGCTGGTTGAGTCGAAGTGATGATTTAAGAGAGTTCAAGATTTTTTGTTATCAATTACAGTCGCGATAATCGTATGGCCTTGTAAGGCTATAGTGTAGATGGTCTGCAAGGCGATGGTGAGGGCTTTTTCATCGATATCAAAGAGCGAGCTATGCAATGGGTGGATAATTCCTCGTTCGTGGTTACCGCAACCAAAGAAGAGATAACAGCCCGGAACCTGTTCTGCGAAACGGGCAAAATCTTCGCCGCCAAGCAGGGGTTGGCCGTTATCTTCAAAATGGGAGAGGGCTGGATGTTCACTTAAAATGCCGGTCAAAAGATCACAGAGTCGGGGGTCGTTGATCAGGGCCGGGGCAACTTCACTGATGTTGATTTCAGCTTCAGCCCCGAAAGCTTTGGGGAGCTCGGTGACAATTCTCTTGAGAGCTTGATGTAGACGTCGGTGCTGCTCCTGGGAGAGGCTGCGGATGGTGCCGGTCAGGGTGACCTGGTCGGCAATGATATTGGAGGTAGTACCTCCGTTTATAGTGCCGATTGAGATCAAGGCAGGATCAATCGGATCGATATTCTTGGAAGTCAGATGGTTGAAAGCGAGAATCAGGTGGGCCGCGACCTGGATTGCATCGATAGATTTTTCCGGCATGCAGGCGTGGGCGGAGAGGCCTTTGACTGTGATCGTGAAATGTTCGGTTGCCGCCATAAATGCCTGGCGGTGGAGTCGGGCGCTGCCGACCTCCATCTCGGGAAAGAAGTGGAAACCGAAAATCGCCGCTGGTGGTTCCTGAAAAATTCCATCTTCGAGCATGGCCAAGGCGCCCTGACCATTCTCTTCGGCGGGCTGGAAAATCAGCTTGATTGGGGAACTTAGAGATTGGGGTGTTTCAGTCAGGGCTACAGCCAGTCCCAAAAGGACAGCGGCATGAGCGTCGTGGGCGCAGGCGTGCATAACCCCGGGATTGCTCGAAGCATAATCCGTCTTTTTGTGGTCATTTAAGGGGAGGGCATCAAAATCGGCGCGAAAGGCGATTTCTGGCCCTTTTGCCTGACGATTGATCCAGGCGACAATACCATAGCCACCGATACCGGTTTCATGCTCGATCTTGTATTGTTGTAAAATCTGGCTTATAAAACGCGCGCTCTCCTGTTCCTGGCCGGAGAGTTCCGGGTGGCGGTGTAGATGCCGGCGCCACTGCCTGACTAAAGGGAATATCTGGCTGTTTGGAGAAGTATTTGCAAGGTTCATGGAAGTCTCCTGGTTGATTTGCTGTTTTCAATTTATTTGACTGAGATCATCATAACCAAGTTAACTTTTGTGGTCAAGAACGATAATCTGTAAAACTTGGTATTGCGAAATTAATGTGTCGAGGAAAACAAACCCCAAAGAGAGCTGCCGTTGATCGTCTTGAAGCGACTTTTGACAGTTTGGCAGGTCGTAGCAACGACACCTTCGATCGTCGTTATCGGAGCCGGGATGGAGCATTGACGCCGAAGATTTTGAGTGTAAGTCGCGAACGAGAAATTTTTCGGGAGTGCGTGCGCCAGGACTTTGCCTATCTCATGGCGCAAAAATTTGCCACCGCAACCGATTTTTTGGAAAAACTGCTGCCCCAATCGGTTCTCGGCCGAGCCCAAAATGGGCACGGGTGGTTTATGGATGCCAAGGGCCGTCCTCTGGTTTTCGCTGATGTTACGTTTGATCGGGTCTGTTCGGCGCTTGAGGGATCTTGTCCGCAACTGAATCACAGGCAAGTTCGAGCCTGGCGCAGTCAGCAGATAGAGCGTTTAATAAAACATCTTGTGAAACATTTTCAGGATCCTTTTATTGCTCTCGAAGATGAACAAGGGCCTCTCTTCGGAATTGATTTTTTCAAAGGACGAGTCGTGGCCCGAGAACCTTTTATAAAAGGGATAGTGCTGGCCGGGCAGATGGATGATCCCGATTGCCGGCAACGTTCTCTGGCTCTTTTCCCCTTTACATTTAATGATTATGAACTTGTATTGGGTTATGGTGGTCAGGAAGTAGTGCGGCCGGAAAGGCTGGCCCAGCTTTCGTTGGGCGATACCGGGGCGCGGGCGTTCAGCCCGGCAGAACGCCGACAGCTGATTGAACTTGAAATCATTGTTGAAGAGAAAAAACTCTATGATTATCCGGAGTTTGATCAAGCCTATTTTCGGCGCTGTTCAGGTGATGGGGTTTGTGATGATCTCGCGCTGCTCTATGTCGGCCGCAGTTACGGTTTTGATGCTATGTTGGGTGCTTTTTTAAGTGATGCAGTTGACACTTACGATAAATTTCTTTTACAATCTCGTCCTGGTGGTATGGATGGATATCTTGTCGATCAGCTGGTTTCACTCTCTTATCAGATTTGCGGGGCCCCGCCCGTGGAAGAAGAAGAGCTCGCCCGGTTGATAAATTTTGCCGCTAAACTTAATCAGCCTAATACCCGCTTGAGTTCATCCCATCGACGTCTGATCCAATACGAGAGTTGCAGCGATCAGCCGACTCTGTTGCAGCACTGGAAATTTTTGTCCGGCGAAAAACTTCCCCGGATACATCTGGGCTTTAGCCGGGAGCCTGCCGAAAAGTTTTACCAAACCGCATTTTCACGTTTTCAAGCGGCCGGTTTAGCTGTGCCAGTTCCGCAATTTAAAAAAGTCCGGACTTGACAGAGTTTCGTCGTCACTGCTTTTCATACTGACAACTGACAACTGACAACTGACAACTGACAACTAACAACTGACAAAAAAGGATAACGATGCCAATTTATGAATTTGAAGGCCGCCGGCCAACTTTTGCGCCGGGTGCCTATGTTGCGGAAACGGCAATTGTGATTGGTGATGTACGCCTTGCGGAGGGGGTCTATATTGGTCACGGAGCCATCTTGAGAGGTGATTACGGAACCATCGATATCGGTCCGCAGAGTGCGATTGAAGAGGGGGCGATCCTGCATATTAATCCCGGGCGTTGTTGTCGTCTGGGCGAGCGCGTAACGGTTGGCCATGGGGCTAAACTGCACTGTCTTGAGGTGGCGGACTCAGCCGTGGTCGGGATCGGGGCGATTCTCTCATTTAATGTGAAAATCGGTGAGTGGAGTATTGTCGCTGAAGGTGCGGTGGTGCCTAATGGTAAAATTATTGCGCCCGGGGTGGTGGTGGCGGGCAATCCGGCCCGGGAGATTGGTCTGGTTGGAGAACGTCATAAAGAGTTCTGGAATTATGGTAAAGATCTCTATGTCGATCTGGCTGCCCGTTATCCGCAAGGGTGCCGCCGGTTAGATGTGTAATTTTATGAGGTGATTTTGATTGACGCTATAACGCTTCCTGATTCTGGTCAGAGTCTTCTGGTCAAAGGTGAAACAGCGGAGGTCGCTGCAGCGCCATTGCAGAACTTGAAAGGACTTCTTGCTGGGCGCCTTGGTGAGTTGTTGACGGTTCGCCTGGTTGAGGTTTTAAGTCCCGAAAAATTGTTGCTGGAAGTGGCCGGGACTGAGGTTGTGGCCAAAGGTTCAGCGCCGCCGGGGAGCGCCGGTCTCTTTACGGTTCGTCTAGAGAGTGTAGAGCCTGTGGTCAGGTTTAGCCTGACCGATCAAACCGCGAGTGAATTGCCCTTGCTACTGCGCCGGATTATGGGTGAGGTGGTTGCAAAGCCTAACCTTTTTTCTAAAGATGTAATGTTGCTGAAAGAGTTGTTGCTGGATCAGTCGGCCCCTTTGCCGACCGCATTGCGTAATGATTTGACCTCCTTGACGGCGCGTTTTTCAGCGGCCTCTTTGCTTGCAGGCTTACGTTCCGGGGAAGGTTTACCTCTGGCGCAACTGGGTCTTTTTCATGAGCAAGGACTGGCCCAGCTGTTGTCGGCCGACCCTGAAAAAATATCTCGTTTAACGATGTTGGAGCCGCTTACAACCAAGGAGAGTTTATTACGCCTTTTGGTTGGCTTGGAGGCTGATTTTCCGGAAGAAATTTTTCAAGGTAGTGGTTCTGAGTCGAAAATGATCGCTAAATTACACTCTGCACTGCGCTCTATGCTTGAATCGGTCGAATTAAATCAGTACTTAAATAACTCCGGCCTCCGTAATGACGAGGGTTTTGTTCTGATGATGCCGTTATGGGGCTGGGGCGAAGCTGCGGATCTTTGGTTGCGTCTGACCCGGGATGGTGAGGCTAAAACGGGCGCTGGAAAGCCCTATACCTTGATGATCTATCTTGACCTTGAGGGGCTTGGTCCTTTGGGGGCGCAGGTGGTAGCAGGCGCCAGAGAGATGCAGGCAAAGTTGATGGTTGTGGGTGAAGAGTCAGCCCAGAGTTTACGCGAACTGTTGCCTGCAGCGAGAAATCAATTGCGGACTCGTTTTCCCGCTGGAGTTCGTTTAGGGGTCGAGAGTATCGGGCCGAACGGAGTTGAAGAGTTTCGGCAGCGAGCCTTTCTGGCATCACTGCCAGCCTTGTTTACGGCTTCGGGATGACCTCTAAGGATGTAATATTTACTTGCAATGAGCTGGGTTCTGTTTTACTTAGTCGAGGATGACTTTTTTATCAGTGTTTCATGTGAATTCATATTTAATTTTCAAGGGTGAAAACCATGATTGTTACCTGCCCTCGTTGTTTGACTAAATTTAATCTACCTGAAGAAAAACTGGTGTCCGATGCGAAACTTCAGCTTCACTGTTCACGCTGCGCTTGGGACTTTATTTTTTCACCTGTGGCTGAAGATGAAGAGCTTGAGAAGGAGGGCGAAGCCTCACTGCCTCCGGCGGAGGCAGATCTTGAAGTAGATGATGATGATACGTGTGATCTGGTTGAGCTTGAGCGAGCCGACGAAGGTGGGCAAACAGAAACTGCTTCCGCTGATGTTGAAAGTGAGGCCGAGGTAATTGAAGAGAGTGCCGGAGATGGGGCGATTTTTGAACTGTCAGATGATTTTGATGATGATCAAGAGACCGATTTTGATGAGGGGTTGGATTTTCAAGATGATGAGTTAGAGTCTGAAGCGCCGGTAAATAGTGAGCCTGAAGCGGCCAGTCAGGAGCTTGACGATCTTGCCCTTGACCTTGATGATCTTAATATGGACGATATTGAATTTGATAGTTTTGGTGATGAACCGGAGTCTGGCAACGGGCTGGAAGATAAACCAGAAGAGCGCCCGACGCAAATTGATGACGAGGGTGATTTGGGTGATTTTCTGAAACCCGATGCTGCGTTGCCGGTTGAAGCTGCAAAGGCTGAAAAGAGTTACGCAGAAGAGCCGGTTACAAAAAAATCTGCCCCCTCACAGGAAACTGGGAAAACCCTAAAAGCTGTCAACACTAAGCGTAATTTTATTCTGGTGCTCTCCTGTTTTCTGGTTTTGAGTCTGGCGTTGTGGGCTGGTTACGGGCTCTGGCAGCGTTTTTCTGTGGACATGAAAAAGCATCTTAAGCTGGTTGAGGTTGAGAACCAGCGTCTGCGTTTGCCCTCAGATCGTGTCGTTATTGTTTTGCGGGGTAAGGTGATTAACAGTTCTCCCAAGTTGGTGACCGATCTTCAAATCAAGGGTATACTTCTTGATGCAGCGGGGCAGGCTGTGGCTGAGGTGGTGACGGCTGGTGGGGTTAGTTTTTCGGAAGAGGAGCTCGATCGCCTCGATGCCGGCAAGTTGACACTGCTTGAAAATAGTGCGGTTACTTTACCGGCAAATGGAGGAGAATTGCCCTTTATGATTGCCTTTTACGACTATCCCGAGAAAGCTCACGAATGCTATGTTGAACTCTCCTCATTTAAAGTGAAAAAAGGCCGTCGGCCTAAATGATGGCTTTGTTATGGAATGCTATCTGTAGCTCATAAAGTAGTTTGTTTTTAGAAGGTATCAAGTTTGCGGCAAAATATTTTTTATCGAAGTTTAGGTTATATATTTGTTGGGCTTTACGGGGTGGCTGTACTTGCCGGTTGTGGGGCTGCCAGGGTCCAGGAACGTCAAGTTTCCATGACTCTGAGCAAAACTGCTACGGTGCTTGAACGACCTGTCTCAGCCGCGGCCTATTACTATTTTTCGGTTTACAACTGGTTGCGTTATCAGGGTGATAATAAATCTCGGGCCGGGGCTTTACTGAGTTTGCAAAAAGCGGTTAAGGCTGATTCTGAATCGGCTTATCTGCGTTTGGAACTGGCCGATCTTTTGCTTAAATTGATGAAGCTTGAGGAGGCTCGGGTTCATGCCGGTGCAGCTCTGGAACTTGAGCCCGGCAATCGCCGGGCCCGCCGTCTTTTAGCTGGGATCTATACCATGACTGGTAACCATAAGGAGGCGATTGCGCAATACGAAACTCTGATCGTCGAAGAGCCTGAAAACAGTGAGGCGATCTTCTATCTGGTGGCCCTTTATGTCGAAACCTTAGAGTATGAAAAAGCCCTGCAACTTTTACAGGAGTACCGTGAAAAGCGTCCGGATGATGTTTTTGGCCCTTTTTATCAGGGTAAGGTGTATACTGAGTTAAAACTTTATAAAGAGGCTGAGCGTTATTATAACGAAGCCCTTGAGATTGATCCCGAGATGCCCAATGTTTGGCTCAGTTTAGGGTTGATCTATGAATTTACTGAGCGCCGGGATGAGGCCGTTGCCGCCTATAAAAAACTTCTCGAAATCGATGGTGATGACCGTCAGGCTCTCGAGAGACTGGGGCAACTGCTGGTTAGTGATGGCAATCTGGACGCAGCGCTTAAAATTTTTCAGCGCCTACAGAAACAGGGAGAGGTGCCGGTCAGTATTGATGTCAAGATTGCCCTGATCTATTTTCAGCAAGGGAAATACCAGGAGTCTGCCGATATTCTTGAAAAATTGCACTTAAAACATCCCGAACAGCATCGTATCACCTTTTACCTGGCTTCAAGTTTTGAAGCTTTGGAGCGTCAAGATGAGGCCTTAGAGCTTTTTCTCGCCATTCCTGAAACCAATGAACTCTATTATGATGCCCGCATTCACACAGCTTTTCTCTATGAAGAGAGAGAGGAGTATCAAGCTTGCGAGAATATTTTGCGGGCCATGATTGTCAATTATCCGGATAAGGTTGGCTTGCATCGAATGCTCTCTTCCCTGCGGCAAAAACAGGATGACAATGAGGGGGCTTTAAAGGTTCTCCAGGATGCGATGGCCCAACATCCGGATGATTATAAACTGCGCTTTGCTCTGGGTGTGGTCTATAACGATCTTGGTCGGGCGCTTGACAGTGTCACAGTTATGCAGGCTCTGCTTAAGGAAAATCCGGATGATGCGACAGTTTTAAATTTTATCGGTTATACCTATGTCGAGCAGGGGGTACAGCTTGACGATGCCGAAAAACTGCTCGATCGGGCCCTTGAGCTTAAACCTGATAGCGGTTATATTCTTGACAGTATGGGCTGGCTTTTTTATGTTCGCAAAGATTATGAAAAAGCTCTGGAGTATCTGTTGCGGGCTCAAGAACTGGTGCCCGATGATCCGGTCATTTACGATCATCTCGGAGATATCTATGTTGAATTGGGGCGTCGTGATGATGCGATTTCGAGTTATAGCCGTTCTTTAGAGTTGAAAGATGACAAATCAGTCAGGGGGAAGTTAGAAAAATTGTTGCAAAAGAAAAAATGATGTGATAAGCGTCACATTCTGTTGTTAAAAAGCAGAAATTTTATAAGGTTTGAACTTAAATTTGTAAATAACTTGAAATGGAGGAATGGCAATGGCTGAAGTAACTTCCCCGATGGTGGGTAAAATCTTTAAAATTGAAGTTGGTGTTGGTGATCAGGTGGCTGAAGGCGATGAAGTTGTCATCCTTGAGGCGATGAAGATGGAAATGCCGGTTGTCTCCCCCATCGATGGAACGGTAAAAGAGATCAAGGTAGCTGTTGGTGATGCGGTTGAGTCAGATACGGTTATTGCAGTTATTGAGTAAGTCTATTTCCGAGCGTGTCTCTGGTTTTCGGAGGCACGCTTTTTTTCTATCATTGGGGACGGTATACAGTGTACAATGATGTATACAGTTGCTTGCAGTAAGAATTTTAATGGAGACTTGAGATGGCAAAAGTACAGATTACTGACACTGTTTTACGTGATGCGCATCAATCATTACTGGCGACCCGGATGCGGACCAAGGATATGTTGCCGATTGCTGAAAAACTGGATCGTATTGGTTACTGGTCCCTGGAAGTATGGGGTGGGGCAACCTTTGATACCTGTCTTCGTTTTCTCAAAGAAGATCCCTGGGAGCGCCTTAGGACTTTGCGTAAAGCGATGCCCAATACCCGTTTGCAGATGCTTTTACGGGGTCAGAATATTCTTGGTTACCGTCACTATGCCGACGATGTTTTGGAAACTTTCGTTGAGCGTGCCGCCGTCAACGGTATAGATGTATTCAGGATTTTTGATGCCTTGAATGATCCGCGTAACATGAGAACCTCGATTGATGCGGTCAAAAAAGCCGGTAAAATTGCTGAGGTAGCGGTCAGTTATACGATTAGTCCGGTCCATAACAACGACTATTTTGTCAAGATGGCCAAAGATGTTGCCGGAATGGGCGCCGATACCATCTGTATTAAGGATATGGCAGGTCTTTTGGCTCCTTACGATGCCTATGATCTGGTCAAAGCGATCAAGAGTGAGGTTGATATGCCAGTTCATCTGCATTGTCACTGCACCAGCGGGATGGCACCGATGACCTATTTGAAAGCCATTGAAGCCGGGGTCGATATTGTTGACTGCGCAATTTCAGCGCTTGCTTCGGGTACCTCACAGCCGCCGACCGAGAGTCTGGTTGCTTCTTTGAAAGGGACTGAGTATGATACTGGTCTTGATCTTGAGGCGATGGCTGAGATCGCTAATTATATTAAAGATATCCGTAAGAAATATAACGCTTATGAGAGTGGATTTACCGGCGTTGATACCAACGTGCTTCTCTATCAGGTGCCGGGTGGCATGATGTCCAACCTCGAAAGTCAGTTACGGGATCAAGGTGCGATAGATAAATTGAAAGATGTGCTTTTGGAGATTCCCAGGGTGCGCGAAGATTTTGGTTATCCCCCTCTGGTCACCCCGAGCAGCCAGATTGTCGGTACTCAGGCAACGTTGAATGTGATTACCGGCAAGCGCTATATGATGATCCCGAAGGAGTCCAAGAATGTTCTTAAAGGGATGTATGGCCGTTCGGTGGCCCCGTTTAATGCTGAAGTCCAGAAAAAGGCACTCAAAAACGAAGAGCCTATAACCTGTCGCCCGGCTGATCTTTTGCCGCCTGAGATGGAAAAACTGACCGCCGAACTTGGTGATAAAGCCAAGAGCGTTGAAGATGTCCTCTCCTACGCCCTTTTCCCAGATGTCGCCCTGCAGTTTTTTGCCGAGCGTGAGGCTGGTGAATTCAAACCTGAGGACAAATTACCTAATGATTGAGGTGCTTTAAAACCGGCTCTGGTTGCAAATTAACTGATTAGGCCACATCTTTAGCTTGGTTAAAGGTGTGGCCTTTTTTAGGAGTGATTTTTATGTGGTTGGTAATTGATGGTTATAACGTAATTAGTGCATTAACCGGAGAGCCTTTAGCGCGCTTAGATATTGAGAGTGAACGGGAGCAATTGAATCAGCTCTTGGTCCAATATCGAAGCATCAGTAAAAATCGGGTAACTGTGGTTTATGATGGGGGTCAGGTAAGCAGTGGTGAGCCGCGTCAATATTCAGAAAAAGGAGTCAAGATTATCTTCTCCTCCCTGGGGCGGAGCGCTGATCAGGTTTTAATTCAAATGGCTCGGCAATATGGTTCTGGTTTGACGGTTGTTACATCCGACCGGGAGGTTGCTGAACGTTCTCAGAGTAGTGGAGCTGTAGTCCTTGACTCGGGAGATTTTTGTCAGCGCTTATTGATGGTGCTTGACGGTGGTGAAGAGGGTTTTGACGAGGCTGAACCTGAGACCAGACAAAGACGACATTTGACCGAGAAAAAAGGTAACCCCCGTAAACTCAGTAAGAAAGAGCGCCAGCGTAACCGACGTTTAGATTCGCTTTAAAGAACATATCGGCTTTAAAAAAGTCTGCTTTCTTCGTTTTGACAGAGACGCAGGATGTTGTTGCGGTGTTTGTAGATGATAAAAGCCGCCATAATTAAAGAGCTATAGACAATTTTCCAGCTGTAGCCGAAATGGCAGATAAAGAGCGGCATTGTCGCGGCGGCGACCAGAGAACCTAAAGAGACGAAACGTGACCAAGCCGTAACTACAGCAAAAAGAGCAACTCCCGCGATTACGCCGCCTGGTGCCAAGGCCAGCAAAACCCCCAAAGCCGTAGCTACCCCTTTGCCGCCTTTAAAGCCGAGAAAAATTGGATAGAGGTGGCCCAAAAATGCGATAAGTCCGGTAAGCGCCGCAACCCCATCTCCAGCCCCGAAAAAGCGGGCTATAAGAACCGCCAGTAAACCTTTCAGACAATCTCCGAAAAGAGTAATCAGGCCCGCTTTTTTACCCGCAGTTCGGGCGATATTCGTAGCTCCGATATTGCCGCTTCCCAGGCTGCGGGGATCACCGCTGTTAAACCATTCAGCAACCAGAACGCCGACTGGTATAGAACCTAAAAGATAGGCTAAAATCCATAGTAGTGGAGCTTTAATCATGGTCTCTTCTTTCTGTTTTAGATAGTTGGTTTTATTGTAATATCTCTGTCATATTGTGATAATTGGTCTTTTTGTTTTTTCTTGTGTCGTACGAATTTATTATTATTGCCAGTTGGAGGTTGAGGCGGCTGGCTTATTGACATTGTTATCCGGGTTGCTCTGCTTGATCAAATCGTAAACCATCTCATAGAATTCGAGTGATGATTGATTGTTTGTATTGTTCATGAAAGCCGGTCTCATCAGCGCGATTGATTCTTCTATCTGTCGGTCAAAAGTGATCGACCCCAAAAGAGTAATATGGTCAATGTTAAGGTATTTTTGAATAACGGTTTTAATGATCTCCGCTGCTTTTCTATCTTTGTTGGTTTTTACCATATTGGCAATAAGATAGAGATTAAAATTATTGATCAGTTGCTGGAGCTTCTCGCCATGACTTGGATGAACCTTTTCAAAAGCGGAAATGAGCTCAGTTATAGAGGCAATCGGTTCATCAGCGTTCTGGTCAGTGGCGCGATCGATCAAGGGGGCTAAGAGAGTGTTGTTTTTGAAGGTGATGGTTATGGAACGATAGAGTGCGCTTTTTATAAAACCATAGCCGTTTTGTAGGGCTGTAGGTTGGGGTGTGATAACAGCAATTTTATAGTTGCAGTTAAGAAAAAAGTCGAGGGTATTATAGCTTGAACCGGCGCCAAGATCCATGATCAGGTGGTCGGCATCCAAGTTTTGGAGAGCTTTTATGATTTTTTGTTTCTGGAGATATTGGGGGTTTGCCAGACCGACAATATCGCTGGCGCCGCAAATTAAGCGTAACCCTGGGACTGGTGTTGTAATCGCAATATCCTCTAAAGATTTAACTCTTTTATTAAGGTAGTCAGCCAAGGTGTTTTTGACAAATTTTATACCTAACAGGGTATGTAGGTTGGCTCCACCTAGGTCAGCATCAATCAGAACCACTTTCTGGTTCAGTTTAGCCAGCCAGTAAGCCAGGTTAAGAGAGACAATACTTTTGCCAATCCCTCCTTTACCCCCTCCCACGGCCCATAATTTACTCTTAATATTGGTGGTTTCTAGAGGTTTAGATGGGGTCTTGTCAGGTGTGTTGTCGCTCATGGTTTTACCTCTCGATTCCAGAGATCCCATAATAGATTGTGGTCTCCGGAGTTGCTACCCAGATAGCTTTCCAGGTATTGGCAGTCAGTCATGGAGAGATTGCGGAATTGAACCCCTAGCGAAAACGTCTGGTTGAGGTTTTTTTTGTCGGCTTTAACCCATTGAATTAATCCAGTTGTAACCATGTTGTAGTCGAGGTGGGGAAATGGCATTGAGAATTTTATTACCTTTCCTGAGAGCTCTTTGCCGAAGAGGAAGCCGTAAGGGTCAACGATTTGAATGCGGGCGCCGCCAATCGAAATATCTTCAACAAAACCACTGAAATCCTTAAGTCCGGCCAGGGTTTCATCCGCACCAAAAAAACCGAAGGAGACCGACAAGGGTTTGCTTTTTCGGGTAGACTGTCGCTTATCTTCCATAAATAATCCTCTTTACCAAGTCGCTATTGGTTGTGCAAATTTTTTTTTAACGGTATTTTTCTACATAGGCGTAGGCGCTGTGATTATGAATGCTCTCCATATTTTCAGCCTCTATTGTGAACCATGTAATATTCTTGTCATATTGCAGTTTTTGAAAAAGCTCCCGGACCATATCTTCGACAAACATTGGGTTGTTGTAAGCTTTTTCTGTGACATATTTTTCATCCGGTCTCTTTAACAGTGGGTAAACTTCACAGCTTGAAGCGTTTTCGATAGTTCTGATCATATCCTCAATCCAGACAAATTTGTCAAAACTAAAGTTGACGGTGACCAGACTGCGCTGGTTGTGGGCGCCATTTTCACTGATCGCTTTTGAGCAGGGACAGAGACTCGTGACCGGCACCTTAATCATGACCTGAAAATCCATGCTTTCAGCGGTTTGACTGCCGATGAAGGTGCATTCATAGATCATCATGCTTTTAGCGCGGGAGACCGGCGCCTCTTTTTCAATGAAATAATCAAAAGTTATTTCTAAATGGGCAAATTCCGCTTCTAAGTGCTCGCGGATCTCTCCGAGGATTGTGGGGAAGATATTGATGCCGATCTTTTTGTGATATTTATTGATAACCTCAACAAAGCGGCTCATGTGGGTGCCTTTGAATTGGTGTGGCAGGCCGACATAGATGTTGAATGAGCCGATGGAGTGTTGCACACCGTTGGTTTTGTCAAGTACCGTAATTGGGTATTTTACCCCTTTGACGCCGACCTTGTTGATGTCAACCTGGCGGAAATCCTGCATTTTCTGGGTGTCGTGGATGGGGGTCATGCTCTTTCCTCAAAATTAATGGTAGTAGGCTGCCGCGGCCTTTTCTGATTCCCAGGCAACAATTTTTTTAACCGTGACCGGGAGTTCATCAAGTCTTTTCTCGAGTTCCTGGAAGATGTATTTGGCGATTAGTTCCGAGGATGGACTTTGTCCGGCAAACATGGGCAGATTATTGAGGTAGGTGTGATCAAGGTTGTCGAGGATAGCGTTAGTGTGATCCTTAAGAACCTTAAAATCGATCAGCATACCGCTTTTGTCGAGTTCTGAACCTTGTATATAGATCTCAATTTTCCAGTTGTGGCCATGTAAGTTTTCACAGGCACCGCAGTAGTTTAGAAGGTTGTGAGCTGCAGCGAAAGCCGTCTCTATTTTAAGTTCATATGGCATGGCTTAATTTCTCCCAAAATATATGCTTGATTAGTTGAAAAAATTTTAGGCGGGTTATTAGAAAATGATTTTTCATTATCTGTTGCCCTCTTTACTGGCTTTGACGGTAGGCTTCGATGAATGAATAGGGAAGTATCCTGATCAACTCATCAAGAGTGGTGTCGCCAGCTTTTAACTTGATCATTGCCTCGCTGATAATCGTGATTGTGCTGTCGCTGGAACTTGCCTGTAGATCTTCTAAGGGTGCATTTTTGTTGATTAGTATAATGTCTTGCTGGTTGGGTTCCCATAGTTCCGCCAAGGCGATACGGCCTTTAAAGCCGGTGTGGTTGCACGCTTGGCAACCTTTCCCTTTAACCCAGTTTATATCGGTGGGTGGATCCTTGAAGAACTCTTTAAGGATTTCTTCGCTTGGGGTGTATGTCTCTCGGCATTGCGGACAACTACGCCGCGCCAGGCGTTGTGAGATAACCCCGATCAGGGTTGAGGAGATCATGTTGGGGGCAATGCCCAAACCGGTCAAGCGGGTAATCGTACCGAGTGAGTCATTGGTATGCAAGGTACTTATGACTAGATGCCCGGTTTGGGCTGCTCGAATTGCCATTTCAGCGGTTTCGCCATCACGTATTTCACCGATCATGATAATCTCCGGGTCGTGGCGCAAGAAGACCCGGATATAGCTCGCAAAGGTCAGGCCGATCTTTTCGTTGACTTCGCACTGCATGAACTGATCATGGACATATTCGATCGGATCTTCAGCGGTCAAAACCTTCAATCCCGGGCGGTAGGCACTTATCATGCCCGATTGCAGGGTTGTGCTTTTGCCGGAGCCGGTGGGGCCTGTAACCAATATGATACCAGTATTTCTCTCGAAAAGTTTTGTCAGTTTTTCAGTCATTAAGGGAGAAAAGCCTAAATTTTCAATGGATGATGGAGTTTTAGTTGAGTCAAGTATGCGGATGACAATATTTTCCCCGTAATAGGAAGGGATCACCGAGATACGGAAGTCAATGTTGGTCTTTTCTCCTTGGCGTATAACATGGGAGCGGAAACTACCGTCCTGGGCCAGTCTTCTTTCAGCAATATCAAGTTTGCCAAGGATCTTAATGCGAGAGATGACCTCACGGTGAAACTTATTAATGTCGTCTTGAAGACTGCCGAGATTGAACTCCTGGAGGAGGCCGTCGATCCGGAAGCGGACCACCATGCGATGGTCAAGGGTTTCGAGGTGAATGTCGGAAGCTTGTTTTTGGATAGCCCAACTGATGATGCTTTGCACCAGAACGTCGGCTCTTTTGCTTTCGTGGGCTTCAACGTAAACCGGTTTTGTGATTTCTGATGGATCCTCTCCCTCTTCGAGGCTGAAGTTGAAGTCTATGGCGTTGTTTTCACTGCTGATATCGGTGTCAGTGTTGTCGAGGTTGTTTAATTGGCTTTCGTCTGGGTAGAGCCTTTTGAAGGCGTCTTTGATGGCGGTTTGTGATGATGTTACGATATTAACCTTTAAGCGGGTGAACATCTCAAGTTCGGCTACGATCTCATTGTTGGTGGGATCATCCATAGCCAGAGTGATGCTGTTATCGGTCATTGCAATCGGAATGATTTTATGCCGATAGGCATAATCGCGGTTAATTATCTTGGTCAGGTTGTGGTCAATAGTCAGGCGGGATATATCGATATAGGGGATGTTAAGTTGAGTGCAGAGGGCCTGGCGCATAGTCTCATCAGAAACCAGGGATTTTTTCAGGAGAACTTCACCGAGGCGCTTACCGCTCTTTTTCTGCTCTATGAGAGCAAACTCAAGTTTTTGTTCGGTGATGGCTCCACTCCGAAGCAGAATATCACCCAAACGAGTTTTTTTGTTGTGTTTAGTCATGATATAGTGAAGCTGTTCGGCATCAATATATTTTTTCTCGACCAGAAGCTGGCCTAAATATTTATAGTCATCCGGATTAGTGGTGCTCTCTTGCTGCAGTTTTAATACTTCCTGTAGCTGGTTGGGAGTTATGAAGCCTTCATCAACCAGCAATATTCCCAGTCGGGAGCGATTTCCTTGGGGTGCTGAAGGTCGTGGTGCTTGGTTGGATACCGTTGCCATGGAGTTACCTTAAAACAAGAGAGTGTTTAACGTTATTTTCAAGAAAGTTTTTAGCCACCCCTAAGCAATGTCAACGTTGCCAGAGAGAGGGTGTCATTTTGATTGACCAGCAAGCAGTAAGTTTGACCTATTTTAGTTCATCACGGTTACTTTTGTCAATCTGCTTTCTTGGTTGTGCTGGTCGCTGTTTTCGGTTGTGGTTCAGGGTTGTTGTGGGGGTAAGGTGGAGGGGCTTATTTTTGGAGAAGTTTTTCGAGTTGGGTGACGCTGTCGGCAAAAGTTGCGGGTTGCTCGATCTCCTGGCGCAGGTAGTTGAGAATCTGTTCATGCAGGGCGATGGCACGATCGATACGCGGGTTGCTGCCGCTGACATAGGCGCCGATGTTGATCAGGTCTTCAGCTTCCTGGTAAGCGGCCATAAGATTGAGTAACTCGCCGGCATTTTGGACTTGTTCACGGCGCACAACATCGATCATGACCCGGCTTTTGCTGCTCAGGGGGTCGATGGCTGGGAAAATGTTACGGTCAGCCAAGCGTCGAGAGAGAACAATGTGACCGTCCAAGATGGAGCGGGCAGCATCGGCAATCGGTTCGGTCAGGTCATCACCCTCAACCAGGACGGTGTAGAGTCCTGTGATGGAGCCGTCGCTGTCGTTGCGGCCCGCCCGTTCAAGAAGTTTTGGCATCAGAGAAAAAACTGATGGGGTATAGCCTTTACTGGTTGGGGGTTCGCCGATCGAGAGGCCAATCTCTCTTTGGGCCATGGCAAAGCGGGTCAGAGAGTCCATCATCAAGAGGACGTCACGATTAAGATCGCGAAAATATTCAGCAATGGCAGTGGCCAGAAAAGCCCCACGCAAACGTATCAGCGGGGCTTGGTCTGAAGTTGCGACAACCACGATACTCCGGGCCAAACCTTCCGGGCCGAGATCGCGCTCGATGAATTCGCGTACTTCTCGACCACGTTCACCGATCAGGGCGATAACATTGATGTCGGCTCTGGTGTACCGGGCCATCATGCCCAAAAGAACGCTTTTGCCGACCCCGGAGCCCGCCATGATACCCATTCGCTGGCCTTTGCCGCAGGTCAAAAGGCCGTTGACGCTGCGGATGCCAAGATCAATGGGGGAGACAATCCGGCGGCGTTGAAAAGGGTTGATCGGGTCACGATAGAGGGGGATCTCTTCCGGGCAGTTAAGTTCGCCAAGGTTGTCAAGCGGTTGGCCGAGGCCATCGATGACGCGGCCGAGAAGGGCCTCGCCAACCGGAATATTTGCCGGTTGGCGCAGTGAAAAAATCCGGTTCCCGGGGGCCACACCCTGGAGATCACCGAGTGGCATCAAGAGGATTTTCTGATCTCGGAAACCAACCGTCTCACAGGTGATACTGATTTTGCTTTGCGGGTTTTCGATGCGGCAAAGATCGCCAACCGAAACCGGGGGGCCGTCGCCTTCGATAACCAGACCGGTAAGGCCTGTAACCTGACCGGTATAGCGGAAAAGTTTCTCTTTTTCAACGCGGTTTCTGAGAGTTTTAAAGTCAACCATTTTATGAGTCGGTCCTAACCTAGAAGGCGCTGGAGTTCTTCAAACTTACTGCGGAGGCTGGCATCGATGCGGCCCATAGTTGATTCGAGAATACAGCCCCCTCTCTCGATGCCTTCGCCGACTTCGACTGAAAGGCCATTGATTCGGGGGAATTCGCCGAGTAACTGTGAGCGTTGTTCAGTGATCATCTGTAGATCTTCAGGGTTCAGCAATAGGGTGATATTGCCTTGCACGCTGCTTTCGTTGAAAACTTCCCGAACACAATCGGTGATGATACTTGCATCAAGAGTTATCACGCGATTGATCAAGCGGCGGGCGCAGCTTAAGGCCAGTTGCACCATCTCCTCTTCATGTTTTTGACGACAGTAATATTGGGTTGTAGACAAGCGTTTGAGGAGTTCATCAAGTTTGGATGTGCGCTCGTCAATCTCTACCTGAGCCGCTTGAAGGCCCTCTGCGTGAGCCTTTTTTTCAACTTCTTTTTTTATCTTGTGGGCTTCGACTTCGGCTGCGGCCAGGATCTCGGCGGCTTTTTCGCGGGCTTCCATCAAGATCTCGGTTTTCTCTTCCTCAGTCTGCAGTCGGGCCTGATTGTTGAATGCGGTGTTCGTCTGAGATAAGCCGCTCTCGGTATCGACCGGGGCTGCGGTGGTGGCTGCGGAGAGAGGGTAGGCGGCGCTTTTGAACGTTGCTGGAGATGAAGTTTTTCTTTTCGCTTTGGTTTTCCCGGTGGGTTTGGTAAAGCGGGGGAGTTGTAGGTCCTGCATGTGCGACCGGTTGTGAGACTCTCCCGGCGGTTTATTCTGGATTCCCAGCCGGGAGTAGGTCAGGGTTTGGAATGCCAAGCTGCGAAGAGGTTTTTTAGACAACGACATCACCTCCACCGCCCTTAGAGGCAATAATGATTTTACCCTCTTCCTCAAGTTTGCGAGCCACCTTGACAATGCCCTGTTGGGCCTTTTCGATGTCGGTCAAACGGACTGGACCCAAGGCTTCAAGGTCATCCTGGATCATGGTTGCGGCCCGCTGTGACATGTTCTGGTAGATTTTTTCTTTGACCTCGTCAAGAGCTGATTTTAAGGCCAGTAAGAGGTCTTCGTTGTTGATCTCTTTGAGGATCGATTGGATGCCACGGTCATCAACGTTGATGAGGTCATCAAAGGTGAACATCAGTTTGCGAATCTCATCGGCAAGGTCGGGATCGCTTTCTTCAACCACAGACATGATTGCAGTCTCAGTGTTTTTATCAAGATTGTTGATTACTTCAGCAACAGCTTCAACCCCGCCGAGACCTTCACTGGCCATGCCGCCAGTGGTTTTTAATTCGTCATCGAGAACCGTTTCAATCTCGTCAATCATCTCCCGGGGAACCGCCTCCAGAGAGGCTATGCGGAGCATGATATCGCCCTGAATACCTTCTGGTAACAAGCTGATGATCTCAGCGGCCTGCTCAGGGTCAAGATGGGCCAATATTAAGGCAACCGTTTGTGGGTGTTCGTTGCGGATAAAAGAAGCGATAACCTTGCCATCGACATGGGCCAGGTTGCCGAAAGGCTTGTGGCGTAAAGAATCTCGCACCTTGTCGAGAAAATTTTCAGCTTTATCTTCGCCCATGGTTTTGACCAGGATGTTACGAAGATAGTCGCGGCCCCCGGAGAAAACTGCTTTATGGCCGACTGTGTCGGCGAATTCTCGAGCGATTTCTTCAGTGACTTCGCCGGGAATGTCTCCCAAGTGGGTGATTTCCTGGCTTAACTGCTGGAGTTCAAATTCGCTGCAGTGCTGTAAGACCGAGGCGGCTACATCTTCACCTAGTCCGAGGAGAAGAATCGCTGCCCTTTGGCGTCCGCTAAGATTGCTACCTTTGTTGCTTTTAGCCATATTTTTTTACTTGTCGAATTTATGGTTGATGGTGTCGGTTAGGTGGTGTGGGTTCGATTTTCTAATCCCTGCCTCTGTCCTTTAAGCCGGTTGATCTTTTAACCACACTTTAACAATTTTGGCAACCTCTTCAGGGCTCTCTTGCGCAAAGGAGGTGACCTGATCCATAACCGTTGTCTGTTTGTTCATGGAAACTTTTTCGGCAATCTGGTCGGCCATTTCACCAATCCCGCCTCTGTCTGCACCGGCTCCTTCTTTGGAAGTTTGAGCCGAGTCACTGTCGCTAAAGCTTGAGGCGATAAAGCGCAGGCCGGGTTTGAGTATCTTGAAATAGAAAAAGAGGGTTACCAAGGCGATTGCCAGATATTTAAGGCCGCTGAAAATCATACCGTAGCGGTTGGCCTTGTCGAGTTCTTGGACCTCTTGATTAAGGCTTTCATTGTTGAAAGCGATGGTTGCCACCTCAATTTGATCACCCCTTTTTTTATTGAAGCCGATCGCTTTTTTGACCATGTTTGTGTAGATCATGATTTCAGTTTCGCTGCGGGGGGTGTAGGTTTTTTCCTGATCCTTGCCGCCACCCTCATACTTACCGTCGACCATAACTGCGACACTGATCTTTTTTACCGCTCCTACCGGCATTACTGTGCGGCTGACAAGCTTTGAAATTTCGTAGTTGCGGGTTTCATCAGATTTGTCGGCATTGCTCCGGCGCCCGCTCTTAGCTGTTGACTCAACATCTCGTTCAGGTACATTACTGTTCATTCCGGGAACGCCACCATCTATAGTGTCTTGATCCTCATTTTTTTCGTTGAGGCGGTGTTCACTCCGGATTGCAACTTGGTCGGGGTCAAATATCTCTTCAGTCTTTTCGACCTTGTTGAAATCGAGATCAGCTGAAACCCGGACCACAACTTTTTGTCGGCCGACGACTCTTTCGAGCATCGATTGCAGACGTTCTTCAAGGTTCGTTTCATACTGACGTTGGAAATTCATCTCGTTTACTGACATCTGGCTCTGGCCGGGGTGTTTGCCCAAATCTTTTGATAGGACAGTACCTAAAGTGTCGAGAACGGTGACTTTGTCCGGGTTGAGTCCGGCGACACTTCCGGCGACCAGGGACATGATTCCTTCTACCTGATCCCCCCGTAGTCGCGCCCCCGCACGAAGTTTGAGGATGACCGAGCAGGTTGTATCCTGTTGGTCTTCGCTGAAGAGCGTTTTTTTAGGTAAAACCAGATGGACTCGGGCTGATTCAACCTGCTTGATCTCAGTGATAGTTCTCGCCAGTTCTCCCTGCAGAGCGCGCTGGAAGTTGATGTTCTGGACAAACTCAGTAACCCCCAGATTGCTTTTGTCAAAGATCTCAAAGCCGACACCGCCCTGCATAATCTGACTGCCAGCCAGCTTCAACCGGACTTCATAAACATCATCCTTTGAAACCTTGATGGTTTGCCCCGAGTCGGCCAGCCGGTAGGGAATGCGGTTGCGCTGTAGATAGTCGACCACCTCACCCGCATATTCAGAAGAGAGGTTGTAGTAGAGAGGTACGTATGCGGTTGACACAGAGACAATGATCGCTGTAATCAGGCCGATGGCCAAAATTGCAGAGCCTCCGAAAATCCCGATTTTTTGTAAAGGACTGCGGCTCTTCAACCAGTTAAGCAGGGCGGTAAAACGTTCCATTTGCTTGCCTCTGAATTCGTAATTCGTAATTTCTAATTAAATCAAACCGGCATTTTGATGATCTCTTCATAAACTTTCATGGCCTTGTTGCGAACCTGAGCTAATAGTTGCATTGAAAGGTCAGCCCGTTGCAGGGCCACCACGGCACCTAAAGTGTCATTGGATTGTCCGGTGGTGACCTCGGTGATCTTTTGGTCGGCGCGCTGCTGCATGCTGTTAACTTGTTCCAGCGCCTGGTTTAAGGTGCCGGCAAAACTTGTAGATGAGTTCCCGGTTGGCGGTTGGGAGGCTGTCCGCGCTTCGCGCGAGAGGCGCTGGATTTCTTGGAGATGGCTGGCAAAGGGGTTGCTGGTGATTTTCATAGTCATGGCATGGCTCGCTTAATGGTTCGATGTTGGGCGTTTTCTATTTCAAGAGATCTATGGTTTTGTCGGCCATCTCTTTGGCGTTTTTCATAATAGTTGCATTGGCTTCATAACTCCGGGTCGCGGAAAGCATGTTGACCATCTCTTCAAAGGTATTAATATTGGGGTAGGCCACATAACCATCGGCGTTAGCGTCGGGATGGCCGGGTTGGTACTTCATGACCAGGGGTGAGGGATCGGTAATGACATCTATCACCTGTACGGACATGGCCGGGTTTTCCAGATTTGTTGGCGAACCTCCCACACTTTTTTCTGGAGATGCTGGGGGGGTTGCCTGAAAAACGACATCTCGGCGGCGGTAGGGCCCGCCTTCCGGGGTTCTCGTGGTATTTTGGTTGGCCAGGTTACTTGCAATAACATTAAGTCTGAAACGCTGGGCTGACATGCCGCCCGCACTGATCTGCACCATGCCGTCAAAACCCATGGCTATTTACCTCCTTCAACGATGGCATTTTTCAGGATTGCCATCTTGCTTTTTAGCATCTGCATAGCGCGGGCATAAGCCCCATTGTTGATGGCTTGATCAGCCATCTCTTGGTCGAGGTTCACCGAGTTGCCATCGAGGCCGCCCAGAGGGTTGGTTTTGATCGTGATGTTTCCCTGGATTGAGTTGAGGTTGTTTGAACGGCCAAAATGATTGGCATTGGTTGCCGTCATCAGCAGTGGGTTTGTTGAGGTTGCGGAAGCCGTCTGTAACTGTTTGGCAAACTCAAAGTTTTTGGCCTTGTAGCCCGGGGTGTCGAGGTTGGCGATATTGCTGGCTATGACTTCAGCCTTGTGTGAGCGAAGTTGGGCGGTTTTGACAAGTAAATTGCTGGTACTGTCAAAAAGAGCGTTGATTGTCATTGGTTT